>Ga0315910_10001673_pt1 | contig 20209 bp, 22 predicted proteins | sample EdamamesoilMG_FD_204470 | JGI IMG/M metagenome (GOLD analysis project Ga0315910, IMG submission 204470) | Garden soil microbial communities collected in Santa Monica, California, United States - Edamame soil | ecosystem: Environmental > Terrestrial > Soil > Garden | place: USA: California...
CAGGCCCATCTCGCGGCCGAGGATGATGACCTTGCGCACGAAGTCCGTGCCCGACAGGTCGTCGCGCGGATCCGGCTCGGTGTAACCCTTGGCCTTGGCGTCCTTGACGATCTCCGAGAACGGCTTCTTGCCGTCATAGACGTTGAACAGATAGGCCAGCGTGCCGGAGAAGATGCCCTCGACGCTCGAAAGCTTGTCGCCGGTCTCGCGCAGGTCGCGCAACGTGGAGATCACCGGCAGGCCCGCGCCCACCGTGGCCTCGTAGAGATAGGAACTGCTGCCCGCCTTGCGCGCGTCCTTGAGCGACTCGTAGTACGCGAGCGGACCGGAGTTCGCCTTCTTGTTCGGCGTCACCACGTGGATGCCGGACTTGAGCCAGTCGGCGTAGTGGCGCGCCACGCCGTCGTCGGCCGTGCAATCGAGGATCACCGTGTGAGGCAGGTGATCGACGTGCAGGTGATCGGCGAATTTCACGATGTCCGCCGGCGTGGTGCTCGCGTCGAGCGCGGCTTTCCAGTTGTTGAGGTCGACGCCCTGCTCCGACAGCAGCATCTTCTTGCTGGTCATGAGGCCGCGCACACGCAGGTCGAGCTTGAAATCGCGCAGCAATCGTTCACGTTCCGCGGCGATCTGCTCGAGCAACACGCGACCGACGGCGCCGGGGCCGATGAGGCCGATGGAAATCGTATGCGGCGACAGGTAGAAGCCCGAGTGCACGGCGCGCAGCGCGCGCGTCGTGTCCTTGCCGTCCACCACCACCGAGATGTTGCGCTCCGAGGCGCCCTGCGCGATGGCGTGCACGTTGACGCTGGCGGAACCCAGCGCGTTGAACACCTGGCCGGAGATGCCCGGCAGGCCGGCCATGCCGTCGCCGACCACCGCGAGGATGGCCAGATCGCGATCCACCTGGATGCTCTGGATCTGCCCTTCCTTGATCTCGCGGTCGAAGGCCGCGGCTACAACGCGTGCGGCTCGATCTGCCTCAACGCCGGGTATGGCGCAGCAGATCGAATGCTCGGAGCTCCCCTGGGAGATCAATATCACCGAGATGCCCTCTTCGCGCAGCGCGCCGAACAGGCGGTGCGCGGTGCCGGGTACGCCGATCATGCCGGCGCCCTCGACGTTCACCATCGCGATGTTCTCGATCGAGGTGATGCCCTTGACCGGTAGTTTGGAGTCCGGCTTCGCGCAGATCAGCGAGCCCTGCTTCTCTGGGGCGAAGGTGTTGCGGATCCAGATCGGGATGCCGCGACCCACGGCCGGCGCCATGGTCTGCGGATGGATCACCTTGGCGCCGAAGTACGCGAGCTCCATGGCTTCGTTGTACGACAGCGAGTCGATGACCTTGGCGTCCGGAACGCGGCGCGGATCGGCCGACAACACGCCGTCGACATCGGTCCAGATGTGGATTTCGCTGGCATCGAGCAGCGAGCCGAAGATCGAGCCCGAGAAATCGCTGCCGTTGCGGCCCAGCGTCGTCTGCACGCCGCGCCGGTCGCTCGCGATGAAACCGGTGATGATCAGCGTGCCCTTGAAATCCGCCGGCACGAGCTGCCGCATCCGGGCGCGCGACTCGTCCCACAACACGCCGGGACCCAGCGGGCCCCACTCCACCAACACCGCCTCGCGCGCGTCGATCCACTTGACCGCGCCCGGGCGCTTGGCGCGCGAATCGAAGAACTCGCGGAACAACTTGGTGGACCAGATCTCGCCGTAGCCGGCGATCAGGTCGCGCACGTTCTGCGCCGCGGACCGCGTCAGCTTGACGGTGTGCAGGATGCCTTCGATGTCGTGGCGATCGCGGTCGAAGCCCGCCATGTACAGCTGGGCCGCGGCCGGAGTCAGCACCGACTGGGCAATCGTGGCGTGACGCGTGCGCAGCGCATCGAGATCACCCCGATAAGCGTCGTCCTGCGCCTCGGCGCGGGCCACGAGGCCCAGCAAGGCGTCGGTGACACCGCGGCAGGCGGAAAGCACCACTCCCAGGCGACCCGGGGGCAGTGTTTCGAGAATATTGGCGACGCGCTTGAAGCAGTCGGCGTCAGCAACTGAAGAACCGCCGAATTTATGTACGACCCAGGCGGAGGGGTCAGAGGCTGGCATTGAGACTTGTGACCTGAGAAAGCGAAAGCGGGCAAAAAAGCCCGGCAAATCTACTAGTTGGATAGCACCGGGCGCAAGCACGCGCGATCAATATCTGGCATAAATCTCACCCCAGCGAAGCTCCTGCACCGCACCCGATGTCCATTCACCGCCTCCTCCCCCTGTTTGAGCGCGCACGTATCGCGGACCAGCCGCTGGTGCTCGCCACGGTGATCCGCACCGGGGGCTCGACCTACGCCAAGCCGGGCGCGCAGATGCTGATCGCCGCCGACGGCGAATACGCCGGACTGCTGTCCGGCGGCTGCCTCGAAGGCGACCTGCGCGAACACGCGCGCTCGGTGGCGCAATCGGGCACGGCCCGCATCGTCAGCTACGACATGCGCAGCAGCCACGATGCGCTGTTCGGGCTGGGCGCCGGTTGCGAGGGCGCCATGGATATCCTGTTGACGCGCGTGGGGCGCGCCGAGAACTGGCAGCCGCTCGACTCGATGGCCGCGGCGACACGCCGGGGAGAATCCAGTCGCGTGGGCTTCGTGACCGCGAGCCGGCACGAGCTGATTCCACTGGGCATGCACCTGCTCGAGTCGGCCGTGCCCGACAACACTTCGATCGTCGCCTCGGAACTGCTCGCCATCGGCAGCGCGCTGCGGGATGCCGAGCCGAACACGCTCGTGCACCTGCGCCGTCCCAACGTGGGCGTGTTCGTCGCCACGCTGGCGCCGCCGCCGCGCCTGTTGTTGTCAGGGGGCGGTCCGGACGCGCGTCCCGTGGCGACCCTGGCCGGCTTCCTGGGCTGGCGACTGACCGTCGTCGACCACCGCGCGAATTACCTGGCGCCCGGGCGCTTTCCGCCCGACACCGAGCTCATCGAGGTGCGCCCCGCCGAGGTCACGGCCATGGTGAAACTGGATGAGTTTGGCGCGGCCGTGGTCATGAGCCACCACCTCGATTCGGATCTGCTGTACCTGCGCGCGCTGGCCGCAAGCCAGGTGCCCTACGTCGGCCTCCTCGGGCCGGCGGCGCGCCGCGAGAAACTGCTCGCGGATCTCGGCGCCGACGCTGCGCGGCTGCGCGGCCGGCTGCGCGCGCCCGTCGGCCTCGACATCGGCGGGCGTTCACCCGAGTCCATCGCGCTCGCCATCGTCGGCGAGATCCATGCGGTGCTCGCCGGACGGCCCGCGCGGCCGTACAGCGAAGCGGCTTCGTGAACCCGGACGTGGGCCCGGTCCACCTGCAGGAACTGCTGCCGCTGGTCGGAATCCTCGCGGTGTCGGGAGTGCTGGCCGGGTTCGTCGCGGGCCTGCTGGGTGTCGGCGGCGGCATCGTCACCGTGCCGGTGCTGGAATATTCGCTGCGTTTCGCCGGAGTGCCGGAGGAATACCGCATGCACATGGCGGTGGCCACCTCGCTCGCCGCCATCATTCCCACCGCGTTCAGCTCGGCGCGCACGCATCACGCCCGGGGCGCGGTGGATTGGCCGCTGGCGAAGAGCTGGGGCGTCGCCATGGTGCTCGGCGCGGCACTCGGCAGCGTGCTGGCCTCTCATGCGCCCCTCGCGGTACTCGCCGGCGTCTTCGGCAGCGTGGCGCTGCTCATCGCCGCCAAGATGCTGCTGCCGCTGGACCACCTGCGCGTCGCCCGCGACGCGCCGCGCGGCTGGAGCGGGACGCTCACCGGCGGCCTCATCGGCACCGTGTCGGCCATGATGGGCATCGGCGGCGGCACACTCACGGTGCCGACGCTGAACCTCTGCGGCTATCCGATCCACCGCGCGGTCGGCACCGCGGCGTTCTTCGGCATCTTCATCAGCATCCCCGGGACCCTGGGCTATCTACTGGCGCAGCCGCCGGTGGAGTTGCCGTGGGCCACGGTGGGCTTCGTCAGCCTGGTGGGACTCGCGGTGATCGCGCCGGGATCGATGCTCACGGCGGCCTTGGGCGCGCGCGTGGCGCATGCGCTGTCACGCCGCCGCCTGTCGCAGGCCTTTGGCCTGTTCCTGTTGTTCGTGGGCAGCCGGATGCTTTATCGCGCGCTCGCCTGAGTGCGCGGCGCGGTGTCCGCCTCGTCGTAGACCACGTCGACGGCGAGCATCGGAACCGGGCAATCGATGATCAGGCAGGTGGCGCGCAGCAGGTCGACCAGGGGCACGGTGAGTCGTCCGCCGACGGCCACCACGCGCGCGATGCCCTCGGACAGCGAGCGCTTGCCGGTGGGGTGAACCTGCGCAAGGCCCGCCAGTGCCGCGTCGAGCGCGGCCGGGGTGATCAGCGTCTCGGGGAAGGTGCCCCATTTCTGCGGCGGCAACATGCCCATGAGTCCGGCGCGGTAGGCATTCAGGCCCTGCTTGCCCGCACCGAAGCGGCATTGCGCCAGCGCGGCATAGAGGTCGCAAACCGCGGCCGCGCGTTCCGGCAGCGGCACCGGGGTGGGTTCCGGTGTGGCCGCCGCGGCCGGCTTGGCCAGGCGCTTCTCCAGCAGCCGGGTCACCGCGAAGCGCAGCATGTCGCACGTGGTAACGGTGGGCGCGAAGGCGCGCGCGACCGCGCGCAGCTTCTTGCGATCCGCCGCGTCGAGTGTGTCCAGCAGGTTCGCGAGGTCCACCAGCATGGGCAGTCGCGCGGCCGGTGCCAGCGCATTGATGTTCTGCCACTGCGCCTGGCATTCCTTCATGAGCTCTATGCCGAGAAGCGGCGCGAGCTTGGTGACCTGCATGCGCGTCTTGGCGGGCTCCGACGCCAGCATGGCGGCGACGTAGGTGGCTTGCACGCTGAGCAGCGATTTTTCGGTGCGCGCCAGGTACTCGAGGATGGCCTGCTGCTGTTCCTGGCTCAGGCGGTTGCGCAACACGTCGGGCGCCAACGCGCGCCCACCGACCATGCGAATACCCGAGGGCAGAGTTTCGGCGAGCTTCAGGCCCGACATCGTGCGGCTGCGGGTCGTGGCCGAGGTGGCGGCGGTTGCGGCGGCCGCGGCGTGGGCGACCACGTTCACGGCGTTTCCCGGCACGGCGGCGGCGCCCACGGAATCGGTCGCGGTGAACGCGAGCGTGTCACCCGCGGCAGCGACGGCGGCAACGCCCGCGAATCCCGCGACGCCCGCGGCGGCGGCTTCGCCCTCGACCGCCGACTCCGCGGCGGGCTGCGCGGCGCGCGCGGTGATCTTGCGACGCTCTTCGTTGACCAGCGAACGGAACTTGCCCGGCGTCACGCGCGAATCGAGCGCGCGTACGCGCTCCTCGAGCTTCGGATGTGTCGAGAACCAGCCGGTGCCCACCTTGTCGGCCCACGGCGGATCGCTGTGCGCGAAGAACATGTGCGCGACGTTCACCGCGCTGACGTGTTGCAGTCGCGAACCGTCGGCATTGGCGGCCATGGCGATGAAGGCGCCCTGCAGTGCCTGCGGGTTGCGCGTGAACTGCACCGAGGAGGCATCGGCGAGATGCTCGCGGCGCCGAGAGACGGCGGCCTGCAACAGGCGTCCCGCGATGAGCCCCACGCTGCCGGCGAGGAATACGCCAAACGCGATCAGCTTCAGGCGCGCGGCGCCCTTGCCACGGCTGCGATTGTTCATGATGCGCGTGGCGATGTTGGTGATGATGAACAGTCCGAAGATCCACGCGGTCAGGCGCATGTTGATCTTCATGTCGCCATTGAGCACGTGCGAGAACTCGTGGCCGATCACCGCCTGCAACTGGTCGCGGTCGAGGTTGTCGAGCGCACCCTGCGTCACGGCAACCGCCGCTTCATCGGGCGAGTGCCCCGCGGCGAACGCGTTGATGCCCGGCTCGTCGGGCAAGATGAATACCTGCGGCTTGCGGATCCTTGCCGCGATGGCCATCTCTTCGACGATGTTGAGCAGGCGCTTGCGCTTGAGATCGCCGTCGTCCGCGGTCACCGGCACGCCGCCGAGCGAACGCGCCACCGCCGCGCCACCGGAGCGCAATTCCGAACTCTTGTGCCAGCACGCGACGAGCATGGTGCCGATCACCACCGCGGAGATCCACGCCACGTACTCGGGGTGGTGCCGCACGATGTAGAAGGGTTCGCCGAACACCCCGATGATGACCACCAGGTTGATCGCGACCGTGACGATCAGCAATGCCGCGATGAAGCTCAGCACCAGCCACTTGGTGTAGCTGCGCTGGGTGTCCTGACGCTCGAAGAACTGCGTGCTCACGGTCCCTCTCTGGATGACTGCGGCCGATTGAACAGAAGGCATCAAACTAGCCCCAAATCATCGATTTGGGCGTGCGCTGGCGCACGCTAGGGCAATCCGGCGGGCGCCATTTGAGACCCGATTAACGCTTGGGACGCCCCCGCCACGCGCCGGGGCCGCGGACCGGGGTAAGATGCGCCCCCATGAACCTCGAGCCCCAGAAAGTCTCCGAGATCCGCGCCGGCAATGGTGTGGCGCGTGTCATGGCCAGCCTTGCCATTCTCGTGCTGGCCACTCTCACGATCCTGGTGGTGCTGGAAATCATTCCCCGCTCCGCCTTCGCCGAAGTCGCCGGAAAGACCGCCATGATCGCCGGCATCTGCGTCATTTCTGTTGCCGCGATCGGATTCCTGACCAAGCGCTGATCCACCCGTGGATTCCGCGGCCGCCGATTCCAGCCATATCCACGTCGTGGTGCTGGCAGCGGGCGCATCGACGCGCTTCGGCTCGACCAAGCAGCTGGTGCGCGTCAACGGCCGACCCCTGTTGCACACCATCGTGAGTCGCGCCGCCGAGCTCGCCGGGCACTCGGTGACCGTGGTGCTCGGCGCACACGCCGGTGAGCTGGCGCCGCTCCTCAAACACAGTCCCGCGTCGGTCGCGGTCAACCGCGAATGGTCCGAAGGCATCGCGAGCTCGATCCGCGAAGGACTCGCGCACACGCCCAATACCGCGGATGGCGTGCTGATCGCGCTCGCCGACCAGGCCGCGGTGACCACGGAGGACCTGCGCCGGCTCGCGAGCGCCTGGCGGCGCAATCCCAACTCGCTGGTCGCCGCGCAATACGCCGGCGGGTTCGGCGTGCCGGCCATTTTCCCGCGCTGGTGCTTTCGCGAGCTGAACGAGCTGCGCGGCGATCGCGGCGCCCAGACGCTGCTGCACCGGCACGTCGACCGGCTGGTGCGCATTCCCATGCCCAGCGCCGAGCTCGACATCGACCGCCCCGAGGACCTGCTCGCGCTCGAGGTGGGCACGCAGGTCAAACGACAACAGATCGGCGATAGTTAGAGCCCGCGGCTAGCGATCGGCCACCAGTGCCAGCAGCCGCGCCACCGGATACGCCAGCACCAGCAACGTGCACGGCGCGATACACAGCAACATCGTCGCCCACAACTTGAGCGGCGCAACCCGCGCCAGGCGCTCGGCGCGCGCGAAGCGACCGGCCGCGGCCTGGCGCGCCCGTTCGCGCACGACCACCGCGGCGTCGAGCCCGGCGCGCTCGGCGCCCCGCAATGCCGCGACCAGGACGCCGAGCGAACGCAGCCCGATCCGTTGCTCCATCGCGCGCAGGACTTCGAGCACCTCGGCGCCGGCGTGAATCTCGAGCATGGCGGCAACCCATGCGCGCCGCAGGGGTCCATCGGGCGCGCGTTCGGCACACGCGGTGATGGCGGTCTTCAAACTACTGCCCGATTCCAGCACCAGGGCCATGAGATCCAGATGCAAGGTGAGCTCGTCGAGCAGGGCCTGTTCGGCGCGCTGGCGCGCCTCGCGCAACAGCCACGGCGACAAGGCGTAGCCCAGCAGCGCGGCCACCAGTGCGGCACCGAGCGCGCTCGCACCGAGCGGGGTCGCCGCGATGTAGACGGGTATCGCCAGCATCGTGCCGATGAAGGCACGCGTCGCCCGCCAGTTTCGCGGCGCCGCGAGCCGGTCGAGCTCGCCGGTGCGCAGGGCTGCCTGGATATCGAACAGGCCGCCGAGACCGGGAATCCCGGCCGCACAGGCGATTGCCGCGAGGACCGCCAGGAACATGGGCGAGGTGTCGTTCATGCTCACACCTCCACATGGGTCACGCGCCACAGCAGGCCGCAGCCGATCCCCTGCAACACCACCAGCAAGATGAGCGACGACGCGGGCAGCGCGACGCCCATGAGCTGCATGGCCAGCAGCGCGATCGTCGCGCTGCCTCCGGCTGCGGCGCCGCGCCAGCGTCCCGATGCGGTGCGCGCCAGCATCTTGCGCTCGAAGGCCACGCGGCGCTTGAGGCGCAGGGCCAACCGCTGCGAGGCCTCGGCGAGCAAGGCCGGTTGCGGCCGCGGCAATTCGCGCGCGTATTCGAAGCCCAGCATTTCCGGAATGGCGAGTCGCCGCACACGCGCCAGCAGTTGTGCATCCAGCTCCAGCGCAACGTGCGACTCGCGCAGCGCATTCGCGAATTCCACCAGGCCGGCTGCGACTTCGCTGCATTCGCGGCTGCGCCGGCGGCGATGCATGGCGCCGAGCGCGGGCAGCGCGATCAGCACCGCCAGCAGCGGCCCCAGGACGACGGGCCACGACTCAAGCGACATGCGCCGCCCCCAGGGCTAACAGCCAGCGGCCGTAGCACTGCCAGAGTCCCCACGCCAGCAGCATGCCGAGAATGGCCGCGGCCAGCCGGGCGAAACGAATGTGATGTTGGCGCGCGTCCATGCGCTTCTCCCCACGCGTTGTCAGGGCTCATTGAAGCGTGTCGTGATTCGGGTGTCACCGCGCGAATCGGGCGCGTTTGAAGACTATTGTCGGTTGAAATCCTGGCCGCTTGAATCCCTGGCCTCTCAGGCCTTGACCGCCGCGAGGCGTTTCGCCTCGATGGCTTCTCGATTGGCATTGCGAAACAGGTTGAGATAGTCCGCGTTCGTGAACGCCAGTTTCATGTAGTCGACGTTTCCGCGGCCGCTCATGACGTCGGCGAACCTCACCCTGGCCTGCTTGAGACGCACGGGTTGATAGAAGCTCGTCTGCGGCGGCCGGGGCCGGCGCAACCCATAAAACGCGATCGTCACTGCCAGGCCCAGCACCGCGGCGATGACGAAGCGGCGCTCGAAGAACCACGGCGACAGCGACGACTCCAGCAACCAGAACAGCAACACGAACCCGATCACCGACAGCACCAGGGTGAGCGCGCGCGAGAAGAACACCGCGGGGCGGCGACGCAGGCTCCGGCGACATTTCGCGCAAACCGGGACCGACAGGTGGAACGTGGCGCCCGTGCCATAGATCGCGAAGAACCGCGTCACGCGCGTGTCCTGCGTTTCCGCGGCGCAATTCGTGTCGCCGCAATTACAGCAGAACGCGGTGGGGAAGATCAGCGAGGGACTGGTGACTTCGCTCGGTTCGTCCATGCATCATTTCATCGTGGGCATCACGAACTCGGCGCCAGCGCCGGTCGTTCCATCTATTGAATGCGGCCAGCGGCTGGTCACCGTCTTCAACCGCGTGTAGAAACGCACGCCTTCCATGCCGTGCATGGCGTGGTCCGCAAAACTCGAACGCCGCCAGCCACCGAAACTGAAGAACGCCATGGGCACCGGGATGGGCACGTTCACGCCCACCATGCCCACTTCGATGGCCTGCACGAAGGCGCGTGCCGCGCCGCCATCGCGCGTGAAGATCGCCGTGCCATTGGCGAATTCGTGCGCGTTCACGAGTTCGATGGCGGCCGCGAGTGTCGGGACGCGCACCACCACCAGCACCGGACCGAAGATCTCCTCGCGGTAGACCTTCATCGACGGCTTCACGTGATCGAACAACGAGCCACCGAGGAAGAAGCCGTTCTCGTATCCCTTCACGCGATGGCCGCGCCCGTCGACCACCAGGCGCGCGCCTTCGGCCACACCGGCATCGATGTACCCGCACACGCGCTCGCGATGCGCCGCCGTGATCAGCGGCCCCATGTCCGCCTCGCCGTTCTGCGAGTGATCGATGCGCAGCGCCTTCACGCGCGCGGACAACGTCTCCACCAGGCGATCGGCGGTGCTCTCTCCCACCGCGACGGCCACCGAGATCGCCATGCAACGCTCACCGGCCGATCCATACGCCGCGCCTAACAAGGCATCCGCGACCTGGTCCAGGTCCGCGTCGGGCAACATCACCAGGTGATTCTTGGCGCCGCCCAGCGCCTGCACCCGCTTGCCGTGCGCGATGCCCTCGCGCTGCACGTAGTCGGCAATCGGCGTGGAGCCCACGAAACTCACGGCGTCCACCTGGGGATGGCGCAGCAGCGCGTCCACGGCGGTCTTGTCGCCGTTCACGACGTTAAATACTCCCGGCGGCAAACCCGCTTCGTGCAGCCACTGCGCTAACAGGAGGGATGCACCGGGATCGCGTTCCGAAGGTTTGAGAATGAAGCTGTTGCCGCACACCAGGGCCACGGGGAACATCCACAGTGGCACCATGGCCGGGAAGTTGAAGGGCGTGATCCCGGCCGCGACGCCGAGCGGCTGCCGCAGCGAAAAGCAATCGACACCCGAGCCCACGTTGTCGGCGAATTCGCCCTTGGTCAGGTGCGGCGCACCACAGGCGAACTCCACCACTTCGAGTCCGCGGGTCACCTCGCCCATCGCATCGCTCACCAGTTTGCCGTGTTCGGAGGCAATGACCCGCGCGAGTTCCGGGCGGCGTGCTTCGAGGATTTCCTTGAACTTGAACAGCACCCGCGCGCGGCGCAGTGCCGGCGTGGCCGCCCACGCGGGAAAAGCCGCGCGCGCCGCGCGCACCGCGCTGTCGACTTCCGCCTCCGAAGCCAGCGCCACGCGCGACGCCACCACGCCCAGCGACGGGTTGAACACCTCACCCGCGCGACCGGAACTGCCGGAGACGGCCTTGCCGCCGATCCAGTGTGGATAATTGCTGACGCGATCCTGGGTCATTAGGGCCCGAGTGTAACCCCTATACTGTGCGCCGATGAATCAGCCGCAATCCGAGTTGACCAAGCTTCTGCAACACATCGAAAGCCTGATCGCGCAGGCTCCCGACGAAGCGACGCGCAAGGACCTGGAGCGCCTGCGCGCGCGCCTCGATTCGCCCGAGATGCTCGACATGGCGCGCAGCCTCGCGGGTGCCAGGCCCGCGCGCGAAGAAGAGCTGGTGCTGGAGTTCCACGATCCGTTGCTGCCCATGGTGCTGACCGCCACCGGCTGCGTGATCGCCACCGCCGTGTGCCTGTTCGCCATCGTCTATGGATTCGACAGCACCACCGCCTGGGTGGCGGGCACCGAGGTCAACCTCTGGCTCGTCGCCATCGTTGCAGGCGCCTTGTCGGTGATGTTCACGGCGCTGTCGTTCATGCGGACCTTCTCGGTGCGGGTCGACACCGAGGGCATGGTTTCGCGCGTCAGCGGCCATCGCTGGCGACAGCTGCGCGTGGGCGGCATGCCCTGGCGCAACATCCGCTCGCTGCGTGAACGCGCACAGGATCGCGTGCTCGAGGTGCGCGCCGCAGGGGACGAAGTGTTCGAGATCCCGATGCGCGTGGTGAATTTTCCGATCCTGCAGCAGCACCTGGAGAACATGGTGCGGCTGTACGGGGACCGGCCGAGCGGCACGGCCGGCTGAAGCCCTCACTGCGTCAGGCGACGGATGTGCGCTCGCGTTCCGTCCAGGCTTCCTCGAGGCGCCGCGCCGACACGCGCATGCGCGTGCCTAACTGCTGCGCGAACAGCGACACCCGGAACTCTTCCAGTAACCAGCGGAATTCATCCGTGCCCGGCGGCTTCGCGCCGCGCTCCGCTTTGACCCGCTCGCGGTAGCGCGCCTCGAGCGGCGCGATTTCGCCCGCCAGCTTCGCATCGCGGCGGACGTCCAGGCCCGCCTTTTCGAGGCGCTGTTCGATGGCCTGCAGGTAGCGCGGAAACTCCTTCAGCCTTTCCCAGGGCGTCGTCAGCAGGAAGCCCGCCGGCGCGAGCCACACCAGTTGCGCACGAATGTCAGGCACCGCGGCGGCCGGCGCCCTGGCGAGCGCGGACTGGATGCGGCCCAGCCGCTCCAGCGTGCTCTGCACGCTCTTCGAGATTTCCAGCGCCGGAAGCCCGATGCCACCCCGCTGCGTGGTGAGGCGCGCATCGAAGGCCGGGCTGCTGCGAATGGGCTCGCGGCCCTCGAGGAACACGGTCATCACGATGCGGTCGAGCAGGTCGTCGCGCAGGTCGCGCCCCGTCTTGAACTCTGGATTCAACAGCGGATGGGGCGCGAGGCCCTTGTAGGCCATCTCGGCCTGCACGTTGACGGCGAGGTCCCGACGCAGCGGCTTGAGGTCGCGCGCCAGCACCAGGCGGATCAGCCGCGTCACGCCGCGCTCGTGGCTGACCTGCGCCTCCGGTGGCGTTGCAAACACCCGCAGGCCCACGCTGTCACCCTCGTCCACCAGGCCCGGATATCCGACCTGCTTGCGCACACCGGGCGCGGCATCCTGGCGCTCGGGCAATTCACCGAACACCCAGCTCTTCGCGCCTTTCGTCAGCTCGGACTGCTTGGCGTATTCCTGCTGGGCCGCGCCGGTGTGCCGTTCGCGCAGCGCCGCGAAACTGCGCGAACGCGCCAGCACCTTGCCGGCATCGTCGATCAGCACGAAGTTGATGCGCAGGTGTGGCGGCAGCAGTTCCTCGCGGAACGCGTCGCGCGGCACTCGCACCCCGCCCGTGCGCCACAACGCATCCGCAAGCTGCGCGTGCAGCGACCCCTGGCCACGTTCGAGCAGCGACATCACCTTGGCCACGGCCTCGGGCACCGGCACGAAGTGCACGCGCAGGTTCTTCGGCAGCGAGCGCACCAGCGCTTCGATCTTCTCGTCGATCAGTCCCGGCACCAGCCACTCGAAAGGTTCTTCCGGTAGCTGGTTGAGAACGTGCAGCGGGATCAGCGCCGACACGCCGTCGTCCTCGTGGCCGGGCTCGAAGCGATACCTCAATTGCACCACCAGCGGCCCCGCCGACAGGTGATCCGGGAAGCGCGTGGCATCGAGCTCGGCGTCACCCGGCGCGATGTCGCGTTCGCTCAACCACAGTAGTTTGGGTTCCCTGGCCTCCGCCTTGCGCCGCCATTGCTCGAAGGCCGCGCCGGTCGAGATGCCTTCCGGGATCTTGGCGTCGAAGAATTCGTACAACTGCTGTTCGTCGCCGAGCAGGTCGACGCGCCGGCCTTTCTGCTGCAGGTATTCGGTCTCCTCCAGCAACTTCAGGTTGTGTTCGAAGAAGGGCGCGCGCGAGTCGTATTCCATGAGCACCAGCGCGTGGCGGATGAACAGCTCGCGCGCGGCCTTGGGATCCACACGCTCGTAGGGCACGCTGCGGCCCGCGGTCAGCGTGAGTCCGAACAGAGTCGTGCGTTCGTAGATTGCCGCCCGCGAGGCGCGCCGCTCCCAGTGCGGCTCGTAGTACTGGCGGCGGATGAGATGCTCGCCCACCTGCTCGACCCACAGCGGTTCGATGCGCGCCACCGTGCGTGCGTAGACCTTGCTGGTCTGCACCTGCTCGGCGCTCACAATCCAGGCGGGCTTCGCCTTGAACTGCCCGGATCCTGGATGAATGGCGAGCTTGGTGCCGTTGGCGCCCAGGTACTCGGCCTGTTCCTTGCGCTGCGCGACCTGGGACAGCAGCCCCGCGAGCAGCGCGCGATGGATGGCGTCGTACTGCGCCGGCTGCGGATTCGACTTGAGCGCCAGCTCGCCCTTGACGACGTCCATGACCTGGCCGTGCACGTCGTGCCACTCGGTGAGCCGCAGGTACGACAGGAAATTCTCCTTGCACCAGGCGCGGTACTTCGAGCGGGAGAGTTCGCCGCGCTTCTTCTCCACTTCCTGCCAGAGCTTGAGCAGCGAAAGGAAGTCGGACTTTTCGTCGCGGAACGGCGCGTGCTTCTGGTCGGCCTGGGTTTGCTTGTCGGCCGGCCGGTCGCGCGGATCCGGCACCGACAACGCGGACGCAATGATGGCCACTTCGTCGAGGCAGTGTTCGTCGGCCCCCGCGAGCAATATGCGGCCGAGCTTCGGATCCAGCGGTAGTTTGGACAGGCGACGCCCGGTGTCGGTGAGCTGGTCGTCCTCGGTCAGCGCACCGAGCTCGCGCAGGGTTCTCTGTCCGTCACGAACATAACGACCATCAGGCGGTTCGACGAACGGAAACGCCTCGATGTCGCCGAGTTTCAGCGCGTGCATCTGCAGGATGACGGCGGCGAGATTGGTGCGCTGGATCTCGGGCTCGGTGAATTCCGGCCGCGCGAGGAAGTCCTCTTCCGAATAGAGCCGGATCGCCACGCCCGGCCCCACGCGCCCGCAACGCCCGGAGCGCTGATTCGCCGACGCCTGCGATATCTTCTCGATGGGCAGGCGCTGCAACCGGCTGCGATGACTGTAACGGCTGATGCGCGCGACGCCCGTGTCGATGACCGCGCGAATACCCGGGACCGTCAGCGAAGTCTCGGCGACATTGGTCGCCAGCACGACGCGGCGCCGGCCCGAGGGCCTGAACACGCGCTGCTGCTCTTCCTGCGACAGCCGCGAATACAGCGGCAGCACTTCGCAGTTCTGCGGATGATGCTTGCGCAACGATTCCGCGGTCTCGCGGATTTCACGCTCGCCACTCAGGAACACCAGGATGTCGCCCGCCTGCTCGCTCCAGAGCTCATCGACGGCGGACAGAATCGCGGCCTGCTCGTCTACCGCGGTCTCATCGTCCTCTTCGAGTTCCACCGCGCGGTATCGCAGCTCCACCGGGTAGCTGCGCCCCGAGACATTGATGATGGGCGCGTCGCCGAAGTGCTTCGAGAAGCGTTCGGGATCGATGGTCGCCGAGGTGATGATCAGCTTGAGATCCGGCCGCCGCGGCATCAGCCACTTGAGATACCCCAGCAGGAAGTCGATGTTCAGTGAACGCTCGTGCGCCTCGTCGACGATGAGGGTGTCGTAGGCGTCGAGGAAGCGGTCGCCCTGCGTTTCCGCCAGCAGGATGCCGTCGGTCATGAGCTTGATGAGGCCTTCCGGACGGCTGCGATCCTGAAAGCGCAGCTTGTAGCCCACCAGGTGCCCGAGCTCGACGCCGAGTTCCTCGGCGATACGCGACCCCACGGCGCGCGCCGCGATACGCCGCGGTTGCGTGTGCCCGATGGCGCCGGCAATGCCGCGCCCCGCCTCCAGGCAGATCTTCGGCAATTGCGTGGTCTTGCCCGAACCCGTCTCGCCGCACACGATCACCACCGGGTGCTGCTCGATGGCCTTGCGGATTTCTTCCCGGTTCGCCGAGATCGGCAATTCTTCCGGGTAGGAAATTTTCGGCACGCTGGCGGCGCGCGCACTCCGCGCCGCCACCGAGGCGGCTATCTTCTGGGCCAGCGCAGCCTCGCCAGCCGCGACGTCATTACCCCGCAGCCGTTCCGCGCGCAGCCGATCCCGTTCGCGCCGCAATCGGTGTTGATCGCGACGCAGGCAGGTATCGACGGCGAGCTGGGGAGCGGAATCGGGCGACGGCATGGGCGCGGGCGTGGCGCCCGGGCACGGTGAAACTGAGGTGCGGCAAGTCTACCGGGGCTGGGGCGACGTCGCAGCCATCGTCGCTCGCCGGGCGGCGCGATCGATCAATACAACCGCGTCGCGCCGCCGCCGTCCACCGTCAGCACGGCGCCGTTGACGTAGCTGGCCTGGTCCGAACACAGCCACACGATCGCGTTGGCCGTCTCCTCCGCCTTGCCGAGCCGGTTCATGCCCGAGTGACGCGAGACCAGCGCCTTGTAGCGCTCGGCGGCACCGGGCCGCTCGGGATTCACCATCTCGGAGCGCGTGAACCCAGGCGCCACCGCGTTGATACGAATGGCCATCTGTCCGTAGTCCGACGCCGCCGAAGTAGTCAGGCCGATCACCGCGTGCTTGCTGGTCGAATACGCAGCCGTACCCGCATCGCTCGGCTTCAGGCCGTAGATGGACGCGATGTTCACGATCGCGCCGCCACCGTTGGCCAGCATGGCGGGGATCTCATGCTTCATGCACAACCACACACCCCTGACGTTGATGTTCATCACCTCGTCCCACTGCGCCTCGGTGACATCCGCGACGGGTGTATAGCGCGGGCCGGAAATGCCGGCATTGTTCACCGCGCAATCCAGGCGGCCAAATATCTGCACCGCCGCCTTGACCATGGCCTCGGCGTCGGCCGCACGGCTGACGTCGGCTGGCACGAAATGCGCCTCGCCGCCCAGCGCCTTGATGCGCTCGACGACCTGCACGCTCTGCTCCACGCGCCGCGCGGCGATGACGACCTTCGCGCCCTCTTCCGCGAACTTGATCGCGGTCGCTTCACCCAGTCCGGAGCTTGCACCCGTCACGAGCGCGACCTTGCCAGCAAACATTTTCATTTCTTCTTCTTCGCCTTGTTGAGTTTCACGGCTTCACGAATCAGCGCCTGCAGCGCTCTCACATCGATCTTCTCGCCCTCGCGAAAATCGATGGCACGACGCACATTGCCTTCGAGGCTCGAATTGAACAAGCCCGACGGGTCTTTCAGCGCCGCCCCTTTGGCGAACGTGAGCTTCACCGCGGCCTTGTAGGTCTCGCCGGTGCAGATGATGCCGTCGCACTCCCATACCGGCACGTCCCATTTCCATTCCTCGATGACGCCGGGGTCGGCTTCCGTCACCGCGGCGCGCAGGCGGCCGAGCATTTCGCCACGCCAGTCACCCAGTTCCTTGATCCGCGCATCGATCAGCTTCGAGGGAGACTTGCCTTCCGTGGATGCGGCCTTCTTCATGACAACTTCTCCTGGCAACGAGGTCCGTAGGATAGCCGTGCCCCGAGGTGCGCTCCAGAACCGAAGCTTGGGGACTAGTTCGGCGGGTCGCAGTTCTGCTGCGCCAGGTCCGCGTCGAGCTCGTCGAGATTCTTGGTATTGAGCGGATCGACGCGCGTGGCGTACGACCAGCGGCACAGTCCGCCCGGCACGCGCCTCATGAAGGTGCGCTCCGCTTCGGCGGGCGACTGGTCGCAGCTGTCGTGCTGCCAGGTGTAGAGCACCTCGGTCTTGGTCTGCCTGATGATGGTCCAGGTGAAATTGATGCAGTCCGGTGGGAAAAGTGCCCGCTGGGTGTTCACCAGTTTCTTGATGTTGAATCGACCATCCGGATCGTGGATGAAGAGGCGCGATACCAGCGCGCTCCATTTCTCGACCACCTCGCCCGGCAACACGTACTCCGTGAGATGTTGCTGTTCGTTCTTCGTCGTGTAGCCAGCCTGCCAGGACTTGCCGAGCACCGTGATCTGCTCTGCGGCGGCGGGTGTCGCGGAGGGCTCGGTGGGAGTGTCGCTCATCGCTGGCCCGCCAGAGAGGCCGGCGATGAAGAAGAGCGCCGCGAGAATCCTCTTGTTCATGCTGTCGGTCCTTGTCAGGTGCGTACAGCGGGCGCCACCAGGCGTGGGTAATTCAACGAGGCCGCGCGCCCGGCGGCCTCGGTGATCTCGCCAGCGACTTCCTGGATATCGTAGAGCGCACCGATCTCCGACTCCGGCAGGAAGTACATCACGATGTCCTCGTGCTGTTCCTCGCCTTCGAGTCCCGATCCGAACTGGATGTATGACGCCGTATCCTGGAACACGAAGCCGCTCGAGCCACCCTCTTCCGTGACCTGGCCTACGTAGATCAGCGGCTCGACCCCTGGCATGGTCAGGTCGCGATCCGCATACGTGAGGCGGAAGTAGGTTTTTCCGACGATCAGCGACGACGCTTTCATGTGGTTTCCTTGCTTACCCTGTCAGTCCCACTCAAGGGCCAGCTCGTTGGCGTCCTTCACGGCGCAAGCGCTTCCGACCACTCGTGGATGCCGTGTTTGCCGACAACGCCGTTCAATATGAATGGGTCGCCGGCAACAAATGCTTCCGCGGCCGCGCGAGTCGTGAAGACTCCCACCGCGCCTGCGGGCGGCGAGCCGTAGGGGCCCGCCATCAGCAAGGTCCCGTTCTGGTGGAACTCCATCAGCCGGCTTTGATGTGCCGGAAAGTGCGCCTTCGCCTTCGCCATTCCGTCAGGCGAAAGCTCGTAAAACATCAGGTATTTCATGCTTTCCTCCGCACGATCATCCGGCGTACCTCGCGGACAGTGTCCGCAAGCGGAGCGTTCAGGGAGATTTCGCGACCTTCTCGGAGAGCAGGCTCAGGCATTCATTGACTGCTTTCTTGAAGGCCGGATCCTTCTTCACCAGCATTGCCATGGCCGACATCTAGTAAGGAACACTCACGGAGGCATCAATCGCCTTCGAGGAGAGATTCCCGCTGACGAGGCAGGTGATGTTGTCCTGGGTGGTGCTCTCTTCCGCGGCGAAATACGTCGAGTACCCCATTGACCCGAGCACTCCCATCATCGCACCCGCTGTCGCCGAGTTCATGCGCTGCGGGAAGACGTCGATGATCCGGAACTTGCTGACCTCGAGAGCGTAGTCGCCCGGCGGCAACTGGGAGCCCAGCAGAATCGAGAATTGATCCAGCGGAGGCGTCTTGAAGTCCTTGTCCCCGAAGTACTGGATCGGTGAACGCATCCCATCCCGGCGATACACCTTCTCTTCGGCTGGACGCTTGTCCTGCAAGACGACCTTCCGGGTTGAATCCACCGACAACTTGTCCAGTTCGATGGTTACCGACCAGGCGTTGAGCGAGGTCGCGAGCGCCAAGGTTGCGAAGAGTAGTCTTGCTTTCATGAGGTCACGGGTAGTTGGAGGTGCTGCTCATATAGCGCAACTCCTGCCGTCCGGCCAGCCTTGCCTTCATGTCCGCATGGGCATCGCGGATGAGCATGCGCAGCGCCGCCTCATCCACCGTGACATCAGGTCGCACCTTGACGTGACGCATGAAGCGTCCACTGCCCTCCAGCAAGCGCGCCGGGTCGTCGAGGCTGGCTCCAAGAAAGAACCCCACGTTCACATGATCCCGAAATGCATTCACGTAGCCGAAGGGCAGATCGGCGACGCAGGCAGTGGGATGGCCGTCATGCAATTGCTCCAACACATCAGGGCCGGACTGGCGCATCTCGTCGAACCATCGACGCGCCACGGCAGCCAATTCTCGCGGGCACGACTCGAACCACCGCTCGACCGCAGGATCTTCCCGCTGACCGCCTTCCAGGGTGAAAAGTCGCGTGGCAGGGCTCATGTGGCCACGGCCTTCACATAGACGTTGTGCAGTTCCGAGAAGAACTCCGATTCACTCGAGAAGAAGGCTCGCATGGCGCGTTCGTGCGCAACCACTCCGTTGCCGCCCAGGAAGCGCCGCAGGCCCCTGCCGAGTGCGGACTCGATCGCCTCCTTCCACGAGCTGGTGTCTACCGCTTCCGCGAGCTCACTCAAGAGGACGAGGCATGCGGATTCACGACCTTCGGCGGTGATGCCCGGATCTGCCAGCGCATCCAGCGGCCGAAAGGAACCGAAATCGACGCCGTCTCCAAAGCCTCCCGCCTCGTCGAGCTTCGCTTTTACCTCTGCCAGGGTTGGGATTTCCAATCAGCCTCCGACTTCGGACAACGTGTGGGCATCGCGAGCGAGCAGCCATCGGCCACCATGATGCTTGCGATATACGGTGATGCGGTGCCCGGCAAACCTCGTTGTTTCCCCGCCCGCGCGCGGCGTCACGGACAACGCATCACGGCTGCGCGCAAAGGCGACTTCGCCAGCGACCACGACTTCCTCCAGCTCGCTGACACAATCGAACAGGATCTGTCGCTGGGCATTCGAAAAGTTGGTGGAGAACCCGTCACGACCGAAAGGCTCTTGCCCAGGACCGAGGAACACGACATCGTCGGTCATCAAGGTGAGCAATTGGGCGAGGTCGCCGGCGTTTACCGCATCGATCCAGGTCGTATGTGTTTCCCGAACATGACTCTCATCGGTACTCATGGACTCCGCCCCTGGTCGCCGAGGAAACCTTGCAGCGCCCTAACTCTTTCGGGGCGATCGAAGAGCTTATAAAGCTCGAGCCACGCACTCGGCAACATCCACGGAAGGCCCCGCCAATATTCAACGTGTTGCGGGTCGAAACGCCAACTCTGCATCTCGTCTTTCCGCCTGACCCTGACTTCGGCGAACAGGTCCACCGGGGCCGCGACCGGGGTTTCGAACCGCGCAAAATGGGTCGATCGGAAGTTTGGATGGGGCGAGCGGACTCCCT
>Ga0315910_10001674_pt1 | contig 20208 bp, 20 predicted proteins | sample EdamamesoilMG_FD_204470 | JGI IMG/M metagenome (GOLD analysis project Ga0315910, IMG submission 204470) | Garden soil microbial communities collected in Santa Monica, California, United States - Edamame soil | ecosystem: Environmental > Terrestrial > Soil > Garden | place: USA: California...
CCCGTCTACCCGTGCGCGAACCTTCCCGCTAACCTTACTCCATGCCCGCCACCATCGCCGTCGCCCACGGAGGGATCTCGATCCCCGCCGCCTCGCTGCATACCCTGCGGCGCGGTCTGCAGAGCGCCGGGGTCGACGCCGGCGACGTGCTGCAGCGCGCCGGGACCGCCGCCGGTCCGACCATGCTCGCCGCGTTCGGCGACTGGCTCCGACAGGAGCGCGGGGTCGACAGCGTCGACCAGCTCGACCGCGCCCACTTCGACGCGGCACTCTCCGCCTTCTTCGGTCACCTCGGCTGGGGGACCCTCGCGGTCCATCCGTTGGGGGGCGGGTTCCTCGCCATCGATGCCAGCGACTGGGCGGAGGCGGAACCGGGGGCCGGCGAGTGGCCGACCTGCCACTTCTCCACCGGGATGCTCCCGGCATTCCTTGGCGAGGTGAGCGGGCACGCCCTTGCGGCCCTCGAGACCGACTGCCGCTCGCGCGGGGACTCGGAATGCCGCTTCGTGGTGGGATCGCCGGAGAACCTCAAGGTGCTCTACGAGCGGATCACCAACGGGATGGCGCTGGAGGAAGCGGTCCGGGGGTAGCCAAGCGCACCTGGAACGAGCATCATCACGGATGGCCGCACCACGGGCCATCCGTACTTCGTTCCCCCCCCACCACCAGGAACACCATGCGTTCGCTGTTCACCGTCGCAATCCTCTCCTTGCTCTCGGCCTGCGCGCCGGGTGGCCGTGGCGCGGAGCTGAAGCAGCTCACCCTGGCGGAGGAGCTCCGGATCGGAGGGGCCGATACCGGAAAGGCGAGCTTCTCCGGGATCGCGGGGCTGCAGCTCGACCCCCACGGGGGGATCTGGGTGCTCGACCGGCAGGCCCACGAGATCCGGGTATTCTCCCCCGCCGGCGACTTCGTCCGCGCGATCGGCCGGCAGGGCGAGGGGCCTGGGGAATTCGTGGAGGCGAATGGGTTCGCGCTCGACGCGCGGGGGCTGGTCTGGATCCCCGACCACCGGCTCCGGCGGTACTTGGTGCTCGACACCCTCGGGAAAGGGGTGGGCGCCCACGGGAACCTCATCTACTCGTACGGCTGGCTCTGGAACGGCCTGATCGACGGCCAGGGACGACTCGTCGACGAGGTCCGCATCAGGACCGACACCGTCAGTCTCCGGGGACTGCGGCGGTTCCGCGACACCACGCTCGCGACCGCGGACAGCTTCCCGTTCCGGTCCTGCTCCACCCGCCCCTACACCGGCATCGAGCTCCGCGCGAAGAACGGGGCGATGTTCATGCCGGTCCCCTTCACGCCGACCGAGCAGTCCGCGATCGGGGCGGATGGCCGGGTCTGGTGCAGCGACGGGGCATCGTTCACCGCCATCGCCAGGGATCTCGCCACGGGCGACTCCCTCGCCGCGATCTCCTACGTCCACGCTCGGCTCCCCGTGACCCCCGCGATGCGGGACTCCGCCATCGCGAGTATCCAGAAGACCGCGCGCGATATGGGGGCCCCGGAGCCGGACCTGAGCGGCATCCCGACCGAACGTCCCGCGATCGAGGGGATGCAGGTGGACGATCAGGGCCGCCTCTGGATCCGGACCCCGAGGGATGGCGCGGAGACCCATTTCGACCTGTTCGACCCGAATGGCCGGCACTTGGCCGAGGTCGATGTCGGGCTCCGTCTCGAGCGCTGGTCGCCGATGGCATTCCGGGGGGACACCCTGTTCGCTGTGGTGTTGGACGCGGACGATGTCCCGAGCATCGTGCGACTTCGCCTGACCTCGGTGCCCGGCACCCCCTGACCACGCAACCCCCGGGGCGATCCGGCTATCCTATGGTACGTCCCCAGCTCACGGAGCTTCCGGTGTCGCGTAAGTCGTTCTCTTCCATCATGTTGTCCGCAATCGCCCTGGCCCTCTTCGCCGCCCCGCTCCTGGCCCAGCCCGAGCGGGTCTCGGTCACCGGCGCCAAGGTCGGGATCTGGAATGTCATCGGAAAGGTGAACGTGGTCCCCGGGACCGGCCGAGCGGTGAATGTCAGTGTCACCCGCCGAGGGCGGGATGCCTCGAAGCTCACCATCCAGCACGGCCCCCTGGGGAACCGGGAGACCGTGCGGATCATCTATCCCGACGACCGGATCACCGACATCTCCACCGACCAGTACACCGGGTGGCGGACCGAGCTCCGGATCCGGGACGACGGGACGTTCGGGGACGGCTGGAACGGCGAGGGCCGGGGCGGGAGCGGCGGGCGCCCGGTGATCGTGGGGGACCGCGGCGGGGACGGCCTCGAGGCCGCGGCCGACCTCGAGATCGAGGTCCCGAGCGGCCAGGAGATCGCGATCTTCCTCGTCGCCGGTGAGATCACGGCCCGGAACCTGAACGGCAAGATCCTCCTCGACACCCACCGCGCCAACGTGCGCGCGACGGCGATGAAGGGGGATCTCGACATCGACACCGGGTCGGGCGACGTGCGGGTGGAGGGGATGGAAGGGCCCCTGATGGTCGACGTCGGCTCGGGCGACGTGACGCTCGCCAACGTGAAGGGGAGCGCGCTCGACATCGACACCGGGTCGGGGGAGGTGCGGGGGACCGCGATCGCCTCCGACGCCCTCAACCTCGACACCGGCTCCGGCGGGATCGACCTCGACGGGCTCACCGCGCAGCGGGTGGCGGTGGATGTCGGCTCCGGGGACGTCGACCTGACCTGGACGGTCGATCCGGGCGACATCGAGATCGACAGCGGGTCGGGGGAAGTGACCCTCACGATGCCGGCCAACTCCGGCGGCACCCTCGAGATCGAGTCCTCCAGCGGCGACATCCAGAGCGGGTTCGAGATCCGCACCAACCGGATCGAGCGCGACTCGCTCCGCGGCTCCTTCGGCGACGGCAAGGGGCGGATCGTCATCGACACGGGGAGCGGGGATGTGGAGCTGGTGAAGCGGTAGACGGTCGGGCGGTCGGGCGGTCGGAGGAGTTCGGGAACCTTCCCGAGGAGCGCAAGCGACGAGGGACCTAGCCTGGAAAGGCTGGGTCCCTCACTTCGTTCGGGACGGCTCCACCTACCGCCTTACCGCCCTACCGCCTAGCCGCCCGAGACCACCGCCACCCCCTCCGCCACCATCGCGGGAAGGCACTGACTCCCCCGCCATTCCACTTCCCGCCCGATGCCGCGGAGCCGGGAGAGGATCTCGTAGGCGTTCCCCGCCACCACCGCCCCCTTCACCCGTCCCACCACCTCGCCCTTGATGACCCGCCAGCCGAGGGCGACCGGGAGGGTGAAGCCGCCGGCGGCGGAGACCTCGTCCTCCCCCGCGAGCGACTCCACCAGGAGGCCGTCGTCGATCATCGCGAGGAGCGCATCGAATCCGTGTGGCCCCGGCTCCAGCACCACATTGCTCCACGCCGTGAGCGGGCGCCCGAAGGTGCTGCGGCGCGCGTGGCCGGTCGACCGCGTCCCCGCGCGTGCCGCCGACTCCAGGTCATGCAGCAACCCGCGCACGACCCCCGACTCGACGACGACGGTCCGGGTGCTCGGCACCCCGTCATCATCGAAGGGACGCGACCCGGGGCGGGCGTCAAGGAGGGGATCGTCGACCAGCGTGAGCGCCGGATCGAAGGCCCGTTCCCCGATCCGCTCGGCGAACGGCGAGAGCCCCTGCAACGCGGCGCGCCCGAGGAGTCCCGCCCGCGCCGGGGCGAGGAGGGCGGCGGCCGCGCCGGGAAGGAAGCAGACGGGGAGATGGCCGGCGGGGGCCGCGGTGGTGCTCGCACTCCAGGTGATCCGCCGGCGCACCCCGTCGACCAGCTGCTCGATCGCCTCTCCGTCGGGGAGGTCGGCACCGGCGATGAAGGCGCCGAACCGGGCCCCGCGGAGCGCGAGGTCCACGCGGATGGAGACGAGCGAGGTCTCGTAGCCGCCGTCGAGTCCGGTCGAGTTCGCGACGCGGACCGCACCGACCCCGCGCTCCACCGCGACCTGCACCTTCCGGCCCTCGCCGGCGAGACGATCGGCGACCATCTGTCCCGCGAAGCGGAGCTCATCGGCGGAGAGTGCGGCGGCCCGCGGCACCCGGGTCAGCACGCGGGGGCTCGGCCGCACTTCGGTGAGCCCGAACTCCGCGGCCGGCCCTCCCTCGGCCGCCGCCACCGCGGCCGCGACGACCGGCTCCGCGTCGTCATCGGTCGTTCCTGCGATCCCGAGCTTCCCTTCCCGGATGACCCGGACGCTGATCCCCCGCTCGCGGAGGAGTGCCGAGCGCACCAGCTCCCCGTCGGCGAGCTCCAGGACGAGGGTCTCGTCCTGTTTGGCGACGAGGTCGCCTGCCGCCCCGCTCCGGCGGATGAGCTCCAGTATCCGCGGGATCACGCCGTCACCCCGCCGACCTGCAGACGCCGGATGCGGACGTGCGGCGCCCCATCGGTCACCGGCACGGCACCGTCGGTCCCACGCAGGCAATTCGCGGCGGCTCCGTTCCACCCGAAATCTCCCGCCACCCCCTCGATCCCGGCGAGCCAGTCGACCCCCGGGCCGCGCACCACGCAGTCGCGCACCGGCTCGGCGAGGCGTCCGTCGCGGATCATCATTCCTTCGCCGACCGTGAGGACCAGGCGTTCGCCGTCCCACGCCGCGCCGCGCGCGTCCATCACGTAGAGGCCGGCGCGGATGCCGTTCATCAGGTCGTCGCGCGTCCCCTGCCCGCGGCCGAGGTAGAAGTTGCTGACGCGCGCGGCGGGGAGGTGCCGGAACGAGGCGGCGCGGGCGTTCCCGGTCGGGGCCTCGCCGGTGCGGCCGGCGCTCTCGCGGGTGTGCAACCGGCCGATGACGACCCCGGACTGGATCAGCGTCACCGGCTGCGCGGGGGTCCCCTCGTCATCGAGGGCCATCGTCCCGCGGAGGGGGGACGCGCTCGGATCATCGCCGACGGTCAGCAGCGCACTCCCGACCTCCGCCCCCAGCCGGAGCGGTGCGGCGCCATCCCCCTCGAGCCGGTGGGCGAGCGCCGCGTGGATCGCGACGCCGGCCGCGCGCGGGTCGAGGACCACGGGGAGATCACCGGGACGTGGGCGGGAGGCGCCGAGGAGGGCGATGGCGCGCGTCGCGAGGGCGCGCAGCCACCCTTCGTGCCCCTGCAGCGCTTCCCAACCGCCCCGCACCGCGATCGAGTCCACCACGCGGGCGGTGAGTCCCTCCTCGCGCGCGACGGCGACCGCGGCGAGCGACCCTTCGCTCCGAAGGTCGTGGATCCGTGTCCCCTCGCTGGTGGCGTACCATCGTTCGGCCGTCTCGTCGTGCAGCTGGAGCTGGAGGTCGGCGATCCGGCGGTCGACGCCGTGGAGCTCCTGGAGCCAGCCGTCGAGGAGGCGGCGGCGCTCCACGAGCGGGACGCCGCGGAGATCCTGCGCCGGGACGTGCGCAAGGTCGAATTCGCGCGCGGGGACCGGCGCCAGGCGGGGGACCGGATCGGCCCGCACGGCGAGGGCGAGTTCGTAGGCGCGGGTGACCATCTCGGGGAGGCGGTCGAAGCCGGTGAAGCTCACGACCCCCCACCCGCGCCCCTCGACGAGGCAGCGGACCACGCCGCCGGCGTCGCGCATCGCGGTGAGGCCTTCCACCCGGCGTCCGCGGGCCGCGCCGGCGTGCGTCCACACCCGCTCGCACCGGATGTCGGTGAAATCGGCCCGGCTGGACTTGAGCGCTTCGCTGAGGCGATCGAGCACGTCAGCGCCCCGTCGGATCGATCACCGCGGCGTCATCCGCTCGGCGTAGTCGGGGCGGACGACGAGCTTCCCCTTCTGGAGGACCTCCCGGTCCCACGGGAGGACGATGAACGACGGGGAGATGAAGGCCTCGAAGTCGGGGCGGTGTTCGCCGGTCTGGATGACGACGGCGCTCCGCACCTCGCGGGGGCCCAGTTCCGCGACCTCGCGCACCGCGAGGGCGAGCGTGGCCCCGGTGTCGCAGGTGGCGTCGACCACGAGGACGCGACGCCCCTGGAGGGTGGCCGGGGGGCCGGAGACCAGGACCGGCTTCTCCCCCTTGCCGGGGCGATGCACCACCATCGAGGCGAATTCGCGCTGCAGGATCGAGGCGACCACGACGCCGGGGATCGCCCCCGCGCGGGCGATGCCGAGGATCACCTCGGGATCGAAGTCGCGCGCCACCTTGAGGGCCAGGGCGCGGCAGAGCTCCCCGAAAAAGGCCCAATCGACCTCGAGCGTCGACGGGGGACCCGCGGGGACGGAGGGGGTCCGCTGCGAGGCGGACTTGCCCTTCCTGACCGGCTTCTTGGGCGCTGGCATGGGGGCTCCGGGAGGAGAATGGAGGGAGGATATCCCGCGCTCTCGCAGGGGGCAACTGCGTTGCCCAAGTCGAAGTCCGGCGGTAACTTCCGCCTATGAGCCTGTGGCGGAAACTCTTCGGCGGTGACGAGGCGCCCGCGAGCGCGCCTGCTCCCTCCCGCGGCCAGCGCCTCGACTACCAGAACGAGGCCCTCGCGCTCGAACGGCAGGGGGATTTCGAGGGGGCCCTCACCTCCTATCGCCTCGCCCTCCGCGGCGCCCCGTCCGACGTCCGCCTCCTGCAGAACATCGCGATCCTCTACAGCAAGACCGAGCAGCCCGAAGAGGCGATCCGGCACTACCGGAAGGCGCTCGAGGTCGATCCGGAGCTGCCTGGTGCCCACTACGGGCTCGCCTTCCTCCTCGTGAAGCGGGGGGCGCTGGCCGAAGCGGCCGGGCATCTGCGCAGCTTCCTGGCCCGCCCGATCAAGGGGGCCGACGCCGACAAGTGGATCCGCCACGCCGAGGGGATGCTCCGCGACGTCGAAGCGGCGCTCGCCTCGGAGCAGGCGTGAGGCGGCCGGGACGCACCGGGCTCCTCGCGGCGCTGGCGGTGCTCGGCTGCAGCAGCCTCGGTGACCCCGGCGAGCCGGTCGCCATCGAGTTCCTGGTACCGACACCCTCGCAGGTCGAGGTCGGGGACACCATCACGCTCCGCGCGCGGCTCCTCGACCAGGGCGGCGACAGCGTCGACTCCGGCGAGCTCCGCTGGCGCACTCCCGACACCACCGTCGCCGTCGACAGCCTGACGGGGGCGTTCACGGGGCTCGTGGCGCTCGGCAGCGGGGGGCGGGTCCAGCCGACCGCGGGGACCCTGGTCGGGCCGATCGTCAACTTCGCCGTCCTCGCCCACGCCGACACGTTGATGGTCCCGGCCGCGGCGGAATCGATCGCCGTCGCCCCCGCCGACTCCCAGTCCTCGCTCTTCGGCGCCAAGATCGCCAAGTTCGATGCGACCGGGCTCGGCAGCCGGACGATGATCGTCCGGCTCGTCGCCCCACTCGACGGCAGCGTCGTGTTCAAGGGCGCTGGCATCCCGGACACCGCGAACGTCCTCGCCGACACCACCTTCACGCAGGGGGACGGCACCACCCTGCTCCGCGTGGTGGTCCGCGGCACCCGTCCCGACAGCGCGGTCGTGGAATTCGAGGGCCGGCACGTGAGCGACACCCCGATCCCCGGATCGGGGCAGCGGATCAAGGTCTTCTTCGAGTAGGCGGGCGCTCAGGCGCTTGGGCGCTTGGGCGCTTGGGCGCTCAGACGCTCAGACGCTTGGACGCTCGGGGGCAGACGAGCCGCACCAGCACCGAGCGAACAGCACGCACCCAGCATTCGCACCCAGCACCTCCACCCCGAGGTACCCAGTGGCGAACCCCACGACCCTCAACGAGCTCTTCTTCGGCGCCCTCGACCGCTTCCTCCAGCGGCCGGTGGTGATGCGCCGCAAGATCGGCGGGAAGTGGCAGGAGTGGAGCTACCGGTCGCTCTCCGACCAGGTGCGCGACACGGCCTTCGGGCTCACCTCCCTCGGCATCCACGCCGGCGACCGGGTGGCGATCCTCTCGGAGAACCGTCCCGAGTGGGCCATCGCCGACTATGCCTGCCTGGCGGACCGCTGCACCGACGTGCCGGTCTATCCGACCCTTCCCGCGAAGCAGATCGAGTACATCCTCCGCGACTCCGGGGCGGTGGCGATCTTCGTCTCCACCCAGGAGCAGTGCGACAAGGTCCTCGAGATCCGGGGCCAGCTCCCGGCGCTCAAGCACATCTTCGCCTTCGACGAGGGGGTGCGGGGCGCGGGGGTGGAGTCTCTCGCCGCGCTGCAGGCCAAGGGGAAAGCGTCGGGCCTCGACGCCGGGCGGTGGCGCACCGACGCCCTCACGGTGAAGCCGGCGGACCTCGCGACCCTCATCTACACCTCGGGGACCACCGGCGACCCCAAGGGGGTGATGCTCACCCACGGCAACCTGACCTCCAACGTGGTGGCCGGGTTGAGCGTGCTGGGGCTGGCCCAGAGCGACGAGTGCCTCTCGTTCCTGCCGCTCAGCCACGTCTTCGAGCGGATGGCGGGGCACTACGTGATGATGCACGCCGGCGTGATCATCAACTACGCCACCAGCATCGACACCGTGGCGGCCGAGCTCGTCGAGGTGCGGCCGACGGTGGTGCTCTCGGTGCCGCGCCTCTTCGAAAAGATCTACGCCCGGGTGCTCGAGAACGCGATGGCGGGGAGTGCCATCAAGCGGGCGATCTTCCACTGGGCCAAGCGCACCGGCGAGGAGTACGTCGACCTCACGATGGCGCACAAGCCCATCCCCGGCGGGCTCGGATTCGGACGGAAGGTGGCGCACAAGCTGGTCTTCTCGAAGCTGCACGCCCGCACCGGCGGCCGGCTCCGGTTCTTCGTGTCGGGCGGCGCGCCCCTCCTGCCGGAGATCGCGCGCTTCTTCCACGCCGCGGGGCTCCCGATCCTCGAAGGGTACGGTCTCACGGAGACCTCGCCGGTGATCGCGGTGAACACCTTCGACAACTGGAAGATCGGGACCGTGGGGCTGCCGGTGCCGGGCGTGGAGGTACGGATCGCCGCCGACGGCGAGATCCTCACCAAGGGCCCCCACGTGATGACGGGATACTTCAACAAGCCCGAGGCGACGAAGGAGGTCATCGACGCTGACGGCTGGTTCCACACCGGCGACATCGGCGAGATCGACGCGGAAGGGTTCCTCCGCATCACCGACCGGAAGAAGGACATTATCGTCACCGCCGGGGGGAAGAACATCGCCCCGCAGCCGATCGAAGGGACGACCAAGACCTCCAAGTTCGTCCTCAACGCCGTGATGCTCGGCGACAAGCGGAAGTTCCCGATCATGCTGGTGGTCCCCAACTTCGACAACCTCGAGGCGTGGGCCAGGCACAAGCAGATCAGCTTCGCCGACCGCGCGTCCCTCCTCGCGATGCCCGAGGCGCGCGGCAAGGTGGAGCGCGAGGTCCTCAAGGTGCTCCGCGACCTGGCGCACTACGAGGTGCCGAAGAAGTTCATCCTCGTCGGCCGCGACTTCACCATCGAGAGCGGGGAACTGACGCCCAAGATGAGCGTCAAGCGGAAGGTCGTGGAGAAGAACTACGCCAGGGAGATCGAGGCGGCGTACGCGGAGCCGATGGGTGGGCCGGGGGAAGCGGACGGGAAGTAGCGGGTCACAGACGCTCCAGACGCTCCAGACGCTCAAGACGCTCAGTAGCTCCGTGCCGCACCGGGGCCACTGAGCGTCTCGAGCGGCTGGAGCCTCTTATCTCCTCACTCCCACCCACCACCCATCCGCCGCCGCGAGGACCTGCAGGTCCGCCCGATCCGGCGCCGGCCCCGCTCCGACCACCCGGAGCCCCGGCAACACCACCCGGATCCCCTCCCCGATCCACTTCTCATCGCTCCCGTACCCGCTGCCGAGGATGACGCCGCGAAGCTGACGCGCCTTGACCGGGATCGAGGGCGACTCCAACAGGCTCACCCGCTCCGCCCCCTCCGTCCCCGCCGAGGCGTTCAGGGCGAGGATGTGGACCCCGCGCACCGCCGCGGTGAGCTCCCGCGCGAGCGCGCCGACATCCCCCACCATCCCGACGTACCCCCCGGGACCAGAGAGGCCGAGGAAGGCAGCGAGCCCTTCGACGGACGGAGGGACGGAGGGACGCAGGGGCGCAGGGGGTGCCACAACACCGAAATGGACCACCCCGTCCTTGATCGGATAGGTCGCGTTGCAGACCGGACACCCGAGGGTGCCGCCCCGCACCTGGCGATTCTCGACCCCGTCCGGGAGGAGGACGAGGAACGACTCGTCGTGCGGAGCCGGGCAGCGGAGGTGGTCGGTCAGTTCGATGAACACGGTGAGCGGTGAGCGGTAAGCGGTAAGCGGTAAGCGGGTCGGACCGGATGATACAAAGATAGCGGGGGGCTCCTTCCGACCGGAGCACCCCCGCTCACCGCTTACTGCTCACCGCTCACGGTCGAAAGACGACCCACGTCAGCATCCCGCGCGTCACGATCACCTTCCGGTACACCCGCTTCCCGTCGATCTCGACCCCGAGGACGTAGTCGCCGGGAGGGACGTCGCCGATGGCGAAGTGCTCCCCGTAGAGCGGGTGCATATGGTTCCTGGGCCCGTAGGTCTCGATCATCACCAGCGGGGTCTCGGCCGGCTCGAACTTGGTGAGGCCGAAGATGTGGGCCTGCGGCACCGGCTTCCCCGCCGCGTCGAAGACCTGCCCGGCGACCCACCCGGCCTCGGCCCGGTCGTCCCGGCCGGTGAAGGTCTGGATCCAGAGCTCGGGGTTGGTGGTGTAGCGCGGATAGCGCTCGTTGGGATCGACGACGTACTGCACGCTGTCCACCGGCGAGGCGTGGACCTCGAGGTGCAGGTGGTCGTTGGTGGCGCGCCCGGTATTCCCGACCAGGGAGATCACATCCCCCTTCCTCACCCGGTCCCCGACCTTCACCCGGAGCTCGGTGTTGTGGTAATAGACGGAGTAGAGGAAGAGCTTGGCGCGCTGCGGCGCCACCGAGTCGACCGGGGAGCGGGGCACCATCCCGGTGACGGTGGTGTCGTGCCGGATCGCGACGGTGAGCGCCCCCTGCTCCGCCGGACCGGCCCAGACCACGGTGCCGCTCCCGATCGCCCGCACGGGGGTGTGGTCGGCGTTGTTGAACTCCACCCCCTGGTGGGGCTGGAAGGTGCCGCCGAAGGTGGAGCCGTAGCGGTAGGTCTGGTCGATGTAGGGCTGGTCCGAGCGGCCGATCGGCCGGTCGAACCAGGCGGTGCGCGTGGGCTTCCCCGAGTCGGCGACGACGATCCCGCGGACGTTCGCGTAACAGGTGGTGTCGCTCGGGCTGCCGCGGTACACCAGTCCGCAGTTGGTCCCCTTGAGGAGGAACCGCCCCATTTGGAGGCTCCGCCGCGGACGGAAGGGAACGAATCCCCCCGGCGGCTGGCTCACCCACCCGTTGGCGGTCCGCGCGAGCCGCTGGTTCCCCTTCGCGGTCTCGACCGCGATCCCGCGGCGATCGACGAGGATCCGCTTCACGTACTCGCTCTTGAGCACCGGATACGCCGTCGCGCCGAGCCTGTTGGTCTGGGGACCGGCCGAGTCGACGAGCACCTCCCAGTGGTCGCCGTCGTCCCAGGTGAGCATCACGCCGTCGGCGGTGGCGATGTAGACGGTGTCTCCCTTGGTCACGATCCCGTCGGGGGCGGTGTACTGATACTCGGGGCCGAGTTCGCTCCCGGTCCAGTTCTTCCAGGTCGCTCCGCCGTCGCGCGACATCCCCCACCCGTTCCCGACCGCCCCGTACCAGATCACCCCGGGGCGCGGGAAGGCGAAGGCGTGGATGAAGTCGAAGGAGATCGCTGCTCCGTCATCCTCCGAAGAGAGATGGGTCCAGGTCGAGTCGCCGGGGCGGAGGGTGTAGACGCCGCGACCGTAGGTGCCGACCCAGAGGGAGCTGTCGAACGGAGAGCGCGCCAACGCGAGGACCGGGACACCGAAGCCGGCGGTGTCCGGCAGCGGCACGATCGCGGGCGGGGCCTCGCGTGGCGTGGTGGAGGTCCGGGCCTGGCGCGGTGGGGCGTTGACCTGGGCGGCCAGCGGGCCGGTCGCCAGGTGGGCCAGGAGGATCAGCGGTGCGACGAATGAGGCACGGGGCACGGAGGGCTCCCTGATGGTGCGTGAGACACGGGTACTTGGTGCGGGTGCTGAGTGCGAGTGCTGCGTGCGGGTGCTGAGTGCGTGCTGTGGACGGGGTGCCGGGTGCAGGTATCAGACGGGACCCAACCGGATCCAATCGATGTGCACGTGGGCCGGGCGTGTGGCGGCGAAGAGGACCGCCTCCGCAACATCGTCGGGCCTGAGCATCTCGGCGCGGGGGGTGAACCCCGCACGGGAGTCGGGGTCGATCGGGTCCCAGACGGCGGTGTCGGTCGGGCCGGGGGAGATGAGCGTCAGCCGCACCCCCGAGCCCCGGTATTCATCCACGAGGGTCTCGTGCAGGCCGCGGAGCCCGTACTTGGTGGCGGCGTAGGCGGCGTTCTCGGCGAAGCCGTTGTGGTCGGCGACCGAGCCGATGCTGATGAAGCACCCGTGCCCCGCCGCGCTCATCGGGGGAAGGAATGCCTTGGCCACCGCGAAGCTCGCCGTGAGGTTGAGCGCGACTTGCGCCTGGAACTCGTGGAGCGTGGTCTCGGCCAGCGGCTTGAGGAGGTAGGCGCCGGCGTTGTTGACCACCACCTCCGGGGTGCCGTGGTCCTTGAGGATCCGCGCCGCCACGGCCCCCCACGCCTCCGGGTCGGTCAGGTCGCAGCGGTATTCCCCTTCGGACCGCGCCACCGTCGCCACCCGGAATCCTGCGCCGGCGAGGGCGGAGGCGGCCGCGGCGCCGATCCCGCGGGAGGCGCCGGTGACGACGGCGGTCCGGGTCATCCCAGGGAACGGCTCGGACCGACGAGGCGGAGGAACTCGTCGCGGGTGCGGGGGTCGTCGCGGAAGGCACCGCGGAGGGCGCTCGTCATCGTGCGGCTGTTCTGCTTCTCCACGCCGCGCATCGCCATGCAGAGATGGATGCAGTCGACCACCACCCCCACCCCGTGCGGGTGAAGGGTATCCATGATCGCGTCGGCGACCTGGTCGGTGAGCCGCTCCTGCACCTGCAGCCGCCGCGCGAAGACCTCCACGATGCGCGGGAGCTTGGAGAGCCCCACGATCTTCCCGTTCGGGATGTAGGCCACGTGCGCCCGCCCGAAGAACGGGAGCATGTGGTGCTCGCACATCGAGTAGAGCTCGATGTCGCGCACCAGGATCATCGACTGGTGCGTCTCCTCGAAGAGCGCGTCGCCGACCACGTCGGCCACCGACATCTGGTAGCCGCGGGTGAGGGTGCGGAGCGCCGCGTCGACCCGGGTGGGGGTCTTCAGCAGGCCGTCGCGCGCGGGGTCCTCGCCCAGGGAGGCGAGGATCCGCTTCACGGCGGCGGGGATGTCGTTCGTGTCAGCGGCCATCGTAGTCCACCCAGTTCCGCGGCGTCTCCCAGAGCCGGACGCGGAACGCGAGATGTGCGGGGATGTGGGGCCTCAGTTCGCGCCACACCACCCCGGCGATATGCTCGGCCGAGGGGAGGAGGTCGCGGAACCAGGGGACGTCGAGGTTCAGGTTCTTGTGGTCCAGCACCGAGACCACGTGCTCTTCGGCGAGCGCCTTCAGGACCCCGACGTCGACGACGTACCCGGTCTCGGGATCGACCTCGCCCTCGACCGTGAGGTCGAGCTCATAGTTGTGCCCGTGCCAGTTCGGGTTGTTGCAGGGCCCGAAGGTCTGGCGGTTCCACTCGTCGGAGCGACGGGGATTATGCAGGCGGTGCGCGGCGTTGAAATGCACGCGCCGCGTCACGGCGGCGATGGGCATCGGCTCGAAGGATCGTGGATACCGAAGATGGCCCGACAGGTGGCCGGGGGCAACCTCGGATCTCACCCCCCGACCCCCTCTCCCGCGGGGAGAGGGGGAGAAAAGCAAGAACCCCTCTCCGGTGAGGGGAGAGGGGAGTCGAACGGCGACAGGGAGGGGTGTTTCGAAGCCCGTTGAATATTGGCGGCACCCTCAGCCCGGCTTCTGCCTTCCCCCGAGGGGGCATGACATCGGTCAAGTCATTCGGGCCCTTCAACAGACATGTTGGCTCGACACGCAGGTTCCCTGTCGTCGTCCGTGCGTTAAGATACGGAGCGGTACCGGAGGGCGCAAATCGGCTCCCCTTCCCCCCTGGATCCCAATGCCAACGCTCGCGGTCGCACTCCTCTCGCTCATCGCCTGGGTGGTCTTCGCCTTCCTCCTGAAGGTCGGCCCCGGCGCCATCCACCTGCTCCTGGCGCTCGGCGCGACCCTGCTGGTCCGCTGGTGGGCGCTCCGTCCCCTCACGCCGGAGGCGAAGTGACCGAGTCCACCACCCCACCCACCAAGGCGTACGCCGGGATCGTCGTCGCGACCGGGCTCTTCATCCTCCTGCTCCTGGGAGTGAAGGAAGCGATGACGCCGCCGCTCGTCTTCCTGCTCTTCTTCTGGGTGATGTGGCCGTACCGGGACCGCCCCGAGGCGCGGACGGCGCTGGGCGTCGGGGGGGCGCTCCTCACCTTCTGGTTCCTCGACCAGTACGGGAGCCTCCTCACCCCGTTCGTGGTGGCGCTGGGGATCGCCTACCTGATCGCCCCGCTGGTGGCCAAGCTCGAAGCGAAGAAGGTCTCCCGCGGGGTCGCCATCGCCGCGGTGGTGATCCCGTTCCTCCTGGTGGCGGTCACCATCCTCTCGATCGCCGTCCCGCAGCTCACCGCGCAGGCCCAGACCCTGGTCGACAAGATCCCCGACTTCGCCCGCCGCGCGGTGGCCTGGGCCGACGCGATCGGGGAGCGCCTCGCCCTCATCCCCGGCCTCTCGGCGGAGCAGCGGAGCAGCCTCACCGACATCGACGCCGACCGGTTCGGCCAGTTCCTGCAGGGCCACGCCCGGCAGATCCTCCAGAGCATCGGGGAGTTCGGCCTCGGGATGCTCTCGCACCTCGGCACGGTGCTCGGGATCCTCGCCTACCTGATCATCATCCCGGTGCTCTCCTTCTACCTCCTGAGCGACTGGCGGACCCTCACCGCCGCGATCCGTGAGCTGGTGCCGCCGAGCAACCGGGACGCGGTGTTCGGGTTCCTGGAGGAGTACGACCACTCCCTCGGCAAGTACATCCGGGGCCAGCTGATCGAGGCGGGGATCGTGGGCGCCCTCACCGCCACGCTCTGCATCCTGGCGGGGATCCCGAGCGCCTTCCTGATCGGCGTGATCACCGGGATCTTCAACCTGGTCCCCTTCGTCGGCTTCGTGATCGCGATCCTCCCCGCGTTCATCGTCGCGCTCACGATGGATGACCCCGGCACCGGGCTCCTCAAGGTCCTCGGGATCTTCGTGATCGTGCAGTTCGTCGACGGCAACGTGACCGGGCCCAAGATCGTCGGCGACTCGGTGGGACTCCACCCGGTCTGGATCATGGTGGCCCTCGCGATGGCCGGGACCTTCTTCGGCTTCGTAGGGCTCCTCCTCGCCATCCCGATGGCGGTGCTGGCGAAGATGGTCGTCAGCCGCGTGGTGGCGCGGTACAAGCGGAGCGACGCGTACGTGAGCTGAGAAGGGTACGTGGTACTTGGTACGTGGGACGTGGGGTGTCTACACCTGCCAGCGCCCCACGTACCAAGTACTATGCACCAAGTACCAAGTACCACGCACCAAGTACCAAGTACCACGCACCAAGTACCTTGAGGACACCGATGCCCGTCTCCGACTCGTACAAGACCTTCGTCCTCGAACAGCTCGGCCGCCTCCGGAACGACATCCGGGCGCGGTCGATGTTCGGTGGCGTGGGCCTCTATGCAGGGGAGCGGATCTTCGGACTGATCGACGACGACGTGGTCTACCTGAAGGTCGACGACGGGAATCGCGGCGATTTCGAGAAGGAGGGGATGGGGCCGTTCCAGCCCTTCGGCCCCGGTGGCGAGGTGATGCAGTACTATGAGCTCCCCGACGGCGTGATCGACGAGCCCGAGGCGCTCGCGCGCTGGGTGGAAGGGGCCGTCGAAGTGGCGCTCCGGGCCAAGACGCGGAAAAAGAAGCCGGCAGGGACGGAGAAGGGGCCGAAGGCCCCCATCAAGCGGAAGCGCTAAAGCCCTTCCGCCTCCACCACGCAGAGCTCAGAAGGGGCGCCGGGGTCATCGGCGTCGAGCACAACATAGAACCCGGCCCCCGCCCCGGCGGCCACCACCCCTTCCACCTTCCCCGCGAAGAGTTCCCCCCGTGCATCCGAGAGTGGGGCCCACCGCGCGCGTCCCGCTCGGTCAACAATGCCGAGCGCCGAGCCGGTGACGCTTCCGTCATCGACGGCGTCGGCGGAAGCCTCCGCCGCCGCGGAGTAGACGATCGCCTCCCCGACCAGGGTCGCGTCGGTGAAGCCGAGGGGGACCAGGTCGAGGTCACCGAGGTCGTACTGCACGACGTCGGCTGGTGACGGAGGGGGCACCCGGTCGGGGGTCTCCAGGTGTGCCAGGAGCTCGTCGAGGGGGAGGTCGCAGGTGGCGTTCACCGGCTTCTGGCCATCCCGCTCCTTCCCGTTCCCGCGGCTAAAGAAGCGGAGCCGGTCGCCGAGGTGGACCACTCCCTCGAGATTGAGCCGGCTCGGCGCAAAGCCCGGGGCGCTCCTGAGGAGGTGATAGAGCGCCGGCAGCTCGATCAACGTCACCTCGGGGGCCTCGGAGCCCAGCGCCCGGACCATCACGACCTTCTCCCGCCGCTCCGTCGAACCCGAGCCGAAGGCGAGGAAGGTGCGGCCCCCGTCGACCGTGACGCAGGCCTCAAGGTCGAGCTTGTGCTTCTTGTTGCCCCGGAGGTCATCGAACTGCCGGAGTCCCCCCTTCCCCGCGGGGAGGGTCACCGGCTCCACCGCCGCGGTGTGGGGATCGACGAGGGCAAGGAAGTTGGTGTCGTCCTGGATCAGGGCGAGGCGACTCCCGACCCAGGCCAGGCTGGAGCCGGCACGGACGTGGGGAGGGCGATCCAACGCCTCGTCGGCGCCGGCTCCATAGTGGAGGGGCGTGCGTTGGATGACCCGGAAGGAGAGCCCCGGATCGATCCCCGCCAGGCGGAACGGAATGAGGTCGGCCACGCCGAAAGCTACCGTATTACGTTGAGAAGCAGCGCCACACCCCCTCCGGACCTGACGATGACCCTTCCGACCCGCCCACTGGGCACCAGCGACCTCCAGATCACCCGCGTCGGCTTCGGCGCCTGGGCGATCGGCGGCGGCGACTGGGCCTACGGCTGGGGGCCGCAGGACGACGCCGACTCCGTCGCCGCGATGCGGCACGCCATCAGCCTCGGCATCAACTGGATCGACACCGCGGCGATCTACGGGCTGGGGCACTCGGAGGTGGTGGTCGGAAAGCTTCTGAAGCAGATCCCCGCCGCCGACCGTCCTCTCATCTTCACCAAGTGCGGGATGGTGTGGGATGAGAAGGATCGGATGAAGGACGCCAAGCGGACCCTCGAGCCGAAGTCCATCAAGCGCGAATGTGAGGCCTCCCTCAAGCGCCTCGGCGTGGAGCGGATCGACCTCTACCAGTTCCACTGGCCCGACAGCGACGGGCTCCCCGTCGGTCCTTCCTGGCAGGCGATGGTGGATCTCCAGAAGGAGGGGAAGGTCCGCGCCATCGGGGTCTGCAACTTCACTCCCGAGCTGCTCGACGGGTGCGAAGCAGTGAAGCACGTCGACTCGCTGCAGCCCCCCTTCTCGATGATCCGGCGCGACACCGGCGGAACTTCGATCCCGTGGGCCAAGGCCCACGATACCGGGGTCATCGTCTACTCGCCGATGCAGTCAGGGATCCTGAACGACCGGTTCTCACTGGAGCGAGTGGCGCAGCTGACGCAGGGGGACTGGCGTCGGCGGACGCGGGAGTTCAACCCGCCCAACGTGCACAAGAACATCGAGTTGAGGGATGCCTTGAAGCCGATCGCCAAGCGCCACGACGCCTCCGTGGCCGATGTGGCGATCGCTTGGACCCTGGCGTGGCCGGGGGTGACCGGCGCGATCGTCGGCGCGCGCACGGCCGAGCAGGTGGATGGCTGGGTCGGCGCGGCGACGCTGGAGCTCACCCAAGAAGACTTGACGGAGATCGAGAAGGCGATCACGACTACGGGGGCGGGGACGGGGCCGAAGCGGGTCACCTAGTCGGCGACCCGCCCATCACCGGGCCCGGAGAGATCACTGACTCAGAGCCGACACCGAGATCCCGACTTGGCAACTAGCGTGGGTTACCCTGGACGGTTACCCGGAGCACGACCTGGTCGAGAAACCCACCATAGACACGCACCCCGCTCCCATACGTACGCCCAAAAACGCCCTCAAGCTCCACGACGGTCAAGGAATCTTCCAGTCCCGCGAACTGGTGAAAGTTCCCGAAGAGGCGCAGACCCTCCTCTCGACGCAAGGAGTCGGCAGCGAGCCGATTGAAGTACAACGTCTCATCCCTGCATTCGACCAGAACAACTCCGGTGAGACGAATGCGCTCTCCATCCAGCTCTCTAGCATGAAGGAGCAGGGCCGACGTCGAGACGCGATAGACAGCGCATCCGCGTGTCCCCATGCTGTCGCATGCAATTCCCGCCAAGCCATCGAGGCGAGACACCTGCGCCTCGGACGGCCTAGTCATTGCCATACCGACGACGAGACAAAGCACGACCGCTCTTAGGGCCTGAGACGATGGCGTTAGCACGACTGCAGTACCCGCCTGACATCGTACGCCACAACGCCGCTCACTTCGGCCGCCGTGATGGAAAACAGAGTACCACCTCGCAGTTCGATGCTATTCGACTGCTCTGGGAGCAGAAACGAGCAACGGTACGCCGCCGAACGAACCCTGTAAACGTCGACAATCCTGCCGGCCCGATCCGTCGCGCCGGCGAATAGGATCAGAAGGGCATCACCCTCAACCGCACCCCCTACTGCCGACATGGGCGTTGGCGCGAGACGTACAACGGCTCTGCCGTCCTTGGCCTGTTGCCTTATCACTGCTGGAAAGTCCTGGTGTTCCCGATACCACCCTTCGATGTACTCACCGCGGAATCCATCGGAAACCCGCTGCGCCCAGAATCCATCTCCCAACTTGAGTGCAATGACCCGATAGTTGCTGCGATCGCTTTCGATTGTCACGAGCTGGCGGACAAGCGGGTCCAAGTGCGCGAGGGGTGCCCACGGCAGCGGGAGTGAGTCGGTCACGCGCCCATTACTATCGACCACCACCACCCCCCGGGTTTCAGTGGGCGAGGTCGGGAAGAGCGCTACGCCACCACCTAGCGAGAAGAACTGATCAGCGGAACCCACCCCCTGGAGCATCACTGAATGCTGAAAGGCACCGGACTCATCCACGGCAGTTACTCGTCGGTTGCCATTATCGAGTAAGGCAATCGCTCCACCTCCCATCGGCTCGAGGTCGCGCACCTGGCGGAACTCTCCCGGCCCGGCACCAACCTGCCCTGACCTCCAAACCACTGAGCCAGCTGAGTTGAGTGCGGTAAGCTGGAGTCGCGTTGCGTCCCACACCACGAGCGCCCTCTCGCTCGCATGCATCAAGAATGGTGTGTCGAACTCATCGCTGGCCGCACCCGCCGCGACCTGCCAGAGGGTGGTGAGAAACGTCGAATCAACGAATCGTCGGGTCAGTGGAATGGAGTCTGGTCGCTCTCGTGCCTCTGAAGCGTGTGTGACTTTGACTGTTTGGCCACTACAAGCCACGACAAGCAGCGCGCCAAATAAGACCCCTGCGATGAGCTTCAGCATCCGGTTCCCGCGGAACATGGTGTGTGACTGGCCGACCGCTCACCAGGGATGAAGACCTCGGAAAGAACAGTCACCCCAGGCTGGATCGCGACCACCGAGTAGGATCGCCCGGTTGGATCCTGAACAATGAGGGTTGGTGTTGTCCGTATTCCGAGCCGCAAGAGACTTTCGTTTGCGACCGACTCGTCGATAGCACGCACGGACATTGGGAGCCTATATGTCTCAACGACTTCTCGCCAGTTGTCCGCGTTGTCCGGGGTAAGGACGACGCCGGCGACCTTGACGTGTTTCTCCAACAGCCCATTCACGAGTCCCACCAAACCGCGCAGGTCGCCTTGACAGTCTGCGGGCCTAAGGAGGAATGTCGCGGTCGCCCCTACCTCGGTGTCGAGTCCCGCCAACTGCTCAATCCGCTCGATACTGGCCAGCGTGGCTGGCCCGCGCGCGTGAATGTTCGACCAAAGGAGCGCCAACC
>Ga0315910_10001675_pt1 | contig 20203 bp, 19 predicted proteins | sample EdamamesoilMG_FD_204470 | JGI IMG/M metagenome (GOLD analysis project Ga0315910, IMG submission 204470) | Garden soil microbial communities collected in Santa Monica, California, United States - Edamame soil | ecosystem: Environmental > Terrestrial > Soil > Garden | place: USA: California...
TGACGCTCGCGCCACCCATCACCGGCAGCACGCGCCGCGAGAAAATTGCCTCCGCGGCCGCACCATTGAAATAGATGCGCGTAATGCGCCGATGGGTAAGCAGAAATTCCGGGAAGTCGTTGATGATCCCCGATCGCGCCTGGATCCTTGCGTCCAGGCTGCCCTCCCGCCTGCATGACTCGAGTACATCCCAAAGCGCGATCCCCGCGGACTTCAGCGCACGGACTCTGACCGCGTAGGAGGCGCGGGGTTTGATCCCGAGCAATTCCGTGATGATGGGCCAGAACGCATTGCGTGGATGGGCGTAATACTGTCCGGCGCGCAGGGACGCCGCCCCAGGCACGCTGCCCAGGATCAATGTGTGCGCGGAGGCATTCGCAACCGGCGGGAAGCCCCGGATCCGTTTCATGCAGTCATTGTTGCGTGGTTTTCGCCTGGAAAAAACATCCTCCTCCGCGGAATGCCTGAAACAGTTCACGGCATTCCGGGGAGGAGGGACTCAACCAGCAGGAGCAGGGAGGGGGTAAACCTTCAAGTATTCAAATCTGATTCAGTTGGATTCCGCATCCGGCGCGGCATCCGGCTTTGAACCGCCGTGGGAATGCTTCCCCATGCGATCCATGCGGCTCATGTGCCGGGTATGCATCTCGTCGAATCGCGCCAGTTGTTCCGCATTCAATACCTTGGCCAGCTTGCCGCGGGTCCCCGCGTGCAATGCTTCCATCCGGGCACGCTTCTGTTCCGGGTTCAGCTCCGACTTTTCCATGGCGTCGTATTCACCCCTGGTTTCGGAGAAAATCTTTTCCACAGACGCCTTTTGCTCCGCATTCAGGCCCAGTTCTTCCGCGATGCGGTCACCCATGCGCTCACCCCGGCGGCCCTTGCGCTCGTCGGCATGTTTCTCCATGCGCTCCATTTGCTCGGCGTTCAGGATCTTGGACAGCCGCTGCCTGGTTTCTTCCTCCAGCGCGCGGCGCTTGTCCGACTGCTCCTGCATGATGGTCCGGACCTGTTGCGCCTGGCTTTCGTTCAAGCCAAGTTCCTTCTGCATGCGTTCGGGGTCACGATCGTGCCCGGCGTTGGCGCTCGCGAGCGGGACCAGTGTTGCCAGCAATGCGGTGATCGCCATGTGACTCATCAACTTCATTGTCGCTCTCCTTGATGTTTTCGGCGCCCCCGCCTGGTGCCGGGGTGCCCCGATATGCTGTGATTCGACTGCAAGTATGCCCCGGAGTTGCATCGGGATCAGGGAAGAATTGTGCAAGCGCCGGGGAATGGGCCCGCAGCCGAGTGTGCAAACATTATGGATGTAGCCCGGCCCGGTGGCCGACGCGGGCCCGGGGCCGGATAAACTGGCCGGAATTCCGGTCCAATGACCGCGGGAAGAGCCACGATCCATGTACCTGAGTATCAAATACAAGGTGTTGCTGACGCTGGTGGTGAACACCACCAGCGCCGTCCTGATCATGGGCTTGATGGTCAAGTGGAGCTTTGACCGCGGCTTCCTGCGCTACGTCAGCAGCGTGGAACTTGCTGCCCACCAGGGACTGGTGGACGCGCTGGCGGGTGAATACCGCCAGAGCGGCGATTGGGAGCGGTTGCGCGATAACCCGCGCCGGTTCCAGGAATTGCAGCTGTACACCCTGCTGCGCTCCGAATTGCGGCGCCATGTCGCCATGGCCCCGCCGCTGTGGGTTGGGCAGATCTTCGCCACACCACGTGCAGGTGGGGCCATGGGCACCATGCCATTGCCGTTCAATCTGCCGGTGCCGGCGCCGCACCTGGCGGTGGCACTGCTGGACGCGGACCGGGAGTTTGTCGTTGGCAGGATGGATGGGTTGGACGAACTGGACCTGCTGCCGATCAAGGTCTCCGGACGCGAAGTGGGATTTCTGGGGATCCGGCCGCCGCCCGGCCTGACCGACCGTCAGGACCTGTACTTTTCCCAACGCCAGGCCCAGGCGCTGCTGGCCATCGCGCTGGCTGTGATTGCGCTGGCAGCGTTGTCGGCATGGCCCATATCCCGGCAACTTGTCCGGCCCATCCGCGAACTCTCGCAGGGAGCACGGCGTCTCGCCGCGGGAGAGTACGACACGCGGATGGTACCCGGCACCGGGGATGAATTGGGCCAACTGACCGCGGATTTCAATTCCCTCGCCCGGACGCTGCAGGAAAATGAGAAATCCCGGCGCCGGTGGATAGCGGATATTTCACACGAGCTGCGCACGCCGCTGTCGATCCTGCAGGGCGAGATCGAAGCGATGCAGGACGGGATCCGGGCGCCGAGCGCGGAGCGCCTGCAGGTGCTGCACAATGAAACCGCAAATCTGACCCGGCTGGTCAAGGACCTGTACGAGTTGTCGTTGTCCGACATCGGCGCCCTGAGTTACCAGAAACGCCCGACCGACCTGGACTCCGTACTGGCCGACTGCGTGGCCGGACATCGCGAAAGATTTGCCGGACGCGGGATCGAACTCAGCTGGCTGTCCTCATGCGCTGCCCCGGTGATCGTCCCGGGCGATGCGGATCGGCTGAAACAGTTGTTTTCAAACCTGCTGTCAAATTCCCTGCGCTACACGGATGCGAACGGGCGGGTGGAAGTCGGCCTGGGCCGCCGCGATGACATGGCGGTCATTGACATCCGGGATTCCGCCCCCGGCGTCCCGGCGGAGCACCTGCCGCACCTGTTTGAGCGCCTGTACCGGGTGGAGTCCTCGCGCAGCAGGGCCACCGGGGGGTCCGGCCTGGGGTTGTCCATCTGCCGCAGCATCGTCGAAGCACACGACGGCAGGATCAGTGCCCAGGCCTCCTCTATGGGTGGCTTGTGGATACAGGTGGAATTGCCGGTGGAGAAATCGTCGTGAGCGGTGGCGGCGAAACTATAGTCATCGTCGAGGATGAGCCACAGATCGCGGAGTTGCTGCGTGACTACCTGCGAGGCTGCGGGTTCGCCACGGAAATTGTCGGCGACGGGCTGCTCGCGGTGGACGCCATCCGCGCACTGCAACCCGCATTGGTGTTGCTGGACCTGATGCTGCCGGGCAAGGATGGACTGGCCATCTGCCGCGAGGTGCGGGACTTTTCCAGTGTCCCGATCATCATGGTCACGGCGCGGGTCGAGGAAATTGACCGCCTGCTGGGCCTGGAAACCGGCGCCGACGACTATATCTGCAAGCCATTCAGCCCGCGCGAAGTGGTGGCGCGTGTCAAGGCGGTGTTACGCCGCACCGCCAATGGCCGGCCGCCCGGCGCAGGCCTGTTGCAACTGGATGAGCAACGCTACGAGGCGCGCATCGGGAATCAGCCGGTTGCATTGACGGCCGTGGAATTCCAGTTGTTGAAGTTGCTGGCGGCGGAGCCAGGCCGCATCTTTTCCAGGAATCACCTGATGGACCGCATTTACCCGGATCATCGCGTGGTCAGTGATCGAACCATTGACAGTCATGTCAAGAAGCTGCGGCGCAAGCTGGAGTTGGCGGCGCCCGGACTGGAGATCATTCACTCCGTGTATGGCGTTGGTTACAAGGTTGAGTATCCCGAGTCTGGATGATCCCTATTTGTTGCACGATCGGTCCGTAGTATTTGGACCTGCAATCCACCAGCCATTTGAGGCCATTACATGAACAGATTTCTTGGCAGCACCCTGTTGTTGGTGATGTTGGCGGCCCATGTCCCCGGTGCCGGCGCCCAGGATTCATATGAATTCGATACCTTTGAGATGCCGTTGCCTCCGGATCCCGGGGCGGGATTCGGGCCTGCCTTCCCGGCGCCGCACCATGGCGCATTCTTTGTGAATCAGCCATTCGCGGAGGCAATGCCCATGATGGATCCCATGCACCTGGTGATGCTGGCGGAGCGCCTGGATTTATCCGGAGAACAACGCGAGGCCCTGGGCAAGATAGCCGACGAAGCGACGCCGAAAATGCGCGACCTGATGTTCCGCATGGGTGATGCGCGCAAGGAACTGGAGGCGGCGCTGGAAGGCAAGGGCAAGGATGACGCCGCGTTGCGCGGACTGGCCGACGCACAGGGGAAACTGCATGCCGACCTGTTGTTCCTGCAAATGAGCACGCGGCAACGCATGCGCAAGCTGCTCAACGACGAACAGCGCGCGCAGCTGGATGGGGGAATGTTCGGCTGGCAGGTGCTGCGCGGCAAAAGCAAGGTCAGGTAGCCGGGCCGGCAGCTGTTCCGGCCGGCGTGCTATTCAGCGGCGGAAGCCCCGGGCGCCATCTGCGGCAGTTCCGGCAGCACAAACGGCGTCGCGTGACCCAGCGCGGCCATGTAAATGAGGCCGCCGTGGGGGCGGTCGATGCGGGCGATGTCGAACAGGTATTCGAATATCTCGTCCGCCTCGGCCGCTGACACGATTACATTCAGGATGTCCTTTTCCGATTGTTCACCGGGCCCGCGATGGGCCAGCGGCGTGAGTTTCCCCATGCCGCGCGCCGTGTTGGTGCTTGCTTCGATGATGCCTTTCTCGTCCTTGAGCCGCTGCAGCACGTCCAGAGCAATGCCATGGGGCAGGATGCAGGTGATGAGCTTTTGCGGGGGCAGGATGCGGATGGTGGCCATGGCTACTTCTTTGCACCCAGCAGCTTGTCGGCGATTTCCGGCGGAATGAATGTCCCGGCCTTTTCCAGGGGCGTGACATAGAGAAAACCCATGCCCGGCGTGTCCAGCTTGCCGGCGACGTACATGCGCTCAAACACGCGGTCCACGTGATCCGAAGCCACGACAATGTTGATGACTTCCTTTTCCACTTCCACGGCCAGCCCCAGGATGCCGAGCCGTTCGCGCACACCGCCGCCGCGCGCAAAGTAAATGGTGGCGCCCTGTGCGCCGGCGTCCTGCGCCGCCTGCACGACCTGGTCCGCCATACCCCGCTGCACGATGCAGGTAATCAGCGCCACATCCGTCAGGACTATCAATTCACGTTTGTTCATGCGCCCGCCGCCTCCCCGGCGGCAAATTCGCTTTCCGCTGAACCATGGCGGCGGCGTGTCTTCCATTGCACCCAGACCCCGGTGGCCAACACCGTGATAATGGGGCACACCGACGCCAGCGCCAGCATGCCGAATCCTTCCTCGGCTCCCACGGCCTGTCCAAATCCGAGGCCGATGGCCAGCACCAGCGGCACGGTCACCGGCCCGGTGGTAACCCCCGCGCTGTCCCAGCCGATGTTGACGAATTCCTCGGTGCTGAAAACCGTCAGCAGTAGCGCGATGATGTACCCGGGGATGAGCAGCCAGCCCAGCGGCCAGTTGAACGCGATCTTGAGCACGCCGAGCCCGATGCCGGTGGCGACTCCAAGCGACACGGCATGCATGAGCATGGACTTCCTGAAGGCGCCATTGGTCAGATTCTCCACGGTGAATCCGAGTGCGTTCAGCGCCGGTTCGGCCAGCGTGGCGCCGTAGCCGAGAAACCACGAAAACAGGAAGGCGATCATCAATCCCAGGGCCAGCGCGTACAGCGGTGAGCCGGGCACCATGCCAATCTGCATGAACGCCGCCGGGACCATGCCGCCGGATTGCCCGCCCAGTTTCACCAGCCCGTAACTCAGGCCGACATTGAACAGGCACATGCCGACCACGCACAACGCCAGCCCGTATATCGTTGCTGTCCGGTTGCGCACGCGCTCATTCAACAGGACGCGCAACACCAGGTACAGGAATGCAATCAACGGCAACAACGCGCGCAATCCCAGCAGGATATCGGCCCATGGAGTCATTTCGTACCATGCCGGCGCTGCAACCGTGGCCGCCGTCATTGACCTGGCAATGATATCGGCAATGGGTATGGTCTCCGCCAGCACCATGCCGAGCAGCATGACTCCCAGGACCGGGATCAGGGACGCCAGCGTGACGATGCCGAAGCCGGAAAGGGATGACCGTCCGTTGCCGGCCGCGGCCGAGATGCCGATTCCCAGCGCCAGCACCAGCGGCACGGTAACCGGGCCGGTGGTGATGCCGCCGCTGTCCCAGGCCAGTCCCAGGATCATGCGCAGGTCGGGATCGGCCATCAGGAAACCGGTGATGCCGATTGTCGGCACCAGCGTTGCAAAAATGATCGGCTTCAGGCTCCAGCCATACAGGAAGCGCAGCGTGCCGAGCACCGCCGCGGCACCGACGCCGACGCCGATGGTCAGCACCAGTGCCCAGGACCAATGATTGAGCATTGCGTACAGGTAGGGTGCCCGGTTTACATCCACGGTGGAGCCGGCAATTTTCAGCGCGCCGATGGCGGGTTCCGCCAGCGTCACGCCAATGCCGAGCAGGAACGTCACCGTGAGCACCACAGGCAACGTGGATTTCTGCGGCAGGGAATGACCAATGGTCTCGCCGAATGGCATCAGACCGACCTTCAATCCCTCCACGAACAGCATCAGGCCGAACATCACGGCCGTGAGTCCCAGCCCGATGGTGCCGGCGTGATCCACGGATTGTTTCAGGATCAGCACCTGGAACAGAAACAGGTAAACCGCCAGGGGTGCCACGGCGCGGAACTGCTCCCACAGCCGGATGCCGAGATAGGGTTGACTTAACCGGTAATAGTCAATTGCGCGCAGGCGCAGGCGTTTCGGGCGCCACGGCACATCATTGCCGAGGGGGTCCTTGCGGATTTCCGGCGCCAGCACGTTGTAGCTCAATGATCGTTGGTGCAGCGACAGTTCCTGCACGTAGGCGCCAAACCGTATTTCCCTGGTCACCGGTTGAAACAGGTCATCCTTCATGGCTACCATTCTAGCAGTCACCTGCGCCGCCGACCCATTCGCCGGCGCCAGCGTCCGGTTACGCTATGATTGGCGCCTGAATCCCCTGACCTGCAGACATGAAAAATGACCTGATTCGTTGCGCCTGGGCGGGAACCGACCCGCTTTATCATCGGTATCATGATCGCGAGTGGGGTGTCCCGGTGCGCAACGATCGCAAGTTGTTCGAGTTCCTGGTGCTGGAAGGCGCCCAGGCCGGGCTGGCGTGGATCACGATCCTGCGCAAGCGGCCGGCCTACCGGGCCGCGTTTCACAACTTTGATTTCAACCGTGTTGCGCGTTACACGGAAAAAGACGTGCGCCGGCTGCTCGCCGACGCGGGCATCGTGCGCAACCAGCTCAAGGTAAGATCCGCCATCCGCAATGCCAGGGCATACATCCAGGTGCGCAAGGAGTTCGGGACTTTTTCCCGTTACATGTGGGGATTCGTCAACGGCGAACCGGTACAGAATCGGCGCCGCGGCATGAAGGATATCCCGCCACGGACCGCGATCTCCGACGCGTTTTCAAAGGACCTGAAGGAGCGGGGATTCAATTTCGTCGGCTCCACGATCATATATGCGCACATGCAGGCCGTGGGTATGGTGAATGACCACGTGGTGGATTGCTTCAGGTATGGGGAGTTGGGAGGGCAGCAGGGACGGTAGTTGGTAGGTGGTAGTTGGGGGAAGGTATATGAAATTATCTCGAACATTGTTCATTGCGTTGGCCTGTATTTCCATTTCCGCCGCCGCGGAAGTGATCGAAGTCCGGGACAACGGATTCCTGATGCGTAATGACGTAGTGCTCAACGCAAATCCGGACAAGGTGTGGTCCGCGCTGGTCCGCGTCGGACGCTGGTGGGATCCGGAACACACCTATTCAGGTGATGCCCGGCGCATGTCCATTGATGCCCGGCCCGGCGGGTGTTTCTGCGAACAGCTCGGGTATCGCGGTGGCATCCAGCATGCGGAAGTCGTATATGCCGCGCCCGCCAAGGTGTTGCGACTCGTGGGATCCCTCGGGCCCCTGCAACAGGATGGCGTCGCAGGCAGTTTGACGTGGAGCCTGGCCGCCGAGGGTGCCGGCACGAAGCTGACGCAAACCTACAGCGTCGGCGGGTATCGCCAGGGTGGTTTTGCGGAAATGGCCCCGCTGGTGGATCAGGTGATGACCATCCAGGTGCAACGACTGCAGCGATTCATTGAGACGGGAAATCCCTGACCATCGTCTGACGCTGAACGATTGCGCCTGTTGACAAAAATTCTGCTCCGGCTCGCGGGCACTGCCATGTGCCTGTACTGCCCCGTGGCGGCAGCGCTTGAGACCGCGGACGTGGTAATCGTCAATGCCCGCGCATTCAGCGCCGATAGTCCGGGCCGGTTCGCCGAAACAGTGGCCATTCGCGGCAATCGCATCCAGGCCGTGGGCACGGCGGATGAAATTGCGCCATTGCGCGGAGCGTCGACAAAAATAATCGACGCCCGCGGCGCCACGGTGATGCCCGGCTTCAATGACGCCCATGTGCATTTTCTTTCCGGCAGCCTGGCACTGGACTGGGTACAGCTGCTGGATGCGGAAACCCTGGAGCGGATCCAGGAAAAAATCCGTAACTTTGCCACCACCCATCCCGATCAGCCCTGGGTGCTCGGGCGCGGATGGCTCTACGGCGCTTTCCCCGGCGGACTGCCCACCCGGCAGCAACTGGATGCCTTGATCCCGGATCGGCCGGCGGTCATGGAGTGTTATGACGGCCATACCAGGTGGCTCAACAGCCGCGCCCTGGACCTGGCCGGGATCACGGCGGCGACGCCGGATCCGGCCGGTGGGCAAATCGTGCGGGATCCGGCCACCGGGGAGCCCACCGGTGTGCTCAAGGAATCCGCACAGGCGCTCATCGACAGGGTTGTGCCGCAACCCAGCCGGGAGGAAAAGCTGGCGGCGCTCAGGCAGGGCGTCGCATTGGCCCATCGGTTGGGCGTGACCAGTGTGCAGGAGGCCGGCGTCAACGCCGATGAGCTGAAACTCTTCGCCGCCCTGCGCCAGGCAGGACAACTGCAGCTGCGGATGTACGTGGCGCTTGCCGCGGCACCCGGGTTTGGCAGTGCCGACCTGGATCAACTTGAATCGGTGCGGCGGCAATTCCCGGACAGCGACACGCTCAGGCTCGGCGCCGTGAAACTGTACGCGGATGGCGTGGTGGAATCGCATACGGCAGCGATGCTGGCGCCCTATGCCAACCGGGATACCCGCGGCAATCCCGAGTTCGCAACGGAGGAAATGAACCGCGTCGTGACGTTGCTGGACGGACGCGGGTGGCAGATCTGGATCCATGCCATCGGTGACGGCGGCATCCGCATGGCGCTGGATGCGATAGAGACCGCACAGGAGGCGAATTCCCCGCCGCCCCGGGGCCGGCGTCACCGGCTCGAGCACATCGAGGCCATAAGCGCGGCCGACATTCCGAGGTTCGCCTCACTGGGAATCATCGCTTCCATGCAGCCGTTTCACGCCAGCCCGAATCAGAACATTCTCGAGGTCTGGGCGATAAACCTTGGTCCCGAACGGGCCGCGCGCGCCTGGTCATGGAAAAGCATTCATGACCGGGGCGGTCGCCTGGCCTTCGGCACCGACTGGCCGGTGGTGGAACTGGATCCGCGCCCGGGTATACACAGCGCGTTGACACGCACAACGGCGGCGGGGTTGCCGAAGGGCGGCTTTGTCCCGGGCCAGCGCCTGCCGCTGCACGACGTGCTGGCAGCCTACACCGCGGGTGCCGCCTACGCGGCCTTTGACGAAGGCCGAACTGGCACGCTCACAGCCGGGCAGCTGGCGGACATCGTGATCTGGTCCGATGATTTGTTCGCATTGCCGGTGGATCGGGTGCGGGACGCCGAGGTCAGGATGACGCTCTTTGATGGCAAGGTGGTGTTCGACGGCAGATCCGGAAACTAGTCATCTGCCATCTGCAGGCGGTACAGCAGCAACGCCAGCCGCTGGGCCTGGATGCGGAATGTACGCAGGTCGGCGAATTCCTTTTCCGTGTGATTGCCGCCGCCTTTCAGGCCGAGCCCGTCCAGCGCCATGGGCACGATGCCGCCGACAAATGAAATGTCCGCGGCGCCGGCCTTGCGCGGGTCCACGGCAGTAACGGGCCCGAAGCCCAGGTCGCGGCTGGCCTGGTCATAGAGTGACAATAGCTTTCTATTCCCGTCCGTGGGCGGCAGTGGCGGGTAGCCATCACTGAAGGTTATTTGCGCCGTTGCCAGCGGCAGATGCGCGGTGACAATCTCCTGCATGCGCGTCATGGCCAGTTCCCGCTGCGGCACGGAAAGCGCCCGCAGGTCACCCCGCACCATCACCTCCGGCGCGATGATGTTGTCCTTGCCCGAGACGCGGCCGGCCATCTGCGCAGGATCGAAATTCACCTGCGTGCCGCCGGCGATGATGCCCGGATTGAAGGTCAGGAATTCCTCGCCGGCAAGCCGGGTGCGAAACGACTCGAGTATGCGCGCGGCTTCGAAAATGGCCCCGGCACCCGTGCTTTCACTGAAGATCTGCGAGGAGTGGGCACTGGGGGCCGACACCTTCAGCGTCCAGGAGGAGGAACTGCGCCGCGCGATGACCGCGGTGGCGGTGTCATCGTCGGCGTTCTCGAATCCCAGCGCCAGGTCCGCGCCGCGCGCTGCATCGATCAATGATGCCCGGGCGAGGTCCTGCGGCATGCCGGTGTCCTCCTCATCGCCGGTGAGCACCACCGTGATGCGAAGTTTACCCAGCGCCCCCATGTTCGCGAGCGCACGCAGGGCGCCCAGCATGATCACGATGCCGCCCTTCATGTCGGACGTGCCCGGGCCGCGGGCGATATTTCCGTCGCGTTCAAATTTCTGGAACGGGCTGTCCGGTTCGAACACGGTGTCCAGGTGCCCGATGAGCAGGATGCGCGGGCCGCGATCGCCCCGTTGTGCCAGCAGGTGACCCGCGCGCCCGAAGGATGCGCCGTCCACCCACTCGGTACGGAAATCCAGCGCGTCAAACTCCGCCTGGAAAAGGTCACCCACCTGACGCACGCCCGCCGCATTCAATGTGCCGCTGTTGATATTGACGGCGCGTTCCAGCAGCACGAACGCCTGTTCCTGGTTGGCGTCCACGTGGGTCACGATGGCCGCCATGGCATCGTCGGCAGGCGCGGCAAGTGGAGAAACCGCCAGTGCGAGCAGCGCCGGCAACAGCAGCGAAAACCGATGCAACCTCACGCGGACGGGTAAAACCGGGACTGAAACCGCTGCACGAATCCCACCAGATTCGCCATGGAGCGCGCCAGGTCATTGAGTTCGCTTTTCCAGGGCGGCACGATGATCTCGGCGAGGAAGGCGAACGCCACAACATCCAGCGTGGTCACCTGCGCACCGAAGAAGAAAGGCTTGTCGCCGAGAAAATCCGACATGGCGCGCAGGTCACGGCGCGCAATCTCCAGGATCTCTGCCGGCGTGTGCCGGCCGATCCCCTGTTCGTGCAGGGATTTTGCCACGCCGCGGCGCAGCAACGGGGGCACGATCCACCGCAACGGTACCGGCATGTCCCCGAAGAACACGCCGCGCATGTGCGGCCAGACCTCGGCATCAATCCAGCGGGAGTGCACGATGCACCAGTAGAAGTTTTCATCCAGCATCTTGATGCAGACATGGGCGACGGCCTTTTGCTCAGCCGTCAATCCGGCGTCCAGCGGGTCGCCGTGTTTCTCCTTCAGGTGGTTGAGTATGAATGCGGAGTCCCCGATGATCTTTCCCTCATCCTCGATGAACGGCAGTTTGCCCTTCGGGGCGCGGCGCAGGTTCTGAACGCCCGGCACCAACTCAAACGGGATACCGGTGGCGCGCATATAGGCGTCCACTTTCAGGCAGAACGGACTGGCGTCGGGGAGCGTGAAGAAGGGGCCGAAGGTGTGGAGTTTAATCATGGCGCACAAATACCTGTAGTTGGTAGGTGGTAGTTGGTAGTTGAGGCTCGAGGTTCGGGGCGCGTGTCTCCCCCACCTACCAACTACCACCTACAGTCTTTTCAAAACAACCCCGAAATATTCCCACTCCCATCCACATCAATCTTCTCGGCAGCAGGCACTTTCGGCAGCCCCGGCATGGTCATCATGTCGCCGCAGATGGCCACCACGAACCCGGCGCCATTGGCAAGTCGCACTTCGCGCACATTCAGCGTGTGACCGCTGGGTGCGCCCCGCAGTGCCGGGTCGGCGGCAAATGACATCTGCGTCTTGGCCATGCACACCGGGAATTTGCCGTAATCCCTGTTCCACTCGTCCAATTGCTTGCGCGCTGCCTCGGCGAATGTCACCTGTCCGGCGCCGTAGATCTTGGTGGCGATGGCGGTGATCTTGTCGGTGAGCTTCGCGTTGTCTTCGTACACGTATTTGTGCCGCGGCGGTTTTGATTCCACCACACTCACGATTGCCCGCGCGAGGTCCTCGGCGCCCTTGCCGCCGTCCGCCCAATGGCGCGCCACCACCGCGGTGCCACCCAGTTTGCGGACACGTTCCTGCAGCATCCTTATCTCGGCATCGGTGTCCGCGGTGAAATGGTTGATGCTGACCACGCACGGCAGCCCGTAGTGATCGCGAATGTTGGTGAAGTGGCGCTCCAGGTTGGCGAGGCCTTTTTCCAGCGCCGGGAGATTCTCCTTGTTCAGGTCTTCCTTGTTGACGCCGCCGTGGTATTTCATGGCGCGCACCGTGGCCACCAGCACCACTGCGGCCGGGTTCAGCCCCGCCATGCGGCACTTGATGTCGAGGAATTTTTCCGCCCCAAGGTCCGCGCCGAAGCCGGCCTCGGTCACCACGTATTGCGCCAGTTTCAGCGCTGTCTTCGTCGCCGTGACGCTGTTGCAGCCGTGGGCAATATTGGCGAAGGGCCCGCCGTGGACGAAGGCGAGGTTGTTTTCCAGAGTCTGCACCACGTTCGGCTTGATGGCATCTTTCAGCAGCGCGGCCATGGAACCGTGGGCATTCAGGTCCCGGGCGTACACCGGCTTGCGCTCGCCCTGGGTATAGCCAATGACGATGCGCCCGAGGCGCTGCTTCAGATCATCGAGCGAGGTGGCCAGGCAGAAGATGGCCATCACTTCGGAGGCCACGGTGATGTCGAAGCCGTCTTCGCGTACGAAGCCATTGGCGGTGCCGCCGAGCCCCACGATAATCCTGCGCAGGGCCCGGTCATTCATGTCCATGACGCGCTTCCACGCAATCAGGCGCGGGTCGAGGTTCAGCTTGTTGCCGTGATTGATATGATTGTCGAGCAGCGCGGAAAGCAGGTTGTGCGCGGAGGTAATGGCGTGGAAATCCCCGGTGAAATGCAGGTTGATGTCCTCCATGGGCACAACCTGTGCGTAGCCGCCGCCGGCGGCGCCGCCCTTGACACCAAAGCACGGGCCCAGTGACGGTTCGCGCAGGCAAATCAGCGTCTTCTTGCCGATGCGATTCAGCGCATCGCCGAGACCGACAGTGGTGGTGGTCTTGCCTTCTCCCGCGGGTGTCGGGCTGATGGCGGTGGTCAGGATGAGATTGCCGTCGGGCCGGGACTTCAGCGTGTCGATGTACTCCAGGGACATCTTCGCCTTGTAGTGGCCATAGGGTTCCAGGTGCTCGCTTTCAATCCCGTACTGTTCGCGGGCGAGCTCCAGGATGCGCTTCTTGCTGGCCTTCTGGGCGATTTCGATGTCAGACAAGGGCATGGCGAATCTCCATGGTGGTCCGTGCGGGGGGTGGGCATTTTAGCGTGAATATGCTTGGCCGGAAGTCGTATTTCTAACGACGTATATCGTATGTCGTATATCGTATGTCGGGCCGCGGGAGGCAAAGCATTCGCCGCGCAACAAATACAACATACGACATACCATATACGAGCTTTTTTCAGCTAAACCGGCCACGGACTCCGGCCAATTTTCGGTAGTCCGGCAATCCCCGATCTGTTAGGATGTCCTCCCGGCATATGTCTCCCCGGGCAACCGCTTTTAACCCCGCCACGGCTCTCCCGAACCGGTCGGGGAAGGTCCCCCAAAATCCCCATGTCCCGCGCTGAAACTGCTGCGACTCGCTATATTTTTATCACCGGGGGCGTGGTGTCGTCCCTGGGCAAGGGCATTGCGTCAGCTTCCCTCGCGGCCATCCTCGAGGCACGCGGCCTGCGTGTCACGCTGTTGAAGCTGGACCCCTATATCAACGTCGACCCGGGCACCATGAGCCCGTTCCAGCACGGCGAGGTCTACGTCACCGAGGACGGTGCCGAAACCGATCTCGACCTCGGGCATTACGAGCGCTTCGTGCGCACGCGCATGACGCGGCGCAACAACTACACCACGGGCCGGATTTACCTGAATGTGATCCAGCGCGAGCGGCACGGGGACTACCTTGGTGGCACGGTCCAGGTCATCCCGCACATCACCGACGAGATCAAGCGCTGCATCGTTGCGGGTGCGGATGACGCCGAGGTGGCGATGGTGGAGATCGGCGGCACCGTGGGCGATATCGAATCCCAGCCGTTCCTGGAGGCCATTCGCCAGATGCGCGTGGAGCTGGGCGCCGATCGCTGTGTGTTCATGCACCTGACGCTGGTGCCCTACATCGCCACGGTGGGCGAGATCAAGACCAAGCCCACCCAGCACTCGGTGAAGGAATTGCGTTCAATCGGCATCCAGCCGGACATCCTGTTATGCCGCACGGACCGGCCGCTGCCCGCCAATGAACGCAAGAAGGTGGCGCTGTTCACCAACGTTCCCGAGTCCGCCATCATTTCCGCAGTGGACGTGGACAATATCTACAAGATCCCGCGCCTGCTGCATGAGCAGAAACTCGACGAAATAGTCGTGCGCCATTTCGGACTGCAATTACCCGCCGCCGATCTGAGCGAGTGGGATGCCGTCGTGGAGTCCATGGCCAGCCCCTTGCATGAAGTGAACATTGCCATGGTGGGCAAGTACATGGACCTGGCGGATTCCTACAAGTCCCTGTCGGAGGCGCTGGCCCACGCGGGGATTCACACGCGCACCCGGGTCCGGATCAATTACATGGATTCCGAGGAAGTGGAGCGGCTGGGTGTGCAAAGCCTGCGCGGCATGGACGCGATCCTGGTGCCGGGCGGGTTCGGCGCGCGCGGCATCGAAGGCAAGATCGCCACCGCCAGGTATGCGCGTGAAAATCATGTTCCCTATCTTGGCATCTGCCTCGGCATGCAGGTTGCGGTGATCGAATTCGCCCGCAACGTGGCCGGGCTGCGCGGCGCCAACAGCACCGAGTTTGACCGGGAGTCGCCGCACCCGGTGATTGCGCTGATCACGGAATGGATGGAGCAGGACGGGCGCGTGGAACAACGGGATGAGAAGTCGGACCTCGGCGGCACCATGCGCCTCGGCGGACAACCCTGCGTACTGGTGGATGGCACCCTGGTGCGCGACCTGTACGGCAAGGACACGATCATTGAGCGGCACCGGCATCGTTACGAGTTCAATAATCGCTATCGCTACAATCTCGAGGAACACGGCATGGTCATCGGCGGTGTCTCCGCAGATGAAAAACTGGTGGAAATGATCGAACTGCCCCATCACCCGTGGTTCGTCGGCTGCCAGTTCCACCCGGAGTTCACGTCCACGCCACGGGACGGGCATGCCCTGTTCTCCGGGTTCATTCGTGCCGCGGTGGCCCAGCGCACCGCCAGCCGGCGTGAGCTGAAAAATGCGGCTGTGTAATTTTGACACCGGGGCCGGCCGGCCGCTGTTTCTCATTGCCGGCCCCTGCGTCGTGGAAAGCGAGCAATTGGCACTGGACACCGCCGGCAAGCTGCGCGAGATGACCGCGGCGCTCGGCATCCCGTTCATCTACAAGAGTTCTTTCGACAAGGCCAACCGCAGTTCCCATGCCAGTTACCGCGGGCCCGGGGTGGAACAGGGCCTCGCGGTGCTGCAGAAGGTGCGTAAGCAGATCGGTGTACCGATCCTGACCGATGTGCATGAGGATTCACCGCTGGCGGAGGTCGCGGCAGTGGTGGATGTCCTGCAGACCCCGGCGTTTCTCTGCCGTCAGACCAATTTCATTCAGAACGTGGCGCGCCAGGGGCGGCCGGTGAATATCAAGAAGGGGCAGTTCATGGCGCCATGGGATATGGCGCAGGTGGTGGAGAAGGCCCGTGCCGCCGGCAACGAAAGCATCATGGTGTGCGAACGGGGCGCGTCATTTGGCTACAACTACCTGGTCTCGGACATGCGGGCGCTGGTGGTCATGCGTGACACCGGTTGCCCGGTGGTGTTTGACGCGACCCATTCTGTGCAATTGCCGGGCGGGCTCGGAGATCGGTCCGGCGGCGAGAGACAATTTGTGCCGTCCCTGGCGCGGGCCGCCGTGGCCGTGGGTATAGATGGTTTATTCATGGAAACCCATCCGCATCCGGACCAGGCCCTGAGCGACGGACCCAATGCGTGGCCGCTGGACCGGATGGCGGAGTTGCTGGAGGAGTTGATGGAGATTGATGAGATTGCGAAATCGAGGAAACAGGGTAGTTTGTAGGTGGTAGTTGGTAGGTGGTAGTTGGTAGGTGGGGAAGGGAAGTTTGTGCGACAGTATCTCCCCCACCTACCACCTACCATCTACAATCCCTTGAGCCCGGAAATGTCATGAGCCAAATAACTTCAATCACAGCCAGAGAAGTCCTCGACTCCCGCGGCAATCCCACGCTGGAGGCCACCGCTCGCACGGACAACGGCGCGACCGGCAGTGCCATGGTTCCCTCCGGCGCTTCCACGGGATCCCGCGAGGCACTGGAATTGCGCGACGGGGACAAGCGCCGCTACGGCGGCAAGGGCGTGCTGAAGGCCGTCGCCAATGTAGAACAACGTATTGCCCCGCGCGTGCGGGGTCTCGACGTGCACGATCAACGCGCGATTGATCAGGCCATGATCGAGCTGGATGGATCGCCGAACAAGGGCAACCTGGGCGCCAACGCGATCCTGGCCGTGTCCATGGCGGCGGCGCGGGCGGCGGCGGCAACGGATGGCGTTCCCCTGTATCGGTACCTTGGCGGCGATGGTCCGTTCGCCATGCCGGTGCCGATGATGAACATCATCAATGGCGGCGCCCACGCGGACAACAGCGTCGACATGCAGGAGTTCATGGTGATCCCCACGGGCGCGGCAAGCCTGGCTGAAGCTGTGCGTTGCGGCGCGGAGATCTTCCATGCATTGAAGTCGGTGCTGGCAAAGCGTGGTCTGGCAACGGCAGTGGGTGACGAAGGCGGTTTCGCGCCGGACCTGCCTTCCAATGAGTCTGCACTGGAAGTGATCCTTCAGGCCGTGGATCTGGCCGGGTACAGCGCGGGCAGGGACGTGATGCTGGGGCTGGACGTCGCCAGCACCGAGTTTTTCAAGAATGGCCGCTATGTACTGGCATCGGAAAAGCGCGAGCTGTCCGCGGTGGAGTTCGTGGATTACCTGGCGCGCTGGGTGGATCAATACCCGATCATTTCCATCGAGGATGGCATGGCCGAGGATGACTGGGACGGCTGGAAGGAACTTACCAACCGCCTGGGCGAGCGCGTGCAACTGGTGGGAGATGACCTGTTCGTGACCGATACCACGACGCTGCAAAAGGGCATTGATCGTGGCGTGGCCAACTCCATTCTCATCAAGGTCAACCAGATCGGCACATTGAGTGAGACCCTGGCGGCCATCGACCTGGCGCGACGCTCGGGCTACACGGCGATTGTCTCGCACCGCTCGGGCGAGACCGAGGACACCACCATCGCCGATTTGTCGGTGGCGACCAGCGTTGGACAAATCAAGACCGGTTCACTTTCCCGGTCTGATCGCGTGGCCAAGTACAACCGCCTGATGCAAATGGAGATCGAACTGGGGTCGAAGGCGACATTTCCGGGGCGCAAGGCATTCAGGCAGTGACGCACGTATAATGCAGCAATGAAGTTCCTCAATCTCCTGCTGCTCGTGGTCCTCGCGGGCCTGCAATACCGCCTTTGGGCCGGCAATGGCAGTGTTCCCGATGTCCGCCGCCTGGATCGCATCCACGCCGCCCAGCTGGCGGAGAATCATGAGTTGCTGGAACGCAATCGCACCCTTGCGGCGGAAGTCATGGACCTGAAGCAGGGACTGAGCGCGCTGGAAGAGCGGGCGCGCAGCGAGATGGGCATGATTCGATCAGGGGAAACATTCTTCCAGTACGTCAGTGTCCACGACCCGGCGCCGGCGGCGGCCACCGACTGAGCAATGCCGCCCGCGGCACAATGCTGGGCCGCCATACCTGCAGCGGGAACCGGCTCGCGCCTGGCGGCCGGGCGGCCGAAGCAATACCTTGAAATCCGTGGCCGCAGCCTGATCGAGCATTCCCTGCGGCCATTCCTGGGACATCCCGGCATCCGCGGCGTTGTCGTTGCGCTCGCCCCGGGGGACCGATGGTGGGGCGGTTTGCCCGCCAGTGTGCGCGATGCAGTACAGGTCGTTGACGGTGGCGTCGAACGCCTGCATTCCGTGCGCAATTGCCTGCGGCACCTGCTGACCGTGGCCTCCGCCACTGACTGGGTGCTGGTCCATGATGCCGCCCGCCCCTGCCTGCGGCGCGAAGACCTGGACCTGCTGCTGGACCGCGCCGCTACGCACGCGGTCGGCGGAATTCTCGCCGTACCGGTGCGCGACACCATGAAACGGGCGCGGCCATCCGGGGAAATCGAGGTCACCGTCGATCGGCTCAACTTGTGGCACGCCCTGACTCCACAGATGTTCCGGCTCGGGGCGCTGGAGCAGGCCATCGCGAAGGCGATTGCCGCCGGCACCGTGGTGACTGATGAAGCCCAGGCCATGGAACTGGCGGGCATGCCCGCATTACTGGTGCAGGGTCATGCGGACAATATCAAGGTCACGCTGGCAGACGATCTCGCCGCCGCTGAATTGTTTCTGTCCCGGTTGGAGGAATTTGAATGAGAATCGGACATGGATATGACGCGCACCGTTTCGAGGCCGGCCGGCCATTGATCCTCGGCGGCGTGCATGTACCCCATGATCGCGGCCTGGCAGCCCATTCTGATGGCGACGCGGTGATCCATGCCCTGTGCGATGCCCTGCTGGGTGCCGCGGCATTGGGTGACATCGGCCACTACTTCCCGGATACCGACGCCGCTTTTCGCAACGTGGACAGCCGACTGTTGTTGCGCCGGGTGCTGGAACTGCTGTTGCAGCGGGGCTGGCGCATCGGCAATGTGGACATCACGATCATTGCGCAGGCGCCGCGACTGGCAGACTTCATCCCCGATATGCGCAAGGCCCTGGCCGGCGATCTCCAGACCGGCGTTGAAAACGTCAGCGTCAAGGCCACCACCACCGAGCGCATGGGCTTCATCGGCCGGGAAGAGGGTCTCGCGGCCCATGCGATTGCGCTGCTGATCCCCGCCCGCTGAGCCGGTTCAACTCCCCGGCGGGCGGGTATCGGGCGACGATTGCATGTGCCGCGCCGGCAGATACCGGATCCCCACCGTTCTGCTGCTAGACTCCACCCTGTGCCTTCCGGCACACGACAGAAGGTATCCATCAATGTAGGCATTAATGGGGGGAATCATGTCCGGCAAGCGTGGTGTCACTGACATTTTCCTGCAGGTGTTCAACCAGATCAGGGTCCAGATCGATCCCGACTACGGGATACTCTGGGTGTACCAGAATCCCACTCCGCGTCCGTGCTTCAACCCGGCGCTGATCACGGAAGTGCGCAGTATCCAGTCACTGCTGGAAAGCTACAACGGACACATCCCGTACCGCGGGCGGCTCGTACCCATCCATTACCACGTCCTGGATTCTCAGTCGCCGGGGATATTCAGCCTGGGTGGTGATTTGCACCTGTTTCGCGACCATGTGCTGCGCCGGGACAAGGAAGGACTGCTGCGCTACGCCAAGGCCTGCATAGACACCATCCATGCCTTCGTGGTGGGATTCCGCCTGCCGATCACGACGATTTCCATGGTGCGCGGCGACGCCCTCGGGGGTGGATTCGAGGTTGCCATGGCGAACCACGTGGTGATCGCCGAACGCCAGGTGGAAATGGGTTTCCCCGAGATCCTGTTCAACATTTTTCCGGGCATGGGTGGCTATCACCTGTTGTGCCAGCGCCTGCCGGCCGCCCAGACGGAACGCCTGATGTTGTCCGGACGCAAGTACGGTGTGCCGGAACTTGCCGCCATGGGTGTCGTGGACGTGGTTGCCGAACCCGGTCAGGGTCACAGCGCGCTTTATGCATTCATAGAGGAGAACCGGCGCCACCGGAATGGCTACCTGGCACTGCAACACGTCAAGCGCAAGGTGAACCCGGTTTCCTACGAAGACCTGATGGATGTGTGCAGCTACTGGGTGGATACGACCATGCGTATCTCGGAGCGGGATCTGCGGTTGATGGAGCGC
>Ga0315910_10001676_pt1 | contig 20183 bp, 16 predicted proteins | sample EdamamesoilMG_FD_204470 | JGI IMG/M metagenome (GOLD analysis project Ga0315910, IMG submission 204470) | Garden soil microbial communities collected in Santa Monica, California, United States - Edamame soil | ecosystem: Environmental > Terrestrial > Soil > Garden | place: USA: California...
GCGCCGTGCTCAGTCGGCATTACGAGGGGACTCAAAGAAGTGATCAATCGGGACTTTCTCAAGGCGGGACATCTTCCGACGCTGCTGGCCGCGTTCTTCTACTTTGACATGAGCTTCATGGTTTGGGTGATGCTCGGTCCCCTCGCGGTGCAGATGTCCGCTGACCTGAACCTGAGCCCGGCGCAGAAAGGCTTCATGGTCGCGGTGCCGGTACTGGCCGGCGCACTGCTGCGCGTGGTCAACGGCGTGCTCGTCGATCGGCTCAAGCCGAGGCGCGCGGGCATCATCGGGCAGGTGGTGGTCATCGTCGGTCTGGTCACGTCCTGGTTGGTCGGCGTGCAAAGCTATCACGCGACCCTGTGGCTGGGGCTCATCCTCGGCGTCGCCGGCGCCTCGTTCGCGGTCGCGCTGCCGCTGGCATCGCGCTGGTATCCGCCGCAGTACCAGGGCACCGCGCTCGGCATCGCCGGCGCGGGCAATTCGGGCACGGTGTTCGCGGCGCTGCTGGCGCCGGGACTGGCCGCGTGGATCGGCTGGCAGAACGTCATCGGGCTCGCCGCGCTGCCGCTCACCGTCGCCTTCGTCGTCTATCTTCTCGCCACGCGCGACGCGCCGTCCGCGCCGCCGCCCAAGACCTGGCTCGAGTACCTCGCGGTGCTCAAGATCAGCGACGCGTGGTGGTTCATGTTCTTCTACGCCGTGACCTTCGGCGGCTTCGTGGGGCTGGCCTCGTCGCTCAGCATCTATTTCAACAGCGAGTACGGACTCAACGCGGTCCACGCCGGCTACTTCACCGCGGGATGCGTGTTCGCCGGTTCGCTGGTGCGTCCCATCGGCGGCGCGCTCGCGGATCGCATCGGTGGCATCCGCGCATTGAGCATCATGTACGGCATCGCGGCCACGATGCTCGTGCTGGTGAGCTTCCGGCCCGAGAGCGCGGCCGCGGCGCTCAGCCTGTTCGTGATCGCGATGTTCGCGTTCGGCATGGGCAATGGCTCGGTGTTCCAGCTCGTGCCCCAGCGCTTCCGCCACGAGATCGGTGTGATGACCGGACTCGTCGGCATGACGGGCGGCGTGGGCGGCTTCTTCCTCGCCTCCAGTCTCGGCATGTCCAAGCAACTCACCGGGAGTTACCAGGCGGGACTGTTGGTGTTCGCGGCGCTCGCCGTCGTCGCGCTGGTCGGACTCACCGGCATCAAGCATCGCTGGCGCACCACCTGGGGCGCGATCGGAGCCACTACCGCGCGCATCTAGAAAAATTCCGGGCCGCCGCCGCCGGGGCGGCTCCTGCTAGACTCCGCGGCCATGTTCGACCGCAGGCAAAAGATCAACCTGGCCGGCGCCGCGATCTGCGCCGCCATGTTCGGTTTCGCCATCTTCGCGGAGAAGGTGTGGAACTACGTGCCTTGTCCGCTGTGCATGTTCCAGCGAGTGTGCATCGTGGTGCTCGGCATCGTGTTCCTGGTTGCCGGGCTGCATCGTGCCGGACGCGCCGGCAGCATCGTCTACGCGGCGCTCATCTTCATCGCCGCGGGAGCCACCACCTGGGTGGCGGGCCGCCATGTGTGGATCCAGCACCAGCCCTACGGCACCGTACCTTCCTGCGGCGCGCCGCTCGATGCGCTGGTCGAGATGTTCCCGCTGCTGGAAGTCATCAAGCGGGTCATGACCGGTGGCGGGGAGTGCGGCGTGATCGACTGGACGTTCCTCGGCCTGTCGATGCCCGAGTGGGTGCTCGCCATGGCGGTGTTGTTGGGCCTCGCCGGCATCGCCAACAACCTGGTGCGCGCGCCGCGGAGCGCCTGAGCCATGGCGGACCTGTCCGCATTTCCCATCACGCGCAAATGGCCGGCGCGTCACCCGGAACGCATCCAGCTCTACTCGTTGCCAACGCCCAACGGAGTCAAGATTTCCATCATGCTCGAAGAGACCGGGCTGGCTTACGAGCCGCACCTGGTGAACTTCGAGACCAACGACCAGCAGTCGCCCGAGTTCGCGTCGTTGAATCCGAACCGGAAGATCCCGGCCATCATCGATCCGGATGGACCGGACGGCGCGCCGCTGCCGCTGTTCGAGTCCGGCGCCATCCTGCTGTACCTCGCCGACAAGTCCGGCAAGTTCACGCCGCGCGCGGCGGCCGCGCGGTACGAATGCCTGCAGTGGGTGTTCTTCCAGGTCGGGGGCATCGGGCCGATGTTCGGCCAGCTCGGTTTCTTCCACAAATTCGCCGGGCGCGATTGGGAAGACAAGCGGCCGCGTGATCGTTACGCCGCCGAATCGCGCCGCCTGCTCGGCGTGGTCAACGATCGATTGGCGTCGCGCACCTGGATGATGGGCGACGAATACAGCATCGCGGACATCGCGATCTTCCCCATGGTGCGCAACGTGATCGGGTTCTATGCCGCGGGAGAGCTCGTGGGCATCCAGGATTTCCCGCACGTGCGGCGCGGGCTCGAGGCTTTCCTGGCGCGTCCGGCGGTGAACCGCGGGCTCGCGATACCGGCGAGTCCGGCGGGCTGAGGGATTTCAGTCCGTGGGCAGGCCGAGATAGAGCCAGGCCACGCCAAAGGTGTCGATGAAGCCGTGCGCCAGCACGCAGGTCCACAGGTTGCGCCCGGTGAGTAGATAGGCCGCGGCGAGAATCAGCCCGGCGACGCCGGAATCCAGCACTCCGGCCATGCCCTTGTAGTAGTGGCCGTAGCCGAACAGCACGGCCGACAGCAGCGCGGCGATCCAGAACGCGGCGCGGTTTCCGCCCAGCGCCTGGGCGCCGCGCTCGAGCAGGTAGCCGCGATAGACGATTTCCTCGCCGAATGCGGCGAAGGTCCATACCAGCAGCAGGGCGAGCAACGCATTCACCGCGTTGCCCGGGAGGTCGTTCGCGCCCTCCGGCAACCGCGCCGTCCCCCAGAGGTGCTCACCGAGCGGCCCTATCACGAAGTCCGAGAGCAAGAGGCGCAGTGCCGCGGCAGCCAGCGCAATACCGATGATGAGTGTCCAGGATTGCGGGCGGCGAAAGCCGAGCACCGACCAGTCCCAGCGCCCCGCATGCAACCGCATCGAAAGTATCGCGATCACCGTTAGGATGAGCACTTCGTTGGGCACGATGCGCCAGACGTTGTGTCCCAGCACGACGAAGGCCGCCAAGCAGAACTCGAGGGCGGCCATGGAGCGTTTCAAGCGGCGGCCATTCGCGGATCAGAAGATCAGGCCGCCCAGCCACCACGCCAGCGCGGCGATGCCCGCCGAGGCCGGGATGGTGAGGATCCACGCGATCACGATGTTGCCCGCGACTCCCCAGCGCACTGCCGTCGAGCGCTGTGCCGCGCCGACGCCGACGATGGCGCCGGTGATCGTGTGGGTCGTGGATACGGGAATTCCCAGGAAGGTCGCAAGGCCCACTGACAGCGCGCCTCCGGTTTCGGCCGCGAAGCCGCCGACCGGCTTCAACTTCGTGATGCGCTGACCCATGGTCTTCACGATGCGCCACCCGCCGAACAGCGTGCCGAGTCCGATCGCCAGGAAGCACGCCGCGACCACCCAGTAGGGAAGGTGGTCCTTGGTGGTGACCCCCGCGGAGATCAGCAGCAGCCAGATGATGCCCATGGTCTTCTGCGCATCGTTGCCGCCGTGGCCCAGCGAGAACGCCGCGGACGACACCAGCTGCAATCTGCGGAACCAGCGGTCCACTCGCTTGGGGGTCTGGCGGAAACACAGCCACGAGACGCCGAGCATCAGCACCGAACCCAGGAGCATGCCGAGGACCGGCGAGACCACGATGAACACCGCGGTCTTGATGATGCCGGGCCAGAGAAGTGGCGCCGTTCCGGCCTTGACCAGTGCCGAACCGATCATTCCGCCGATGAGCGCATGAGAAGAGCTGGAAGGGATGCCGTAGTACCAGGTGATCAGGTTCCAGCAGATGGCGCCAACCAGTGCACCGAAGATCACGCGCGAGTCGACGAATGAGGGATCGATGATGTTCTTGCCGACAGTGCTGGCCACCGCCAGGTGAAACACGGCCCAGGCCAGCACGTTGAAGGTCGCCGCCCACAACACCGCCTGCCAGGGTTTGAGCACGCCGGTGGACACCACGGTCGCGATGGAATTCGCGGCGTCGTGGAAGCCATTCATGAAGTCGAATGCCAGTGCAAGCAGCACGAGCAAGACCAGCGTCATAGAGATCTGGGCGTATTCCACAGTCGTCCGCCGATCAGGCGTTTTCTAGGACGACGCTTTCGATGACGTTCGCCACGTCCTGGCATTTGTCGGTCGCGGACTCGAGCGATTCGTACACCGCCTTGAGCTTGATGACCTGCCGAACGTCGGTTTCGTTGCGGAACAGTTCGGAGATGGCGGTGCGCATGACCTTGTCGGCCTCGGACTCGAGCCCGTCGATTTCCTGGCAGATCTTCAGGATGGCGGGCGCGTCGGCCATCGAAGCCATGAGTCCCACCGCCGACTGCACGCGTTCCGCGCAGCGCAGCAGTAGTTCGGCGAGTTGCGTGGCTTCCGGCGTCACCTTCTGGATGTCGTACAGCACCAGCGACTCGGCGGTGTCCTGGATCAGGTCCAGCACGTCATCCATGCGCGAAATCAGGCGATGAATGTCGTCGCGGTCGAACGGAGTGACGAACGTGGTGTGCAGCAGCTGCACGGTCTCGTGCGTAATGCGATCGGCGGCGTGTTCGGCGTCCTCGATCTGCTTGATGGCAGCCGGACGATCCTTCTGGTTGTCGTAATGCTTCAGCACGTCCGCCATCGCCAGTGCCCCGTCGACGATGAGCTTGGCGTGATTGTCGAACAGGCTGAAAAACCGCCCCTCGCGAGGCATGAGACGGGAGATGAAGTTCATTGAATCCGCCGACCCCTTCGTACTGGTCTTGTTTTCTGGGCGCGGAGTTTAGAGGGTCGGACCGCCGCTGTCACAGTAACGTCATCCGGGGCGGCGGATGAGGCTCAGGCCAGCATTTCCCTCAGGGCATTCAAATAGATGCGATGCAAACGGTCGATGTCGTCGACCTGTACCTGCTCGTTGACCTTGTGGATGGTGGCGTTGATCACGCCCAGCTCGACCACCTGGGCGCCGAGCGGGGCGATGAAGCGGCCGTCCGAGGTGCCACCACCCGTGGAGAACTTGGGCTTGAGGCCGGTTTCGGCGTGGATCGCGCGGGTCACGCCTTCTGAAAGGGCGCCGGGCGCCGTGTAGAACGGCTCGCCCGAGATGTACCACTCCAGGGTGTAGCGCACGCCGTGCTTCTGCAGGATGCCTTCGACGATGGTCTTGAGTCCGTCGATGGTCTGCACCGGCGAGTAGCGCAGGTTGAAGCGCGCCTTGAGCTCGCCGGGGATGACGTTTGGCGCGCCGGTGCCGGCGTTGAAATTCGAGATCTGGAAACTGGTGGGCTGGAAATGTTCGTTGCCGTTGTCCCAGGTGCGCGCCGTGAGCTCGGCCAGCGCCGGAGCAAAGGTGTGCACGGGATTTTCCGCGAGCTGCGGATAGGCGATGTGGCCCTGCACACCGTGCACGGTCAGGCGGCCGCTGAGCGAGCCGCGGCGACCGATCTTGATGGTATCGCCCAGCGCCTTTTCGCTCGACGGCTCGCCGACGATGCACCAGTCGATCTTCTGTCCGCGCTCACGCAGCGTTTCGACCACTTTCTTGGTGCCGTCGACCGAGGGGCCTTCCTCGTCGCTGGTGATGAGATAGGCAATCGTACCCTTGTGCTTCGGTGTCCCGCGCACGAATTCCTCGGTGGCCGTCACCATGGCCGCGAGTGCGCTCTTCATGTCCGCGGCGCCACGGCCATAGAGCACGCCGTCGCGCACCGCGGGCTTGAACGGATCGCTGTGCCATTCCTCGAGAGGGCCGGTGGGCACCACGTCGGTGTGCCCGGCGAAACATAACACCGGACCGCCATTGCCCCGCGTCGCCCAGAAGTTGTCGACGTTGCCGTAGCGCAGGTTCTCGATCTTGAAACCCGCCTCGGCGAGGCGCCGGGTCATGACCTCCTGGCAGCCCTGGTCGACAGGGGTCACCGAATTGCGGGAGATGAGGTCGAGGGTGAGATCGAGCGTGGCTGACATCGGTGCGCGTTATACGGAACCCGCCCGCGTGCATCAAGGAGTTTTGTGACGATCAGATGAAGTGGGCCCAGCTGAAATATTCCCGCAACAGTTCAGTCATAAATTGCCGCCCGTCACAACCGGAGGCAAAAAAAAGTGACTCGCAAATCCGTCATCTCTTCGCTCGCGGCCGCTGTCATCTGTGCCCTGAGCGCCAATGCGCACGCCCAGGCGGCGCGCGATTCGATCAGCATCGTGGGTTCGTCCACGGTCTATCCCTTCACGACCACCGTGGCCGAGCAATTTGGACGCGCTGGCAAGTTCAAGACGCCCAAGGTCGAAAGCACCGGCACTGGCGGCGGCCTCAAGCTGTTTTGCAACGGGGTAGGTCCCCAGTTCCCCGACATCGCCAACGCGTCCCGCCGCATCAAGGCGTCGGAGCTGCAGAGCTGTGCGCAGAACGGAATCAAGGAGGTCATCGAGATCAAGGTGGGCTACGACGGCATCGTGATCGCGGAGGGCAAGAGCGCCGCGTCTTTGGCGCTGACGAGAAAGGACGTGTACCTGGCGCTTGCCAAGAACGTCCCGGATCCCGCGAATCCCAGCACGTTGATCCCGAACCCGTACCAGACCTGGAAGGACGTCAATAAGAGCCTGCCGGCCGTCAAGATCGAAGTGCTCGGACCGCCACCCACCTCCGGCACGCGTGATTCATTCGGCGAGCTGTACATGGAGGCGGGTTGCCGCAGCTTCGCGTGGCTCGAGGCGCTGCGGTCGCAGGATGAGACGCGCTTCAAGCGCGCCTGCACAACGCTGCGCGAGGACGGCGCCTACATCGAGGCGGGCGAGAACGATAACCTTATCGTCCAGAAGATCGGGGCGAATCCCACCGCGGTCGGAATCTTCGGCTACAGCTTCCTCGAAGAGAACCTCGACAAGCTCAAGGGCGCAGTGGTTGACGGCGTGTCGCCGACCTTCGAGACCGTCGCCTCGGGCAAGTACCCCGCCTCGCGGCCGCTGTTCATCTACGTGAAGAAAGCGCACATCGGCGTGATCCCCGGGATCTCCGAGTTCATCGCCGAGTACACCAGCGAAAAGGCCTTGGGCGAGGAGGGATACCTCGCGGAGAAAGGTCTGATTCCGCCGGCGAAGTCCGAGATCGGGAAGATCCGCGACGACGCCAAGGCCCTCAAGCCGCTCCGCCTGTAACGGCAGCCCGGCGGGCGCGCGAAGTACCCCCTCACTTCGCCGCCTGCCGGTCCCTGCGTAAGACACCTGTCATACCCATAAAGTTAGAGAACATCGATGACACGCAAACTAGTTTCCCTGGCCGTTTCCGGCGTACTCGCCGCGGCCGCAGGTCTCGCGCCGGCGCCGGCCTTCGCGGCCGACGACGCGGAAATCGCCGCGCTGAAGGAGCAGCTCGCCGCGCTGGCCGCCAAGCTCGAGGCACTCGAGAAGTCCCAGGCCCAGACCAAGAAGACTGTCGACGAGACGCAGGCCACTGCCGACAAGACCGCCGACGTGGTGGCGCAGAACAAGGCGGCCCTTTCGTTCTCGGGTGACCTGCGTTACCGCAACGAAACCTTCGACGTTCAGTACGTCGACCGTGACAGGAACCGCGACCGCATCCGTGCCCGCTTCAACGCGAATTTCCGGGTGAACGATACGATCAGTGGCAGGGTCGGCCTGTCGACCGGCGACCTGGATCCTCGCTCCGGAAACCAGACACTCACCGACCAGAACGCACGCAAGACCTTCGGTCTCGACACGGCCTACGTGACTTGGGCGCCGACCACGACGCTCAAGATCACCGCAGGCAAGCAGCCATACGCGTGGACGCGTACTGGCTCGCTCTTCTACGACGGTGATGTCAATCCGGAAGGCCTGTCGGTGAACTACGCCACCGGCAATTTCTTCGCCGGCGCGTTCTATGACTGGCTGTCAGAGCGTGCGCTGTCGTTCAGCAACGTGACCACTGGCACCAACACCGACTCGATGATGTTCGGTGGACAGCTGGGTTACCGCTGGCCGATCTCCGATTCGATGCGCCTCACGCTTGCGGGCACGTACATGGATTTCCAGGGCGTGCAGGGCTACAACCCGTTCTTCGGCGGCAGCTCGTTCGGCAACACCACGACCACCACCGGTTGCAACCGCTCGCTGGCGGCTGGCACCGCCTGCTTGCTGTCCGACTTCAATGTCATCGAGGGTTCCGCGGACCTGACGGCGTCGGTGGCGGGCAAGCCGCTGCGCGTGTTCGTCGACTACGCGCAGAACACCGAGGCCGAGGTGAACCCGACCGCGGGTGAGAAGCTCGATACCGCCATGTCCTACGGCGCGTTCTACGGCGCGGCGTCGGCCACCAAGGGAAGCTGGGAGTTCGGCGTGCTGTACCAGCAAGTCGAGAAGGATGCCCTGTTCGGCCAGTTGCTCGATTCGGACTTCGGCGACGGCAACACCGATACCCAGGGTTTCGTGGTGCGCGGTGCTTACACCTTCGCCCGCAACTGGACGGTGAACGCCACGTTGTTCATCAACGAGCTTGCGAATGACGTTCCGCAGACGGTGACGGTCTTCAACGAAGACACCGATGCGCTCTACGACACGCGCAATATCACGGGAGTCTTTGACCGTGATTACAAGCGCTTACAGGTGGATTTGAACTTCAGGTTCTAAGTCCACGGGCCGGGCGGTACGGAGACCGCCCGGCCTTTTTCACAGAGCTGTAACAAATGTTGCCCAGAGTGGCCGCCTCGGCGGCCCTTGGCCCCAGGACCGACAAAACTACATGACTCCGGCGGCCTTACTTCTCGCGCTCATCCTTCTCTCGGTGGGCGCTTTCTGGATCGGCAAGTCGCGATCGCTCGCCCTGGTGGGCGGAGCCCGCGGCATCCGCAACCTGCATTCCCTTCCCAGTCATTACGGCTTCATGACGGCGCTCTGGTGCGCGCTGCCGGCTCTGGCCGTGATGATGATCTGGCTGGCTTTCCAGGACAGCATCATCCTTCGACTGGTCAGCGATCACCTCACCGTCAACGGCCAGCCGCTGGCGGCCAGTGACCTGGCGCTGGCGCTCAATGACATCCGCAACCTCGTCGCCGGCAACGTGCCCGCGAGCGCGGTCAGCGAGCCGGTGCGGGCCGCGGCCGCGGAGTACTCGCAGCTGCGCGGCACCAGCCGCATGGCGCTCACGGTGCTGGTTCTGGTCATGGCCATCGGGATCGGCCTCTTTGTCCGTTCACGCATCACGCCGGAACTGCGCGCGCGCAATCGCGTCGAGCAGGTGATCGAATGGTTGCTGATCGCCTGTTCGACGATCGCCGTGTTCACCACCATCGGCATCGTCGCCTCGGTGGCCTTCGAGGCGTTCCGCTTCTTCCAGCACATCAACGTGTTCGATTTCCTTTTCGGCACTTCGTGGAGCCCGCAGATGGCCATCCGTGCCGACCAGGTCGGCTCGTCGGGATCCTTCGGCGCCGTCCCGCTGTTCGCCGGCACTGCGCTGATCTCGGCCATCGCCATGGTGATCGCGGTGCCCATCGGGCTGTACTCGGCTATCTACCTGGCCGAATACGCACACCCGCGATTCCGCACCTGGGCCAAGCCGCTGCTTGAGGTGCTCGCCGGAGTGCCCACGGTGGTGTACGGCTTCTTCGCCGCGCTGACCATCGGCCCGGCGCTGCGCGGCTGGGGCGAGTCGCTGGGACTCAGCGTCGCCTCGGAGAGCGCGCTGGCCGCCGGCTTCGTCATGGGGATCATGATCATCCCGTTCGTCTCGTCACTGGCCGACGACATGATCAGCGCCGTGCCGCAGAGCCTGCGCGACGGCGCCTACGCGCTCGGCGCGACGCGTTCGGAGACCATCAAGCAGGTGGTGCTGCGTGCGGCGCTGCCCGGTATCGTGGGCGGCGTGCTGCTCGCGGTGTCACGCGCCATCGGCGAAACCATGATCGTGGTAATGGCCGCGGGACTGGCCGCCAATCTCACCGCCAACCCACTCGAAGCCGTCACCACGGTGACCGTACAGATCGTCACGCTGCTGGTGGGCGACCAGGAATTTGACAGTCCCAAGACGCTGGCGGCGTTCGCGCTTGGTCTGGTGCTGTTCCTCGTGACCCTCGCGCTCAACGTGCTCGCGCTGCACATCGTGCGCAAATACCGGGAGCAGTATGAATAGCCCGCGCCGCACCCCGAAAGAAACGCAGGCCATCGTCGAGCGCAGTCTGAATCGACGCTACTGGGCCGAGCGGCGTTTTCGCGCCTATGGCTTCGCGGCGGTCACCGCCGGCATGGCCTTCCTCGTCTACCTGTTCTTCGTCATCTTCTCGAACGGCCTCGGTGCTTTCCGCCAGACGCAGATCCGGGTCGAGCTGTATTTCGACCCCGCCGTCATCGATCCGGCCGGCACGCGCAATACGGATGACCTGCTGGCGGCCGACTACCAGGCGCTGATCCGCGGCGCGCTCAAGGCGAAATTTCCCGACGTCGAAGGACGCGTCGCGACGCGCGAACTCTCACGCCTGGTGAGCGGCAGCGCGTCGTTCACGTTGCAGAGACGCGTGACCGCGGATCCCAGGCTCATCGGCACGCGCGAAAGCATGTGGCTGATGGCGGGTGACGCGGTGGACCTGTTCATGAAGGGGCAGGTGGATCGCAAGCTTCCCGAGGCCGAGCGGCCGTTGAGCGACCAGCAGATCGCCTGGCTGGACAAGCTCAAGGCGGAAGACTCGCTGGAGCTGCGCTTCAACAAGACCTTCATGACCAACGGCGATTCGCGTGAGCCCGAGAACGCGGGTATCTGGGGCGCAGTCGCGGGTTCCTTCTACACGCTGTTGCTGACGCTGCTGCTGTCATTCCCGATCGGCGTTGCCGCGGCCATCTACCTCGAGGAGTTCGCGCGCAAGAACCGCTGGACCGACGTCATCGAGGTGAACATCAACAACCTGGCCGCCGTGCCCTCCATCGTGTTCGGCCTGCTGGGCCTGGCGGTGTTCATCGGCTTCTTCGGCCTGCCACGTTCCGCGCCGCTGGTCGGCGCCATGGTGCTGACGCTGCTGACGCTCCCGACCATCATCATTGCGTCGCGCGCCGCGCTCAAAGCCGTGCCGCCCTCGATCCGCGAGGCGGCCCTCGGCATGGGCGCCTCGAAAATCCAGATGGTCATGCACCACGTGTTGCCGCTGGCGATGCCCGGGATGTTGACCGGCACCATCATCGGCATGGCGCGCGCGCTCGGTGAATCCGCGCCGCTGCTGATGATCGGCATGGTCGCGTTCATCGTGGACATTCCGAAGGGCATCACCGATCCGTCCACGGTGTTGCCGGTGCAGGTCTACCTGTGGTCGGACAGCCCCGAGCGCGGCTTCGTCGAGAAAACCTCCGGCGCGATCATCGTGCTGCTCGCGTTCCTGGTGTTGATGAACACGACGGCAGTCATCCTCCGCAAACGATTCGAACGACGTTGGTGAAATCATGGATACGGCAGTGGAAGTGGAACGCGCTGGGATCAACCTGAAGCCGAGCGGCCGCATGCCGGACGGTGAAGTGGCGCTCGCGCCGATCGAGTCGGGCAAGACCGTCGGCAACATCGAGGTCGAGGATCCGATCTTCCGGTGCCGCGACGTCGACGTGTACTACGGCGCGAAACATGCCATCAAGAAAGTCGGCATCGACGTCGCCAAGAGCCAGGTGCTGGCCATGATCGGCCCGTCGGGCTGCGGCAAGTCGACCTTCCTGCGCTGCCTGAACCGCATGAACGACACCATCGAGGGTGCGCGCGTCGAAGGTTCGATCATGCTCGACGGCAAGGACATCCACGACAAAAAGCAGGACGTGGTTCAGCTGCGCGCCCGCGTCGGCATGGTGTTCCAGAAGCCGAACCCGTTTCCGAAATCCATCTACGAGAACGTGGCCTACGGGCCGCGCATCCACGGCCTGGCCGCCGATCGCGTCGAGCTCGACGAAATCGTGCACAGCTCGCTGCAGCGCGCCGGACTCTGGGAAGAAGTGAAGGACCGGCTGCAACATCCGGGCACCTCGCTCTCCGGTGGCCAGCAGCAGCGCCTGTGCATCGCGCGCACGATTGCCGTCAATCCCGAAGTCATCCTCATGGACGAGCCCTGCAGCGCGCTCGACCCGATCGCCACGGCGCGCATCGAGGACCTCATGGAAGAACTGCGGCAGAGCTATGCCATCGTCATCGTCACCCACTCGATGCAGCAGGCGGCGCGCGTGTCGCAACGCACGGCCTATTTCCATCTCGGCGATCTCATCGAGGTCGGCGAGACGGATCGCATTTTCACCAACCCGCGCCACAAGCTCACCGAAGACTACATCACGGGCCGCTTCGGCTAGAGCGGCCGTGGCGCTCAGTCTCGAAGGACATACCGCGCGCGCATTCGACGGCGACCTGTCGTCGTTGCATGTCCAGGCCGTGACCATGGGCGCGCTGGTCATCGAACAGGTGCAGCTCGCGGTCAACGCCTATTCGAACTGGGATCGTGCCGCCGCCACGCTGGTGCTGGAACGCGAACGGCGCGTCAACCTGTACGACACGGAGATCGAGGAGGCCGCGCTGCAGTTGATCGCGCGGCGGCAGCCCATGGCCCAGGACCTGCGCGCGGTTTTCGCCATCGACAAGGTGGTGAGCGAGCTGGAGCGTGCGGCGGACGAGGCCAAGAAGCTCGCGCTGACCGTGCTCGCGGAATCGGAGATCCACGGCTTTCGCCCTGGCGCGGCCACCGCGCGCGAGGTGCGCCAGCTGGGTCGCCTCGCCATGGTCATGACGCGCACCGCGCTCGAGGCCTTCGATCACCTGGATGCCACCGCGGCTTCGGCGGTGGTGGAACAGGACCTGGAGATGGACGCGGAATATGCCGCGGCGCTGCGCCGCATCCTCACGCGCGCCATGGAAGATGCGCGCCAGGTGCAGGCCGCCATCGAGGCGGCGTTCATCATGCGATCGCTGGAACGCATCGGCGACCATGCGCGCAACATCGCGCGTCACGTGGGGTTCATCGGCGGAGAGTTCGATCCCACGGCCACGGGCGTGATGCCCTCCGACATGAGAGTCAGCGTCGACAAGCCGTAGGCGTCGTCCGCCTCCTGTCACCCCGGCCTGCAGTCCTACACGCCAGCGCCGGCCTTCACCGCACATTGCGCGGAAGGGCTGCGCATGTACCGGATTGGCCGACTCGAACTGCTGGCTGCACTCGCGACGCTGGGCGTGGCATCGGTTCCCTGCGCCTCGAAAGAGCTGGAAAGCATCGAGCGCTCCGAACGCGCACGGCCGGCCATCTCCGCACTGGGCATGGAAGGTGCGCTGCGCGTCCGGTTCTTCGCCAATGGCCGCGAATACCACCTGCGTCTCGAACTCAACCGCCGTCTGGATCGCTGGTCGAGCGGCGCGTGGCATCAATACTCCGGCGTCATCGAAGGCCACCAAGGCTCCTGGGCCCGACTGGCAATTGCCGGCAACGCGATTCGCGGCGTCGTCCACGACGGCAACGAGCTGCTGGCGATGGAGCCGGCGGAGGACGGCCAGCTGACGGTGTTCCGCGTGGCCGACCTGCGCTTCCCGACGCCGCTCTCGTTCACGGGAGACATCGCGAACGATCCCGTGCTCGGCCCGCGGAAGCGGTCCGCGACCGCGGCGCCGCGGTTCGAGGCCCTGATCGCCGATCGCAAGCTCGAGATCTCGCTGATGGGCGACGCCTCGTTCCGCGCGCGTTATGGCTCCGACGACGCGGCGCGCGACGCGATGCTCACGCGCGTGAACATCGTCGACGGAATCTTCAGCGACCAGGCAGGGGTCGCGATCGAGGTCGCGTCGGTCGACCTGTCGGCCCAACTCGGCGCCGCGCTCGACGTGTCCACCGATCCACCCATCCTGCTGGACAGCCTCGGGCGACTCCGCGAGCAGACTTCATCCTTGAATTCCCGCGGTCTCACGCACCTGTTCACCGGCCGCAACCTGGATGGCGACAGCGTGGGCATCGCCTACAGCGGAACGCTGTGTCGTACCCGATATAGCGCCAGCCTCGCGCAGGCGCACAACAGCGCGACGGTGGACGGCCTCATCACCGCGCACGAAATCGCCCACGTGTTTGGCGCGCCCCACGATGGTGAAGGCGAGTGCGCCGCGACTCCGCAGAATCAGTTCATCATGAGCCCGGTGCTCAATTCCCAGGCGACGACGTTTTCGCAGTGCAGCCTGGAGCAGATGGCACCGATGATCGCCGAAGCTCCCTGCCTCGAACCGGTTTCGCCGCCGGATCTCGCCCTGCCCGCGAGCCTGGGCACGCACGATGCGAACGCCGGCATGAACTTCGACTGGCGCTTCGCCGTCACGAACGTGGGCGGCAGCGCTTCGGCGGATGCGCGCGTCTCAGTGCGGATCACGCCGACCATCGAGGTGGTTTCCGCCGACGCGGAGCAGGGTGGATGCGTCATCCAGGCGAGCCTGGTCACCTGCGATCTGCCCAACCTGGAAGCGGCTGGAAGCTCCAGTGTGCGCATCGTCGTGCGCAGCGCCGCGGCCGATACCTTCTCCGCGAATGCGCAGGTCATAAGTATCGGCGATATCAACCGGTCCAACGACGAGGCCGATGGGACATTGCGCGTGCAAGCCTCGGGATCTCCGCCGCCTCCGGCCGATGCCGATCCGCCCGAGCGTTCGGGCGGAGGGGCGTTGGACTGGACGTTGCTGGGAGTACTGGGCGCGCTGCTGGGCCTGGCCGCGCGCCGGCGTTTCAATCCGCGCGCAGTAGTTCGTTGATCGACGTCTTGGCGCGCGTCTGCGCGTCGACGCGCTTGACGATGACGGCGCAGTACAGCGAGTACTTGCCGTCCGAGGAGGGCAGGGATCCCGACACCACGACGGAACCCGCGGGCACGCGACCTTGCAGTACCTGGCCCGTGGCGCGGTCGTAGATCCTGGTGCTCTGACCGATGAACACGCCCATGGAGATCACCGAGCCTTCCTCGACGATCACGCCTTCCACCACTTCCGAGCGCGCGCCGATGAAACAGTTGTCCTCGATGACAGTGGGTGCGGCCTGCAGTGGCTCCAGAACACCACCGATGCCGACGCCGCCCGACAGGTGCACGTTCTTGCCGATCTGCGCGCAGGAACCGACCGTGGCCCAGGTGTCGACCATGGTGCCGCTGTCCACGTAGGCGCCGATGTTCACGTAGCTGGGCATCAGCACCACGTTGGACGCCACGTAGGAACCGCGACGCGCCACCGCCGGCGGCACCACGCGCGTGCCGCCGCCTCGCAGCGCCTCGCCTTCGTCGGCCTGCGAGCGCTTGGCGTACTTGAGCGGAACCTTGTCGAAGAAGCGCGTGTAGCCGGCGTCGATGACCTCGTTGTCGTGCGTGCGGAAGTACAGCAGCACGGCCTTCTTGAGCCACTGGTTCACGGTCCAGGCGCCGTTCTTCTTCTCCGCGACGCGTGCCCGGCCCGAATCGAGCAGCTCGATGCACTCCTCGATTGCATGGCGCAGCGCAGGCGGCGCGTTCTTGGCGTTGATGTCCGCGCGGCGCTCGAAATGCTCGTCGATGGTCGCGGCCAGGATGCTCAGGTCGGTCACTTATTGTTTCTCCAGGAAACTGCGGATGCGGTGCGCGGCGGACACACATTCGTCCACGGGCGCCACCAGCGAAATACGTACGCGTCGCCGGCCGGGGTTGCCGGCGCGCGTATCACGCGCCAGGTAACTGCCCGGCAGGATGGTCAGGTTTTGCGTCGCGAACAACTCGCGCGTGAAAGCCTCGTCGTCGCGTTGCACGTCCGGCCACAGGTAGAAGCCGCCGTCCGGTTCGAACACGTCGAGCACCGGGCCGAGGATGGGCAGCACCCGCGCATATTTCTCGCGGTACAGCGCGCGATTCGCCGCCGCGTGCGCGTCGTCGTTCCAGGCGGTGATGGACGCGAGTTGCGTCGGCACCGGCATGGCGCAGCCGTGATACGTGCGGTAGAGCAGGTAGGGCTTGATCAACGCGGGATCGCCGGCCACGAAGCCCGAGCGCAGGCCCGGCACGCTCGAGCGCTTGGACAGGGAGTGGAACACCACGCATCGCTGGTAGTTGTCGTGTCCCGCGGCGCGCGCGGCTTCGAGCAGCGACGGCGGCGGCGCGCCATCGTCGCGGTACAACTCCGCGTAACACTCGTCCGAGGCGATCACGAAGTCGTATCGCTCGGCGAGCGCCAGCGCCTGGCGCAAGGTGTCGAGCGACAGCACCGCGCCGGTCGGGTTGCCGGGGCTGCACAGGAACAGTACCTGGCAGTGCTTCCAGATTTCCGGCGGCACCGCGTCGAAGTCCGGCTGGAACCGGTTCACCGCGAAGGTATTGATGAAATACGGCTCGGCGCCGGCGAGCAGCGCCGCGCCTTCGTAGATCTGGTAGAACGGATTCGGCATCGCGACCACGGGTTTCGCCTCACCCGCACGCTCGGCGACCATGGCCTGCACAAAAGAGAAGAGAGCTTCGCGCGTGCCGTTGACCGGCAACACCATGGTCTCGGGATCGACGCGCACCTTGAAGCGTCGCCCGATCCAGTTCGCGCAGGCGGCGCGCATTTCCGCCAGTCCCACGGTCGCGGGGTAACTGTCGAGCTTGCTGATGTTCCTCTGCAGCGATTCGAGCACGAACGGTGGCGGCGCATGCCGGGGCTCGCCGATCGACATGGCGATGTGCGCGAGGTTCGCGGGCGGAGTGGCGCCGGCCTTCAGACGCGCCAGACGTTCGAAGGGATAGGCGGCGAGTAGTTCGAGGCGCGGGTTCACGCGGCGGCGCGGCGATCGAGTGCGCCGGACAGCTTCTGCTGCAGGCGCGCGGCCGCCTGTTCGTCGAGCGGCGATCCGGACAACGAGGCCAGGTAGAACACGTCCTCGGCGCGCTCGCCGACGGTCATGATCTTTGCCGCCAGCAGGTCGACGCGTTCTTCCATGAGCACCTTGCCCACGTCGCACAGCAGGCCGGGGCGGTCGCCCGCCACCAGTTCCAGCACCGAACGCCGGTTGCGTTCATCGACGGTCACCGCGATCTGCGTGGAGGTGCGGAACATGCGCGCCTGGCGCGGCACGCGGCGGGTTACGGTGACCGGCGCATCCTGCGGATTCTGCAGCGCGCGCCACAAGGCGCGCTCGATTTCGCCGATGCGCTCGCTGTCGGTGATGGGCGCGCCGTCTTCCTCGAGCACGTGGTAGAGGTCGAGGCTGAAGCCATCACCGGTGGGCGTGATGCGCGCGTCGACGATATTGAGGCCGAGCTGGTCGAGCACCGCCGTGGTGATGGCGAAGCCGTTGTAGCGATGCGGCGCGAACGCGAGGATGGCGGTGGTGCCGCGTTCGCTGCTCGACTGCACGGCGACCAGCGGATCCTCGCTGCCCGGCTCGCGGTCGGCCAGCAGCTGCGTGTGCCAGGCGACTTCCTCGGGCGTGTGCCGCAGGAAGTAGGCGGGCGTCAGGCGTTGCCACGCGGCGCTGATCTCCGGCGCGGTGATGCGCCCGGAGGCGGCCAGCAGCTTGCGCGCACCGTCCTGCGTCTCGCGCATCAGCTCGTCGGTGTCGATGGGGCTCTCGAGCCCGCGGCGCAGCGCGCGTTTCACCCGCTCGTAGAACTCGTGGAACAGTGAAGCCTTCCAGGAATTCCACAGCTTCGGATTCGTGCCGCGCACATCGGCGCTGGTCAGCACATATAAGTAGTCCAGGTGCGCCTCGTCGCCCACCCGGCGCGCGAAGCCGTTGATGACCTCGGGATCGGAGATGTCCTGCTTCTGCGCGGTGACTGAAAGTTCGAGGTGGTTGCCCACCAGCCACGACACCAGGCGTGCGTCGTAGCGCGACAGTCCCTGCTCGAGGCAGAACGATTCGGCATCGACCGCGCCGAGCTGCGAGTGGTCGCCGCCGCGCCCCTTGGCGATGTCGTGGAACAGCGCGGCCAGGTAGGCGATCTCGGGCTTCGGCAGCGTCTGCATGATGGCCGAGAGCTGCGGGAGCTCGTGGTCGTACTTGCTCAATGCCAGGCGGCGCAGGTTGCTGAGGACGAACAGCGTATGTGCGTCGACGGTGTATGCATGGAACAGGTCGTACTGCATGCGGCCGACGATGCGACCGAAGGCCGGGATATAGCGGCCCAGCACGCCGTAGGTGTTCATGCGGCGCAGCTCGTGCGTCACGCCCGCGGGCGCGCGCAGGATCTCGAGGAACAGGCGGTGGTTGCGCGGGTTCTGCCGGAACTCCTCGTCGATGAGCCACAGGTTCTTGTTGATGGCGCGGATGGTCGAGGCGCGCACGCCCTTGACCTCCGGGTTCTGCTGCAGCAACACGAAGATTTCCAGCAGCGCCGACGGCGTGCGCGCGAACAGTTCCTCGTTCACGGCCTCGAGGTAGTCGTTGCGCACCTGGAAGCGCGGATTCAGCGGGCGCGGCGGCGAATGCTCGGTGAGGATGGCCTCGCGGAACAGCTGCAGCAGCAGTTCGTTGAGCAGCGAGACGTCCATGACGGTGCGGTAATAGCGCTGCATGAACTGCTCGACCGCGAGCGTGAAGGTGGCGTCCTCGTAACCGAACAGCTGCGCGAGCTTGATCTGGTGATCGAACAACAGCCGGTCTTCGCGCCGGTTGGTCAGCACGTGCAAACCGAAGCGCACCTTCCACAGGAAGGATTGCGCCTGCTTGAGCTTGCGAAGCTCGGACAGCGACAGGAAGCCGTGCGTGCGCAGCTCGTCGAGTGAGCTCGCGCCGAAGTGTCGCTTGGCCACCCAGGCGATGGTCTGGATGTCGCGCAATCCGCCCGGGCCGGTCTTCACGTTGGGCTCGAGGTTGTACGCCGTATCGTTGGCCTTGAGGTGCCGGTCCTGCTGCTCGGCCACCTTGGCTTCGAAGTAGGCCTTCACCGGCCAGATGCGCTCCGCCGATACCGCGTCGCGCATCTCGCCCAGCAGGGTGGCGTTGCCCGCGAGCAGTCGCGATTCCACCAGCGTGGTCATGACGCCCACGTCGGCGGCGCTCTCCTCGGCGCATTCGGCCACGGTGCGCACGCTGTGGCCGACTTCGAGATTGATGTCCCAGAGGAAGGTGACGAGGCGTTCGACCACGCCGCGGCCCGCCTCATCGGGCGCGGCCGGCACCAGCACCAGGATGTCGATGTCGGAATGCGGATGCAGCTCGCCGCGGCCATAGCCGCCCACGGCCGCGAGTGTCCACGGCTCGTACCCCGGCGGCAGTTGCGAGAGCCACACTTCGCGCAGGATGGCGTCGATGAGCTCGGCGCGCGCGTGCACCAGGGTCTCGACCGATTCGTCGGCGCGGAAGCGCTCCACCAGCTCGGCATGCGCTTCGCGCAGCTCGACGCGGAAGGCCTCCGGCGCGTGCGCGGCGGCCGCGAGTCGGCCGGGCAGCTGCGCGAGCCTCGGCCACGGTGCATTGCGGATGGCGGACGATTCCGCCGCCTCGATGTCCTCGTCGAGCGAGGCCATCTAGTTAGGCCGGTCTTTGGCGCTGAGCGTCAGGACTTCGTAGCCGTCCGGCGTCACCAGGATGGTGTGTTCCCATTGCGCCGACAGGGAATGATCCTTGGTGACCACGGTCCAGCCGTCACCCAGCAGCTTCACGTGGCGCTTGCCGGCGTTCACCATCGGCTCGATGGTGAAGGTCATGCCGGGCTTGAGCTCGTCGCCGGTGCCGGGCTCGCCGTAGTGGAGCACTTGCGGATCCTCGTGGTAAACCCGGCCGATGCCGTGGCCGCAGTACTCGCGCACCACGGAGAAGTTGCACTCTTCGACGAAGGTCTGGATGGCGTGGCCGATGTCGCCGAGTCGCGCGCCCGGCTTCACCTCGTGGATGCCGCGCCACATGGCCTCGAAGCAGGTCTCGGTGAGGCGCTGCGCCGGCAGGCTCGGCTTGCCGACGAAATACATGCGGCTGGTGTCGCCGTGGAAGCCGTCGCGGATGACGGTCACGTCGATGTTCACGATGTCACCCGACTTGAGCACCTTTTCGTTGGGAATGCCGTGGCACACCACGTGGTTCACCGACGCGCAGATGGTCTTGGGGAAACCCCGATAGTTCACGTTGGCCGGGATCGACTTCTGCACGTCCACGATG
>Ga0315910_10001677_pt1 | contig 20178 bp, 16 predicted proteins | sample EdamamesoilMG_FD_204470 | JGI IMG/M metagenome (GOLD analysis project Ga0315910, IMG submission 204470) | Garden soil microbial communities collected in Santa Monica, California, United States - Edamame soil | ecosystem: Environmental > Terrestrial > Soil > Garden | place: USA: California...
GTCATCCCGGAAGAGGTTTCCAGTCCGTTCACCGGGCACGGCAACGGTCTCAATTTAGCGGTGGGGAACAACAGCCCGCAGGCGCCGGGAGCGCCCGTGGCGCCGCAAGTTGCCGCGCCTGCACCGGTAACTCCGGTGCAGCGCGCGAGCAGCCGCCTCACCGCCCCATTACCTGGCGGCACGGACATGTTCCAACGCAAAATCGCCGCGCAGAACAGCGGCAACGGCAAGGCGCCGATCTTCCCGCGCAAGCCCGGCGCACCCGCATCCAATGGCACGGAATTCAGTCAGCGCAAGCTCGCGCCGGGGGTTGCCCCCGCAGCGCACACTGGGGAGATTGTACCGTCTGCTCCGATTGCTTTCAAACTTCCCACTGCGTTTTCGAGTGAACCAGAGGCGCCGGTGACTCCCGTTCCGGCCGCGCCTGCGATGCCGGCTGGAGATCTGCAGATGTTGCCGCCGCAGTCCGATCCGGTCGTTTCCGATGTGCCGGTCCATGTCGCCACACCGCTGCCGTCGGCGCCGCCGCGACCGAAAGATTTGCTAGCCGCCGTGCCGGTCGCCCGTTCGGTTCAACCGGCAAAGCCCGCCGTCGCGCCGGCGGCCGATAGCAAGGTGTTACCTGTGCCGTTGACCGCTTTGGCCGAAGGCTGGCCCGAGGCGGTACGTCAGGAGATCGTGCAATTCAAGCTGGTGGACTCGCGGCTCGCCATCCCGGCGGACATTGTCGAGGAAGCGCTCAAACGCGGGCGCGTCGCTTTCACCTGGAAAATCATCCGTTCCTGGGTCCGACCCGGCCCGGCGCCGGCTACGTCGCCAAATGACGCCAAGGAACTCGAGTTGCCGCTGGCCGTGCTCGCGCCGTTGTTCGTTGCGCGCCGCAAGTCTGACGTGACGCAACCGCGCATCAGCGTCGCCGAAACGATTCCCAACCTTTTCTTCGGACTTCCCAAGCCCGAATCCGCGACGACGCCCAAGCCGGCGGATACAAATTACTACACCTGGGGCGAAACCTCCGATCATGCCCGCGTGGACGACACGGAGTTCAAGCGCCGGTCGGCGGCGCCCAGTGGCACTGAACTGCTCGCCAAATGCGCCACGCCCAATGAAATCGTTTCGCGCGCCGCCGCGTTGGACGGCGTGGCCGGGGCCTTGATCGCGCTGCCCGACGGCCTGATGGTCGCCAGCCGGATTCCACCCGAATTCAACGGTGACACGTTGGCGGCGTTTCTGCCGCACATTTTCTCGAAGGTCAGCCAATGCACGAAGGAACTGCGCATGGGTGACCTGAACAACCTCAATTTCACGGTCGGCAACGTGCCGTGGAAAATCTTCCGCGTGAACGCGATCTTTTTCGCCGCATTTGGGCGCGTGGGTGAAGGGCTGCCCACCGCCGAACTCGTGTCACTCGCGGGAGAACTGGACCGCAAACGCTCGTAAAATTATGGCCATCATCAATCAAGCCACCAAGGAACTACAGGTCAAGATCGTTTATTACGGTCCCGGCATGTGCGGGAAGACGACCAACCTCGTGCAAGTTCATGACCACGTTCAAACTGCCGCCGGCAACAAGGGCAAGCTCGTTTCGCTCGCCACCAGTTCGGACCGCACCCTCTTCTTCGACTTCCTGCCCATCGAGGCCATGTCCATCAAGGGCTTCAAGACGAAGTTCCAGCTCTACACCGTGCCCGGCCAGGTGATTTACAACACCACGCGCCAGCTCGTTCTGCGCGGCGTGGATGGCATCGTGTTCGTGGCCGACTCCCAGTACGAGAAGATGCAGGAAAACGCCGAAAGCTTCCAGAACCTCACGGAAAACCTCCAGACGCTGAAGCTCGACCTGAACACCATTCCCTATGTCCTCCAGTACAACAAGCGCGACCTGCCCAATGCGGCGCCGGCTGAATACATGGAGTTCCTCCTCAACAACCGCGAAGTGCAGGTCCCATCCTTCGAGGCTTCCGCGCATCGGTGCGAGGGCGTCTTCGAGACGCTCAACATGATCACCCGGATGCTGCTCAACAAGTATATCAATCAAGGCCAGCCGCAGTACGCATGATCGGCATGATCGGCATACCATGGGCACACTGCCACAACTTATCGAGGAGGACATCCACACCTTGGATCGTGTCCTCGCCGAACTGCTCAAAAGCACCGATGCGGCCGCCGCGCTGATCCTGGACAAGGGCGGTTTCCTCATCACGCAACAGGGCAACACGTCGGCCTTCGACGTCACCACCATCAGCGCGCTCGCTTCCGGCGCGTATCTGGCGAACCAGACCATCGCCAATCTCGTTTCGGAAACCAATTTCGACAGCGTCTATCAGCAGGGGGAAAACTTCAGCATGTTCACCTCGAACGTGGATGAACAATGCCTGCTCCTCGTGATCTTCCCCGCGCAAGTTGGCGTGGGCATCGTCAAGTACCACGCCGCCCAGGTTCGCGAGCGAATTGCCCGGCAGATGCAAACCGCGCAACAGCGCGATCCCGACGCCAGTCTTGATCTTTCCGTTCTGAACATGGCGGACACCAGCGGGTTGTTTAAGCGGAAGCTTTGAAGGCGTGGACGGGTTTTAGAGTTTTCTGCCGCTTATTACGGGATCAGCGCCTGCAAATCATGACGCCCAGTGTTCTAGCTCTCGGATGCGAATGGAGCGACCAAAAAACCAGAGATACAGTGCGCTGCCTCCGTCTCCGTATAACGGCCCGCCCTGCCAACCGTAGTCGGCGTAAACAAGAAACGGTGCATAAGCACGAGTCGAGCACCAGTAGAAACGTCCGCTGAAGCGATTGGTCTGCTGCGACCAATTGGCGTGATAGTCGGTGGAACGCATCGCGGAAACGACGACGGTGCGAATCTGTGGCGTTCCAAACTGATAAGTGAGAAACCACAATCCGGCGTAAAAAATCAGCACGGTGGCAAGAATAAGCAGCCGTCTCTTCGTAAAATGTCGTCGCCATGTCATGGGACGGTCGAGTGGCCTAACTTGTTTTAGATGGTGCGTTTTGCAGCCTGGTATGCATCTCGAATGCGACTTTGCGTTCGAGAAAACCCTTTGTCCACAGAGAATAGCGTTTGAATACGGCTTGCTTTCATCGCCGGGCAAGTGCGGCAAACCACCAATCTCCGCGTCACACAAGCCCGCCATGACTTCCGTCGCAAAACGGCGCGTTCTTCGAGTGCTTGCAGCCGCACCACGCCACCGTCTTCGGTTCGGTGAGGTCCACTTTCTTGGGTGCAAAGTTTGTGCCCTTGTGCGAGCCATCGCAAAATGGCTGTGTCTTTGACCGGCCGCACGCGCACCACCAGTAGGAACCGGGTTCAAGCTTTTGCACAAACGGGCCTTTCTGGGCAATGATGGGATCATTCATGGTTCGCTTATAGTCCTTCTTCTGAAAACTGGCAATGTTGCACTGGCGTTATTCTGACCTTGGTTTGAAAGTCCGGGGAATGCTGGTCAGCGGAGTCGCTTCTTTGTCCTGCATTTCCATGACAATCAATGTGGCAAGTTCCCGTTGTCCGGCGCTTGACCCGTCGGGCAAAAAAGAATTTCATGTTGTCCGGCTGAGTCTCAAAAGCGCATCGCCCAGCGCAAGGCAGCCGAACCAGAAAACATGAAAACAAATTCTCTCCCCTTCATCAGTCAGTCCCTGCTCGCCGTCACCGCCGTGTTGTTGGCCACGGGTTGCTCCAGTTCCTTCGGACAGGCCAGCAAACCCAAACATGTCCTCGTCGTCACCACGACCATGGGCTTCCGCCATAGTTCGATTCCCACGGCGGAGAAGGTCATCGGCCAGTTGGCGGCCCAAAGCGGCGCCTTTACCGTGGAGTATGCCCGCGTGGAGCCCTCGGAGCCGCAGTTCAAGGGCGCGGATGGCAAGCCGGACAAGGCCAAAGTGGAGGCCGCCATCAAGGCCGTGCTGGCGGAGAAGATGAGCGTGGCCGCGCTCAAGAATTACGACGCCATCATTTTTGCCAACACCACCGGTGGCAAGGGCGCGGATTTGCCGCTGCCGGATAAGCAGGCGTTTCTGGATTGGATCAAGGCCGGGCACGGGTTCGTGGGCATGCACTCGGCCACGGACACGTTTCGCGGGCACACCCCGTTGGACCCGTATGTGGAAATGATCGGCGGAGAGTTTAAGAGTCACGGGGCGCAAGCGGTGGTGGATTGCATCAACGCGGACGCGCAGCATCCGGCGTGTTGTGATTTGGGCGGGACGTTTCATTTGAAGGATGAGATTTATTTGTTGAACGGGTTTGAGCGGTCGAAGGTGCGGGATTTGTTGTGGCTGGACAAGCATCCCAACACCCAGGCGCCGGGGTATTTTCCGATTGCATGGTGCAAGGCGTATGGGAAGGGGCGGGTGTTTTATACATCGTTGGGGCACCGGGAGGATGTGTGGGATGCGGAGACGCCGGCGAATTTCAAGCGGGAGAATCCGCCGGAAGTGGCGCTGGCGTATCAGAAGCACATTCTGGGTGGCATCAAGTGGGCACTCGGTTTGGTGCCGGGGGAGGCGGCGCCTCAAACGAAATGACGATGGCGGCGTTCGGATCTGAGTGGCATGATTTGGCCGGATGAACGCTACGGCTAATGCAAGTGCGGAGGTGAATCGCCGTGGTTTTCTCAAGGGTGGGTCGCTGGCGGCGATGATGGCGGTGATGGGTGGGGTGGAGTTGCTGGGGCAGCCGGCGGCGGCAGAGCCGAAGACGGTCAAGAAGGTGAAAGTGGGGTTGATCGGTTTGGGGCCGTGGGGTCGGGAGATTTTGGATCAATTGGGGCGACTGCCTCAGGCGGTGGTGGCGGCGATTTGCGATTCTTATCCGGCGATGTTGCGGCGGAGTGCCAGCAAGGCGCCCGGGGCGGTGCCGGCGGAGGATTATCGGGCGGTGCTCGCGGATGAGGAGATTCGGGCGGTGATCGTGGCGACGGGGTCGCATCAACATCGGGGGATTGCCGTGGAGGCATTGGCGGCGGGGAAGCATGTTTATTGTGAGGTCCCGCTGGCGCATTCGGTGGCGGAGGCGCGGGAGATCGCGCTGGCGGCGAAGGGTGCTGTGGGGCAGGTGTTTCAAGCGGGGTTGCAGTGGCGGTCGGATCCGCAGCGGCATTTCTTGCTGCCGTTCATTCGTTCGGGTGCGCTGGGCCGGTCGGTGAAGGCGCGCGCGCAATGGCATAAGAAGGTGAGCTGGCGTTCGGCCTCGCCCAGCGCGGAACGGGAGCGGGCGATCAATTGGCGGTTGAGCCGGGCGACGTCGCCGGGGTTGGTGGGTGAGATTGGGATTCATGCGCTGGAGCAGGTGGGGTGGTTTTTGAATTTGCAGCCTGAGGCGGTGAGTGGCGTGGGTTCGACGGTGTTCTGGAGGGATGATGGTCGGGACGTGCCGGATACGGTGGAAGCGGTGATTGAGTATGCGGGTGGTTTCCGGCTGAGTTATCAGGCATCGCTGGCGAGTTCTTTTGAATCCGAATACGAATTACTCCAGGGCAGCGACGCAACGGTGATGATGCGCGATGGCAAGGCGTGGATGTTCAAAGAGGTGGATGCGCCGTTGCTGGGGTGGGAGGTTTACGCGCGGAAGGATCAGTTTTACAATGAGAGCGGCATCGCGCTGAAGGCCGGCGGCTCGAAGCAGGCGGCGCTGGGTGGTGAGGCAGGTGCGGAGGCGACGGACGCGTCGGTAACAGCCTTTCCGCCCCTGTACCATGCGCTGGAGGCGTTCCTCGGCAATTGCGTGGAGACGGATGAGGCGGTGGCGGATTTCAAGTCGCTCTTCCCAAGCGCGGACAAGAAAGCGCTGGCCGCGAGTCTGGGGACAATTGAATTCCGCAAGGCGGCGACGTATGCGGAGGGATATGCGGCCACAGTGCTGGCGCTCAAAGCGAATGAGGCCGTTGTGCAGGGTGCGCGTCTGGTACTAAGTAAGGATTTATTTGAACTTGCTTGAGGTGATTTCGCCCGGCTCACCAAAGGCATCGGAAAAAGGAAAAACAAAAACATGAAAGCCAAGAACCTGAAACGAATTGAAACCTTAACCGCGGCCCTGCTGCTGTCGTTGCTGCTGGGTTGCGGTCCGTCAAAACCGACGGAAGCTGAAAACAAGGAAGCTTTCGCCGAGGCGACCGCCGCGGCGAATGCTCCTGCGACTCCGGCGACCACGCCGGCTGCGCCCACAACTCCAGCGGCTGCACCAGTTGCTCCCGCGACTCCCGTAGCCACGCCCGCAGTGCCCCCGACTGCCACCACGCCTGCGGCGGGCATGGTTCGTTATGATGCCTCGCCCACGGGCAGCAAGATGCGAATGGAAGGCGACTCCACCATGCACAAATGGAACATGGAGAGCACGATTATCGGAGGTTTCCTCGAAGCGGAAGCAGGCTTCCCGACGTCGTCCAGCAAGGCGACCGCCCAGGTTTTCACGCCGGTGCGTTCGTACAAGAGCAGCGGCGGTAAGAAAATGGACTCGGTCATGCAGGAGCACATGAAGGAGCCGAAGTTCAAGATGATCAAGTACAGCCTCATCGAATTGAAGCCCAAATCCCCGGCGGGCGCTTCGGGTCCGGTGCAATTTGACGCTATCGGCGCTCTGACAATCCTCGACAACACGGTCACCAACACCATGCCTGTGACCGTTGAAAAGATGGCCGACGGAAAGCTCAAAGTTGCGGGCAGCACGCCGCTCAAAATGTCGGACTACAAACTGCCACCGCCCAAAGCGCTCTTGGGCACGATCAATGTTGAGGACGACTTGAGCATCACCTTCGAATGGTTGCTCGCGCCCAAGGCGCAGTAACTGGCTAGGACATTTGCTCCCTCAAAACCGCGTGCGACCGCACGCGGTTTTTTGTGGAACTACGTCTGGTCTGGAAGGCCACGAAGGGAAGCTCTTTATCCGCCAAACTGGGTACCCACTTCAAATCTCGATATTGGCCTGAACAAAATGCCCGCATAACCGTCCGATAAGGGAATTCCTGATTCAGCTTATGAATACATCTATTTCACGTCCTGTCGTCTTCGCGGCGGGTTTCACCCTCCTAACCGCAACCGTCTGCCACGCCAACTGGCCGCAATGGCGCGGCCCGCTGGCCAACGGCATTGCGCCGGACGCCAATCCCCCCCTCGAATGGAGCGAAACCAAAAACGTTAAATGGAAGATTGCGATTCCCGGTCGCGGGACTTCCACGCCCATTATTTGGGGTGATCGTGTGTTCGTTTTGACGGCGATTGCGGCCGGAACGCCTGCGCCCACGAGCCCGGCTGCCGGTGCCCCGCCGCCCGGAGGAGACGGCCAGGGGCAGGGGCGTCGCGGCGGCGGCGGTGGTGGCTTCGGTCGGTCGGAAAAGCCGTCAGAAAAACATCAGTTTGTCGTGCTCTGCCTTGACCGCAAGACTGGCAAATCCCTCTGGCAAAAAACGGCCCGCGAGGAAGTGCCGCACGAGGGACACCATCGGGATCACGGCTTTGCTTCGGCTTCCCCGGTGACCGATGGCGAGGTGTTGCTCGCGTATTTCGGTTCGCGTGGCCTGCATTGCTACGATCTGGACGGGAATCTGAAGTGGTCAAAGGACTTCGGGGACATGCGGACGCGAAACAGCTTTGGCGAGGGAGCGTCACCGGCGCTGTACAAGGACACGGTGATCGTCAACTGGGACGACGAAACGGATGGCGATTTCATCATCGCCCTGGACAAACGCACCGGGAAGGAACTGTGGAAGAATCCGCGCAACGAACCGACCAGTTGGAGCACGCCTTTCATCGTCGAACACGGCGGAAACCCCCAGGTCATCATCAATGCCACCGAACGCGTGCGCAGCTACGATCTCGCAACCGGAAAGGAGCTGTGGTCTTGCGGTCGTGTGGGCTCCAACCCGATTCCGACGCCCATCGTCGGGGGCGACACCGTTTATGTCATGAGCGGCCATCGGGAGCCGAAGCTATTTGCCATCGCCTTGGGGCGCACCGGTGATTTGACCGGCACCGATGCCGTCCGTTGGACCTACGATCGCAGCACGCCGTATGTTCCCTCCCCGATCTTGATCGGTGACTCACTTTATTTTATCTCGGGAAACACCGGCAAGCTCTCGTCTTTTGATGCAAAATCCGGCAAACCGCAATTTGAAGGAGAACAATTGGAAGGTATCTTCGGCACGTACGCTTCCTTGGTGACTGCCAAAGACCGCATTTACGTCTTGGGCCGTGAAGGAAAATGCGTGGTTTTGAAGCACGGACCCAAAATCGAAACGCTTGCCAACAACAAGCTGGATGACAAGACCGACGCTTCCATCGCGATGGCGGGCAAGGAATTGTTCATCCGCGGACATAACAATCTTTACTGCATCGCGGAGTGAACGGGCGTGCCGCCGCGATACGGGCGGATCGACACAGCCTTTCGCAGCACCCCGCAAGTGGCGGACGTTGGGACCTCCAAGACCCACCGGCCTCCAGGTGCTGCGAACAGTCGTGGCCTGCCGCCAGGCAAATCCGACTTCGCACGGTCGCGCTTGTCCCCGTCCCTCATCCTCGCTAGGCTTGCCGCATGGGACGTCAATGGTTGCACGCTAAACGCCTCGTCGCCGGCCTGAAAAAAGGTCGCACGACCGGCAAACTCGTTCGCGAAATCTCGGTCGCCGCCAAGATGGGCGGCGCCGACCCCGCCATGAACGCGCGGCTCTTCACCGCGGTCGAGAAGGCCAAGAAGGAAAGCGTGACCAAAGATGCCATCCAGCGCGCCATCAACAAGGGCGCGGGCATTGGCGATGAGAAGCTCGTCATGGAGCACGTCGTCTTCGAGGGCTACGCGCCGCACAAGGTCGCCGTCATCGTCGAGGTCTATACCGACAACGTAAACCGCACCGCTCCCGAAGTCCGCGTGCTTTTCAAGAAGGGCCAGCTCGGTACCGCCGGCAGCAACAAGTTCCTCTTCGATCATGTCGGTCTTGTGGAAGCACATCATCCCGACGCGGATACCGACCGCGAAGCCGCCGCCATCGAAGCCGGTGCGAATGAGGTCGAGACCCTCACACACCAACAGAACGATGACATTCCCGAAGGCACGGCGGGCGCGCGTTTCATCTGCGATCGCGCTGCCGTTCACACCGTGGCGAAGTGGCTTTCTGCGAATGGCTGGACCGTTGTGACCAGCGAACTCGGTTACGTGCCAAAACAATTCCCCGAGCTGTCTGACCAGCAAAAAGCCGAGGCCGGGGAATTCCTCCAAGAACTGGACGATCACGACGACGTGCATCGCGTCTGGGCCGCGATGAAATGAGCCGAAGTCCAAGTTGGCGTTCACGCTTTAGCGTGTCGGGGAGCAAGCTGAAGCTTGGACTCCAACTTGTCGCATTAATCCCTTTCGTCCTTTCCGCTTCCGCTGCCGACTGGCCGCGTTTCCTCGGTTCGAACGGCGACAACACGTCTCCCGAAACCAACCTGCTCGACCGCTGGTCCACGAACGGTCCTCCCGTCGGGTGGGAAAAAGCCGTGGGCACGGGCTACAGTGCATCATCCGTCATCGGCGGTGTGGTCGTGCTCCATCATCGGCTGGGTGATGAGGAAATCGTCGAAGCCATGGACGCTGCGACCGGCAGGACGAAATGGGAGCGCAGGTATCCCAGCCGTTTCCGCGACCCTTTCGGTTACAACAATGGCCCACGCGGTTCGCCACTACTGACTTCCAATCGCTGCTTCACATTCGGCGCGGAGGGCAAACTGCTGTGCCTTGACCTTGCCGACGGCAAAATCATCTGGCAGCGCGACACGGCCAAGGATTGGAATGTGCCGGAGGCGTTCTTCGGCGTTGGCAGCACACCGCTGCTGGAGGGTGACAGGTTGATTGTGATGGTTGGTGGTCAGCCTGACTCAGGTGTCGTCGCGCTTGATCCGGAGACCGGCAAAACCATTTGGGAAGGCGTCGGCAAGAAAACGTGGGATGGTGTTGCGCCTATCGGCTGGCGAAGCACGAAGCCTTATGAATGGACCGGAAACGAAATGCTCGTGAGCTATTCCTCGCCCACGGCGGCAACCATTCATGGCCAGCGGCATTTGCTCTGCCTCACGCGCCAGGGTCTGGTCTCATTGAATCCGGCGAATGGCCAATTGAATTTCAAGCGATGGTTTCAATGCCAGGTGAACGAATCCGTAAACGCGGTGACGCCGGTCGTCCTGGATGATCATGTATTTCTCTCGGCCGCGTATTACCGCATCGGATCAGTGGTGCTGCGCGTCAATCCAGACGGCAAGTCGTTCGACGAGGTCTGGCGCAGCCCGAAGAATCCGTTCGAGCGCGACGCCTCCGGCGGCTATGAGTCACCGGTGATGGAACTCCACTGGAATACGCCCGTGCTGCTCGATGGTTATCTCTACGGCTTCAGCGGGCGCAACGAACCGGACGCTTCATTCCGCTGCGTGGAATTGAAAACCGGCAAGCTGATGTGGAGTCGCGACGAAGGCTGGCTATCTCACAGTTCGAAGCAGCCCGGCGTTTATGGGCGCGGTTCGGCGATTCTCGCGGACGGCAAACTCATCGTTCTGGGCGAAGGCGGACGACTTGGAGTGTTTCGTCCGAATCCGAATCAGGCTGAAGAAATCTGCGCGTGGCAGGTGCCGTCCTTGAAGTTTCCGTGCTGGGCCGGGCCCGTGTTGTCGGACAAGAAACTTTTTCTGCGCAGTGAAGACCGGCTGGTGTGCGTGGATCTTGCGAAGCGATAGAGGCACCGGTCTGTTTGTTGGAGTTCACGCTTTAGCGTGCCCCGGACAAGCTAAAGCTTGAACTCCAACGCGCCATTCAGAGCGCCGCTCGCAACGTCTCCACCAATTCTTCAGTCGTGAGCACGATGGGATTTGCCCTCATGCTGCTGGCGATTGCGGCTTTGGCCACAACGTCGCTGACGTGTTCGGATGTTAGATCGTAGCTTGCCAGTCGTGGGATTTGCAGATCACGCACGAGATCAGCGACCCACCTCACGCCTTCGTCAGCGGTCGCCTGGGCTTTGCCCGTGAGCAAGCGCGCGACTTCTTCGTAGCGCCGCAATGTTTCGCCTCCAGTAGCGCGTTCGCGGAGCGCCCGGAGATTTGTCGCCATCACATGCGGGAGGAGAGCCGCGCAAACCGCTCCGTGCGGCGCGGGAAACATCCCGCCGATCGGACCGGCAAAACCGTGAACCGCGCCAAGGCCGGCGTTCGCCAGCGCAAAGCCACCGAACAAACTCGCCACGGCCATGTCTTCGCGCGCTGATTGATTTCTTCCGTCTTCAAATGCCGCCCGCAACGCGCGCGCCGCGCGGACCATGCCTTCGCGGCAAAGTCCGTCCGTCAGCGGATTCGCGCGCGAGCTGACGTAAGGCTCGATCAATTGCGTGAGCGCGTCGAGGCCAGTGCTGGCTGTGAGCGCGGGCGGCAGGTCGTAGGTGAGTTCAGGATCCACCTGTGCCACCTTCGCCAGCATCAGCGGACTGCGCAGGCTGACTTTCACCTTGTGTTCCGGCGAGGCCAGGACGGCGTTGCGGGTGACTTCCGTTCCCGTGCCCGCCGTCGTGGGAATCGCGATAAACGGTGCGGAGGGTTTGGTCAAAGCATTGCCGCGGCCGATGACTTCGAGGTAATCAAGCAGTTCGCCGAGGTTCGTCAGCATCGCGGCGATGGCTTTCGCGGCATCGAGCGCGCTGCCACCGCCGAATCCGATCACCAGTTCACAGTGCTCGTCCTTCGCCAGTGCCACGCCGCGTTCGACGGTGGAGATTTCCGGTTCGCCAGTGACAGAGAAGGTGATGACTGCGACACCGCTTTCACGAAGCAATGCCATCAGCTTCTCCGCGCGTTGCGAATCGCGGCCGGTAACGACCAGCGCCTTCACCCCCAGCGGCTTCGCGAGCGATCCGATCTGCCGGAGCGTTCCCGCGCCGAAGACGATCTGCGTGGCCGTGGCGAACTCGAAACGCATGATTAAAATTGGCGGGAGAGTTGAACTTCGCGCAGCGTCTTGGAGTGCGGTGGCAAGCGAAGCGCGACACCGCTTTGGAAGCATCCCCGGTGATCGAATTGCCCGGTTCCGCGAAAAGCGCCGTCGTCGCTGCGCTTTGCCGGCGCACTCCAGGACGCCGCGCGTTCGTAGAAACGCTTTTGCAGTGCATTCATATCACCAGCCAGCGTCGTCAGGGAAGACGTTGTTGAACTTCACGCTTTGGCGCGGCTCGGCCATCATCGAGGCGACGGTGTCACGCCAGATCGGATAGTGGGCGGTATCCTTATGCGCCGCCGCGGCGGCGGCATCGCGATAAACCTCAACCAGCACGAAGTGCGTCGGGTCGTCCTGTTGCTGAACGACATCAAAGCGCGCGATGCCCGGCTCTTTCAGGCTCTCACGCGCGTTGGCGAGTGTGGCTTGCTTGAAGGCGTCAACGTTCTCCGATTTGACGTGGACATGAACATGAACAACGAGCATGGCGCGACGAATACGGCAAAGCGCGGCAAAGCTCAAGCGCCGCTTGAAGTGCGAACCGGGTATCATCCCTCCGATACCCGCTGCCGCACGCCCGCATAAACCCAACGGCGGCACATTCTGACCAGACCCCAGTCATAAACCACGCAACCCAACGCCCAGGTCAGGAACACCAGAGCGGCTTGCTCTTCATCCCCAAACTGAATGGCCACTAGCCCCGTCAGGGCGAACATCGGCCAGGCCAGGAGGCTCAGCCGGCCGAAGGCGCGTCCCGCGGCCTTCATCTGAGTGGCGCTGCGCAGCGATTCACGCAAGCAAAGCCAGCGTAAGGCAGTGAAGTCGGCCAAGGTTATCAGGGCGCCGCCGCCGAAAAACGCGCTGAAGATTGCCCACGCGCCTCCGCCCATGTGGAGTTTCTCCCAGCCGGCCAAAACAGTGAACAGGAGCGCCGCGTTCATTCCCATTAACATTACAAGTGGCGGGCGAAAGGCCCGCTTCAGCGATGCATGATAGGCTGCGATCAGCTCCGACTCCGCAACCGGTGCGGTCAGCAGAGCCTCCAGCGCGCCGCTGCGCCGGTCTTCGGTCAGCCGGCGCGTGGCTGTGAGGGTGAGTTGAATCCGGGTCACGAGATGCAAGCCATACGCCGCGCAGATGGCCGCGATGAAGCATTCCTCCTCGTTGTTGGTGGTCACCGAAAGAAACAACATCAGTCCAAAAAAGCAAAGCACGAGCGCGCGCATGGCGCCAATCCACAAGGATTCGCGGACTCCCCGGAGCGCCAGCCAGAGCAGCGGGTCTGTGTCGCCGATTCGCCGGCGTTGACCGGCGATTTGATTGAACAGCGTTGGCCGTTCCGCTTTGGGAACCCGAGCGCCGGCTTCTGACTGCCGCCAGATTCGCGGCAGCAGCCAACTCGCGAGGCCGACCAACCCGACGCTGCAAATCAAGCTGCACATTACCGAACCCCAGTAAATGAACGCACCTGAAGCGATGGGCAGAACCGGCGTCCTGGTTGCTCGGAAGTTTTCTTCAAAAGCGAAGATCATTTGAGTCATCGGCGAAAGTTGAGGCAGGCCGCCAATGGGTGGCGCACGCCGTGTCACCAACGATTCTAGGAAGGCTGGCAGCCAGGGCAGGAACACGAACAGCAAGACGGTGATCAACGTGGCCAGTACAGCTGTCCGTGCCTCGGTCACCAGGGTGGACCAGAGGATTCCGCAAGCGAGTGACAGGAGCAAAGTAAGCAGCAGCGTGAGCACTATGCGCGCGACTTCACTCCAAACCACGCCTCCGAGGAACAGCGGCAGGAAGAACAGCGTGAAAATACCGAGCAGAGCATAGCCGACTTGCAGCGAGTGGGTCACCATTTTGCCCAGCACAATCTGCCAGCCGTTCAACGGCGTGAGGAACAGAAGACCCAGCGTGCCTTCCCGTTTCTCGGAACTCACGACATCCGCGGTCAGATACGGCCCGGCCAGCAAACTCAGCACAAAACCACAAACCGCCAGACAAATCAGCGCCACCTGTCCCCGTTCTTCTGGGCCGACGTGGGGGACCACCATGCCGAAGCCAAAGGCCAGCAACGTCCCGCCGCTGAAGACCAGCCGCAGATTCCAGGTTTCGCGCCGCCGCGAAGCCACCCGCAGTTCCCGTTGAATGACCGGCAGAACGTTCATTGATTCAACTGCGCCGGAGAATGCGGCAGGAGCGCTGGCTTGGCAATTCCCCGCCGGTTCTGGGATCGTCCCGGGGGACCGAAGGGAATTCCATCGAATGTTCTATTGCTGTGGCCCGTCTTTCGGTAGATTTTTTCATCAAATGAATTCAATTCGTCACCTCATCGGCGTGGGCCTTGCCCTTGCGGCTTTCATTACAAACCTGGCCGCCGCGCCGCTCGATCTCAAACCCGGCGACCACATTGCCCTGATCGGCAATGCGCTCGCCGACCGGATGCAGCATCACGGCTGGCTGGAGACGTTGCTCGTGGCGAAGTATCCCAAGCATGATCTCGTCTTCCGTAATCTCGCCGTGGCGGCTGATGAAGTGGCGACGTGGCATCGCTCGGAGAATTTCGGTTCCCGCGACCAATGGCTGGCGAAGGTGAAGGCGGACGTGATCTTCGCCTTCTACGGTTTCAACGAATCGTTCAAGGGCGACGCCGGCCTCGACAAATTCAAGCAGGACCTGGCGAAGTTTCTCAAGGACACGAAGGCCCAGAACTACAGCGGCAAAGGCGCGCCACGCGTTGTGCTCTTCTCACCGCTGGCGAACGAGAAGCTGAATGATCCCAACATGCCCGACCCGGCAGGCAACAACGCGAACCTCGCCAAATACGCTTCCGCCATGGCGGAAGTGGCCAAGGCAAACGAGGTAGCGTTCGTGGATGTATTCGCCATCTCTTCGAAGCTGGCCGGCAAGCAGCCGCTGCTGACGTTCAACACCTTCATGCTCACCGAGGCGGGTGACAAAACGCTTGCGCCGGAAATCTTCCGGGCGCTCGTCGGCGAATCCGCACCTTCCGGCAAACTCGACAAACTCCGCGCCGCCATTAACGAGAAGAACGCCGAGTGGCATGCGCGCTATCGCACCGTGGACGGTTACAACGTTTACGGCGGACGTTCCGGATTGGCTTTCAAAGGCGGCGAACCGAAATTCCTCCAAGGCAAGCGCGACGCCGAAGCTCCTTACGTTTCCAATTACAAGGTCATGCAGGAAGAGATGACCCAACGCGACGTAAAGACCGCGAATCGCGATCAGCGCGTGTGGGCCGTCGCGAAGGGCGGCGACCTCGTGGTGAAGGATGACAACCTTCCGCCGGTAACCGAGGTTGAGCCGAACCGCACGGATGTGAAGCCGTTTCTCAGCGGCGAGGAAACCATTCAGCACATCAAAGTTCCCAAGGGTATGAAGGTTCAGCTTTTCGCGGACGAGAAGCAGTTCCCGGAACTCGTCAGCCCGGTGCAAATGGCGTTCGACACCAAAGGCCGGCTCTGGGTTGCTGCATGGCGCAGCTATCCCGAGTTGCGCCCCACCGACACCGTGTTCGACAAGCTGCTGGTCTTTGAAGACAACAACAACGACGGCAAGGCGGACAAGGTCACGACCTTCCTCGACGGCTTGAACTGCCCCACGGGTTTCCAGTTCTACAAGGACGGTGTGCTGGTGATGCAAGCCCCGGACCTTTGGTTCGTGCGCGACACGGACGGCGACGGCAAGGCTGATTGGAAGGAGCGCGTGCTCATGGGCATGGACTCAGCCGATTCGCATCACACTGCCAACTCCATCTGCTATGAGCCGGGCGGTGCGATTTATCTGAGCGATGGCGTCTTCCATCGCACTCAGGTCGAAACGGCGGCGGGACCAGTGCGCAACAGCGACGGCTGCATCTATCGCTTCGAGCCGTTGACCGGCAAGTTCGAGCGCTACATCGCCTATGGTTTCGCCAATCCGCACGGGCGGGTGTTTGATTATTGGGGCAACGACATTGTCACGGATGCCACTGGCAATGAGAGTTTCTTTGGCCCGGCCTTCAGCGGTTTCATCGAAGAACCGGCCAAACACAAGAACATGCAGCAGTTCTGGAAACGCCCGTCGCGTCCGTGTCCCGCTACGGCCATGCTCTCCAGCCGCCATTTCCCCGAGGAGTATCAAAACAATTATCTCAATCTGAACGTCATTGGCTTCCAGGGAATTTACCGCGTCAAGGTCAGCGCGGACGGCTCGGGTTTGAAGGGCGAGACGCTCGAACATCTCGTGGAGGGCGATAACGAGAAGATACCGAACTTTCGCCCCATCGCCGCCGACGTCGCGCCGGACGGCTCGATTTATTTCATGGACTGGGCCAAGCCGCTCATCGGCCACATGCAACATCACATCCGCGACCCAAACCGTGACAAACAGCACGGCCGCATCTATCGCCTGGTTTGCGAAGACCGCCCACTGCTCAAGCCGGTGAAGATAGACGGCCAGCCGATTGAGGCTCTGCTCAACGCGCTCAAAGAACCGGAGGACAACGTCCGCACCCGCGCGAAGATTGAGTTGAGCAAACATGATAGCGCGAAGGTCACCGCCGCCGTAAAGAAGTGGACCGCGTCGCTCGACCCCAAAGACAAGGAATACGAGCATCACCTGACCGAGGCGTTGTGGGTTCATCAGTGGCACAACGTCGTGGACGAAGCCTTGCTCAAGAAAATGCTGCGCTCTCCGGATTACCGCGCCCGCGCCGCTGCCACGCGCGTGCTTTGCTACTGGCGCGACCGCGTGAAAGACCCGCTGGCGTTGCTGGAAGTCCAGGCGAAGGATGAAAGCCCGCGCGTGCGGCTCGAAGCGATTCGCGCGTGTAGCTTCTTCAAGACCAGCAAGGCGGCGGAAGTTGCGCTCGCTGCGCTGGAAAAGGAAGCCAATCCCGACAAACCGGATTACTACATTAAGTACTGCCTTGATGAGACGATGCGGGCGCTGGACAAGTACATGAAGTAATCTGGTAATCTGTGTGGTTGGTAACTCTCAGCAGTCGTATGGCAGGCAAGACCAAAGAGCGGTGGATTGATTGTTCGGGTGCTCCGCCAATGCTGATTTCTCAAAAGTTGTCGTCGGTATGGCGTGGGACAACTGATCCACGTACCGGAAAGTATCGGCAACTCGACTTGGACAAGCCAATCACGTGTTATGACCACGTTTGCGCGGCTACGTCGGCGGGCAATGGAATTCTTGAATTCATGGGGTCGTCCGTGTTGGCTTTTTACACGGAAGACGATCTGCATTCGTGGGACAGCCGACGGCAATTGGTGGCGGGCGGCGGTTGGATGCCCTCTGACCGGGAGTTGCGCAAGGTCGAGTGGATCAATCCGATGGAATGGATTGTGCGCGATGAAAAGTTCCTTCTGATCAATTCAGCCGTTGATGTCAGCCGTGGGATAGATGAAGGGGATTTGCTTGAAGTCCATTTGGAGCAAGGTCATTACCGGGTTGAAACCTGCCGTATCAACAACCACGCGCACAGTGATAGCTGTTTTCACCATCTTTCACTACTGCGCCCTTCGCGTAACTCATGAATTCAGAAACCAAAGGAGCGAATCCAAACGCTCGCTCACTCGTTTCGGTTGCCGTTTTTCTCGCAACGGTTACGCTGATCGCAGTTTCAGTTCAGGCTAACGAAGAGCCGGCCAAGAAAACCTTCTTCCTCCCCAAGAGCGCAACCGCAGCGGCTTACGTTCTGGGGCGACTATCCAATCAAGAGCTGATCGAAGCACCTCGCAGCGAGTTCGTTTACGTGGCGCTGCTTCAGCGGAAAGGACTCGACCGCAAGTATCGCGTCGAGGCGCTGGAAGGATTGGCCAAAGCGCGCAATACCGACACGCTCACCGAACTGCTCGGTGGCATTGGTGAGTTGGACAAGAAAGGCGAGGCTTCGGACACCGTGTTGCGCGATCTCTTGCCGCTACTGCTTCAGACCAAGGCCGAAGAACTCAAATCCATAAGTGCAAAGCTCGATGAACTTGCCAAAGACGCGCAACTCCCGTTGACCCGGCAGATTGCCCACGCTGCGCTTGTCACAGGTGCGGGCGCCGTCGAGCCGGTTTGGAACAACGCGCAAGCGAACCCCGCGCAACTCGCCGACTTGATCCGGTCGGTCGAACTAATCCGCAACCCGACGTTGCGCGCCGCGTTTTATCCCAAAGTCGAACCGCTGCTGCACAAAGACGACGCACTGGAACTACGTCAGGCCGCGATTGCAGCCGTGGTGTTGATTCCCGGTCACGAGGCGGACACGTTCAAAACCCTCGCGGGCTTTGTCCAGAAGGGCACGGAAAAAGCCGCTGCACTCGCGAGCCTGCCGCGCATCTCGAAAACGGCCTGGCCCAAGGACAACGTCAAACCTCTGCTCGACGCCATCATTGGTGACTTGGAAAAAGCTCCGGCGGAGCAACGTTCCGAGCCGGATTACGTAAACGCCGTGCAGTTTGCCACAGACCTCGCGTCGTTCCTACCCGCGGAACAAACCGCCGCCATCAACAAGACCTTGCGCGGGCTTGGGTCGAGCGTTTTCCTGTTGCGCACGCTGCCGGAGCGGATGCTTTACGATCAGACCCTCCTCGTTGTGGAAGCCGGCAAGGCGATGGAAATCATTCTCCAGAACGACGACGCCATGCCGCACAACGTGGTCGTCCTCAAGCCGGGCGCGGAAGAGGAAGTTGGCAATGCGGCGGAAAAGATGACCGCGACGCCGGACGCGCAGGGCCGCGCCTACGTGCCGGAACTGGCCAGTATTCTGCACGCTTCAATTTTGGTAGAGCCAGGCCAGCGCGCGAAGCTCGCCTTCACCGCGCCGGAGGAGACTGGGGAGTATCCTTACATTTGCACCTACCCCGGGCACTGGCGGTTGATGCGCGGCACGCTGGCAGTAGTGAAGGACGTGGAGGAGTACCTCGCCAACCGCGCCACCAACGCGCCCACCATCACCGAGTGGAAGGTGGATGATTTGAAGTCGGACCTCGCAACCGCGAGTACGGGACGCAATCTTGCGCGGGGACGCGAGCTTTACACGAAACTGGCCTGCGCCTCCTGCCACAAACTCGGCAACGAGGGTGTCAACTTCGGCCCCGACCTCACTGATCTCCTCAAACGCTTCAATAATGATCGGGCGGATGTACTGCGGCAGATTCTCGAACCCTCCCTCGTCATCAGCAACCGTTATCGCAATGTCTCGTTCAACCTCAAGGATGGCGAAGAAGCCACGGGCATTGTGCTCAAGGAAGACACCAGCTCAGTGACCATTCAATCCGGCCCGTCTGATTCGTTGGTTCAAACCCTCTCCAAGGCCGACATCGCGGAACAGAAACCTAAGGACCTTTCTCCGATGCCGATGGGTTTGCTCAATCCGCTTTCAAAAGAAGAGATTCTCGACCTGCTCGCCTGGATCGAGGCCGGCGGCAACGCCGCGCACGGACATCACTGATCCTGCTGTGGTTCAGGTCCGGTCGCTCTGCATGGGAAAACTTGAGATCGCCCGCATGTATTGGGCGCGTTCGTAGGCGCTGGGGTCGTTGCAGTTCTTCTGGCTGAGGCTGCCCTTGAGTTGCGTCACGCTATCGTATTCGTGCTTCTCCAGCCACTCGGAGAGTTCGCGCTCAATCACGCCAACCTGTTTCACGCCATGACGCATCAAGACGGAGCAAAGCTGCGTGACATCTGCGCCTGCGAGCAGCATTTTCACCACGTCCGAGGCGCGATGAATGCCGCTGGTCGCCGCCAGGCTGGCGTTGATGCGGCCATGCAGAATCGCCATCCAGCGCAATGGCAGTCGCATCGCCATCGGCGTGCTGAACAGTACGTTCGGTGTCACTTCGAGCGATTCGAGATCAATGTCCGGCTGGTAAAAGCGGTTGAACAACACCAGACCGTCCGCGCCTTCGCCTACCAGTTGCTTGGCCACATGCGCGAAATTGGTGAAGAACGGACTGAGCTTCACCGCCACTGGAATCGTCACGGACATCTTCACCGCCGAGACGATGTGGGCATACATGCTTTCCACTTCCGCGGCCGGGACGTCCGGATTGGTGGGAATGCTGTAAATGTTCAACTCGATGGCATCCGCGCCGGCCTCTTGGATTTTCTGCGCATAATCCGTCCAGCCGCCGAGCGTCGAGCCGTTCAGGCTGGCGATGATCGGAATCCCAACCGCCGCCTTCGCTTTCGCGATGTGTTTCAAGTATTCCTCCGGCCCGACGTGG
>Ga0315910_10001678_pt1 | contig 20149 bp, 16 predicted proteins | sample EdamamesoilMG_FD_204470 | JGI IMG/M metagenome (GOLD analysis project Ga0315910, IMG submission 204470) | Garden soil microbial communities collected in Santa Monica, California, United States - Edamame soil | ecosystem: Environmental > Terrestrial > Soil > Garden | place: USA: California...
CGTAGTGCCGTGGATGCGCATGCGGTTTCGGCAAAGCTGCTGTCGCGCATCGCCGAGGTCCGCGGCTTGGCCATCGCCGTGAACGCGCCGGGCAACGATGTTTTCAGCAGTCGCGACTACATTGCGGAGTCGTTGCGGCTGGATGCGGCGGCGGGATATTTTCGCGATGCGTACGCGAAGTTGTTGAGCGAGGCGCAGGTCGAGCTGCCCGCCGATCAGTTTCACGATCTACGACAGCACATCCCAAGCATCGAATCCGGGATGGCGCGCATGCTGAACGAGTCGCGGCAAATCATGTCGTTTTTGGCGCGCGGCGATGCGGATTCTGCCGGCCGTCACATGGCCACCATGGATCGCGAATACGCGGCCATAACCGAACACATATCGGCGATGGACAATGTGATTCGCAAACGCCAGGAAGAGGCCCTAATCGAACAGCGTTTGTTGGGAGATTTGATCCAGCAACGCGGTGTTTGGCTGGCTATCGCGGCGTTGCTGATGGTGGTCGCCGCCGGTGTGTACGGCTATCGCGTCGTGGTCGCTATGCGGCGAGACGCGCTGCGCCGCAGCCGTAACACGCGCAAATTGGCGCGTGCGCGCGATCAGGCGGAACATGCGGCCAAGATCAAATCGCAGTTTCTCGCCAATATGAGCCACGAGATTCGCACGCCGATGAACGGCGTGCTGGGGATGCTGGACGCGCTAGCCGGTACATCGCTGTCGGTGCCGCAGGCGCATATGTTGAAGACGGCCAACGATTCGGCCGGTCTGCTGTTGTCCATCATCGATGACATTCTCGATTTCTCGAAAATCGAAGCCGGCATGTTGGTGATCGAGACGGTACCGCTCGATCTGCACGACATCCTGCAACGCGTCGTGAGTCTGTACACGGTGCGCGCGCACGAAAAAAAGATCGCGCTGCGTTACGAGACGTCCGCGAATTTACCGACGCGCCTGCTCGGCGATCCGACCCGCATGACCCAGTTGCTCTCGAACTTCGTCAGCAATGCGATCAAGTTCACCGCCAAGGGCGAAGTGGCGGTGCGCATGCGGTTACTGCAAGAGTCGGATGACGCGGCTCGCATATGTTGCGAAGTATCGGACAGCGGCATCGGCATCGCGCCGGAGGTGCAGCACAAATTATTCGCGCCGTTTACTCAAGCGGATGGTTCTACCAGCCGCCGATTCGGGGGCACGGGCCTGGGTTTGGCGATTTGCAAACAATTGGTGGGAATGCTGGATCGCGATGGCGAGATCGGCGTGCGGAGCATGCCGGGTCAAGGCTCGACGTTCTACTTCACGTTGCGACTGGCAAAGCCTCAAGGCGATGTCCACGCGGTGGCGGCAAACCGCAATGTCGGCCCAGCGCAGCGCTTCCGGGGACGCGTATTGATAGCGGAAGACAATGAAACCAATCAGCAAGTGGCCATGACGCTACTACGCTCCTTGGGCATCGAGCCGGCGCTTGCCAAGAACGGCCGCGAAGCGGCAGAACGGGCCGCCGCCGAACGCTTCGATTTGATTTTGATGGACTATCACATGCCGGAGTTGGACGGCTGCGAGGCCACCGAGGCTATTCGCGCCAACGAATGCCTGGCGAATTTGCGGCGTACGCCCATTGTTGCGGTGACGGCCAGCGCGCTTAAGGAAGACAAGGACCGCTGCGAGGCGGCGGGAATGGACGATTTTTTGGCCAAACCCATTCGCCAGCAATCGCTGGCGGCCGCGCTGGCCAAGTGGTTATCCGCCGAGCCGGCGATGCCGCTCGACGTTCCATCAACCGTTACCAACGAATCGGTCGTTTTGGATCGCGAACAGTTCGATGAGATGCGCCAGGTGTCGGGCGACGAATTCGACAGTTTATTGGCTAGTTTTCATACCAGCATGCGCGACGGGTTCGATGCTTTGCGCACCGCCGTGCTGGGGCAAGACACGCAAGGCGTGCGGAAGGCCGCGCACAAAATGAAAGGCACGGCCGCCGCTTTGGGGGCCACGCAATTGGCGGAGATTTGCTTTGAGTTGGAAACAATGGGTCGCGAGGAACGGCTTGGCGATGCACCAGCGGCCATCGAACGACTAATCGCCGCGCACGATGCGGTGCGCGCGCAATTCGACCGTTTTACCGCGCCGCGCGAAGTAGGCGCATCCGTTACCGGACGCGCCTACTAAGCCAAGCGACTACCAGCGACCGCCGCCGCCGCCTTGACGAGGCGGGCGGGCTTCGCGTTCGCGAGCTTCGTTGATGCGCAGCGGTCGGCCGCCCATGTCGAAGCCGTTCAATGCGCCGATAGCCTTTTGCGCATCGCTCGGCGACATATCGACGAAGCCGAAGCCGCGTGGGCGGCCGGTTTCGCGATCGTTCACCAGTTTGACCGACTGCACGGCGCCGTGCTGTTCGAATAAAGACCGCACTTCAGCTTCGGTCGCGCTAAAAGGCAGGTTCCCCACATAGATCGTCGTCATTGATTTATCACTCTGCAAGACTAAACGGATGCGGCATCTCTCGATGACTAGTGTTATCTGGATGGATGAACTAGATGTGCGAGGGCAGCGCCGCGCCTCGGATACCGGGATTGTTGTTGCCGGCGACGTTAAATTCCACGGCCACGCAGGGTGCGGGTTCGAAACTGAATCCTAAAGAACGCACAATTGCAGGCCTAATACTCGTGGAACCGTGGTCGCGATGTAGTTATTTCGGTAGCCGCGGCCGATACTACGCCTGCCTTTTCGGCGCTGCAACGGTCGCTGCGTGTCCGGCAAGGTAAAGATCGACACGGTGCCGACAATAGAATCTAAAGCGCCGCAAACCCTAGTCTTGCAGTCACTTCCATCCGGGTGCGTCGAGCATGTGGGCTTATTCAGTGCTTCCCCAAAGTGTTAAATCAGCCGCCCTCCGGCTCCAAATAGGTATAGCCGTTCAATTCCAGCTCGTAAAACCGCTTTAAAGCCTGGGCCTCGGCCAGGTTCATCCGACCCTCTCGGACCGCGCGTTCGCAATCGCGGGCCAGTTGGGGATACAGGCGGTCGGCGTCGTACTGCATATAGCCCAATACCTTGCTGGCGGTGTCGCCCTTGACGATTTCCTCGATCCACCAGCCGCCCTGTTCATGCAGACGGATGTGCACAACGTGCGTATCGCCGAAGAGATTGTGCAGATCGCCGAGGGTCTCCTGATACGCGCCGATCAGGAACGCCGCCAGGTAGTAGTCTTCCATCGGCTTCAGTTCATGCAGTTCCAGCGTGCGTTTTATTTCGCGCTGGCTGACGAAGTGATCAATCTTGCCGTCGGAATCGCAGGTGATGTCCGCGAGCACGGCATTGCGCACGGGCCGCTCGTCCAAGCGGTGAATGGGCATGATGGGGAAGAGCTGATCGATAGCCCAGCTGTCCGGCAGCGACTGAAAAACCGACATGTTGCAGAAGTAGGTGTCGGAGAGAATCGCTTCCAAGCCCTCGAGTTCCTCCGGGAACTTGCCTACGCGGCGGCAATGATCGCGGATTTTTGCGCAAGTGGCCCAGTACAATCGCTCGGCCAGACCGCGGCAGCGCAAGCTCAATAGTCCCAAGTTGAACATTTGCAGTGCCTGCTCGCGCGCCTGCGTGGCGTCGTGATAGCACTCCACTAAACGTCGGTCGGAAACACCGCGATACGCTTCGAACAAATCCTGCACCGGTTGCGGTAGTTCTTCGTCACCGTTATCGGGGTAGTCGTCCTCAACTCTGCCCGCGACGCGGAACTGATCCAATGCCGACGAACCCAGCACGTTAAAAATCAGCGCGCTGTGATGCGCGGCGATGGCGCGGCCCGACTCGCTGACGATCATCGGGTGTTCGATTTCGCGCGCATTACACACGCTGGCAATGCGGTATACAACGTCGCTGGCGTATTCGTTCACCGTGTAGTTCATCGAGGAATCGTAGTTGGTGCCGCTGCCGTCGTAGTCGACGCCTAGACCGCCGCCGATGTCGATGTATTTCAAGCCCGCGCCCAACAATTTCAATTCGGCGTACACGTGCGCCAGTTCATTGATGGCGTCTTTGACGCGGCGAATGTCTTGCAATTGGCTGCCTGGATGGCAGTGCACAAGCTCCAGGCAGTCCAGCATGTCGTGCTGTTTAAGCACGTCCACCAAATCCAGGATTTCGCTGATGAATAAACCGAACTTGGATTTTTCGCCGGACGATTCGCGCCAACGACCGGCGCCTTCGCTGGCCAGTTTGACACGCACGCCGATACGCGGGCGCACTTGGTAGTTTGCGGCGTGCTTTAAGATCAAGCTTAACTCACTGAAATTCTCGACCACTGGAATGATCTTGCGGCCGAGCTTAGTGGCGAGAATCACCGCTTCTATATAGCTGTCGTCTTTAAAGCCGTTGCAAACGATCATGCGCTCGGGCGCGTCTTCGGTCAGCGCCATGACAGCCAGTAGCTCCGGCTTCGATCCGGCTTCCAGTCCGAAATTAAACTCTGCACCGCAGCGATACACTTCTTCGACCACTAGACGTTGCTGATTTACTTTTATGGGGAATACCGCCCGATAGGAGTTGCGGTACTCGTTCTCCTCGATGGCTTGTGCAAAGGCCTTGTGCAGCCTGGCAACTCGATGCTTAAGAATATCGGCGAAGCGCAGCACCACCGGCGCGGTGAGATCGCGCGCTTGCAAACCCTGCACGACTTCCAGCAAGTCGATGTGTTGCTCGGGCGGCGTATTTGGGCCGTTCGGGCGGACAATCACGTGGCCCGCGGCATTGATACCGAAGTAGTCGCGTCCCCAATAAGGGACTTGGTACAACTCTAGCGAGTCCTCGATTTTCCACTGGTTCGCGCTCATGCAGTTCTCGCTCGTTAGTACCTTAATCGCTCGCCCTTGCTCACTGACCCTTGGCAACCGGTCTGCCGGGATCGCGTATCCACTCGCTCCACGAGCCCGCGTACAACGCCGCACCGGCAAGACCCGCCACTTCCATCGCCAACAAATTGTGACACGCAGTGACACCCGAACCGCACATGGCGATTACCTGATTTGACGGTACGTCGCCGATGACACGAGCCAATCGACTTCGCAACTCGTTCGGCGGCAAGAATTGCGCATTGGCATTCAAGTTGAGCGCAAAGGGATGGTTGAGCGCACCCGGGATATGACCTGCAACCGAGTCGATGGGCTCGACGTCACCGCGATAGCGCTCGGGTGCTCGCGCATCGAGTACACGCCATGCAGGGTTGCTAATAAGCGCAGCTACGTCATCGGCGAAGACCAATGCATCGCCTCGCGGTGTCCCGGAAAAAGCCCTCGGCACGGGTGAAGGTGTCGTCGCAGTGGTAGGCAAGCCCGCCTGTTGCCACGCCTTAAAGCCGCCATCGAGTACCGCCACGCGTTCATGACCCAACCAACGCAATAACCACCAGAGTCGCGCGGCGAACATGCCGCTGTCGGCGTCATAAGCGACCACTTGCGTGTGATTGTCGATTCCCCAACGCCCAAGCTTTGCAGCCAACACCGGTGTGTCCGGCAGCGGATGGCGACCCGTTGTCGGCGTAATCGGACTCGACAGATCGCGGTCCAAATGCGCGTAGACCGCGCCGGGGATGTGATTCGCTGCGTACGCTGCTTCGCCCGCATCCGGTTTCGCCAGGTCGAATCGACAGTCGACGACAACGAATGACGCAAGGTGTGTGCGCAGGTCTGCGGCGGAGATAAGGGTGGAGTACATAAAGACGTGACGCGTGATGCGTGAAGGGCAGGAAGTGCGAGTAATTCTGACGCATCGCGTCGCGCGGATCACGTGTTACGACTAATTCTTTCGAACTCTCGCCGGGGCGCATACACTACCCGCACAACAAGTACGAGGTCCTGCATGGCCATCGATATCTACTGGGGAAGCGGCAGTTCTTACGCGTGGCGAGTGCTGCTGGCGCTGGAATACAAACGTGTGCCGTATCGCTCGCATCTCTTGCAGTTTTCCAAGCAAGAACATAAATCGCCGCAAATGCTGCGCTTGAATCCGCGCGGTCGCGTACCGGTGCTCAAAGACGGCGACTATGTCTGCTACGAATCGCTGGCCATCATGATGTATCTGGATCGCTCGTACCCGCAGCCGCCGCTGTTTGGCACGACGCCGCAGGAGGCGGGCACCGCGATGCGGGTTATTTGCGAGTACCAGGCTTATGCCGAGGAGCGCATTAATAAAATCATCAACGTGATTTTCTTTCAGGGGATCGAAGGGCGCATGGAAGAAGTCGCGCAGGCGGTACAGGCCGTTGCGCACGAGGCGCGCACTATCGAAAGCCGCCTATCCACCTCCGAGTGGTTGGTTGGGGCGGCACCGTCTGCTGCGGATTTTGTTGTCTTTCCCGGCATTCAATTGTTGTTGCGCGCGCTGGAGCGCCGTGAGGCTCAAGAGCTCCGCGCGCATTTTCTACCGATGGACGCGCGCTATCCCTCGATCGCGGCGTGGATGCGCCGCGTTGAAGCATTGCCGGGTTACGACCGCACATTTCCGCCGCATTGGCGGGGGTGAAGAAGCCGTTAGCTACTAGGCGCTAGTAACTAGCCAGAAAGGGTCGCGAATCACTCTGGCTAGCTGCTAGTAGCTAGCGCCTAGTAGCTTCTTTTCCGTACACTGCGCCCTTCGTTTTCCTACCGAGTTCGAGGGTACTTAGAAATGGCGCAATATCCGGTCCACGTTGTATTTCCCGGCAAGTTGGTGATGGTCGGATGCGGCAGCATCGGCCAAGGTGTGATGCCGCTTATCTTGCGACACGTGGGGATTACCGCCGATCGTATTACGGTGGTGACGGCGGACGAACGCGGCGCAAAGGTTGCCGCCGAGTATGGCGTGCGTTTCGTCAAGCAGCCGTTAACCCGGGAAAACTTTCGCGGTGTGCTGGAACCTTTGCTGGCGCGCGGCGACTTTTTGCTGAATCTCTCGGTGGACGTGTCGAGCCTTGCGCTCGTCGAATTGTGCGCCGAGCGCGGCGCGTTGTATCTCGATACCTGTATCGAACCTTGGTCGGGCGGCTACACCGATCCCAACCTGTCACCCTCACTGCGTTCCAACTACGCGCTGCGCGAAGCCGCGCTGACGTTGCGCAAGAAATTGGGCAAGGCTCCAACCGCAGTGATTACTCACGGCGCCAATCCGGGTTTGGTGTCGCACTTCGTAAAGCAAGCGCTGCTCAATATCGCCAAGGACACGAGTGTCGATGCCGGCAATCCCAAGACGCGCGAAGAATGGGCCGCGCTGGGCCATAAACTCGGCATAAAAGTCATGCACGTCGCCGAACGAGATACGCAGGTCACCAACGTGCCGAAGGAACCGGGCGAGTTCGTAAACACGTGGTCGGTGGATGGGTTCGTCGGCGAAGGTATGCAGCCCGCCGAGTTGGGCTGGGGCGCGCACGAAAAGCAGCTGCCGCCGAACGGCCGCCGACACGAGTTCGGTTGCGATAGCGCCATCTACCTAATGCAACCGGGCGCCAGCACACGAGTCCGTACCTGGACGCCGCTCGCCGGACATTTCCACGGATTCTTGATCACGCACGGCGAGTCCATTTCGTTGTCGGACTATTTCACCGTAAAGCAAGACGGCAAAGTGGTGTATCGACCGACGGTTCACTACTCGTATCACCCTAGCGACAGCGCTGTCGTTTCCGTGCATGAGTTCGCGGGCCGCAACTGGCGCGTGCAACCTCGTCAGCGCATCTTGATGAATGAAATTACCGCAGGCATCGACGAACTCGGCATGCTCCTCGCGGGTCACAAAAAGAACGCCTATTGGTTCGGCTCGCAACTTTCGATTCAAGAAGCGCGCAAATTGTGCCCGCACAACAACGCGACCAGCTTGCAGGTTACCGTCGCGGTGCTTTCGGGCGTGATTTGGGCGATGGAGAACCCCGATCGCGGAATTGTCGAACCCGACGAAATGGATTTCCGCCGTAACTTGGAAATCTGCATGCCGTACCTGGGCACGGTGACCGGCGCCTACACCGATTGGAACCCGCTTTTCGATCGCGGCCGCTTGTTCGAAGAGGATTTGGATACCTCCGATCCGTGGCAGTTCAAGAACGTAAAAGTCTAAGTGCTGCTAGGCACTAGCTGCTAGGCGCTAGCCAGATCCAGATTTTTTTTCTGGCTAGAAGCTAGAGCCTAGTAGCTAGTCGCTACGCGTAGCGCACTTCCACCACCACATACGTTTTCTTGCCGCCCGGCACTTCGATCGCCACTTCGTCATCCACGGTTTTTTTCATCAGCGCCTTCGCTAACGGGGCATCCATGCTGATGTAGCCTTTTCCGTCGGCAAATTCGTCGGGGCCGACTATGCGGTATTCGACTTCCGCGCCCGCATCGTCTTCTAGTGTTACCCAGGCGCCGAAATAAATGCGCGCGGGGTCCGACGGCGGCTTATCCACTATCGTCATGCCTTCCAGCCGCTTGCGCAGAAAGCGCACGCGCGCGTCGATTTCGCGCAGTTGTTTCTTCCCGTAAATGTACTCGGCGTTCTCGGATCGGTCGCCCTGTGCGGCGGCTTCTTGCACCGCGCGTGTGACTTCCGGACGTTTTATTCGCCACAAAAAGTCGAGTTCTTCCCGCAGCTTCTTTGCGCCCACGGGCGTGATGAACTTGGAGGCTTTGGGCTGTGGCGGGCGGTAGCGGATCATTGCGGAAGCGTCGGTATCGAGCTCAACGTCATTAGTTTCGTCAAGAGCGGGTAATTACGTTGTCGGGCGGTATTGACGGGCGGCAAATCACTTAACAATGCGGCGGGTTTGTTGACCGAGTTCACTAAGACCGACTCTGATTCCGTTTTTGCCCCGGCCAACTCCCGGAAATTTGTGCACGTGGTCACGGACGGTTTTCCGGCCGGTCCGTACTCTGCCACCCCATGAGCGTTAAGTACTACACACACTTTCTCATGCAGGAACGGGCACCCAAGGGGTTGAGCGAGTTCCGCGGCGTTGTGGAAGTAAACCGTATGTTACCGCGTGGCGACATGCGTGAGGCGGCCTCGGTGCTGGCGCGCAATTTCGAGTGCGATAGCAAGGACATTAAGATTTTACAGTGGTCGCGACTGCACTAAAGCTTCGCGTCCCCTGGACGATAGATCGAGTAAGTTTTTTTGGCGCTGATTGATTGTTCCTCCTGTGAGTTGATTGAGTTGGTTGACTGCATCCCCTAGCGGATTCTCATCTCCCTTCTGAGGTCCGCTTCTCCAGCCCCGAGCCACAAGCTTGGGGCTTTTTTTTGTGACTTACATGGACGTAAGAAATGCCGGGATTGCAGGCCGGCGAAAGCATCCTTGCAACGCCGGCATTCCGTACATCCATGTACATCAGAGCATTCGCCGGCCCTGCCTTGAATGTAGGGAATGCCGACCGAATTTTACCCCGCCAACAATTCCCGCTCCACGGCTTCGCACAGGTCGCTTACCGTTTGGGGTTTGGAGATGACGCGGCGAATGCCGGTTTCGCGCGCCTGACGCTTTAAGTCGTCCGTGACGTAGCCGCTCACTAGGATTACCGGCAAGTCCGGATCCAACTGTTTGAGTTGTCGTGCTACTTGAATGCCGGACGTACCGGGCATGGTGAAATCGGTGACCACCAAATCGAATTGTTTCGGATCGGCCTGCAGCGTTGCGAGCGCTCTGGACGGCTGTGTAAAGCCCGTCACTCGATAACCGTTGCGCTCGAGCATTTTGACTGTGAGCCAGACCAGGGCTTCATCGTCATCGACGTACAGAATGTGCTGTCCCTGACCGCGCGGGACATGCGGCGTGACGCTTGCGGATTCAGCGGGCGCGTCATCGACGGCCGGGAAGTACAAGCGAAATGTGCTGCCGGTACCGAGCGTGCTGGCGACACAAATCGCGCCTTCGTGGCTCTTGACGATGCCGTCTACCACCGACAGGCCGAGTCCCGTGCCTTGTCCCACACTTTTGGTTGTGTAGAACGGTTCGAAGATGCGGGCAAGTTGCGGTTCGGTCATGCCGGTGCCAGTGTCGCTGACCTGCAGGCAGGCATAGCGTCCGACATGTAATTGCGAATGCTGTTGCGCAAGTCGTTCATCAACGGTCGCGACTTCCAAGGTGATGCCGATTCGGCCCGCTAGGCCGTTCAGTGCGTGCCACGCATTTGTTCCCAGGTTCAGCAGCACTTGATGAATTTGCGTGACGTCCGCGAGCACGTTAGGTGCGTCGTCGCAGCAATTAACGTTGAGTTCGACGCTGGCGGGAAGCGTCGCTCGCAGCATCGCAGCGCATTCTTCGACAACGGATTTCAGCGCAGTGGTGCGGCGTTCGGAAGGCTGTTTGCGACTGAAGGCTAAAATCTGCTGCACGAGAAATCTGGCGCGCTGCGTCGCTTTGCGGATTTCCTCAATACTGGGGGCCGCGGAATGACCGCCGCCGATGTCCTGCCGTGCTAACTCCGCGTTCCCCGCGATGGCGCTCAGAATATTGTTGAAGTCGTGCGCAACGCCGCCTGCCAACGTGCCCAGCGCTTCCATTTTCTGCGCTTGCCACAATTGCGCTTCCAATTTTTGCCGCTCCGCCTCTGCTTGACGGCGTTCCGTCACGTCCACGCCCGAAGCGACGACTTGTACGATGTTACCCTGCGGATCGTGCAACGGACCCAGCATGGTATCGAGCACAATCAGCGAGCCGCCCGCCACGCGAACATCCAAATCCTCACGCACGGTTTCGCCGCGCGCCGCACGGGCAATCGCCGCGCTGAGTTGCTGTTGCGCATGCGTCGAATGATTGATCCAAAAGGTCTCGATCACCGGTCGGCCGATCACCTCGGCCGGATCGATTTGTGCCGCTTCAAGCGGCGCGCGATTGGCATGCAGCAAAATGCCGTCCAATGAAAACAAGCCGACGAAGGCGAACATGCTGTCCAAGATGCCGTGAGCGCGCGCTTCGCTGGCTTGCAACTGCGCCTGCGCCACGGCGCGTTCTGCTTCGGCGCTGCGCCGCTCAGTGATGTCGTGGACAACGCCGGTCATCCGAATGGCGGAACCATTGGCGTCGTAAATACCGTGTCCGCGTCCCGCCATCCAGCGGACACTGCCGTCGGACCACAGCACGCGGTATTCACAAACGTACTCGCCACGCGACGCGAGCGCTCGATTTACGTCCGCGCTTAGATTGGCGCGGTCCTCCGGATGCACGCGTGTTTCGAACTCTTCATAAGTGCCGCCGAACGAGCCGGGCTCCATGCCCCATAGTTCTTCATGCGCGCCGCCCCACACGATCTTGCCGCTGGCTATATCCCAATCCCACGTGCCCATGCGGCCGGCGGCCAAGGCTAGCTGCAGGCTTTTTTCGCGCGCAGCCAGTTCGCGATTCATCTGCGTAAGCTGCACTCTTTGCGCCTCGAGTTGGCGCACGAGGCTCTCGTTATGCTTCTTTAACGAGTCCGGAACACTGGCGAGGGGTGACGGATGAACGTTGTTCATGCGCGCGTTACAGCTGCTGGGCAGGCGACTCGTTCCATAAACCGTGACTGGCGATGTCGATACCGGCTGAATTGAATGTGCTCTGCGATGAGATCGGCCGGCCGGCCTTTTTCTGAAGCCGGGCGCTCCCGTAAGATCGCTGTAAAACCGCCTGTATCGCCATGCAGGGTGATGGTTTTGCCCGAATTTTCGTACCAGGTTTGCGCCGCGCGGAGCCAAGCTGCGCCGGCGTAGTGCAATCCCGTCTAAATTTAACTTGGCAAGGTTCCTGCGCGCTCGATGTTAAAGTGTGCTTTTCCGGCTAGTTGAACCGCTGTTATGACCTCAAGGCTTACTTTGATTTCCGCGGCATGCGCGACGTTGTTGGCGCTGACACTCAATTTGCTTGGGTGCTCGGCCGACCGCGCTTCGTCCGGCAACGAGACGACGTCAGGTGTTCGATTACAGAACTTCGACCGCAAGATCCGGCCGCAAGACGATCTTTATCGCTACGTGAACGGCACTTGGTTGGCGACCACGGAAATTCCTGCCGACAAATCCAACTATGGCTTATTTGCGATGCTGGACGATCAAGCCGAGAAAGATCTGCACGCCATATTGGAGCAGGCCGCTGCACAGAAAGACGCAGCCGGCGATCTGCAAAAAGTCGGTGACTTCTACGCGAGCTTTATGGACGATGCGCGCGCGGAACAGCTCGGGTTGACACCCCTGCAAGCCGAGTTAAAGCGCATCGATGCCATTCGCACGCAACGCGATCTGGCCGTGGCGCTCGGCCATTTGCAGCGCATCGGCGTCGGTCAGCCATTCGCTTATTACGTTGCTATCGACGAAAAGAACTCCAGCACCTATGTAAGTTACGTCTATCAAAGCGGCTTAGGGATGCCGGACCGCGACTACTATTTATCGGACGACGCAAAGATGCAAAGTGTGCGTGACAAATATCGTCTGTTTGTGCGCGACATGTTGGCGCTGTCGGGCAGCAGCGAGGCCGACGCAACCGCCGCCGCCGACCGCATCGTCAAATTGGAAACCCGGCTGGCCAAGGCGCAATGGACGCGCGTCGAGAATCGCGATGCCAACAAGACCTATAACAAGCACAGCGTGAAGGAGTTGCAGACACTGATGCCGCGCTTTGACTGGCGCGCTTTTTTGGAAGGCGCGGCTTCGCCCAAGGTCGACGACATCGTAGTGAACCAACCCAGTTTCTTTAAAGAGCTCGGTGCCGCCGTCGGCGATGTGTCGATGGCGGAGTGGCGCGAATATTTGCGCTACAAGCTGATCGATGCTTATGCGCCTTATCTGGACAGCCGTTTCGTCAATCTAGATTTTGAGTTTAACGGCCGTGTGCTATCCGGCATCGCCGAGATTCGCCCGCGCTGGAAGCGCGGCGTATCGACCGTAGAGGAATCGATCGGCGAAATCGCCGGCAAGTTATATGTCGAGCGCCATTTCAGCGAAGATGCCAAGCAGCGCGTAAAGGCGTTGGTGGCGAATCTGCAGCGCGCTTACGCCGAAGGCATTCAGCAGCTGGAGTGGATGACGCCGGCAACCAAGACGCAAGCGCAAGCCAAGCTTGCCAAGTTCACGCCCAAGATCGGCTATCCCGACAAATGGCAGGAGTGGTCGGCATTGCAAGTCCGCCGCGACGATTTGGTAGGCAATGTGATGCGCGCGACAACGGTTGCTCACGATCGCGATGTCGCCAAACTCGGCGGGCCAGTGGACCGCACCGAATGGCATATGACGCCGCAGACGGTAAACGCTTACTACAACCCCGCCGCCAACGAGATCGTGTTCCCGGCAGCGATCTTGCAGCCGCCGTTCTTCGATGTGCACGCGGACGACGCGGTGAACTACGGCGCCATCGGCATGGTGATCGGCCACGAAATCAGCCATGGCTTCGACGATCAAGGTCGACACTATGACGGCGACGGCAATCTCAAAGGTTGGTGGACCGACGAGGACGATCGCGAATTTCGCAAGCGCGCCGCGCAATTGGTTAAACAGTTTGCGGCGTATTCGCCGTTACCCGAGCAGTACGTAAATGGCGAACTGACATTGGGCGAAAACATCGCCGACTTAGCCGGCCTGACCATGGCACACCGCGCATACAAGTTGTCGCTCAACGGCAAGCAGGCGCCAAAACTCGATGGGTTTACCGGCGAGCAGCGTTTCTTTATCGGCTTGGCGCAGGTGTGGCCGCGCAAGTATCGCGAAGACGAAATGCGCAAACGCTTGCTGACGGATCCGCACAGTCCCAGCGAGTATCGTGTCAACGGCCCGGTGGTCAATCAGCCGGAATTTGTCGAGGCCTTCAAATTGAAAGCCGGCGACAAGCTATTCTTGCCGCCGGATCAGCGTGTGAAAATTTGGTGACCGACAGGCGCTAGCGGATTGCTGTGCTTCGAGCCAGAGCGGAATACATCCCGAGATGCGCCCACGAGTGCTGCGCATCGGTCCCCATCGTGAATTGCGCCGACGTGCCGTGTCCCACGTTCCACGCGGAGCTGAGTTGCCCCGGATCGGATCGGATGGAGTAGTTTTGTCCCAACAGCTCGGCGACGTCGTAAAAGGCGTTATCGCCATCCGCGTAGTTGAAGAGGTAGTAGACGGCTTTAAGTTTATTGTCGAGCGTGAAAACAAAATGAACAAACTTGGGCGTGGTTCTGAGCCCGAGCATCTTGGCTTCGCCGGCAACAGCGTAAACAATGAATCGTTCGTTCCTTGCGATGCCGGGCCATGCCACCCCAGCCGGGTACGCGGCCTGCACTTTCTCCAAAGACGCGCCCCATGGAATTTCCAACGGCCCCTGCGTAAATCTACCGTCCATCTCGGCCGCTGCGACCGAACTCCAAAGCAAAACAATCAATGAATAGACCTTCATCGCATTGCCCTCCTTCCTGAGATGGGGTTTGGACCTTGGAACAAAATTAAGTTGCCGCGAAAAGCTGAAATATTTCAGTTTGCAACGCAAGTTCGCTTGTGCCGCGGTGATCGGCTCGCGATTATGGTTTGTGTTCCGTACGTTTGGTGTTCTGCAACATTTGATGCCGGAGAAGCGTCAAAGCAACTGTTTGCGGATGATTCCGGATGACGCTTGAAAACTCGGCCGGCTGCCGCAATGTTTGGGCGCTCGTCGGGTATGTTAAGGTCGCCGCGGCTTTGGTTCGACAGCCGCGAATCCAGAAAAGGGGAAATCGATGCGTGGAATGCGAGTATTTGCGTTGTTAATGCTGGGCACTGTGCTGAGCGGTTGCGGCTATAACACCTTGCAGTCGCAAGATGAACAAGTGAAGGCCGCGTGGTCGGAAGTGTTGAATCAATATCAACGCCGCGCTGACTTAGTCCCTAACTTGGTCAATGTTGTGAAAGGCGCCGTCGCTGCCGAGAAAGACATTCTCGACGCGGTCGTTACCGCGCGTTCCAAGGTAGGTTCGATTCAAGCCACCCCGGAGTTGATTAATAATCCGCAGGCGTTTCAGCAGTGGCAATCGGCGCAAGGCGAGCTGAAGTCTGCATTGTCGCGCCTAATGGTCGTGGTGGAAAAATATCCCGATCTCAAGTCGATCTCAGGCTTCAACGATTTGCAGGCGCAACTCGAAGGTACGGAAAATCGCATCACGGTGGCGCGCGGTCGCTATATCGCGGCTGTGCAAACCTATAACACCACCGTGCGCTCGTTCCCGAGCAATCTGACGGCGATGATGTTTAATCACGCTGTGAAGCCCAACTTCACCGTGGAAAACGAAGCCGCGATTTCCAAGGCGCCGACCGTTGATTTCAACACCGCGCCTGCTGCGGAGCCGGCGAAGTAAATTGCTCGCCGGGTTCCGCAAACGTTTCGCGCTATGGATGAGCGCGCTGGCAATGATGGCGGTCGCAAGTCACGCGAACGCCGAAGTCGCCGTACCCGCGTTGCGTTCGCCGGTCACCGATCTCACTCAAACTCTCACGCCCGAGCAATCGGCGGCGCTGGAGCAAGCGCTCCGCGCGTTCGAGGAGCGTAAGGGCAGTCAGATTGCCGTGCTCTTGGTGCCGACGACACAGCCCGAAACCATCGAGCAATATTCCATTCGCGTCGCCGATGCGTGGAAGATAGGACGCAAAGGGATCGATGATGGCGTGATCTTTTTGATCGCAAAGAACGATCGTGCCATGTTTATTGAAGTGGGTACCGGACTTCAAGGCGCGCTTCCAGACGTTATCGCAAGCCGCATTATCCGTGACGCCGTGACGCCGCATTTCAAAGCGGGTGAGTTTTATCTTGGCATTACGGCTGGTGTAGATCGCATTGTGCGGACCATCGACGGGGAGGCGCTGCCGCCGCCTAAGCGGCGCGCGATGAACGTCGACGGGCATATCGGCAATGCTTTACCGGTGCTGCTAATCGGCGTGTTTGTGGTTGGCGGGATTTTGCGCGCTATCTTCGGTCGTTTTGGCGGTGCTGCGTTGGCGTCCGGTGTGGTCGGATTTATTGTGTGGCTGTTGGTCAGCACGGTGATCGTTGCAGTGATCGCGGGAATCATTGCGTTCTTTGTCACGCTGCTCGGCGGTGGTGGCGGCGGGCGTGGCGGCTGGTCGAGCGGGCGTCGCGGCGGCTGGGGAACCGGTGGGGGATTTGGCGGCGGGTTCGGCGGTGGCGGTGGCGGTTGGAGCGGCGGTGGCGGCGGATTCAATGGCGGCGGCGCGTCGGGACGTTGGTAGGAGAGGGACGCATAAGGTGAATATCAAACGCATGCTGCGTCATTTCTGGATGACTCGCTGGTATGTGCATAGTGTGTTTCCGTCGCATGTCTTGTTCGCCATCGAGCAGGCTGTGCGTCAGGCGGAGTTCACGCACGGCGGCGAAATTCGCTTCGTCGTGGAAGGCGAGTTGAATGCGTCCGAATTATTGAATGACTTACCGCCGCGAGAGCGTGCGCTGCAGGTCTTCGGTCAATTGCGCGTTTGGGATACCGCCCAGAATAACGGTGTGCTGATTTATGTCTTGCTGGCTGATCACGACGTGGAAATCATTGCCGATAGGGGGTTTGTCGGCCGCGTCAGCAACGAAGAGTGGGCGACCGCGTGCCGACGCATGGAAGAAGCGTTCAAACAACGCGACTTCGAACGCGGCTCGGTTCAAGGCGTGGAGGACGTGAGTCGCATCATTGCCCGTCATTTTCCGGCGATCGATCGCAACGAATTGCCGGATAGTCCTGTGTTGTTATAGGCGCTCTGTAGGACAACCGGAAAATCCCGTTAGGTGCGCTCCGACGGACTCGCTTTATGCCGCCGGTTGGCCATAATAGACCTATGCATACCCCTCACTTAGCTCGAATTTCAGCGTTAGCAACCCTGGCAGTTTTCGCAAGCGGTTGCCAACTATTGCAGCGTACCCCCGGCGATGAGGTTGCCGAAAAAGCGACCTTAGTGGTCGCGGAACCCACGCAACCCAGCGCGACGCATCAATTCACCATCGACGCCGAGCAAGACGTAATCGGCGAGTTGCAGGTGACGCGCGTGGGCGCGGAAGACACGTTCTCCGACATCGCACGGCGATTTAATTTGGGATACGAAGAGTTAGTGCGAGCCAACCCGGGAATCGATCCTTGGTTGCCCGGCGCGGATCGCGAAATCGTATTGCCCACGCAATTTGTGTTGCCCGATGCGCCGCGTGAAGGCTTGGTGATCAACTTGCCGGCATTGCGTGTGTTCTATTTTCCGAAGCGCAAAGAAGGCGAGCCGCAAACCGTTATCACGCATCCTATCGGTATCGGCAAAGTGGGTTGGTCTACACCGGAGGGATCGACGAAGGTGGTGGGCAAGCGTAAGAACCCCGTCTGGACGCCTCCCGCCTCGGTGCGCAAAGAGCATAAGGAAAACGGCGATCCATTGCCGAAGACTGTGCCGCCGGGTCCCGATAATCCGCTTGGCGCGTTCGCGATGACCTTGGGTTGGCCGAGTTATCTCATTCACGGCACGAACAAGCCGTACGGCGTAGGCATGCGATCCAGTCACGGTTGTATGCGGTTTTATCCCGAGGATATTGCATTGCTGTTCGAGCAGATTCCTGTCGGCACCGCAGTACATGTAGTCAATCAGCCGTTGCTGATGGGCTGGCGCGGCGATGCGTTATTCGTGCAGACAATGCCTGTGTTGGAAGACGACACACGCGAACATCCAACCGATGCCGGCGTAGTGCTGAACACCGCGATTTCGGATCGCCTGTGGAAGAAGGCAAAAGCGCACAACGCCGTTGTCGACTTGGAAGCGGTCAATAAGCTAATGCGCGAGCAACGCGGCGTTGCCGTGCCGGTGTCGAAGCGCGGCGTGACGCTTGAAAAATATTTGGTGGACGCGCGTCGCGTGCAAAACCGAATTCCAGCCGGTGCGACCTGGGACGGTCGCGAAGAATTGTTGGTTACCGCCGAGGAATACGAGGCGGTGCGCACCGGCAAGCCGCTGCCGAAGCGCACCAAGGTTACGGCGTCGCGATAATTGATCGCGACAATAGGATCAGGGCTTTTCTAAGACTGCGATCCGCCGTCTTTCGGCGGTGTTTGCGATGATCCCGAATGGGGTCTGCCGCCGCCGCTTCCGTGTCGACGGCGGTTGCCTGAGCCGCCACCCGGTTTCCCGCCTGACCGCGGCCCAGAACGAGATCCCGGCCGCGGCGAATTGTGCGGCGGTGGTTCGCCGTCGAAGCGACGATGACGTTGCTTATGGCGCGACTCCGATGCCGCCAAATCCGGCAGCATGTCGAGCGGCACGGGCGCGACGGGAATGCGGCGGTTAATGTACGCCTCGATATCCGGCACCGAAATCGCGTATTCCTCGCATCCGAAACTGATGGCGTCGCCTTCCGCACCGGCGCGCGCAGTGCGTCCGATGCGGTGCACGTAGTCTTCCGGGTCGTTGGGCAGGTCATAGTTGAATACGTGGCTGACGTCCGGAATATGCAGACCGCGCGACGCCACGTCTGTGCCGATCAGCACGGCCAACGTGCCTTCATGGAAATCGCGCAGCATGCGCAAGCGCTTGCGTTGCGGCACGTCGCCCGAGATCGCTTCGGCATTGATGCCGTTGCCCCGCAAAATTCGTTCGACATCTTCGGCGGCGCGGCGCGTGTTCACGAATACCATGCTGCGGCGCGGATCCATATGCTTGAGCAACCCCACCAATAGGCGCGGCTTTTCGTCGTTGGACGGGTAGTACATGATCTGACGGACGCGATCGACGGTCATTTTGTCGGGCTCGATGCGCACGAGCTGCGGATCGTTCATATGCTCGTACGCCAGCTCAAGCACGCGATGCGACAAGGTGGCGGAAAACATCAGATTGAGCCGTTTATCGGGCGGCGGCAGTCGCCGCAATATGTAGCGAATGTCGGCAATGAACCCCAAATCGAACATTCGGTCCGCTTCGTCGAGCACTGCAACTTGCACGGCCCGCAGATCGATCACGTGTTGTTTGTAAAAATCGATGATGCGGCCCGGCGTGCCGATAAGAATGTCCACGCCTGCTTCCAAATGCCGGCGTTGTTTCTCGTAGTCCACGCCGCCGAAGGCCAACCCCAGCATCAGCCCGGTTGAGGCGCCGACCACTTCGGCATCGCTGTGAATTTGCACGGCCAATTCGCGCGTGGGTGCAATAATGATTGCGCGGGGCGCGACCGTTTTGCGCGTCGGATCCGCCGGTTCTTTTAGTAACTTGGCATACAGTGCGACCAAGAACGCAATTGTCTTGCCGGTGCCGGTTTGAGCTTGCCCTGCTATATCGATGCCCGCCAAGGCCTGCGGCAACGTTTGCGCCTGAATGGGCGTGCATCGTTCGAAGTTGGCATCGGCCAATCCTTTCTGAAGCGATTCAGGTAGATGCAGGCTGGAGAAGGAAAGATCGGTTAAGTGTGATTCGGCCATTTAAAGTGCCATTGATTGCGAAATACGGTGAGGATGATCGTGATAACGGGCCGTGAGGTAATGCACGTACCGTGACTAAGGTGGATACTCGAATACGTCATGAATGCGTTAAGGGCTTGCAAATTGCCGGTCAGCCCGCTTAAATACACCTCAACAGAGCGGACTCATCCGCACCGCCAAGCGAATCCAAGACCCCAGCAAGCATGCAGGTCCGGTTCGTTAAAAAGGCCGATCAAGCTCCCATTTCAAATTTACTCATTTCAATTTACTTGCCCGATTTACGTTCGACCAAAGTCTCGATTCACGCACTTAAGCTTACGTTGTAGCTAACCCAGTTGAATCCGCAGCGCATTCGCTTGCCAACACACCCCGAATTCAGCCGCCGCCCCTTCGTCACAGTTCGCGCTTCACTTTAATCGCTTTGGTCATATCGATTCATCGTCCATCGACTTAACCGTCATCAACTTAATCGCAACCTTTTTTCAGCGTACGAGGTAAGTTGCCGATACATATTGTGCCTGACATTGTGCCTGACCTGGCACTCCGCGTCACCGAGGGCGTTTAACGCCGCATTGTTTGCCTGGATTCAAGCTTTGATCCCGTCGGTTTCGCATCACACATTAGTCGCAGCTTTCCCAACGCCTTCCGTCATTCTCAATGCAAATCCGTCCGGCTTTCCGGCATTCGACAGTCAAGAGGTAACTCTGGTGAGTAGCGAGCACGTAGTTCATATAACCGACGCCAGTTTCGAGGACGACGTCCTAAAAGCACGCAAGCCTGTGCTGTTGGACTTCT
>Ga0315910_10001679_pt1 | contig 20148 bp, 16 predicted proteins | sample EdamamesoilMG_FD_204470 | JGI IMG/M metagenome (GOLD analysis project Ga0315910, IMG submission 204470) | Garden soil microbial communities collected in Santa Monica, California, United States - Edamame soil | ecosystem: Environmental > Terrestrial > Soil > Garden | place: USA: California...
GCCCTCGCTCGCCGCCTGGGGCGGGACCTGGGGGACCCGACAGCCGAGGACCTGTGGAACGAGCTGCGCCGGGTCTCTCCGATGCACGCGGGCATGAGCTACGCGCGCCTCGAGGCCCTGGGGGGGATCCAGTGGCCCTGTGCCGACGAGGGGCACCCCGGCTCGCCCTTCCTCCACGGGCGCCTGTGGGAGGATCCGCTGGTGGGGCCGAGGGCACCCTTCCATCCCGTCGAGCAGGAGCCCCCGGTCGAGTCCCTCGACGCCGAGTTCCCGCTGCGCCTGACCACGGGGCGGCGCCTGGAGTCCTTCAACACCGGGGTCCAGTCGCGCAGCTACCCCTCGCCCCTGCGGCGCGGCGAGACGATCGACCTGTCCCCGGCCGACGCGGCGCGCCTGGCGCTGAGCGAGGGCGAGGAGGTGCGCATCGCCTCGCGGCGCGGGGCCGTGACCGCGCCGGTGCGCATCGACCCCGGCCTGCGCCCCGGGCTGGTCTTCATGACCTTCCACTTCCCGGACCAGGTCGACACGAACGCGCTCACGATCGATGCCACCGATCCCCAGTCCGGCACGGCCGAGTTCAAGGCCGCCGCGGTGCGGGTGGAGAAGCTGACCAGCGCGCGCTGAGCGCCGGTCCCCGGTTCTCCACAGGGCGCCGCGAGGGCGAGCCCGGGACCCTGCCGGCTCGGCCTGGTCCTGCACCTCCGCAGCGGAGCGCGGATTCCCGCCTTCCAGCCTGGATTCCGCATTGACAGATCCGGGGGGGGGTGAGAGGTTGACCGCTCGAAGAGTGCCGGACGCTTCGTCCAGCATCGGTCCTTTCTCATCCCGTCGGAGGAGACATGCGCCACGTCAGACGCCTTTGTCAGATCGCTCTCTCTCTCTCCTGCACTGCAGCGCTGGTGACCCTGCCCGCTGCTCAGGAGCTCCCGCAGATCAACACCCACCTGCGGATCGTCGATGCCAAGACCCAGGAACCCCTGCCCGAGATGACCTTCATCCTCCGGGACGGTGATGGGCTCGAGCTCGCGCCGCAGGTCGGTCCCGGTGGCGAGCTCACGTTCGTCAACCGCGGCAAGAAACTCATCCTCGACCCGATCCACAAGGGCCCGAAGCAGGTGCCCCAGTCGATCGTCCTCGAGGAAGGCCGGCCCACCTACGTCACGCTCTACGTCGACTCGATCACGGGTCGCATCCAGGGCGTCGAGCAGAAGCCGGTCCAGCCGGACATCCGTCCCAACGGCAAGATCCGCCAGCCGGGCTCCAGCGCGATCGGCTTCGGCGGCGGAGCCGGGTCGGACAACTGCAACACGCCCGGCAGCCTCGGCTGCAACTCCTCGGCCACCTTCAGCAACGTCGGCTACACGACGGCTGGAACCGACCCCGCCTTCACGTGCCGCATCGGCGGCGTGGCGCAGGGCTTCGGGACGGCCTGGTACACGTTCATGGCCACGGGCACGATGGCGACGATCGACACGAACGGTAGCGGCGTGAGCGACACGCTGCTGGCGGTCTACTCGGGCACCTGCGGGGCCCTGGTGCAGATCGGCTGCGACGACGACGCCGGCACCGGCCTCCAGTCGCTCATCAACCTCGTCGGCCTGACGATCGGCCAGACCTACTACGTGCAGGTCGCCGGCTGGGCCGCCAGCAACACGGGCAGCATCACGCTCAACCTCTCCTGCTCCGGCGGCGGCGGTGGCGGCGGCAACAACGAGTGCGCGGGCGCCCAGATGGTCACCTGCGACAGCTCGACGGCCTTCAGCAACGCCGCGAACACCACGAACCCGACCGACCCGATCTACTCCTGCCGCGTCGGCGGCGCCGCCCAGGGCTTCGGCACGACGTGGTTCTCCTTCGTCGCCACCGGCACGGGCGCGACGATCGACACGGAAGGCAGCGCGGTCTCCGACACGCTGCTCGGAGTCTACTCGGGCGCCTGCGGGGCCCTGGTGGAGATCGGCTGCGACGACGACGCCGGCACGGGCTTCCTCTCGCTGGTCAACGTGGCGGGCCTGACGATCGGTCAGACCTACTACATCCAGGTGGCTGGCTGGGCCGCGTCGAACCTCGGGAACATCAACCTCAACATCTCGTGCTCGTCCGGGGCGACCCCGGGTGACGCGTGCGAGGACGCGGTCGACGTGGAGTGCGGTGGCTCGGCCTCGTTCAACAACTCGCTCTTCACGACCGACGCGGGCGACCCGGCCTACAGCTGCCGCTTCGGCGGTCCTGGCCAGGGCATCGGCGCCGGCTGGATGAAGTTCGTGGCCACCGACACGTCGGCCCAGATCGACACGCTCGGCAGCACGGCCTTCGACACCCTGCTGGCGGTCTACGACGGCACCTGCGGTGCGTTCGTCGAGCTGGCCTGCAACGACGACGCCTTCGGTCTGCTCTCCAGCCTGTGCGTGGACGGCCTGACCCCGGGCAACACGTACTACATCCAGGCCTCGTCCTTCAGCGCCTTCGACACCGGCGACATCACGGTCAACGTGGAATGCCCGTGCCCGCTCCCGCCGGGGAACGACGAGTGCGAGAACGCCGAGGGCCTGGCCGTGCCTGGCTCGGTCACCTTCGACAACAGCCTGGCGACCGACGACATCGCCGTCCCGTGCGGCGTGTTCAGCGGCCCCTTCAAGAACGTGTGGTACCTCGTGGCCGGCACCGGCGGCACGATGAGCGCCACGACCTGCAACACCGACACGCTCGTCACGGACACCAAGATCAGCGTCTTCTGCGCGGATTGCGGCGACCTCGTGTGCGTCACGGGGAACGACGACAACTGCGCCGCGGGCGGCCCGATCTTCTCCTCGACGGTGAGCTGGTGCTCGCAAGTCGGCGCCAACTACCTCATCACGGTCGGCAACTTCTCCTCGGGCACGGCGCCTGGCCAGATCCGGCTCGACGTCTCGTCCGCGGGTGGCGGCTGCACGCCCACGGTGGTCTGCCTGCCGCAGGGTGCCTGCTGCCTCCCCGACGGGAGCTGCGTGATCGCCACGGCCGACGACTGCGCGGCCCAGATGGGCACGTACCAGGGTGACGGCTCGGAGTGCACCAGCAACGCGGTCGCCGACGGCGGCTTCGAGGCGGGCATCTTCTCCGGCAACTGGGCCGAGTCCTCGACGAACTTCGGCACCCCGCTGTGCGACACCGGCTCCTGTGGCTTCGGTGGCGGCACGGGCCCGAACTCGGGCATGTTCTGGGCGTGGTTCGGCGGCATCCCGGCCTTCGAGGAAGGCGCGGTCTCCCAGGCCGTGACCATCCCGGTCGGCGCCACGACGCTCGACTTCTGGCTCGAGATCCCGGTCGCCTCCGGCAACGGGGTCGACTTCCTCGAGCTGACGGTCGACGGCAACCAGGAGTACCTGGTGCTGGAGAGCACCGGCCCCTTCGGCGGCTACGTCCTCCAGCAGGTCGACATCTCCGGCTACGCCGACGGCGGCGTCCACACGATCGAGTTCCACTCGATCATCACGGGCGCCGGCGGGCTGTTCACGAACTTCTTCGTGGACGACGTGAGCATCAGCTCGGTCGCAATCGAGTGCCCGCTCCCCATCGACTGCTTCGTCCTCGACGTCGAGACGGACGACAGCGGTGCGGCGATCGGCCACGGCGACCGCATCAACACGGAGTTCGACGGCGGGGCCAACTTCCCGGTGACGATCACCGGGGCCGAGGCCGTGTCCGGCACCAACACGCTGGCAGCCTTCAACTCCACCACGGGCCCCTCGGCCCAGGACCCTGACCTCCTGGTCGGCAGTGGCAACATCCTGATCCTGCAGCACGACGGCAACCAGTCGCTGTGCGGGCCGGACACGTACTGCAGCCACAACGACGACGATGACGGCGGCACGATGGACTTCGTGTTCAACGTGCCCGTGACGGTCTCCAGCATCACGCTGATCGACGTCGACTCGACCGATGCGACGTGGATCGTCAACCTCTTCGACGGCGACGGCGACCAGCGGACCTACAACGTTCCGGCTGGCTGGACGGGCGACCTCATCACCGACGCGACGTCGGGCATGGGCGTCCTCGACCTGACCTCGCTCAATCCGCAGCCCGGCTTCATGGGCCAGGCGGTTTCCGGCGAGATCGGTGTCTTCGATGCCGACGACGTCGTGATGGTGCGCGTCAACCTCGGCGGTTCGGGAGCGGTGGACAACCTCTCCTGGTGCCAGCCCAACCTGTAGTCCCCTGAGGGACTGACCTTTCCGGGGAGCCGGGACGCCTCGCGTCCCGGCTCCCCGTGTTTTCGGGGGAAGAGCCGACCGCGGAGTCGCCGGGAAGCGGAGGAGCGCGGAGGGGGAGCGGTCACGCCGACCGCGCGAGCTGTGGCCGCTCCGGCGATCGGCTAGACTCCGCGACGGTGGATCTCCGGCACCTCTCGAACCCCGCGAGCGCCGCGGAGCGCGCCGCGATCGACGCGCTGCTCGGGCCGGTCGAGGAGGGGCCGGACGGCCCCGGCTTCCGCCAGGCGCGCGGGCTGCGCCACCTCCTGCTGCCGGGCCTGCACGCGATCCAGGACCGCTTCGGCTGGGTCCCGCCCGGCGCGCTGGGATACCTGTGCCGGCGCCTGGGCGTGCCGCCGGCCGAGGCCTGGGGAGTCGCGACGTTCTACGCGCTCTTCGAGCTCACGGAGCGCCCGCCCGTGGCCCTGCACGTGTGCGACGACCTCGCCTGCCACCTGGCCGGTGCGCCCAGGCTCACGTCCGAGCTCGAGCGCACGCTCGGTCCGGAGGGCGAGGCGCGCGAGGGCCGCACCTGGCACAGGAGCCCCTGTCTCGGCCAGTGCGAGCGCGCCCCGGCAGCGCTCCTGACCGTGGCGGGCGAGCGTGCGCGTGCCGACGTGCTCACCGAGACCGACCCACGTGCCTGCCAGGAAGCGCTCGAGCGCAGTGCCGCCGCCCCGCCGCCGCGCGCGAAGCTCCCGCAGGTCGGGCGCGACGGCGGACGCTTTCCGCTGCGCCTCCTCGCGCGCGTCGGGCGCGTCGATCCCACCAGCCTCGACGACTACCGCGCCCACGGCGGCTACCGCGCGCTGCGCCTCGCCCTCGAGCGCGGGCCGGCCTGGGTCCTGCGCGAGGTGAGCGACTCCGGCCTCGTCGGCCGCGGCGGCGCGGCCTTCCCGACCGGCCGCAAGTGGCAGGCGGTCGCCCAGGCGCCGGTGCGCCCGCGCTACCTCGTGTGCAACGCGGACGAGTCCGAGCCCGGCACCTTCAAGGACCGCGTTCTGATGGAGGAGGACCCCTTCGCCGTGGTCGAGGCCATGACGATCGCGGGCCTGGCGGTGGGGGCCGAGCAGGGCTTCGTCTACCTGCGCGGCGAGTACCCGCTGGCGCACGCACGGCTGAGCGCGGCCCTGGAGCAGGCGCGCACCAGGGGCCTGCTCGGCGCCGACGTGCTCGGCAGGGGCGCCGCCTTCGACATCGAGCTGCGCCGCGGCGCCGGGGCCTACATCTGCGGCGAGGAGACGGCCCTCTTCGCCTCGCTGGAAGGCTTCCGCGGCGAGCCGCGCTCGAAGCCGCCCTTCCCGGTCGAGGCCGGCCTCTTCGGGCGCCCGACGGTGGTCAACAACGTCGAGACGCTCGTCAACGTGCTCCCGATCCTGCTGGAGGGTGCGGCGAGCTACCGCGCGCTCGGCACGCCGGGCTCGCCCGGCACGCGCCTCTTCTGCCTCTCGGGGCACGTCGCGCACCCGGGGCTCTACGAGCTGCCCTTCGGCGCGCGCCTGTCCGAGCTGCTCGAGCTGGCCGGCGCGCGCGATGTGCAGGCCGTGCTCCTCGGCGGCGCCGCCGGCACCTTCCTCGCGCCCGGCGAGCTCGACCTCGCGCTCACCTTCGAGGACACGCGCAAGGCCGGCGCGACGCTCGGCTCGGGCGTGGTCCTGGTGCTCGATCGCTCGGTCGAGCTCGGCCCGGTGCTGGCCCGCATCGCGCGCTTCTTCCGCGACGAGAGCTGCGGCCAGTGCGTGCCCTGCCGCGTCGGCACCGTGCGTCAGGAGGAGCTGGTGCAGCGCACCCTGCGCGGCCGCTGCCACGGCTCGCCGGCCGCCGAGCGCGCGCTCCTCGCCGACCTCGGCCAGGTCATGCGCGACGCCTCGATCTGCGGCCTCGGCCAGACGGCCTCCAGCGCGATCGAGAGCGCGGTGGCGAAGCTCGGCGCGCTCGCGGGAGGCAAGCGATGAATCCGCAGCCGATCGAGCCCGTCACGAAGGACCGCCACGCCCCCGTGACGGGCCGCGAGGTCGAGCTCTCGATCGACGGCAAGAGCGTCCGGGTCCCCGAGGGCGCGACGATCCTCGACGCCTGCCGGGCCCTCGCGATCGACACCCCGACCCTGTGCTGGGCCGAGAACCTGACGCCGGTCAACGTCTGCCGCGTGTGCGTGGTCGAGCTGGAGGGCGCGCGCACGCTGGTCCCCTCCTGCTCGCGCAAGGCGGAGCCCGGGATGAAGGTCCTGACCGACTCGGCGCGCGTGCGCACCTCGCGCAAGCTCGTGCTCGAGCTGCTCGGCTCCTCCGTCGACCTCTCCACCACGCCGATCCTTGCGCCCTGGCACGCGCGCTACGGCGCCGACCCGGCGCGCTTCGGCCCGCCCGCGCCGCCGGCCGCGGCCGGGGAGCGCGACCACGCCCACGCCGGCGCCCACGCGACGCCCGACGGCGCGACGGCCGCGACGGTCGCGCAGCCCGCCAAGGTCGACAACGAGCTCTTCGCGCGCGACTACGCGAAGTGCGTGCTGTGCTACAAATGCGTCGAGGCCTGCGGCACCGACGCCCAGAACACCTTCGCGATCGCCGTGGCCGGGCGCGGCTTCGAGGCGCGCATCGCGACCGAGCTCGACGCTCCGCTGCCCGACTCGGCCTGCGTCTTCTGCGGCAACTGCATCGGGGTGTGCCCGACCGGCGCGCTCGTCTTCCGCCGCGAGCACGACCTGCGCGAGCGTGGCCAGTGGGACGAGGCTCGCCAGACCGAGACGACCACCGTCTGCCCCTACTGCGGCGTCGGCTGCGCCCTGACCCTGCACGTCCAGGACGAGCGCATCGTCAAGGTCACCTCGCCGCTCGACTCGACCGTCACCGAAGGGCACCTCTGCATCAAGGGCCGCTTCGGCTGGCAGTACGCGGGCGCGGGCGAGGCGGCGCCGCCCGAAGAGCGCTGACCCTCGCGCTCACGAGCGCCGCAGCCGCTCGAGCGCGACCTCGCCCAGGGGCTCGGCGTGCTTCACGCGCAGGCTCTCGGCCCACTCGCGCTGGAAGTCGCGGTCGAGGCGGCGGTGGACCAGGAAGGTGAGCGCCAGCGCGAGCGCGGCGCCGAGCGAAGCCAGCGCCATGTCCTTGTGTGCGTCCCACACGTCGCCCTGGGTGCCGAGGTAAGCCATGCCGAGCTCGCCGCCGAAGGCCTCGGCCGCGGCCCACTCGATCAGCTCGTAGAGCATCGAGGTCGACAGGACCACGTCGAGCGGCAGGAGGTAGCCCCAGATCCCGCGCGCGTCGGCCACGCGCACGAACAGCTCGCGCACCGGGTAGGCCAGCAGGAACCCGTAGGTGAAGTGCACCAGCCGGTCGTAGTGGTTGCGCTCGAAGCCCAGGCGCTCGTTCAGGCCGCGCCCCGTCAGGCGCTCGAACCAGGCGTCGTAGGGCACCTCGGCGTAGGTGTAGTGCGCGCCGATCTCGTGCAGCACGAGGAACAGGAAGATCAGGGCATAGGAGAGCCGCGAGAGCGGCAGGCGCCGCCAGCCGAGGACCAGGACCAGCACGCCGGCGGCCGCCAGCAGGTTCTCGAGCAGCCAGTCGTCGCGGTAGTGCGGAGCGATGCCGAGCGCGATCCCGAGCGCGAGGATCAGCCCCAGGAGGACCAGCGGGAAGGTCCGGGGCCGGCTCATTGCGCGCGCGCCATGCGCGCGAGCTCGGCCTCGGCCGCCAGGCACCCGAAGGCCGCCGTGGGCGCCGCCACGAGCGGCTCGAGCAGCGCGCGCGCCGCCTCCTCGTCGCCCGCCAGGCGGTGCGCCATGGCGACGCCGTAGGTCAGCGTCGCGCGGCTGAGGGGCTGCGGGTCGGCCGCCAGCTCGGCCGCCGCGCGCCGGTCGGTCCCGGCCAGCAGCGCGAGCAGCGCGCCGTAGTCGAAGGACTCCATCAGCTCGAGCTCCTGCGCCGCGAAGTGTCCGGCCAGGGCGCGGGCCGCGTCCGCCTGCCCGAGGTGCACGAGTGCGAGCGTGCGCCAGTAGGCCGCCGCCACGCGGAAGTCGTCGTTGGGGGCGAGTGCCAGGCACTGCGCGAAGGCGCGCGCGGCCTCCTGGTCGCGCTCGAGCAGGTGGCTGGCGAGCCCGAGGTGGTACCAGACGTTGGTGTGCAGCGTCCCGCGCGGCACGTCGAGCTCGTTCGGGGCGCCGTCCAGCTCGACCGTGTCCGGCCGGCCCTCGAGCAGCCGTGCCGCGCGCGCGAGGTCGTCGTGGGCCTCGCGCGGCCGGCGCAGCGACAGGTAGCGGTGTCCGCGGTGTCGCAGCAGCTCGGGCTCGTCGGGGAAGCGCTGCAGGGCCTGCGTGTAGAGCGCCACCGCGCCCGCGAAGTCGCCCTCGTAGGCGATGCGCCGCCCGTACCAGACCCAGGCGTCGAGCTCGTCCGGGTGGGCGCGCCAGCGCGCCTCGGCCGCCGCGCGGTCGGCCGGGATCGAGCGCAGCGCGCGCGGGAGGCCGCCGGGCGCCGTTCCAGCCGCGCCGGGTCCCGCGCAGCTCGTCAGGAACGCCAAGAGCGCCGCCGAGGCCGCCCGGCGCATCGCCTTACGCCTGCCCGCTCGCGAAGAGCGTCTCGCCGCGCGCGTCGATCACCTTGACGCCGACCGGCAGGCCCTTGCGCACGCTGGCGGTGACGACGCAGAAGTCCTCGAAGAGCTCCAGGCACTTCTGGACCTTGCTCGGATCCGAGCCCGGCAGCTCGGGCCGCAGCTCCACGTCGATGCGCCCGATGCGCAGGCGGTTGGCCTCGTTGCGCACGTAGGTCCCGGTGGCGTGCGTGGCGAGCTTGCCGACCTCGACGCGGCTCTTCGAGAGGCAGAAGACCAGGCTGGCCGAGAGGCAGTCGGCCAGCGCCGTGGCCAGCAGGCGGCTCGGATTCGGCCCGGCGCCCTTCCCGAGCGGCGGGCCCTCGTCGACCTCCAGCGGCGGGATCGCCGGATCGCCGAAGTCGACGCGGAAGCGGTAGCCGTCGAGACGCTCGAGCTGGACCTGGAAGGTGTCGGCCATGGTGCCGCCCAATCTACTCCCGCCGGCGGGCCCCCCGCTTCACTTCTGCCAGGCGACCCAGATCGAGACGCCGTCCTGCAGCACGATGCGCCGCGGCGCGCCCAGGCCGTGCGTGAAGAGCGCCTCGAGCTCCTCGCGGTCGTAGTAGTGGTGCCAGTGGGTCGTCTTGCCCTCGACCTGGTTGCGCACCTCCTCGGCGAAGGAGAGGTACTGCTTGGGCACGAAGTCCCAGCCCAGGAGGTGCAGGAAGGCCGTGCCGCCCGGGCGCAGGCAGCGCTGGACCTCGAGGAACAGGTTGTAGACGTGCGGCTTCGGGACGTGCTGGAGCGCGGCGACCGAGTAGAAGAGGTCGACCGTGCCGTCCTGCCAGGGCACGTGCACGCCGTCGTAGTGGACGAAGCGGAAGCGCTCGGGCGAGAGGCCGTCGCGCCGGATGCGCTGCTCGGCGTGCGCGATCATGCCGCGCGCCACGTCGAGCCCGTGGATCCGCGCCAGGCCCGCCGCCTCGGCCACGCCCTGCATGATGTAGCCGACGCCCGAGCCGATCTCGACCACCGTGTCGCTCGGGCGCAGGACGAGCCAGGGCACGGCCAGGATGTGCCGCGCGTACTGCGCCGCGCGTTCGTGCAGCTGGTCGCGCGATGCGCCGTCGTGGATGCGGGCCTCGATCGACTCCAGCGACTCCTCGGGCGTGTCCCAGGTCTTGAAGGCCTCGTGCATCGGGGGCGGCATTCTCGGGAGGCCCCGCGGCGAGATCAAGGCGCGGGCGGATGCAGCGGCAGGCTCCACAGCGCGAGGAGCAGCAGCAAGAGCGCCAGGTTGAGCGGGTCGAGCACGGTGGCCCGCAGCACGACGCGCGTCACCTGACCCCGCCACCAGCGGTCCTCGAACCCGAGGAAGCGCAGCCGCTCGCGCCAGGCGCGCGCGACCCGCAGCGTGCGTCGCAGCCCCATCACCGTCCACCAGACCCCCAGGGCCATGGTCACGCCGCGCACGAAGACGTAGGGCTCGACCACCAGGGGCTCGATCACGGCCCGTCCGGGCGCGTCGTGAGCCAGTGCAGCGCCAGGTACACGAGCGAGGACACGATCAGCACCAGGAGCGACCAGCGCACCTCGCGCCGCTTGACCGCCACGCCGTGCTCGATCGCCTCCTTGATGCGCCCCGCCTCGGCCTCCAGCGCGCGGCGCATGGCGCGCACGGCGCGCTCCTCCAGGTCGTCGGCCGTCTTCTCGTAGACCGAGGAGACCACGCGCCGCGCGCGCTCCTCCATGTCCCCGGCGTGGCTCTCGTAGGCCTTCTTGACGACCTTCTCCGCGCGCGCCTCGACCCAGCCCGAGAGCCCGCGCGGCTCCGCGCCCTCCGCGGGCGGCGGCGGGGCGGCGCCCTCGCCCCCGGGCGCGTCCAGGGAACCGGGCGTGCCCATGGCCTCTGCCCTCGCCCTGCGCCAGCGTTCGAGCCAACCCATGACCGCTTCCAGTGTCGCCTCGGACCGGCCCGCCGGGAAGCACCCGGCCCCGCGACTCACGGGCGCAGCAGGTTGACCTCGCCCGGTCCGAGGGCGACCGGCTGCCGGCGCACCTCGCTGCCCGCCCGGAAGAGGACCAGCGTGCGCGCCGCCTCGGACACGGTCCACACGACCGAGCGCCCCGCGTGCAGCGGCGCGCGCGTCTCGATCCCGGAGCGGCCCTCGCGCAGCTGCGTCAGCCAGACGGGCTCGCCGGCCTCGTCGAGCAGCTCGAAGGCGTCGGCCCAGGTGCCCGGAGGGCCGAGCTCGACCTGCACGTGCACGCGCAGGCTGGCGACGAGCTCGAGCGCGTGCGGGTCCTGGCCGGCGACCTCCAGGCGCACGGGGAAGATCTCCTCGCCCTCGAGGTGCACGTAGGTGCCCTCCAGCGAGAACGGCGGCAGCTCGAAGCGCCCCTCCTCGTCCGTGAGCGCCGGCTCCAGCATCAGGCCGTCGGTGTAGGCCCAGCCGTTCGCGCCCACGCCGCGGAAGGTCGGGCGCGTCACGCGCACCGAGACGCTCGCCAGGGCACGTCCGCGCGCGTCGCGCACGCGGCCGGCGACCTCGCCGGGCAGGCCGGCGGTCGGCAGCACGAGCTCGAGCTCGTCGCCACGCCGCACCTCGCTGGCCTCGACCATGAGCAGCGTGCGCTCGTCCAGCGCGCGCACGCGGTAGCGACGGTCCAGCAGGCCCTCCAGGCGGAAGCGCCCGGCCTCGTCGGTCGTCTCGTAGCTCCAGCCGCCGGCCGTCCGACCCTGGCTCAGGTCCTCGGCGTGTCCGGGCCCGACGTCCCCGAGCCCGGCGGAGGTCGGATCCGCCAGCCACACGCGCACCCCTGCCATCGGCGCGCGGTCGTCGTCCAGCACGCGCCCCGTGACGGCGCCGAGGCCGCCGTCGAGCACGAGCACGACCGGGTCCGGCCACAGCGGCTCCAGGCTCTCCGGATCGCGCTCGACCTCGCGCACGCAGGCGCCGAGGCGGCGCTTGACCGCCACCAGCCGGGCCTCGACCGGCGCGGGCTCGAGGCGCAGCTCGAAGCGCCCGCGCGCGTCGCTCAGGGTCCAGGCCGGGTGCGCCGCGACGCGCGCGCCCGCGACCGGGCGGCGGTCGGCGTCGAGCACGAGTCCGCGCACGAGGTCCGGGCTGCTCGCGGGCCGTTCCAGCACGAGGAGGAGCTCCGGCGCGTCGTGCGCGGGGAGCGGCAGCTCGAGCGCGAGGAAGCCGGCCAGGCTCGCCCCCAGCGCGCCGCCGGGCAGCGCCGGTGCGCGCGCGAAGGCGAAGCGGCCGTGCGCATCGCTGCGGCAGGTCCAGGTGCGCACGCCGGCGCCGTCCAGCGAGCGCCCGAAGCTGACCTCCAGCGGCCCGCGCGGCACCACGCCGAGCTCCACGCCCTCCAGCGGCTCGCCGCTGGCGTCCAGCACCCGCCCGCCCAGGGCGATGCGGCGCGCGACGACGACCAGGACCTCGGCCGTGCTCTCCGGGTCGAGCGTCCCGGCCAGCACGGTCTCGTGGGTCTCGTCGCGTGCGACGACGCGCCCGCGCCCGAGCGCGCCGGCGAGCTCGAAGGCCCCGCCGCTCCCGCTGACGACGGGTGCGGAGCGCACCGACGCGCCCTCGACACCCAGGGCCACGCCGGGCAGACCGAGGCCGGTGCAGTCGAGCACGCGCCCGAGCACACGGCGCACTTCCGCCTCGGGGGCCTCGGCGCCCGGGGCGGTCGGCGGCGCAGCGGCCCCTGCGACGGGTGCGGGCGCGGCCGCGGCCGGCTCGCGCCAGGCCGCGGCCACACGCTCCGGAACCGGTGCCGAATCGAGCCCGGGGTCCTCCGGGCGCGCGCCGCCCTCGACGGCCGGGCTCGGGTGCGCGCGCGAGCGGCTCCCGAGCAGTCCCGGCAGCGTGAGGCCGAGCAGAAGGGCCAGGAGGAGCGCGGGGAGCAGGAGCTGCGCGGGGAATCGACCCATGGGCCTCCACATGGCCGCCCGCGCTCCCCGCTCGCCAGGGATCTCAGAAACGCACGCCCACCAGCGCGCTGGCCCGGCAGGAGGCGGGCTCGAGGGCGCGCAGGAAGAAGCGCCGTCCACTGAGGCTACGCGGCACGTGCGTGCGCGCGAAGGCGCGGCCGGACTCGTCGGCCGCGAAGGCGAGCGTCAGGAAGTCGCCCGGGAGCCCGAGCGGGCGCGGGCAGCCGGGCGGGAGCCAGGCGGCGAAGCGCTCGCCCACGCCGAGCCACAGGGTCGCGCCGGGCGTCGCGCCGGACAGCACGACCAGGTTCGTCGAGTTGGCGAGCCCCGGCCGTGGTCCATCGAGCGCGAGGCCTGGTCTCGGCGCGAAGGCGGCGAAGAGCGGCGCCGCCAGGCCGCCCGTCCCGCTCGCCACGACCACGCCGAGGAAGGCACCGGTCGTGCCGTCGTAGCGACGCACCTCGTGCGCGCCCTGGTTGACGACCAGGAGGTGCCCCTCCGCGTCCCAGGTCAGCCCCAGCGCGTTGACCAGCGCGGGGTCGGCGACGAACACGTCGATCAGCGTCCCGCGCTCGCGGTCGAAGCGCAGGATGCGTGGTGCGAAGGCGTTGGTGACGTACAGGTGTCCGTCGGGACCGAAGGCCAGGTCGTGGGGCCCGTCGAGGCGCGTGGCCGCGAAGTTGCCGAGGAAGGCCCCCGTGCGGCCGTCGTAGCGCTTGACGCGATCGGTGAGCACGCTGCCGACGAAGAGGTCGCCCGCCGGCCCGAAGGTGAAGCTCGTCGGGCCGTCGAGGCCGCCGCCGGCCGCGGACGCTCCGAGCGGCGCGCCGCTCCGTCCGTCGAAGCGCAGCACGACGTCGCCGCTCCCGCTGGAGACGTGGAGGTGACCGTCGGGCCCGAAGTTCACCTGCCGGGGTGCCTCGATCGCCGTCACGAAGACGTCGCGGAAGGCGCCGCTCGCGCCGTCGTAGCGCAGCACCTGGTTCGTGTCGCCGCTGGCCACGTACAGGTCGCCGTCCGGGCCGAAGGTCAGGCCGACCGGGTTGTCGAGCCCACCACCGGCCGCGGAGACGCCGAGGAGCGCGCCGCTCGCCGCGTCGTAGCGCAGCACCTGGTCGCTGAAGCGGCTCGTGACGAGCAGCTCCTCCTGGCCGAGAGCGGGCGTGGCGGCGACGAACGCGAGCAGCGGGGCATGGATGGGGGACACGGGCACCTCGGAGTCCGGGATACCGCGACCCGCAGCGCCCGTGGCCCCCGGCGGGGCGAGCCGAGGTTCGGGTGGGGTGAAGCGCCGTTCCGCGCCGCCGCCGGGCGGCAGAATGGGCGCAGATGTCCGCGTCGACCCGCTCCTCCGCGCGCCTGGCTCCGGCCGGCCTGGTGGCCGCGGCGCTCGGGCTCCTGGCGCTGGTATCGGCCCTGCGCATGGGGCTCGGCTACGCGGCCCTCGGCCGCCCGATCCCGGTCGCCGATGCGCTGGCGAGCGCGCTGCTCGAGTGGGGGCCGTGGGCGCTGCTCGCGCCGCTCGCGTGGCGCCTCGCGCGCGCCGTGCCCCTCGGTCGCGGCCGCACCGGGCGCGCGCTGCTGGTCCACGCCGTGGCCGGTCTGGTCTTCTCGCTCGCGGCCCTGTTCCTCTTCGGCGCGGCCTCGGCCGCACTGCGCGAGTGGCGCTTCGGCACCGGCGACCTGGCCAGCGAGCTGCGCACGCTCTTCCTGTTCAAGCTGCACACGGGCTGGCTCGTCTATGGCGCCATGCTGCTCGGCTTCCTGGCCTGGGAGGAGGGCGGCCGGGCGCGCGACGAGGCCCTGCGTCGCGCCCAGCTCGACGGCGACCTCCTGGCGGCGCGCCTGGCCGCGATCCAGGCCCAGCTCGCGCCCCACTTCCTGTTCAACACCCTGAACGCGATCGCCGCCTCGGTGCACGCGGACCCCGACGCGGCCGAGCGCATGCTCGTGCGCCTGGGCGAGCTGCTGCGGACGGTGCTGGAGCGGCGCCACGCGGCGGAGCAGAGCCTGGCGGACGAGCTCTCTTTCCTCGACGCCTACCTCGAGCTCCAGCGCGAGCGCTTCGGCGCGCGCCTGAGGGTGGTGCGCGCGGTCGAGCCGGCAGCCCTGGAGGCGCGCGTGCCGACCTTCCTGCTGCTGCCGCTGGTCGAGAACGCGCTCCAGCACGGCGTCGGGGCCCGCACGGGGCCGGCGCGCCTCGGACTCTCCGTGCAGCGCTCGAACGGCCACGTGCGCATCGCGATCGAGGACGACGGACCTGGCTTCCGCGCCGACGGGGCGGCCCTGGCGCACCGCGGACTCGGTCTGGAGAGCGCGCGCGAGCGGCTGCGCCTCCTGCACGGCGACGCCGGGACCTTCGAGCTCGAGCGCGCGGCCGGGGGCGGGGCGGCCATCCGCCTCGCCTTCCCGGCGGGGAGGCCCTCGTGAGCCGGCTGCGGGTCCTGCTCGTGGACGACGAGCCCCCGGCCCGGCGCAGGCTGCGGGCACTGTGCGCCAGCGTCGAGGGCAGTGGGGTCGAGGGCGTCGAGGTGGTCGGGGAGTGCGACGACGGGCCCGCGGCGATCGAGCGCCTGCGCGCCGGCGGGATCGACCTGGTGCTCCTCGACATCGGCCTGCCGGGGTGCAGCGGCCTCGAGGTGGTGCGCGCGGTCGGGCCCGAGCGCCTGCCGGTGGTGGTCTTCGTCACCGCCCACGGGGACCACGCCGTCGAGGCCTTCGAGCTGTGCGCCCTCGACTACCTGCTGAAGCCCTTCGACCGGGCCCGCTTCGAGGCCATGCTCGGGCGCGTCCGGGGGCGCCTGCAGGACGGCGAGCGGGCCAGGCGGCTGGAGCGCCTGCTGGCGCAGCCCCAGCCGCCGCCGGAGTCCCTCGTCCTGCGGGCCGGCGGTCGGACCCTGGTCACCGATCCGCGCGAGATCGAGTGGATCGAGGCGGCCGACAACTACCTGCGCGTTCACCTGCGGGGCCGGGAAGCGCTCGTGCGGGCCACCCTGCGCGAGTTCGAGGCCCGCCTGGCACCCCACGGCTTCCTGCGCATCCACCGCTCGCTGCTGGTGCATCCGCGCGTCGTGCGCGAGCTCGCGCCGCGCCCGGGAGGCGAGGTCGAGGTGCGCCTGGCGGACGGGACCGTGCTGGTCGCGGCGCGCGCCTACCGGCGCCTGCTGGCGGAGCGCTGGCGGAGCTGACGCGCGGCCGGCCGTCCGCCCTCTTGGACCTGCGCCGGTCCAGCAAGTGGAACGGGTCCGCCCTCTCACGTTAAAGGGAGTTCCAGGATCCGCAGTTGCGACTTCCCCGTACGGTGGGAGTCTCCGGTTCGAGGACCCCCAGCCACCAGAGGATCCGATGCTCCGCAGAAGGGAACTGCTCCGTCTCGGTCTCGCCACGGGACTCTCCAGCCTGGGTGCGCGGCGCGCGAGCGCGCTCGGCTTCGTCAAGGGCGATCCGCCGCCGAGCCCGCGCACCACGCCCTTCGTGGCGCCGCTCCCGGTCCCACCCGTCCTGACCACGGTGAACCCGTTCCCGGCGGACTGCACGCTGCCGCCGCAGTCGGATCTCGCGCGCCTGCGCTTCCATCGCGTGATCACCGAGCAGCGGCTCGTGCGCCTGCACCCCGAGCTGCCGCGCACGGCCATCTGGGGCTACCGCGACGCGAACACGCCGCGCACGGGCTACGAGGTCCTGGCCGGGCCGACGATCGTCGGCCGCGCCGGCGAGCCGCTGATCGTGCGCCACGAGAACGAGCTCCCGCGCGATCACGTCGGCTTCGGCGTGCCGAACACGACGGTCCACTTCCACGGGGGGCACGTTCCGGCGGAATCGGACGGCTTCCCCGAGGACATCCCCGGCTTCCGCGCGGTGATGCACCCCGGCGAGCGCTTCGACTACTGCTATCCACTGCTCGATCCGGGCTTCTCGACCGGCCAGCCGGACCGCACCGACCGTCCGGCGACGATGTGGTACCACGACCACTTCCTCGACTTCACCGGGCCCAACGTCTACCGCGGGCTGGCGGGCTTCTTCCTGTTCTTCGACGAGCTCGACACGGGCAACGAGCGCACCGGGCTGGGCCTGCCCAGCGGGGCCTTCGACATCCCGCTGGTCTTCCAGGACCGGCGCCTCGACCGCAACGCCCAGCTCGTCTACGACGGGATGCTCGACCACAACGGGTTCCTGGGGGACAAGGAGCTGGTCAACGGCGCGATCCAGCCGTACCTCGTGGTGCGCCGGCGCAAGTACCGCTTCCGCATGCTCAACGGGGCCAACGCGCGCTTCTACGGCATCCGCGTCGTCGACCGCGACGGCCGGCCTCAGCCCTTCGACCTGATCGCGACCGAGGGCGGCCTCCTGTCACGGCCCGTGCGCGGGCGCAACCTGGCCATCCTCACCCCGGCCCAGCGCGAGGACATCGTGGTCGACTTCGCGCGCTTCCCGGCCGGGACGCGGCTCTACTTCGAGAACCGGCTCGACCAGGAGGACGGCCGCGGGCCGCGGGGCGACTTCGAGGAGCCGGAGTTCCTCGACCGCGGCGTGCGCCTGCTCGAGCTGCGCGTCGAGGGCGGCCCGGTCGAGGACCCGAGCCGCGTGCCCGACGTGCTGCGCCCCTTCCAGGCGATCCCGGCGGGCGAGGTCGCGCGTGCACGCCGGCGCAGCTTCGAGTTCGAGCGCCGCCACGGCGTGTGGGTCATCAACGGCGAGAGCGTGGACCTCGAGCGCCCGATCGCGGTCGTCCCACGCAACGAGCCCGAGGTCTGGCGGCTCAAGAATGGCGGCGGCGGCTGGTGGCACCCGATCCACGTGCACCTCGAGTTCATGCACGTGCTGCGGCGCGACGGGCGCGTGGCGAACCTGCCCGAGGAGCGCGACGGCCTGGCCAAGCGCGACGTGATCTCGCTCGGCCCCAACAGCGAGGTCGAGGTGTTCTTCGAGTTCCGCGACTTCACCGGGCCCTACGTGTTCCACTGCCACACGCTGGAGCACGAGGACGCCTTCATGATGGGGCGCTTCGACGTGGTCTGAGCTCGAGGATGGCCGACCACGGAGGCACGGAGAGCGCGGAGGAGCGCGGAGAGCCGACCTGGTGCAGGACGGAGTCCGTGCGCCCGGCCCTCGCGCTGCTCGCCGCCCTCGCGCTCGCCTGCCGGGCTCCGGCCGGCGAGCCGGTGCCGCGCGAGGCCCTCGGCCCGGACGCCGTCAGCGAGGCCATCCCGCCCTCCTCGTTCATGCCGATCCCCGACGTGGCCCTGGTCACGCACGAGGGCCGCGCGGTGCGCTTCTACAGCGATCTCGTGCGCGGACGCACGGTCGTGGTGCAGTTCTTCTTCACCGACTGCCAGGGCATCTGTCCCGTCTCGACCGGGCGCATGCGCGAGCTCCAGGAAGCGCTGGGCGAGCGCCTGGGGCCCGAGGTCTCGTTCCTCTCGGTCACGCTCGATCCCGCCCACGACACACCCGCGGTCCTGGCCGAGCACGCGCGCACGATCGGCGCGCGGCCCGGCTGGACCTTCCTGACGGGTGACCTGGCCGACATCACGGCCCTGCGCTACCGCCTGGGGGTCTACGACCTCGACCCGGTGCTCGACGCCGATCGCAACCAGCACGCCGGCGTGCTCGTGCTCGGCAACGAGCCGCGGCAGCGCTGGTCGATGAAGCCCGCGACCCTCTCCGTGCGTCCGCTCCTGGCGGCCCTCGAGCGGACCCTCGGCACCTGACCGACGGCAAGCGCCGCGCGCCCGGCGCAGCTCCGTCGAGTACTCTCGCCCGGCGTGAGCGCACGCCTCCTGCGCGCGCGGGGCCGGGGCCTCGCGCTGCTCCTCCTCCTGGCGCTCGGCGCGGGCCTGGCCTGGTTCCTGCTCGCCTTCGGGCGCATCGCGGCCGGCTACGCGGCCACGATCACGGCCCTGCAGGTGCTGGGGAGCGGAGACGCGCTGGAGGTCGTGCGGGCCGAGCGCCTGCAGCTCCCGCTCGGGCTCGGGCGGCTCCTCTCCTGCGAGCTCGAGGAGCGCGAGGGCGTGTGCCAGGTCCGCGCGCGCTTCCTGGGCCTGATCGAGCGCCGCGCCGCGTGGCGTGCGGGCCTGGGGGCGACGCGCGTGCCGGCGGAGGGTGCGCTCGAGCCCGCCGCGCTGCCCGACCTCGTCCCGCCACTCCCCGCGGACCAGCCCTGGCCCCTGGGCGAGTCGGACGAGCTCGCCGTGCTCGCGCCCGCGCCACGCGCCGCGCTCGAGGCGGCCCTGGAGACGGCCTTCGTCGAGCCGGGCAGCAGGCGCGCGCGCGGCACGCACGCGGTCGTCGTCGTGCAGGGAGGACGCCTGGTGGCCGAGCGCTACCGCGCCGGCTACGACGCGCGCACGCCACTGCTCGGCTGGTCGATGACGAAGAGCGTCACGGCCGCCCTGTGCGCGCGCGCGATCGCGCTCGGACGCCTGCCCGGCGTGGAGGCACCGGCGCGCGTGCCGGAGTGGAGCGCGGCGGACGATCCGCGCCGCACGATCACGCACGCAGAGCTCCTGCGCATGACCAGCGGGCTGGCCTTCTTCGCGAACTACGAGCTGCCCTGGAGCGACAGCCTGCGCATGCTCTTCGCGAGCCCCGACGTGGCCCGCTACGCCGCCGAGCAGGAGCTCGAGCACGCGCCGGGGACCGTGTGGTCCTACTCCGACGGCACCTCGAACCTGCTGGCGCGCTCGGTACGCCTGCTGGCCTCGGACGACGAGGAGGAGCGGCGCCTCTTCCCGCAGCGCGCGCTGTTCGCACCGCTCCGCATGGCCACGGCCGTGATCAGCGTCGATGCGGCCGGGAACTGGGTCGGGAGCTCGCTCATGCAGGCCTCGGCCCGCGACTGGGCGCGCTTCGGCTGGCTCCACGCGGACGACGGCCTGTTCGCGGGTCAGCGCCTCCTGCCGGAGGGCTGGGTCGACTTCGTCGCACGGGCCACGCCGGAGAGCCCGCACCACGGTTACGGGGCGCACTTCTGGCGCTACGACGCGGCCGCCGGGTGCACGGCCGAGGGCGTGCCCTTCGATCCGCTGCTCGGGGGCGTCTTCTACGCCTCCGGGCACGACGGCCAGTACGTGTGGATCGACCGCGCGCGGCGCGTCGTCGTCGTGCGCCTCGGCGCGCGCGGCCCGGCGCCCTTCGACCCCGAGGGCTTCCTCGCGGCGGTCCTCGGCGCGCTCGCCGAGCCTACAGCTCGATGAGCTCGCCCTCCGCGAGCACGCGCATCCCCGCGGCCTCGATGCGCCGCCGCGCCGCGCCGGCCGGATCGGCGGCGGGGTTCGTGTGGTTGAGGTGCGTGAAGCGCACCTTGGCGCGCTCCCCGGCCGGAAGGCGCGCCAGCCGCTCGAGCGACTCGACCACGAAGGGGTGCGGGATCTCGGCCATGCTGCGCCCGGGGATCTCGCCGTCGGCGAAGAAGCTGCCGTCGAGCAGGGCCACGTC
>Ga0315910_10001680_pt1 | contig 20147 bp, 16 predicted proteins | sample EdamamesoilMG_FD_204470 | JGI IMG/M metagenome (GOLD analysis project Ga0315910, IMG submission 204470) | Garden soil microbial communities collected in Santa Monica, California, United States - Edamame soil | ecosystem: Environmental > Terrestrial > Soil > Garden | place: USA: California...
GGCCGCCGCTCAGGCTATTCAGGTAGCGCCGAATGCTGTCCTTGCCGACGTAGACTCCACTTGGGCCGATCTCGAGCGTCCCGTCGTCGGCGAATAGATCGACGACCTCGCTCCATAGCATCTTGTCCGTGTAGTAGCCGTAGCTGCCCTGCAGGTTGTGGATGTCGTTGACGTCCTCGATGTGCTCCGCGCGGCCGTCGACGGCGCTGAGCCGCGGCCGCAGCGCCGCGAGACTCGCGGCGATATCGGTTGCAGCGGCAGCAGCGGGGGGCGGGGCGGCAGCGGTGCGCGGGGACTCCGTCGCGCAGACTCCGGGCTCGCAGCGTCCCGACACGGGGTTCGCGTAGTGATACCGCGGTTGATAGACCGACGGATAGGACTGATAGACCTCGGTCGGGGGTCGATCCGGCGGGAAACTCGCGAGCGGTGGAGTCATCGGCTCGGGGGCCTTGTGCCAGCCCGGCGAGTAGGGGGCCTGGAAGGTCTGGTACCAATGCACCTTGCTGAACTTCCAGACGCCGTTTTCCTTGACGTACTCGTTCTCGTACGGGCCCTCGGCCCAGGTCGCGCTCTGGCCGTGCTCGCCGATCTGAATCAGCGCACGCCAGCGGCCCTTGGCCGTGAGGCCGTCCGGCGCCACGTGCACCACGCCTTGCAGGATCATGTGGTTGTGGAGCTGTCCCGGTTTCAGACCTTCGCCGCCGATGATGAGGTCGTAGAACTCTGCGATGCGCGCGCGGCCGACGTAGACGCCTAGCCCCGCGAGCTCGGCGGTCGTATTCGGATCGTCGGCGAACAGCGCGCCGATCTCGCGGCTCAGCTTCTTGTCGACGTAGTAGCCATACGCGCGCTGCAGCCGCTTGATGGCCTTCGTGTCCTCGAGCAAGCCGACTTCGCGTTCGAGCGAGCCGAGCTCCGCTTCGAGCGCTGCGACGCGTGCCTCGGGTGTCGGCTGTTGTGCATCGCCAACCGTGACGAGCAGCACGCCGCAGAGCACGGCGACGCCGGACGCGCCAACCATCTCTGTTAGAGACATTCTTCTATCCCCCTCTGACACGCTGCGCCGATCTACCGTCGGCTACCGCAATCGAGCGTGTGGAGCGCGCCTCAGGCCGGTTGTGCCGTGTATGCCTGAAGCTGCCGCGCAAAATCTTGCAGCGCCCGAATGCCGCTGGCCTCGGCTTCGGCGCACCAGGCCTGCAAGCGTTTCAGATCGGACTCCGTCTTACCGGTGGTCTGTGCGCACAGCGCTTTCAAGCGCTGCATGAACGTGTACACGGTCTGTAACGTTTGGTTGTGCTTGAGCGCGTTGTCGAGCCATTGCCGAGTGCTCGGATCATCGGGCTGGCCGTTGTTCTCGCGGATCATCAGCTTGCGGACTCGCGCGAGCTGGCGACGCGGGAAGCTCGGCTCGCCTTCGGCGTGGCCGATCAGCACAGGCGCGATCACGCGGCGTCCATAGAGCTTCAACACGTGAAAGCGGTTCGTGACGACGGCGCGCAGCGTGTCGATATCGATCGTGCTCGTTGCGCGCGAGAACGACGCGACGGGCGCAACTTTCTTGACGCTCGCGAGCCCGAGTATCTCGAGCAAGCGGATGTAAACCCAACCGATGTCGAGCTCCCACCACTTGTTCGCAAGCTTCGCCGACGAGCCGTAGGCATGGTGGTTGTTATGGAATTCTTCGCCGCCGATCAGGATGCCGACCGGAACGATGTTCCGCGATGTGTCCTGGGTTTCGAAGTTCCGATAGCCCCAGTAGTGCCCGACGCCGTTGATGACGCCGGCAGCCCAGAACGGAATCCACGCCATCTGCACGGCGAAGATCGGCAGGGCGACCCATCCGAACAGCGCGACGTCGATCAAGAACATGATGCCGAGACCGGTGTACCGGTACCGGCCGTACACGTGCCGCTCGAGCCAGTCGTTCGGAGTGCCGCGACCGTAGTTCTCGAGAGTGTCGGCCTTGGAGGTCTCGGTGCGGTACAGCCCAACACCGCCGAACAACACGCGCCAAATGCCATAGACCTGCGGGCTATGGGGGTCCTCGGTGGTCTCGCAGCGGGCGTGGTGCTTGCGGTGCACCGCGACCCATTCGCGCGTAACCATGCCGGTCGTGAGCCAGAGCCAGAAGCGGAAGAAGTGGCTCGCGATCGGGTGCAACGTCAGGGCCCGGTGCGCCTGGTGACGGTGCAGGAAGATCGTGACGCTCGCGATCGTGACGTGCGTCAGCAGCAGCGTTACGCCGACGTAACCCCAGAAGGACAGATTCCACAAGCCGTCGAGAGTCATATCTAAGCTTCCCCTGTGCTTCAGGCCCCGTCCCTGAAGCCGAATCGGATTGTGAAGCGCGACTTGTTCTCGTTATTGGCGTCGCGTCTCGTTTTTCGGCTACCCGGCTTACCTTAATGTGTCCATTCCGGGTATGGCCGCAACTATGGTGGCCGGTGGGGCCTTTTGCAACCCGCTCATTTGGGCTCAATAGCGAGGCCCTGCGCGGCCATTAGGCCGCGAATCACGGCCGCCGTATCCTCGCGAACCACGCCTTCTTGGCCCGAAAACCCGAACCCGCCGGCCTTGCCGAGGGCCACGTCGAGCGCGGTGAAACCATCCTTGTCCGGCGTGTCGAGCTTCGCGCCCTTCGCGGCCAGAAACCGGATGACGTCGTCGTAACCCTGCATCGCAGCGCCATGCAGGGCCGTCTGTCCGTCGCTCGCTTGTGCATTCACATCGAGGCCCTTGTCGAGCAGCAGCTGGATCGCCTCGATCGCTTGAGCTTCGGTCTTGGACCGCCCCGTGCTGTCGGCCTCGTTCGTGCCGAGACCGGCCGCGGCCATGAGCGGGTTGATCGCGCTCCGCGTGGGGCCCAACGTCGGATCCGCGCCGTGCTCGAGCAACAGCTTCATCGCAGGTAGGTCGGCCGCCTTGGCTGCGCGCAGAAACGGCGTCGTGCCGCCGCCGAGCATCGTGTCGTTGCCGCGGTCGAGCTTCGCGCGATACGGCGCCATGCGCTTCAAGCCGACGTTCACGTCGGCGCCGTGCTCGATCAGCAGCCGAGCGACGTCGAGACCGGTCAACTTGTTCTCGAGCACCTTCGGAGCTGGGCGATTCGACTTCGGCATCGTGTTGAAGTCGATCGCGGCGTATAGCGCCGTGCGGCCCGTGTAATCGGCGAGATTGGGATCCGTGCCGGCTTCGACGAGCGCGCCCGCGACGTCGAAATGCCCGTTGATCAGCGCGATCACGACGGGGCTGATGCCGTCCGGCGTCGTGGCGCTCACGTCGGCGCCGCCCTCGATCAACACGGGCAGGCAGTCCAAACAGTTCTCGCGCGCCGCGAACAGCAATGGTGTCAGGCCGCCCGGCGGCAGCCACTTATCGCGGGGCTCGGACGTAACCTGTCGCTCCCACTCTTCGGTGTTGGAGCGAGCATTCACGTCGGCGCCGCGCGCGATCAGCTCGCGCAGCATCGCGGGATGGCCTTGCGCCGCAGCCCACATCAGCGCGGTCTGTCCGTGCCAGGCTTCGCGCGCATCGATCTCGGCGCCGCGTTCGAGGAGCACGCGTGCGGCATCCACGTGCCCGGCGCGCGCGACGGTCATCAACAACGTCTCGCCGTCGCTGCCCAAGGCGTTCACGTCACCGCCCGCGTCGAGCAACCGCGTGAGGAGTTTCGGATCGCCGCCGATCGCGGCCAGCCGCAGCGGTGTCACGCCGTAACGGTTCGCGGCGTTGACATCGGCGCCGGTGCGCAACAGTCGATCGACAATCTCGCCATCGCCTTGACGCACGGCCCAATGCAGCGCCGTGGTGCCGTCCGCTTCCGTGGCACGGACTTCAGCGGCATCGCGCGCGAGCGTAAGCGCGGTGTCTCGGTCACCGCTTTTCACGGCATGCACGAGGCGCGGCTCGGCCGCGCCGGCTGGCATGGCCGCTACGAGGCAGAGCACAGCAGTCGCAGAGTAGACGCAGGCCGCCGTGGTGCGCTTCACGCGGACAGCTCGCTGATCGTGCCGGTGCTGTCGCCGAGCGACTCGACCTTCGCGTCGATCTTGTCGAGCATGGTCAACAACAGATTCGTTTGCGGTGCGTGGTCTTCAGCCACGATGTGCTGACCGCCCTTCAACCGGCCGCGGCCGCCACCGACGAGCACGTTCGGGAGCGGGTAGTGGTCGTGAGCGTTGCTGTTGCTCATGTTGCTGCCGTACAGCAGCATCGAGTGGTCGAGCAGCGAGCCGTCGCCGTCCGGTATCGCGTCGAGCTTGGCCACGAACTCGCCGAACAGCCCGATGTGGAACGCTTGGATGCGGGCCAACATTTCGAGCTTCTCGGCCTTGTTCTGATGGTGCGAAACCGCGTGATGGCCTTCCGTGACGCCGACTTGCGTGTAGGTGCGGTTGCTGACCTCGCGCGCCATCATGAACGTGAACACGCGTGTGATGTCGGCCCGGTACGCGAGAGCGAGCAGGTCGAACATGAGCCGCACGTGCTCTTCGTACTCGAATGGAATTCCGGACGGCGCCTGCGGGATATCGATGTCCGCGTTCGCGGCGACCTGCGACTCGGCGCGCGCGAGCCTGCGCTCGATCTCGCGAACGCCCTCGAGGTAATCGTCGAGCGTTTGCCGGTCGTGAGAGCCCAAGTTGTGCGACAGGCCCGTGGCTTGCGAGGTGACCGCATCGAGGATGCTGCGGTCCTCGACTCGGCGCGCGAGTCGGGCGGCTTCATTCTCGCCCTGGCCAAACATGCGCTCGAACACCTTGCGCGGGTTGATCTCCATCGGCATCGGCGTGGTCGGCGTTCGCCACGACAGCGTGTTCATGTAGATGCAGCCGTAATCGCGGTCGCAAGCGCCGATCAGGCCCGCGTGGTCCTCGGTCGCGAGCTCCATGCTCGGCAGCAGCGTGTCCTGACCGATCACACTCGCGGCGATCTGGTCCGCGGTCACGCCCGCATAGGCGTCCACACCTTGCGTCGGCTTCGGCCGCACGCCGGACAACCACGTCGTGGGGCTCAACGAATGGACCGCCGACGAATCCGCGGCCTTGTGGTGCAACCGGCTCACGATGCTCAGTCGATCGCGATACGGCTCGAGCGAAAGGTTGATGTTCTTGAACTCGAAGCCTTTGCCGGCCGTTTCGGGCGTGAAGAGCTTCATCACCATGCCGTGCGGCACGTACACGAAGCCGACGCGCGGGGTCGCCGCCGTCGTGGCCGCGAAAGCGGGCACCATGGCGTCGAGCAGGGGTAAGGCGACCGTTGCGCCGATCCCCTTCAGGAAGCTGCGTCGTGCGAGGTGTTTCTGGGTGATGAACATTCCGGGCTTTCTCCATCGAATGCCGAGATCAACCGATTGAAAAGTGTAGCGAATGCCCGCCTGGAACCCAATCGGCCGGCACACGCCTACATGTGTGGGAATTCGCCTCGCCTTGGAGCCCGGCGGCGGTTTTCAGGCGCATTCCCGCAACCGCCGCGAACTTCACTGCGACACTCGATTTTTCTCAAGGTCCTCGAGCCAGTGCTCGGCGGAGCACGCGTATTCGAGCGTGGCGGTGTCCGCCATGCGCTGGTAGTACGCGACGCGTCGCTGCGGGCCCGCGTAGACGCCGGGGTCCGTGACCGTCATCTCGATCACGAGCACGTCATCGTTGATCGGCTTTTGCACCGTCGCGACGAATCCGGTCGGTCGCGCCGCGATTAGCCCAAGCTTCGTGAGATACGCGCGCTCGACGATCTGCGTCTGCTCCGTGCGCGGCCACGGCCGCATCGGCCATTCCGAAAGCAGCGCGGTGTCGATCACGAGCGTATCGCCGTCCCAGGTGCCGACCGAGTGACCGACTCCCTGCGGCAGGAAATCCGTCGGGTGCGGGCGCCCGTCCAAATACACGCGCCGGACTTGTGTCTCGAGCTCGGCCACCATCATGAGCCGCGACGCGTTCTGCACGATCTCGATCGGATACGACACCGTCGACAACATGACGGCGGGCATGCCCGAGCCGTAGCACCAGGCGCCGGTCTCGGGAACCTCGGTGAACTGGGCTGCGAACGCTTCGAGCAGCGCTTCGCCCTCGGCCGAATACTGCGGCGCTCTGGCGCCGTCGGGGCTCTCGACGGCGAACGCCATCCAGACTCCGGACAGATCCGGATGCGCGTTCGGCGGCGGGCCGGCGTCTGCGGCCGGTGAAGTCGACTCCGGCGGCGAGCAGGCGGCCAGCATCGCGACCATTGCCACGGCGCAGCTCACGCGAATCATCGTCATGATGTCTCCCTCGGCAACTAGCCGCGCCAGTATGTAGCGGAACGACGTGCGAGGTAAGCTGGTGCGATGAACGGCCAAGCTCGTGCATCGAGTCGGCGCGCGTTTCTCGGCGGCGCCGCTGCGTCCGCATTGGTGTTGAGTGCGCCGCGCGTGTTGCGCGCGCAAACGCCGTTGTCGCTGCGCTTTCGCACCATCCCCGATCCCGACGGTTGGCATCCCGCGTTGCGGTTGAAGGGCGACTGGCTCGTCTTCGAGATCACCGACGGCGTGCATTCGGGGTTCGGCGAAGCGTCGCACAGCATGGATGACGAACGCTGCAAGGCTGTCGCCGCCGAGCTGTTCGCGAAGCACTACGTGAGCTTCGTTCCGTCGCTCGAGCGGCTTGCGGCCAAGGAGCGCGAGATTGCCGGCACGTCGCCGGACTTCGTCACAGCCACCGCGCACTCGGGGTTGAATCAAGCGTTGTACGAGTTGCTCGCGAAACGCGAGGGCGTGCCTGTGTGGCAGCTATTCAGGACCACGACACCGGTCGAAGGCGTGAAGCTGTACACGACGATCAACCGCGCGCTCACGACGCGCTCCGCGCAGGAATACAGCACGGTCGTCGGCGAGGTCCGAGCGCAGGGGTTCGAGATCTTCAAGTGCGCGCCGTTCGATGCCGTGAACGGGCCCGACGATGCCGTCGAGAAGAGCGCGGCAGGGTTCGCGCAGCTTGACGCGCTGAAGCAGCAGTTCCCCGAGCTCGTCATGCGCATCGAATGCCACGAGCGTTTTCGGCCGCAGGACTTCGTCGAGCTGATTCCGCGCTTCGAGCGGCTCGCGCCGGATTGGGTCGAGGAGCCGTTCGCGATGGGTCCCGCCTACGACGGCTTGAAGGGCCGCAGTACGCTGCGGTTCGCGGGCGGCGAGCTGTTCTTCGGCAGCACGCGGTTCAACGAGATCGCGGACCGCCGTTGGGTCCACGTGATCATGCCGGACGTGAAGCACGTGGGCGGCTTTGGCCCGCTGCTGACGGTGATGAAGCAGAGCGACGGGAAGATCGACGTATCGCCGCACAATCCCTCGGGACCGATCTCGACCGCGGCCAGCCTGCATGCCGCGGCCGTGCATCCCAGTCTCGTACGCTCGCTCGAGTACTCGTTCGACCGCCGGCAGACGCGCCGCAGCACTGGCGAGGCGATCGAGCGCGGCACGCTTCGGCTCAGCGCCAAGCCCGGTTGGGGCGTGGAACCCCCCGTTTAGCGTCTTGCCCGCGTGACGCGGTTGTCACATTTGTGAAAAGATCAGGGCGGACCATAGGTTGTGTGCTTTTATTGAAGTACCGTTAACGCATGGCCACCAACGTGCCTGAGTCCGCATCGGTTTTGCACCGCGCCCGTGGATTTCGCCCGACATGGGGAGAGGCCGCGGTCGATCGCGTGCGCTGCGTCCTGCGCTGCCGCGACAAGTTCTTGCTGGCCGACCATGGGCGGCGCGGCAAAGATCCGAAGTGGGGGCTGCCGGGTGGTCGGCTGCTGCCGCGCGAGGAGCCGTTGGTCGCGCTCCGACGCGAGCTGATCGAGGAGCTTCGTCTTCAGCCGTCGACGATCCTCGAGGTCGGCGACTGGTGGCATCGCGACGAGAACTACCGCGTCTACGGCTCCCGGATCGCGCGCGCCGTGCGCTGGTTCGACGAGCGTGAGCTCGCGGGTCTCGCTTGGCTCGAGTACGAGCAGGTGGTTGCGCTGGCGGCGGGCGGCTCACTGCACAAGGGCTTCGAGCTCGAAGCCATCGCCGAATTCCGGCGCCGTTATCCCTGATCGCAGCCGGGCTAGTAGCCCAGCGCGAGATCCACGACGGACAAGACCTTGTCGCCGCGAACGTAGCGGCGCACGTTCTCCGCGACGAGTGTGACCGTGCGGTCGTCGCGAAAGTCCGAGCTCGTCGCGACGTGCGGCGTGATGATCACGCCAGGCAGCGTCCACAGAGCGTGGCCTGGCGGTAGCGGCTCGGGGTCCGTGACGTCGAGCCCCGCGCCCGCGACGCGGCCCGTGCGCAACGCCGCCACGAGCGCGTCGGTCTTTACGCTCTCGCCTCGCCCGATGTTGATGAAGTACGCGCCCTGTTTTATCGCGGCGAAGAATCGTTCGTCGAACATTCCGCGTGTCGCTGCCGTCAGCGGAGTCGCGTTCACGACGACGTCGGCTCGTTTCGCGAGCTCGACGTACTCGTCCGCGAGGCCCACGTACTCGACGTACTCCGGGCCTGTGCGCGAGCTGTTGCGCGTCGCGATCACGCGCATACCGAGGCCGTTCGCCCGCTTCGCGACCTCGGTGCCGATGCCGCCCAAGCCAACGACGAGCAGCGTCTTGCCCTCGACTTCGAGCGGCCGCTCGGCGCGCAGCTCGCGGAAGCCGCGCGTGAAAGCGCCGGCTTGTTGCTCGCCGACGTACACCGGCAGCGAACGCGCGAGCGCGAGCATGAGCGCGATCGCATGCTCGGCCATGTGCGGCCCTTGGATCCTTTGCAGATTGGTGACCAGGATGCCGCGCTCGGAGACGGCCGGAATCGTCGTGCAGCTGTCGGCGCCGGCGTTCAACAGCTGAATCCACTTCAGCTTTTGGCCGCGCGCGATGAGGTCGGGTGTGCACAGCCCAACCAGCACGTCGGCGTCCGCGATGACCTCTGCCATGCCCGCGAAGTTGCGCAGTCCCGGCACGCCGACGACCTCGGCCTCGGGCGCGAGCGCCCGCAGCGCCTCGGCCGCCTCGACGTCGGCGACGACGATTTTCTTCGGCGGTGCCCAACCCTCACGCTCGCGGACCGGCGCAGCGGATTCCCTGAGCTCGAAGCGCTCGATCAGCGCCGCGCCGGCCGCGCACAGCTCGTCGCAATCGCTCGCTGGTTGAGTGCTCGCCGGCGAGGCGACGAGCACGGCAAGTGCGGCGAACGCGAGCGCGAGCCGAGTGCTCACGTCTGCATGCCCCAACGCTTCACGGTGCGCCGCTCGATCGTGCGAAAGATCACGTTCTCGACGAACAGGCCGAAGATGATGACTGTGAGCAAACCCGCGAACACTTCGGGGATCCGGAGCTGGTTCTTGTTCTCGAAGATGTACCAGCCGAGCCCGCCGGAGCCGGAGCTCACCCCGAACACGAGCTCGGCCGCGATCAGCGTGCGCCACGCGAACGCCCAGCCGACCTTGAGCCCGGTCAGGATGCTCGGGAACGCGCCGGGGATGAGGATTCGCACGATGTAGCCGACGCTCGACAGGCCATAGTTCTGGCCGACCATGCGCAGCGTCGGAGACAGTGCGCGAAAGCCGGCGAACGTGTTCAGCGCCACGGCCCACAGCACGGCGTGCACGAGCACGAAGATCACGCTGTTGTCGCCGAGCCCGAACCAGATCAGCGCGAGCGGCAGCAGAGCGATCGACGGCAGCGGGTTGAACATCGCCGTCAGAGTCTCGAGCAGGTCGGCGCCGATCCGCGACACGCTCGCGAACGCGGTCAACAACGCGGCGAAGAACAAGCCCGCGACATACCCTTTCAGCAGCAGCGACAACGTGTAGAGACCGGCGGTCGGGATCTCGCCGGCCGCGATGCCGGACAGCAGCGCCGCGACGGTGTCCGTGAAAGTAGGGAACAACAGCGGGTTGTTCAGCGTGCGCGCGTAGATCTCCCAGATCGCGGCGAGCAACACGAGCAGCACGGTCTTGCGCACGGTGCCGTTCGCGTACAGCTTGGTCCAGAAACCGAGCGGGCGCGCTGCAACAGCGAAGCCGCTCGCATCGGCGCTCGGCGTGTGCAGGATCTCGGGGCGCGTCGCGTTGATCGAGAGTTGGTCAGACATCGGCGATGGCCCCCGTGCGGTCGAACAACAATCGTTGGATGCGTGCGGACAGGAGCTCGCCGCCGTCTCCGACGGTGTCGCTACCCGTGCAGTTGATCTCGGCTTTTGCGCGTCCCGGGTGGGGCGTGAGCAGCAGGATTCGATTGCCGATGCGGATGGCCTCGGGGATCGAATGCGTCACGAACAGCACCGTGAACTTCGTGTCTTCCCAGAGCTGCAGCAGCTCTTCCTGCATCTTGCCGCGCGTCAACGCATCGAGCGCCGCGAACGGCTCGTCCATCAGCAATATCTGCGGCTCCATCGCCATCGCGCGTGCGATCGCGACACGCTGCTTCATGCCGCCCGACAACGTGTGCGGAAAATTGTCCGCGAACTTCGTGAGACCGACCTTCGCGATGAAGTGCATTGCACGCTCGATCGCGGCGCTCCTCGCGAGCTTGCCGCTCGCAGTCAGCGCGAACGCGATGTTGTCGCGCACGGTCTTCCACGGCAGCAGCTGGTCGAACTCCTGGAACACGAACGCGCGATCTGGCCCCGGGTTGCCGATCCGCGTGCCGCTCAACAGCATCTCTCCCTCGACGGGCTGAAGGTACCCGCCGATCGCTTTGAGCAACGTCGACTTCCCGCAGCCCGACGGGCCGAGCACGACGAAACGATCGGCCTTGCGCACGTCGAACGACACGCGATACGTCGCCGTGACGAGCTGCTCGCCCGTGCGGTACTGCAACGTGACGCCTTTGACGGAGAGAAGGGCCGGTTCCTGCATGGCGGCGGGAGTATACCTTGCTCGCTTGGCGCGGTTCGGCTCGAGCGCTGGCCCGATGTCGCGACTCGTGGCAGAGTCGTATGCCCTTCTGCGCACACTATCAAGAGAGAAAAAATTGAGCGCTGGGTTGCACGAGAAACCTCCGCACGCTGTTCTGTTCGAGATGTTGTTCGGCGCCTGGACGGCGAAGATCCTTGCCGAGGTCGTGCGGCTCGATGTTCCCGATGTGCTCGCGGAAGGGCCGATGACCGCAGCGGAGCTCGTGCGCAAAGCCGGCATTCGCGCTGATCCGATGGCGCTGCACCGCGCATTGCGCGCGTGTGCTGCGCTGGGCGTCGTGACCGAGGATTCCGCAGGAAGATTTGGGCCGACGCGCCTCTCGGCGCTGTTGACGCGCGATGCTCCGGGCACGCTGAAGCGCCTCGTCGAGTACTCGGGCGGAACGTTATGGAAAGTTTGGACGGGTCTCCCCGAGGGTCTTGCGACGGGCAACTCGCAAGCACGGGCGCAGCTCGGATTGGAGTTCTTCGACTACCTGGCTGCGAACCCGCGAGCGCTCGAAGAGTTCGGCGAGACGGCGAAGGCGCACAGTGCCGTCGCCAATATGGGCGTGATGGAGCGTTACGACTTTTCCGGCATACGCACGCTCGTCGACGTCGGCGGAAACTATGGGGCGCTCACGCTGGCCGTGCTCGAGAAGTACGCCGATATCTGCGGTGTCGTGTTCGACCGGCCCGAAGTCATCGAGGCGGCTCCGACGAATTTGCCGGTCACGAACGCGTCCGTGGCGCACCGGCTCCGCTATGAGGCGGGCGACATGTTCAAGCAAGTGCCGCCCGCCGATGCGTACGTGCTGAAGCTGATTCTCCACGATTGGGACGATGCTTCGTGTGCCACGATTCTCGAGAACGTCTGCGGCCGGTTGGAGCGCGGCGGCCGCGTCATCGCGATCGACAACGTGATGCCGCCGCTCGGCGACGTCTCGAACGTGCCGGCCAAGCTGCTCGACGTCAACATGATGTTGCTGTTGTCCGGCAAGGAGCGGACGCGCGTCGAATGGGAGGCTCTCTATCGCGGTGCGGGGCTCACGATCACGGCGATGATTCCGGTTCCGGACGCGTTCAACCTATTCATCATCGAGGGGCGCCGTGCTGCGGAGCGCTGACCGGGCGTCTACGAGCCGGGTGCGGAGTGGATCTCGGGGAAGAACATGTCGCGCCACGATTCCGGTCGATTCTCGATCGAGCCGATGTCGTTCATGAACTCGGCGTACTTCTCGAGGTTCTCGGGCGTAGTCGTGAAACGAATGTCGGGGTCGCGCAGCACTTCGACGAGCTCCGCAACCGAGAACCCCGCGGCCGATTCGGCGGCGAACAGTATCTGAGCGGCGGTTTCCGGCTCGCGCCGAATCAACTCGTTCGCTTCTTCTAGCGCGGCGATTACCGCCGCGTATGCCTGCGGGTTCGCTTCGCGGTAGCGCGCGGTCGTCGACAACATCGTGAACGTGGTCGCACCGCCCATGATGTCGTCGGTATCGAGCACGGTGCGCACACGCGGGTCTTTGATTTCGCGTTGATGGAACGGCGGCGACGTGAAGTGCGCGTTGATCTGATTGCCGCCGGAGAGCAGGGCGATCAGCGCGTCTGCGTGCGTCATCGTGACCGTGTAGCGATCGAAACGAAACGCCTCGGCAGCGCCGTAGCGCTGGGCCGCATACATCTGCATGTTGATCGACGGGATCGACACCTTCACGGCCGTCACGGCGATCTTGTCGGTCTCGGTCAGGTCGTCGATGGCGGTGAGCGCGGCATTCGTCGTGTTCAGGTACATCGGCAGCGACGACATCGCGGCAACGCCGCGAATGTCGGCCGAGCCGCGCGTGCGGTCCCACAGCGTGATGAACGCCGGCGGGCCCGCGGCGATGAAGTCCACGGATCCGGACAGCAGCGCGTCGTTCATGACGGCCGGGCCCCCGAGGTCGATCCAACGCACGGTCAAATCCGGCACGCCCGCAGCGGCGGCGTGCTTCTCGATCAGCGCGCGGTCGCGCATCACGAGCAACGGCAGAAAGCCCACGCCGCCCGCGCCGAGCGGAATGCGAACCTCGGTAGTGCTACCGGTGGACCCGCCGCAGCCGGCGAGCACGAGCAGTGCGGCGGCGATCGCCGAGCCTGCAAATCTGCGTCGAGTCGCTCGGCGCATCAGTGCGTGACTCGGCCGGTGCGAGGCGCGGCGGCTTGGCGCGGCACTGTCGCGCGCGCGATGTCTCCCGCGTTCGCGAGCGTGTCGATGCGCCAGCATTGATCGACCACCGCGTCCACCTGTGAGCGCGGCAGCGCGAGCACGGATTGGTCGACGAACTTCTCGGTGATCTGCTCGTTGGAGAGCGGACGATGCAAGTTGCCGAGGGATTGCTCGACGAACTTCGTCAGTGTTTGGCCGTTCCGCAGCACGACCTCGATGTGAACCTGATCCTCGGTGATCGTCGCGTCGCCGACGGCCGTCGTGACGTCGCGCACGCGCTTCAACGCGGGATCCGCGATGGCCTCTTCCGTGAATTCCCGTAGCCCGCCTTTGCCGCGCACGAGGCCGATCGCGGCCGCGTGATAGATCGAGTACTTGCTCTCGAGCGCACGCTTGAGGTCGCTCTTGTTGCACAGATCGAGCACGCGCGGTGCGACGCGCAGCCGCACGCCGGCGATGGCGTCCGGCGACGGGTGGAACTCATGATGCAGCTGGCTGCAGCCGTCGATCGTCGGATGCACGACGAGGCCGCACGCGTACGGCTTGTACGCGTTGTAGCGCAGCTCGAAATCCGTGCCCAACCCCGCGGTGATCTTGCTCAGGTCGTACTCCGCCGCAGTCACCGCAGCGAAGCCGCGCGGCCCTTCGAGCGCATGCTCGCCGGCCGTAAAATCCGCTCTGCCGAGCAGCGCAGCCGTGTAGCCGTTTTGCGCCGCGCGGCCGGGTTGGAACGACTTCGCCATCGAGCCGAACATCTCGCGGAGGCCGGCTGCCTGCGTGGCGGCCACGCCGAACGCCCACACCATTTGCTTCGTCGTGAGCCCGAGCAGCTTACCGATGGCCGCCGCCGCGCCGAACACGCCCGTCGTCGACGTGATGTGCCATCCGGCGTCGTAGTGCGCGGGATACACGGTGTTGCCGATCCGCGACTCCACCTCGAAGCCCAGGATGAACGCGTGCACGAAGTCGCGGCCCGACGTGGGGATAGCGCTCGCGTACGCGAACAGCGCGGACGCGACCGGCACGCTCGGATGGATGAAGTTCTTCGGCAGCGTGTCGTCGTATTCATGCACGTGCGAGCCGATGCCGTTCAAGAGCGACGCATGCAGAGCGTCGAAGCGCTCGCTGCGGCCGAGCACGCAGGCCGTCGCGTTGCCGGAGTAGGGCGCGAGCGTCCTTATCGCGACGTCGAGCGCAGGCTCGATGCTGCCGCCGAGCGCGCACCCCAGGTAGTTCACGATCGCGCGCTTGGCCTCGTCGCGCACGTCGCGCGGGATGGCCTCGAGCGTGCTATGAGTGACATATTGCGCGAGCGCTTCGGTAACCGACATCGGATCTCCGGAACCCAGTTGCGACAGAGCCAGCGATCGTAAACGAAGCGCGGTCGATTCACGACCCTGACGAGCTCGAACGAGCGCCCGTCAGCCGCCGCTCGGCCGCACGCGCTGTCTGACTTCCTCGCCGAAGTTCTCCACGACGACGATGCTAGCGGGAGCGGGAGTGTTCTCGTCCTCCGGCAGGATCATTAGGAAACGACCGTCCCGCGCGACGTCGTACGAGCGCACGGTTAAGGTCGACCGTTGAACGAACTTGCCCGAGAACAACCGCTGTGGCGCAGCGAATGCGAGCTCGGCGCCAGTCTCGACGGCCACAGCCATGACCGCGCCGCCCTGTTGATACAAGAGCTCGCGCCCGTCAGCGGACCAGAGCGGCTCGAAGCCGCCGCCATCCGACACGCGAACGGGCGCACCATCGGGATACGCTTGGACCCAGACCTCCTCTTGCCCGGTGCGGTTCGAGGTGTAAGCGATCCAGCGGCCATCCGGCGAGAGCGCGGCGTCGAACGCGTCGAAGTCCGATTCCGCGGAGTCCGACGAAACGATGTCGCGCAAGTCTCCGGTCGGCGCAGCCGGCGTCGCGGTGATGTCGCCACCGGTGTTGTTGAGAATCAGCTCCCCTCCGGTCGACCAAGCTCCGGGAATCAAGAATCCCGCGCGCAGCGGTTGCGGCGTGCGTGTGCTGCCGTCGGCCGCCAGCGTCGCTAAGCCGGTCCCCAACACGAGAAACACGACTTGCCGGCCGTCCGGGCTCCAGATCGGCAAACGATTGTCGTTCGGCAACGCGAGTGGAAGCGGAGGCCGGCCACGTAGATCGTAGCTCCAGAGGTCCCCATCGTCTTCCGCGCCCGTCACGAGTAGCAGCCGCTGGCCGTCGGGCGAAAGGCGCGGGTCGCGTGGGTTCGCGACGAGCTCGGGCACCGCGCGTCCGGTTACTTGACCCGTCCTGTCGACCCAGACCACAGCCGCTTCGGTTACGGCTGCTGCAGTTCCCGATACGTACACGAGCGTGCCGTTCGCCGCGAGAGCGACGTCGGCTGCGCCTCCGGGTGGGCGCCGAATCCCCTGCACAAGGGTGACGGCCTCGCCCGTCGTGGTCAGCGTAGACGCGTCGAATGGCACCGCCATCAGCGTGTCCCCGCGCATGAACACGATGTGTCCCGTGTCGAGGTAGCGGGGTGCCGAGCCACCCGCGATCACCGACTTCTCCTCCCCCGTGTCGAGGTCGAGCACGGCCACGCGATCGCCGGCGCTGTCTGCGAAAGCACCAAACAGCACAGCGCGGCCACCCGGCAATAGAATGGGGGCGGCGACGAAGCCTTCTTCCCTCGCCGGCATCAAAGGCTCGGGCGTGCCTCCGCCGGCGGCCGACACACGCTCCAATCGTCGCCCCGACGAAAAGATCACGAAATTGTCGGAGCTCCACCAGGCGCCCACGAACGGTGCGACTCGGTCGACGATTTTGACGGGCGATCGGCCGTCGATCCCGATGCTGACAACTGCTCCGTCCGGCGTTCCGTAACCGATCGATCGGCTGTCCGCGGAGAAAAACAGATTGCGATTTCCCTGTGCCGCTTGCGCTGTGTTCGGAATCGCACGTGCCTCGAGCGAGTCGAGCTCGCGCACGTAGAGCTCCAGGCTCGCGTCCTCGGCTCGTTGAGCCCAGTACGCAATCCGCCGGCCGTCCGGTGAGATCGTGAGATCGAGGTCGCCCATGTTCGTGAGCGGCGCGGTTGCCTGCGGCGTGATCGTGAATCGGGAAACCAGTGGTGGACTCGTCGGCTCGAGTGTTGCGGCTGCCGGCCGCCGGCTCGCGACGTATCCACCCGCGAGCAATGCGCCGAGCACGAGCGCGGCCGCGAACGGCAACGCGCGGGTCCATAGCGATTGCGCGGGAGCCGGGGACGCGAAGGCGCCGGACAGCGCGAGCCGCACGTCGCGCATGTCGGCGAGGCGCTTGCTAGCGTCCTTCTGCAGGCACAGCTCGAGCGTGCGACGAACCGAAGGCGACACACGTGCGGGCAGCGCCGCCAAGTCCGGCTCTGTCTCGAGCACGCGCGCAAGCGTGCTCGTGACGTCCTCGCCGAGGAATGCAGCCTTGCCCGTCAGCATTTCGAACAGCACGCAGCCGAACGCCCAGATATCGGTGCGCTGATCCACGCGCTTGCCGCGCGCTTGCTCCGGGCTCATGTATGCAGCGGTGCCGAGCAAGAGCCCGGCCTCGGTGGGCGCAGGCGTCGTGAGCGCGGCGGGCCCGGGGCCGCTCGCTTGTCGCGTGTCCAGAGCCTTCGCGATCCCGAAGTCGAGAACCTTCACGTGACCGGGATCCGTGAGCTTGATGTTCGCGGGTTTCAAGTCGCGGTGCACGATGCCGCGTTCGTGCGCGGCCTCGAGCCCGCTCGCGATTTGCATCGCGATCGCCAGCGCCTCGTCGGCGGGGATCCGGCCTTGCGCGATCCGCTCGACCAGCGTCGGGCCTTCGACGAGCTCGATCGCGAGCGCGGTCGTCCCGCCACTGCGCTCGATTCCGTAGATGTATGCGATGTTTGGATGATTCAGCGCGGCGAGCGTCTTTGCTTCCTGCTCGAAGCGAGCGACGCGTTGCGCGTCGCTCGTGAACGCCGCAGGCAACACTTTGATCGCCGCTTCGCGGCCGAGCTCGGTATCGCGCGCTCGATATACCTCGCCCATGCCGCCGGCCCCGAGCGGCGCCGTGATCTCGTAGGGGCCGAAGCGCGCCCCGGTCGTCAACGCCATTTCTTTACCTCAAGCGACGTTCGCGAACCGGACGGAGTAGATCGGCGGGAGATAGCAGCTCACGTTGTGCCAATGCTCGCCCTGATCTTCGCTGACGAACAGGTTGCCGGTGGTGCTCCCGAACGCGAGCGTGTCGCCGTCGGCCGCGATGTCGAGGCCATGGCGGTACACGACGTCGTAGGCGTGCTGCTGCGGCAAGCCGTTCTTCAGCACCTCGAAACTCTGGCCGCCGTCGCGCGTGCGCGAGACGACAAGCGCGCCGTCGACGGGGTAGCGCCACTGGTCCTTCTTGCCCGGCACGAACCAAGCGGTGTTCGGTTCTTCCGGATGCACGACCACGGGGAAGCCGAACACGGACGGCTTCGCATTCGTGATCTCGGTGCACGTGAGCCCGCCGTCGGTGCTGCGGAAAATTCCGTTGTGGTGCTGGATCCAGATGTGATCCGGTGCCGTGCGGCATTGCGAGAGCCGGTGCACATCCTGGCCGCGGCGCTCGAAGGCCTGGTCGGGTGGGGCATAGTCGGCGCGCAGACCCTGGCCGTAACAGTCCCATGATTCGCCGCCATCGCGCGTCATCCAAACGCCGCCGCACGATACGCCGAGCCGCACGACGTTCGGGTCGCGAGGATCGACGAGGATCGAATGAAGGCCCGGATAGTCGGCCCCGCCGCCTACCCAGAACTTGCGATCGGGGTGTCTCCAGAGGTTCTCCACGAGTCGCCAGCTGTCGCCGCCGTCCGTCGACTGGAACAAGCCGCCGGGGATCGATCCGCACCAGAGCTCGCCCGGGCGCCCGGCTTCGAGCGACCACACTTTCATCACGTTCCACGGGATCGGCGTGTTGCGCATCGGATCGAGGTCGACGACGTCCTCGGGCTTCGGCGGGTACTGAGGTACCGGTCGCTCTTCCCACGTCGCGCCGCCGTCGCGCGAGCGCTTCATCTTCACGCCGAAATGGCCCATGTCCTGCGCCGCATGCAGCGTGCCGTCGGGCTCCGCGAGCGTCATCGTGACGGGGTCACCGAGCAGCTCAGCGCGATCGATGCGCCATCCGCCGCGGTGACGGCCGACCACAAAAAGCCCTTTACGTGTGCCGACCAGCAGTCGCGATGCCATCGTCATCCTCCAGAAAGCGCTTGAAAAACATAAACTTCACTGTCGGGATTAAGGCTGTCCATGAGCTTGCGGCGGTCGCGTAGGTTCCGACCGTCGACGAGGACCTTCACGTGGTGACGAACCTCGCCCTGGTTGTCGAGCACGTAGTCGCGCACGGCCGGCCACGACTCGAAGTACCGCTCGAACAGCTCGGCGACCGTGGCCGCCGCGAGCTCTGCGGTGGGGCAGTCCGTGTGCCGCGTCAGGTTCTGGGTGAAATGCAGGCTGGCCACGGCCTTTCTCTCAGGCCGCGGAGCGCCCGAGCACGTGATACGGGGTGAGCTCCTGGCGGCGGCAGTTCTCGAGCGGCACGAGCACGGTCGTGACGAGCGCGTGCTGGCCCGTGAGCACCGAGTGGCTGATGCCGTCCGTGAACACCATCCACGCCGTGAGCGGGGGGAAATGAATTTCCTGGTAGTGCTCACGACTATCGCGGAAGCCCGGGTTTTCTTTCATGAAGTTATGAATCCGGCGCATCGAGCGGTCGTACGGGCTCGAGTCGATCACGCGCAGCAGCGGGTACAGCCTGCCGACTGCACCAACCACGCCGCTGTAGAGCTTGTCGAACGGACCCTTATCGACCGAGACGCGCGGCTTGCCGCCTCGCGCCGCGTCCCATAGCTCGCGATGCCGGCCCATGAGGGCGTTGAAGCTACCCTTCGTGCCCCAGACGCGGTCGCGGCTCGGGTGAATATTCACGAAGAAACGCAGGATCCGCGCGCCATTGGTCGCGCCGTACGCGCCTGCATCGATGTGGACGAGTTCGTTACTCGAGCGGGGCGGCAGCTTGCGGCCGAGCTCCTCGATCGAGCGAAAGCTCGTGGTGCCGAGCGTCCAGCCCGGGACGAAGTCGGGGCACGAACGCCGCAAGAAGGCTTCGACGCGCTGGCCGTGCGTGCGCAGGATCTGCTCCATCCGATCCTTGACGTCGGGCTCAGCCTCGAAGCGCGGAATGTTGTCGGATTCAGGGTGATAGGAGATGTTCTTCACCTGCAGCTCACGCGGCAGCCCCTCGCGCATGAAGTCGAGGTCCGCGTCGTTCGGCAACTCGACGGGGCAACGGTCGAAGAACACGACCTCGGCCCGTTCCATCGCGTCCTGGATTTCGTCCGGCGACGCCTGGTTGAAGCTCTTCAGCGGATATTGGTCCATGCTCAAGCCCTCGCGTGCGGTTGGCTCAGATCGCGGGCACGTCGTTCGATCGACCGGCGGAGGGCGCGGCAGGGTCCTGCCGCGCGTCCGCCGGCTTGCTCACTTCAAAGCGTCGAACTTGTACTTTTGGCCGCCGATCGTCGCGGCGTACATGAGCCCGCCTTCCGCCATCGTGAACGTTTGCATGCCGTTCACGAAACCGGCCGCCGCACCCGTATTCGGGTTCCCGGCCCCCGCTGAGGTAGACGCGCCTTGCGTGCCCGCCGAAGCCTGTGCGCTCGCCGTCACCGCAACGGCCGACGCCGAGGCGTCGAACTCGAATTTGCCGCTAGTGAAGTTGTCGTAGGCGGCCTTGTTCTCGAAAAAGATGACCTGCCGGTATGCCTGACCGCCGGCCTGCGCACCGAACGTGATGTCCGTGAGGGTGGCGATGCCAGTGACTTTGCCGCCCTGATAGACCTGACCCTTACCTCTGGCGCCGCCAATACCGAGACCTCCGCGCCCGATGCGATCCCAGACCGCATAGCCGTAGGCTTTCTCGAAGTACGGCGCGACTTGCGTGATGCCTTTGAACAAATTGATCGTCTCCGATTGATCTTCGACTTCTTGTGCGAGCGCCAGGTGCGATGTGGCGAGCATGGCGGCC
>Ga0315910_10001681_pt1 | contig 20144 bp, 18 predicted proteins | sample EdamamesoilMG_FD_204470 | JGI IMG/M metagenome (GOLD analysis project Ga0315910, IMG submission 204470) | Garden soil microbial communities collected in Santa Monica, California, United States - Edamame soil | ecosystem: Environmental > Terrestrial > Soil > Garden | place: USA: California...
CCGCCAGTACCAGCAGGGTCGCGGCGTGCCGTCGCTGCTCGCCGTCTACCAGGACGCCACGGGCAACGCATTCGCGAAGGCCCTGGCCTATGGCCACGGCATCGGCGGCACGCGCGGTGGCGTGCTAGAGACCACGTTCGCTGAGGAGACCGAGACGGATCTGTTCGGCGAACAGGCCGTGCTCTGCGGCGGCACCTCCGACCTCATCCTCAAGGGCTTCGAGACACTGGTGGAAGCCGGCTACCAGCCCGAGATCGCGTATTACGAAGTGCTCCATGAACTGAAGCTCATCGTCGACCTGCTGCACGAAGGCGGCCTCGCCAAGATGCACAAGTACGTCTCCGACACGGCCAAGTACGGCGACCTGACGCGCGGCCCGCGAGTGGTCAACGACAAGACCAAGAAAGAGATGGGCAAGATCCTGAAGGAAATCCAGAAGGGCAAGTTCGTCAAGCAGTGGATCGCCGAGAACGACGGCGGCCGCAAGGAATACAACCGCCTCATGCAGGCGGATCTCGATCACCCGATCGAGAAGGTGGGCAAGGAACTGCGCGCCCGCATGCCCTGGCTGGAGCAAGGTCGCTAACTACCCGCCCGCAACGAGGTATACCCATGTCCCCGCGCGAACGAGTCATGATCTTCGACACGACGCTGCGTGACGGCGAGCAATCGCCGGGATGCAGCATGGCGCAACCCGAGAAGCTCCGGGTGGCACGGGCGCTCGCGGACCTCGGGGTGGACGTGATCGAGGCGGGATTTCCGGCGGCCTCGCGCGGCGACTGGGAAAGCGTCAACGCGGTGGCGCGCGAGGTGCAGGGACCGATCATCTGCGGCCTCGCGCGCTGCAACCGCGACGACATCACGCAGGTGGCCAAGGCCATCGCGCCCGCCGCGAACAAGCGCATCCACGTGTTCCTCGCCACCAGCGCGATCCATCGCCAGTTCAAGCTGAACATGGCGCAGGAGGAAATCATCCGCACGGCGGTCGAGGGCGTGAAGTTCGCGCGCTCGCTGTGCGAGGACGTGGAATTCTCCCCGGAGGACGCCTCTCGCACCGAGCTCGACTTCCTGACCCAGGTGGTCGAAGCCGTGATCGAGGCCGGCGCGACCACGGTGAACATCCCGGACACGGTGGGCTACACCGTTCCGGATGAATTCGCCGAGCTGTTCCGTTACCTGCGCAAGAACGTGCGTGGCATCGACAAGGTGCGCCTCTCGGTGCACTGCCACGACGACCTCGGCATGGCGGTGGCCAACAGCCTGACCGCGGTGGTCGCCGGTGCCCGGCAGATCGAGTGCACCATCAACGGCATCGGTGAGCGCGCCGGCAACTGCTCGCTCGAGGAAGTCGTGATGGCGCTGAAGACGCGCGACGCGTTCTTCAACCTCGATACGCGCATCGACACGACGCGCCTCTACCCCACTTCACGCATGCTGGCCAACATCGTCGGCGTGCCGATCCCGCGCAACAAGGCCATCGTGGGCGAGAACGCCTTTGCGCACGAATCGGGCATCCACCAGCACGGCATGCTCAAGCATCACTCGACCTACGAGATCATGCGGCCGCAGGACGTGGGCCTGTCGCGCTCCGCACTGGTATTGGGCAAACACAGCGGGCGCCATGCACTGCGCGAACGCATCAAGGAACTGGGCTTCGAGCTCGATGAGGTCGAATTCGCGCGCGTGTTCGAGGAATTCAAGGCGCTGGCGGACAAGAAGAAGGAACTGTACGACGGCGACATCGAGGCGCTGGTGCTGCAGGCCGAGCACAGCGCGACCGGGCCTTGGGTCTTGCTCAACCTGCGCACCTCATTCGACAGCGCCAAGACCGCCGAGGCCACGGTGCGCCTCAGGCACAGCGATGGACGCGAGATCGAGATGCGCTCCACGGGCGACGGGCCGGTCGACGCGGCGCTCAAGGCAATCGAACGCGCCACCGGCGTGGATGTCGTATTGCGGAAATTCGAGGTACGTAGCGTATCCGCCGGCGAAGACGCCCAGGGCGAGGCGCTGGTGTACGTGGAGTACAATCAGCGCACTTACCGGGGCTCGAGCGTCAGTACCAACATCGTCGAGTCCGCAACTCAGGCCTTCCTCGAAGTGATCAACCGCATCGAGCTCGCATCCGCCACGCTCGCCCGAACGGGCGCGCAGCGTATCGCGCAGGCCGTGGTCTAACTTTTTCGGAGTTTCCATGCCCATTCCCGCAACGAAGTACATCTGGTTCAACGGCAAGCTGGTTCCCTGGGAGAAGGCCACGGTGCACGTGCTCTCGCACGCCCTGCACTACGGCTCCTCGGTGTTCGAAGGCGTGCGCGCCTACGAGACGCCGCGCGGCCCGGCCATCTTTCGCCTGCGCGACCACACCAGGCGCCTGTTCGACTCGGCGAAGATCTATCGCATCAGCATCCCGTTCACCGAGGATCAGCTGAACCACGGCCAGCGCGAGGTCATCGCGCAGAACGGCCTGGCGCGTGGCGCCTACCTGCGGCCGGTGGCATTCCGCGGTTATGGCGAGATCGGCGTGGTGCCGAAGATCGAGCCGCCCGTGGAAGTGGCGATCGCTGCCTGGGAATGGGGCAAGTATCTCGGCGCGGCCGAGGATGAAGGCGTGGATGTCTGCGTGTCCTCGTGGCAGCGCGTCGCGCCCAACACCATTCCCGCCATGGCCAAGGCCGGCGGAAATTATCTGTCCAGCCAGCTCATCGGACTCGAAGCCAAGCGATTGGGCTTCGTCGAGGGCATCGGACTGTCGGCGGACGGCACCGTGAGCGAAGGCGCCGGCGAGAACCTGTTCGTCATCAAGGACGGCGTGCTCTACACGCCCGGCGTGGCGCACTCACTGCTGAATGGCATCACGCGTCACACCGTGATGACACTGGCGAAAGACATGGGCATCGAAGTCCGCGAGATCGCCATCCCGCGCGAGATGCTGTACCTCGCCGACGAGCTCTTCTTCACCGGTACCGCGACCGAAGTCGCGGCCATCCGCTCAGTCGATGCCATCCAGATCGGCAACGGCAAGCGCGGGCCCATCACCGCGAAGCTGCAGGCCGCGTACTTCGGTCTCGTGCAGGGCAAGACCCAGGACAAGTGGGGCTGGCTCGACTACGTGGACATGAACGCCCCGCGAGCCGCAGTAGCCAGCTAAGAATCGGCGTGCCGGGGTGGGTGAATCCAAGCCCCTCCCCGGCAGCCTCCCTCATTCCCGAAGAGTTAGATGAGTACCGCACCGAAAACCATGTTCGAGAAGGTCTGGGACGACCACGTCGTCGTCGCCGAGACCGCTGAAACTCCCGCCGTCCTGTTCATCGACCTGCACCTCACGCACGAGGTGACCACGCCGCAGGCCTACACCGAGCTTCGCAAGCGCGGCCTCAGGCTGCGCCGGCCCGATCTCACGCTGGCCACGATGGATCATTCCACCCCCACGCGCACCGAGCAGGTGTTTGGCGGCGTGCCCATCGCGGTCGACTCGGCAGCCAGGCAGGTCCAGCAGCTCGAACAGAACGCGCGCGAGTTCGGCGTCGAGTTGTTCGACCTGCAGGATAGTCGCCGCGGCATCGTGCACATCATCGGACCTGAGCTCGGTCTCACCCAGCCCGGCAAGACCATCGTCTGCGGCGACAGCCACACCTCGACGCACGGCGCCTTCGGTGCTCTCGCCTTCGGTATCGGCACGACCGAGGTCGGCCATGTGCTGGCGACGCAGTGCCTCCTGCAACGCAGGCCGAAAACCTTCGCGATCAACGTGGCGAACAAACTACCCACGGGCGTGACCGCCAAGGACCTGATCCTCGCCATCATCGGCAAGATCGGCGTCTCCGGCGGCACCGGCTACGTGCTCGAATATCGCGGCGACTGCATCTCCGGCATGTCGATGGACGAGCGCATGACCATCTGCAACATGTCCATCGAAGCAGGCGCGCGTGCCGGCATGATCGCTCCCGACGCCACCACCTTCGCCTACCTGCAGGACACGCCGCGCGCGCCCAGGGGCGACGCATGGGCAGCCGCGCTCGAGCGCTGGAAGAAATTGCCCACGGAAGCCGGCGCGCGCTTCGACCGCAGTGTCGAGATCGACGCCGCGACGCTCGTGCCGATGGTCACCTACGGAACACATCCCGGCATGGTCGCGCCCGTCACGGGCAGCGTGCCTTCGCAGGGTGACGCGGTGTTCGAGAAGGCGCTCGCATACATGGGCCTGAAGGCCGGCGAGCCCATCAGCAATGTGCCGGTCAACAACGTGTTCGTCGGCAGCTGCACCAACGGTCGGCTCTCCGACCTGCGCAATGCCGCGCGCGTGTTGCGCGGCCACAAGCTGGCCGCCGGCGTGAAGATGCTGGTCGTGCCGGGCTCGCAGAACGTGAAGCGCGCGGCCGAAGCCGAAGGCCTCGACCGTGTGTTCCTCGACGCCGGCGCCGAGTGGCGCGAGAGCGGCTGCTCGATGTGCCTGGGAATGAACGGCGACCTCGTGCCGTCCGGCCACTACTCCATCAGCACCAGCAACCGGAATTTCGAGGGTCGCCAGGGCGTCGGCGCACGCACCTTGCTCGCCAGCCCCGAAACCGCGGCCGCTTCGGCGATTCGCGGACGCGTCACCGATCCGCGCGAGTTTTCATCGAACTAACATGCCTGCCGTAAAAACCATCCGTTCCCGCACCGTCGTCCTGCCGACGAGCAACATCGACACCGACCAGATCATCCCGGCGCGATTCCTCACCTCGACCTCGCGCGCCGGCTTCGGCAAGAACCTGTTCGCCGACTGGCGTTACGACGCCGCCGGAAATCCCAGGCCCGACTTCGCGCTCAACAAGCCCGAGGCCCAGGGCGCGCAGGTCCTGGTCGCCGGCCGCAACATCGGTTGCGGCTCGTCGCGCGAGCACGCGGCGTGGGCGCTGCAGGATTTCGGCATCGCCGCGGTGGTGAGCACCGAGTTCGCGGACATCTTCCGCACCAACAGCCTCAAGAATGGCCTGGTGCCCGTGCTCGTCGATGAGAAGACGCACGCCTGGCTGCTGGCGCATCCGCAGGCCGAGGTCACCATCGACGTGGAGCAATCGACGCTGGCCCTGCCGGATGGCACGACGGTGAAATTTCCGCTCGAGGGATTCGCGCGCTACTGCCTGCTGAATGGCGTCGACGAACTCGGCTACCTGCTGTCGAAGAGCGAGGCCATCTCGCGCTACGAGCAAGCGCATCGATGAAGGCGACCCGTTGAAAGCAAGAATAGCCGTCATCGCGGGCGACGGAATCGGCCCGGAAGTCGTCGCGGAAGGCGTACGCGTACTGGAACGCGTGGCCGCGAAGTTCGACCACGAATTCGCGCTCGACGCCGCGCCGTTTGGCGGTGCCGCCATCGACCTCACCGGCGATCCGCTGCCGAAATCCACCCTCGACACCTGTCTCGCGGCCGATGCCGTGTTGCTGGGCGCCATCGGTGGCCCCAAGTGGGGACCCTCCTCACCCGTGCGCCCCGAGCAGGGACTGCTGCGCATCCGACGCGAGCTCGGCCTGTACGCCAACCTGCGGCCCATCAAGCTGCACCCCGCGCTGCGCGATACCTCGACGCTCAAGCCCGAGATCCTCGACGGCGTCGACCTGGTGTTCGTGCGTGAGCTCACCGGTGGCATCTACTTCGGTGAGAAGACCCGCACGGCCACGCTGGCCACCGATCTGTGCAGCTACTCCACCGCCGAGATCGAGCGCATCACGCGCGTCGCCGGCCGCCTCGCGCAGGCGCGCAACCAGCGCGTGGTCTCCGTCGACAAGGCCAACGTGCTCGAGACCTCGCGGTTATGGCGTGAAGTCGCCGAACGCGTGATCAAGACGGAATTCCACGGCGTCAGCATCGAACATGCACTGGTCGATTCCACGGCCATGCATCTCATCCGCCGGCCGCGCGACTACGACGTGTTGCTGACCGAGAACATGTTTGGCGACATCCTCACCGATGAAGGCGCCATGCTGGCGAGCTCGTTGGGGTTGCTGCCGTCGGCTTCCATTGGCGACGGTCGCCGCGGACTGTACGAACCCATCCATGGCTCGGCACCTGACATTGCGGGCAAGGGCATCGCCAACCCGATAGGCACCATCCTCAGCGTCGCCCTGCTGTTGCGGCACTCGCTGGGCCTCGAGAACGAAGCCCAGGCGGTCGAAGCCGCGGTCTCCAAGGCTATCGAAGGCGGTGCACGGACCGCGGACTTCGTCGAGAAGGGCCGCACCGCCCTGTCGACGCGTGCCATGGGGGACACCATCCTCGCCGCGCTGAACTGACGCCCCGGTCAATCCGGAATGATCGGCAGGGCGTGTCGAAATGCCCGTAGCCCATTCGACCATCCAGCAGCCACACCGGGTCTGGAGGCCGAATGAACCGCATCGTCAGCCGTGAAGAGTGGGTCGCCGAACGCAAGCGCCTGTTGCTGGAAGAGAAAGAGTTCACGCGCCGCCGTGATGCGCTGGCCGAAAAGCGCCGCGCCCTGCCCTGGGTCAAGATCGACAAGGACTACGAGTTCGATTCAGCGCAGGGCCGCGTGAAGTTCGCCGACCTGTTTCGGGGTCGCTCGCAGCTGTGGGTGCAAAGCGTGATGCAGGGTCCGGGCCAGCCGCTTCAGTGCGTGGGCTGTGCGCTCGGCGTCGATCACATCGAAGGCCTGCTGCCACACCTCGAGAACCACGACGTGTCCTACGTGGCCGTGGCGCGCGCCACCATGCCGGAGCTCACGGCGCTGCGCGAGCGCATGGGCTGGCGCGTGCCCTTCTATTCCTCGTACGGCTCCGACTTCAACTACGACTTCGGGGTGTCGATCCGGCGCGAGGACCTCGCTGCGGGCCGGGCGGAATACAACTACGCGCCCTGTGACACCGGCGGCTTCGAGGATCTGCCCGGCGACAACGTCTTCTATCGCAACGAGTCGGGCGAGATCTTCCACACCTACTCGTGCTTCGCGCGCGGTGGCGAGGACTTCATGACCATCTACCGGCTGCTGGAAGTGATGCCGAGGGGCCGAAACGAATCGCCCGAGCGTGGCATGACCGACTGGGTGCGCCCGCACAACATGTATGGCAAGGGCGGCGAAGTGGCGCCGAATGGACGCTTCACACCGCCCGTGTCCTGTTGCATGTGAAGCGCCATGGACGCCGCCTCACGTCGTGAATTCATCGCCTCCGGCGCCGCGGTGACACTGCCCTTCGCCGCGCAGGCCGCGAACTCGAGTTCCGCCGCGCCGCGTGCCGGACTGTTGGCGGGCAAGCGCGCCGTGATCTACGGCGCGGCCGGCGCCATCGGTGGCGCCGTGTCGCGCGCGTTCGCGCAGGAAGGCGCGCAGTTGTTCCTGGCGGGCCGCACGCTCGACAACGTCAAGGCACTCGAGTCCGAGCTGCGGCAGTCGGGTGCCCTCGCCACCGCGGCCAGGGTCGATGCGCTGGATCGCGCCGCGATTGAAAAGCATCTCGATGAAGTCGTGCGCACGGCGGGCGGCATCGACATCTCCTTCAACCTCATCGGGCTCGGCGGTGACCAGGGGCAGTCGTTGACCGCGATGAGCCAGGAATCCTTCGCCATCGCCATCGACACGGCGATGCGCACGCACTTCCTGACGGCCACCGCCGCGGCGCGCCACATGCAGGCGAATCACAGCGGCGTGTTGCTGGCCCTCACGGCGCAGGTGGCCCGCAAGCCATACGTGGCGAGCGGCGGTTTCGGCGTGGCCTGCGCCGCCATCGAAGGGCTCTGGCGCCAGCTCGCCGTCGAACTCGGACCGGCCGGGATCCGCCTCGTGACGCTGCGCTCCTCCGGCTCGCCCGATGCGCCGGGAGTCACCGCGGCCATTGCCGAGCACGCCAGGACCGCGGGTGTCTCGCGCGAGGCCTTCGAAGCGCGCATCGCCGAGAAGACCATGCTCAGGCGCATGCCGCGGATGGCGGAGATCGCCAACGCGGCCGTGTTGATGGCTTCCGATCGCGCGAGTCCGGTCACTGCCGCGGTGCTCAACGCCACCTGCGGCGAGATTTCCGACTGAGCGGGCTGACTAACTAGCCGAGCGACTTCACGCCGTTCGACAGGTCCGCCAGCAGGTCGTCGGTGGACTCGATGCCGATGGACAGTCGCAGCAGCCCGTCGACCAGGCCCGCGGCCGCACGCGCCTCGGGCGCCATCGCGGCGTGGGTCATGGTCGCCGGATGCGCGACCAGGCTTTCGACGCCACCCAGCGATTCCGCCAGCGAGAACAGCTCGAGCGCCTCGGAAAAGCGCTTCGCGCCTTCGACGCCCCCGGCCACTTCGAGCGTGACGATGGCGCCGAAGCCGCTCTGCTGCCGCTTCGCGATGTCGTGACCCGGGTGGTTCGGCAATCCCGGGAAGTACACGCGCTTCACGTTCTTCTGTTTCGCCAGGTATTCGGCCACGGCCTGCGCATTGCGGCCGTGCTCGCGCAGGCGCACGTGCAAGGTGCGCAGTCCACGCAGCGTGAGGAAGCTGTCGAAGGCCGAGCCCGTGAGTCCCAGGCAGTTGCCCCACCAGCCCAGCTGCTCGGCGAGTTCCCGGGTCTTCGCGATGACCGCGCCGCCCACCACGTCGCTGTGGCCATTGATGTACTTGGTGGTCGAGTGCACGACGATGTCGGCGCCGAGTTCCAGCGGGCGCTGCCAGCCGGGTGACAGGAATGTGTTGTCGGCGACCACGATGGCGCCATTCGCATGCGCACGATTCGAAATGTCCGCGATGTCGGTGATGCGCAGCAGGGGGTTACTCGGCGTTTCGATCCACACCAGCGCCGCCGGCTTCGACAGGGCCGCGTCCACCGCGGCCGCATTGCCGAAGTCGACGAAGTCCACCTTGAGCTCGCCGCGCTTGTTCCACGCGGTCAACAGGCGGAACGTGCCGCCATAACAATCGTGCGGCGCGATGACGCGCGAGCCCACCGGCAACAGGTGGCCCACCAGCGTGATCGCACCCATGCCCGAACCGGTGATGACGGCGCCCACGCCGCCCTCGAGATCCGTGAGCGCCTCGGCCAGCAGGTCGCGCGTCGGGTTGCCCGAGCGGCTGTAGTCGTACTTGCGCTTGTCGCCAAAGCCGCGAAACGCGTAGGTCGACGACAGGTGCAGCGGCGGTACTACCGCTCCCGTGACATCACAATTTTCGAGGCCCGCGCGCACCGCGCGGGTGTCCTGGCTCAGCTTCGTCATCCGGCAATTCCCCAAATTTCTTCAAGACAAGGGTTCATTCAATACAGAGGCGAAGATCGGCGCGAGGCGCCGATTCTCCTTCAGAAACGCATCGTGGCCGTACACCGAGGAGATCTCGTGCAGTTCGGCATTCGGCAGGCGCGCGACCATGGCGCGCATGTCGGCCAGCGGCACGAGCTGGTCCTCGCGCACCGCCACCGCGGTGACCGGCGCGAAGATGCGCGCCGCGTCCACGCGATGCAGGTCGATGGATTCGGACAGGCACACGAAAGATTCCGGGCGGTAGGTCCTGGCGTACTCCGCGCCACGCGCGAACAGGTACTCCTCCACCGGCAGCGTGAAGCTGTCGTCGTCCTGGCGGCGCGCGGCGCCGCCGAAGCGCGCCGAGAACTCCTCGGGGCTGCGGTAGGTGGCCATCGCGAGCGCACGCGCGAGCTCGAGCCCCTTGGCGGCATTGCCGGACTCGAGCGCGAACTTGACGATGCGACGCTGCACCACGCGCCAGGCCGAGGCCATCGGATGCGCACGATCCGCCGCGCTGATCACCAGCAGGCGCGCGACGCGGTCCGGGTATCGCTCGCCAAAGGCCAGCGCCACCATGCCACCGTACGACGCACCGGCGATCGCGCGCAGCGACGAGATGCCGAGATGATTGATGAGGCGCAGCAGCAACTCGGCCTGGTCATAGGCCGAAACCGTCGGGAACACCGCGCCGTTGCGCGGGCCGGTGGAATCGGCGCTGGCGCCGAGATAGTCGAAGCTCAGGATGCGGAAGCGCTGCGTGTCGAGCGCCAGGCCTGGGCCCACCACTTCGTGCCACCAGCCGCCGCGCGGCTCGTCCTGCAACCAGACGCGGCGCGAAGCCGAGATGCCACCCAGGGCCACCACCACCGGCGCGGCGGCGGGTCCCGTGAGACGCCAGGCCAGCGAAACGCCCTCGAGCGTGCCGCCGAAGTGCAGCTTGAGCTCGCCGGGTACCGCGAGCACGCCCTCGCGCACCTGGGACTGGGGGTGCGAGGTGGTGCCTGTGGCCTCTTCGCTATGGGAAACCTGGCTGTCGTTGCTCATCGAATGCTCCGTTCCACACTCAGCGGGCACTCGAAATGAGCCGCCGTGCATCGTGCACGGCACCCACGCAACCCGGGTACGGGTGCGTCGGCTGGCTCATCTGCCGGAATCTGACAAATGCCGCGAGGCATCGTCGACTCCGCAGGAGTTGGCACCTTTCCGCTTGGCGGCGGTTGCCCCGGCTTCACTGGGCCTATCCCTCAGCCGGTCTCGATGAGTGCGCGGATTCTATGAGGCGGGTCTCGCGACTGCAAGCATCCGGGCTTGATTTTCCGCCGCCGGACACGTCTAATGCGCCACTGTATTAACGCGTTAGTACATTAGTCATGAAGCAGCATCGCAATGTCACCGCCCGGCAGGAGGCGCTCTCGGAGCGCAGCCTGTTTGCCGCCGTGCTCACGCTGAAAACCGTCGACGAATGCCGGGCATTCTTCCGCGACCTGTGCACTCCCGCGGAACTGCAGGCAATCGCCGACCGCTGGGCGGTGGTCGAATGGCTGCAGAAGGGCCTGCCCTATCGCGAAATCCACCGGCTCACCGGTGTCAGCGTCACCACCATCGGGCGCGTGGCGCGGTACCTCGCCGACGGCAATGGTGGCTACGCCCTCGCCGTCAATCGCCAGCAACGCCACACCTGATCGGATCGCCGTTTGAACATGAAACCCAACGACAAAGACCAGCGCCTCAAGCTCGCCGTGCAGAAGTCCGGCAGGCTCACGGACCCGTGCCTCGACATCCTCAAGAGCTGCGGGCTCAAGCTGTCGCGCGGCCGCGATCAGCTGATGGGCTTCGGCGAGAACATGCCGCTCGACGTGCTGTTCGTGCGCGATGACGACATCCCCGACCTGGTGCAGGAAGACGTCTGCGACCTCGGCCTGGTGGGACGCAACGTACTCGAAGAAAAGCGCCTCGAGCTCACGGCGCGCGGGCACACCCCGAGCTTCGTGGAACTGCGCACGCTCGACTTCGGTCGCTGCCGCCTGTCGCTGGCGGTGCCGGAAGGCTTCACTTACGAGAGCCCGTTGTCGTTGCGCGGCAAGCGCATCGCGACCACCTACCCGTTTACGCTCGAGCGCTTCCTCAAGGAGCGCAGCGTGGAAGCGGAAATCGTCACGCTGTCCGGCGCCGTGGAGATCGCGCCGCGCCTCGGCCGCGCCGACCTCATCTGCGACCTCGTGTCGACAGGCTCGACGCTGCAGGCCAACCACCTGCGCGAAGTCGAAACCGTGCTCGAAAGCCAGGCGTTGCTCATCCAGACGCCGGTCAAACTTCCCGAGGCCAAGCAGGAGTGGGTGGATCGGCTGCTGATGCGCATCGACGGCGTCCAGCAAGTGCGCGAGAGCAAGTACATCATGCTGCACGCGCCGCGTTCGGCGCTGCCGGAAATCCGCCGACTGCTGCCGGGTAGCGAATCGCCCACCATCATTCCGCTCGAAGGCTCGAACGACAAGGTCGCGATCCACGCGGTATGTCGCGAGAACGTGTTCTGGGAGACGCTCGAGAGCCTGAAGAAGGCGGGTGCGAGCGCCCTGCTCGTCCTGCCCGTGGAAAAGATGCTCGTCTGATGCAACTGCTCGACTGGAACAACTCGACTCCGGCGGCGCGTCGCGCCGCGCTGTCGCGCCCGGCCGCGGAAACGCGCGCCGAGGTGCACGCCCAGGTCACGGACATCATTGCCCGGGTGCGCGCCGGCGGTGACGCCGCGGTGCGCGAGTACACCAGGCAGTTCGGTGGCGCCGTCGCCGACGATCTGCGCGTGAGCCCGGCGGAATTCCAGGCGGCGCGCGCCAGCCTCGCGAGCAGTCAGATCGCCGCGCTCGAACGCGCCGTGGAAAACGTCACGCGTTTCCACGAAGCGCAGAAATCCGCGCCGCTCAGCGTCGAGACCATGCCCGGCGTGGTCTGCGAACGCATCACGCGCCCCGTGGCCAGCGTCGGACTCTACGTGCCCGCGGGTTCCGCGCCGCTGCCCTCGACGGCGATCATGCTGGCCGTGCCCGCGAGGGTGGCTGGCTGCCGGGCACGCGCCATCGCCAGTTCGCCGGATCGTGAAGGTCGCGTGCACGCGGCGGTACTGGTGGCCGCACAACTCTGCGGCGTCGACACCGTCTACAAGATGGGTGGCGCGCAGGCCATCGCGGCCCTCGCCTTCGGCACCGACAGCGTGCGCAAGGTGGACAAGATCTTCGGACCCGGCAGCGCCTGGGTCACCGCCGCCAAGCAGATCGTCGCGGCGGATCCGGCCGGCGCCGCCATCGACCTGCCCGCGGGCCCCTCCGAGGTGCTGGTGATCGCGGACGACGCGGCCGATCCACGCTTCGTCGCCGCGGACCTGCTGGCGCAGGCCGAACACGACACCATCGCGCAGGTGATCCTCGTGACCACATCGCTCGAGCTGGCCCGCGCGGTGGAACGCGAAGCCGCGTCGCAGGCAAAGGCGCTGACCCGTCTCGATATCGTCTCGGAGTCGATGCGCCACAGCCGCGCCATCGTCGTGCCGGATCTCGACACCGCGCTCGCGGTCTCGAACGAATATGCTCCGGAGCACCTGATCATCCAGACGCGCGATGCGCGCGCGCTGCTGCCGCGCGTCGAATGCGCGGGCTCGGTGTTCATCGGCGCCTGGTCGCCCGAGTCCATGGGCGACTACTGCTCGGGCACCAACCACGTGTTGCCGACCTTCGGCTTCGCACGCAGCTACAGCGGCGTGTCGTTGCACGACTTCCAGAAGCGCATCACCGTGCAGGAGCTGAGTGAGTCGGGCCTGCGCGACCTCGGCCCCACGGCGATTGCGCTGTCGAGCCTCGAAGGCCTCGACGCCCATGGCAACGCGGTGCGCGTGCGGCTCGAGGCCCTGGCCGCCAAGGACGCGACATGAACGACATCCTCGCGCTGGCCCGCCCGGAGATCGTGGCGCTCAAGCCGTATTCACACGCGAGCTGGGACCCTGCGCTCGAACGGCTGCACGCCAATGAGCTGCCGTGGCGGGCCGAGTCCGACCGCTCGCGTGCCGGGCTCAATCGTTATCCCGAACCGCATCCGCACGAACTCGCCGCGCGGCTCGCCGCGCTGTATGGCGTCGAGCCCGGCCAGTTGCTTCCGGGACGCGGCAGCGATGAATCGATCGACCTCGTGGTGCGCGGTTTCTGCCGTGCCGGCGTCGACAACGTCATCATCTGTCCGCCAACCTTTGGAATGTATGCCGTGGCCGCGCGGGTCCAGGGCGCCGAAGTGCGCGAAGTGCCATTGCTGCGCGACCGTGGCTACGCGCTCGACGTCGACGCCCTGCTCGCGGCTTGCGATGCCCGCACACGCGTGGTGTTCCTGTGTTCGCCCAACAACCCGACGGGCAACGCAATCGAACTCGCCGACATCGCCAAGGTGCTCACCGCACTCGCGGGCAAGGCGCTGGTCGTGGTCGACGAGGCCTACATCGAGTTCTCGGGCGACGCCTCATTGACCGCGTCGCTCGACAAGTTCCCGAACCTGGTGGTGTTGCGCACGCTGTCCAAGGCCTTTGGCCTCGCGGGCGCGCGCGTCGGCTCGCTGATCGCGAGCCCGACCATCGTGGCGCTGCTGGCCAAGGTGATTCCACCCTATTCCATCCCCCAGCTCACCATCGAGGCCGTATTCGCGACCTTGGCCGCGCCGCAACTCGCGGTGCAACGTGAACGCGTCGCGCAGGTGCGTACCGAGCGCGATCGCCTGGCGGCCGCGCTCGCCGCGAGTCCGCGCATCGTCAAGGTATGGCCCAGCGTCGCCAACTTCCTGCTGTGCGACTTCCGCGACGCGGAAGGCGCGCTCGAGGCCGCGCGAAATGCCAGACTCATCATCCGCGACATGCGCAATGTCTCGCCGCAGGCGCTGCGCATCTCGGTGGGCAGCATCGAGCAGAACGACCGACTCATCCGGAGCTTCGAGTGACAGGTACCCGCGTCCTCTTCGTCGATCGTGACGGCACCCTCATCGAAGAGCCGCCCGATGAGCAGGTCGATTCCATCGAGAAGATCCGCTTCATGCCCGGGGTGTTCGAGGCGCTGCGCCGGGCACGCGCCGCGGGCTTCAAGCTCGCGATCGTCACCAACCAGGACGGCTTGGGCAGCGCAACCTTTCCACAGGCGCACTTCGACATCCCGAACCGCTTCATGCTGGACGCATTCAGCTCGCAGGGCATCGAGTTCGACGCCGTGTTCGTTTGCCCGCATCGCAAGAGCGACGCCTGCGATTGCCGCAAGCCGAAGATCAAGCTGGTGGAGGGCTATGTGCGCGAGCAGGCCGTGGATCTCGCCGAGAGCGTCATGGTCGGCGACCGCGACACCGACCTGGAGTTCGCGCGCAACCTGGGCGTGCGCGGCCTGCGCGTGCGTCGCCACGGCGAAGCGTCCGAGACCTGGCCGGCCATCCTGCGCACGCTGACCGAGCGCCGCGCCAGCCTCAAGCGCAAGACCAAGGAAACCGACATCGACGTGACGGTGAATCTGGACGCCACCGGGCCGATCAAGGTGGTCACCGGCATCGGCTTCTTCGACCACATGCTGGAGCAGATCGCCAAGCATGGTGGATTCGCGCTGAACCTCAATTGCAATGGAGACCTGCAGATCGACGAACACCACACCGTCGAGGATTGTTCGCTGGCGCTGGGCGAGGCGCTGCGCAAGGCGCTCGGCGACAAGCTTGGCATCGCGCGCTACGGCTTCGTGCTGCCGATGGACGAGGCGCAGGTGCGCGTGGCCATCGACCTCTCGGGCCGCGCCTACGGCGTGTTCGAAGGGAAGTTCTCGCGCGAGGCGGTCGGCGGGCTGCCGACCGAACTGGTGCCGCACTTCTTCAAGTCGCTGGCCGAAAGCCTCAAGGCCGCCATCCACGTCACCATCACGGGTGAGAATACCCATCACATGATCGAAGCCTGCTTCAAGGGCACGGGCCGCGCGCTGCGCGAAGCGTTCCGCCGCGAGGGCGCGGAACTGCCTTCCACCAAGGGAATCCTGTGAGCGTCGTCATCATCGACAGCGGCGGGGCGAACATCGCCAGCCTGCGCGCGGCGCTCGCGCGCCTCGGCGCGGAGTCCGTGGTGAGCAGCGACCACGACGTCATCCGGCGCGCGCCGCGCGTGCTGCTGCCGGGCGTGGGTTCGGCGCACGACGCGATGTCGCGGCTGCGCATGGGCGGGCTCGACCAGCTGATTCCGCAGCTCAAGCAACCCTTGTTGGGCATCTGCCTCGGCATGCAGCTGCTGTACGAGACTTCCGAGGAAGGTCCGGCGCGATGCCTGGGCGTGATTCCCGGGTCGATCGGCAAACTGAAGGCGGAGCGCGGCCGGCCTGTGCCGCACATGGGCTGGAACCAGATGACGCAGGTGCGCCCCGATCCGCTGATGAACGGCATCGGCAGCCTCGACCACGTCTACTTCGTGCACAGCTTCGCGGCACCGACCTCGCAGGCCACGGTCGCGATCACCGACTACGGCGACGCGTTCACGGCGGTGGCGCGGCGCGACAACTTCTGCGGCACGCAATTCCACCCCGAGCGTTCGGGCGTGGTGGGTGCGCGCATCCTTGCGAATTTTTTGAAAGAACTGACCTGAAAGAGTCGAATTGACCATGATCCTGATTCCTTCCATCGATCTGCGGAACGGGCGCTGCGTGCGGCTGCTCAAGGGCAACTTCGACGCCGAGACCCGTTACGACCTGGAACCGCACGAGCTGCTGCAGCGCTACCGTGCGCTCGGCGCGACCTGGCTGCACGTCGTGGATCTCGACGGCGCCAAGGACGGACTGCTCGCCAATCGCAGCGTCATCGTGCGGCTCGCCTCGCAGAAGGCCCTGCTGATCCAGGTGGGCGGCGGCGTGCGTTCGGTCGCGGTCGTCGACGACCTGCTGCGCAATGGCATCGATCGCGTGATCGTCGGCAGCGCCGCGGTGGAGAAGCCCGCCGAAGTGCAGTCCTGGCTCAAGAAATACGGCGCCGAGAAGATCGGCCTGGCCTTCGACGTCCGCCACGACGCGGGCGGCGTGCCTCGCGTGCTGACGCGCGGCTGGACCCGCGAATCCACGCTCACGCTGTGGGAAGCCATCGAGTCGTACCTGCCGCATGGCCTCAAGCACGTGTTGTGCACCGACGTCGAACTTGACGGCGCGCTGCAGGGCCCGGCGGTCGGCTTGTACACCGAAGCCGTCAAGCGCTATCCGCAGATCGCCTGGCAGGCGTCGGGCGGTGTACGTTCGGCCGCGGATCTCGCGGCACTCGCATCCCTGGGGGCCGCGGCCGCGATCAGCGGCAAGGCCTTGTTAGAGGAATTGATCAGTCCTTCGGAGTTACGCCCATTCTTGCCAAACGCATCATCCCCTGCCTCGACGTCCGCGACGGCCAGGTCGTAAAGGGCATTCGCTTCCGCGATCACCAGATCGTGGGCGACATCCTGGTGCTCGCCGAGCGCTACCGTAACGAGGGCGCGGACGAGGTCGTGTTCTACGACATCACCGCCAGTCCCGAGGGCCGCAGCGTCGATCGCCACTGGGTCAGCCGCGTCGCGAACGTGCTCGACATCCCGTTCTGCGTGGCTGGCGGCATCCGTTCGGTGGAAGACGCCGAGGCGGTGCTCAACGCCGGCGCCGAGAAGATTTCCATCAATTCGCCGGCGATCTCCAATCCCGATCTCATCGAGGAACTCGCCTCGCGCTTCGGCTCGCAGTGCGTGGTCATCGGCATCGACAGCGCCAACGTCGGCGAGGGATACCGCGTGTTCCAGTACACCGGCGACCCCAACCGCTCGCGCAATACCGGCCGCGACACCCTCGACTGGGTGCGCGAAGTCCAGGAACGCGGCGCGGGCGAGATCGTGCTCAATTGCATGACCAGCGACGGCGTGCGGCGCGGTTACGACGTGGCGCAGCTCACCGCGGTGCGCGACATCTGCAGCGTGCCACTGGTCGCCTCCGGCGGCGCGGGCACTCCCGATCATTTCGTCGACGTGTTCGAGAAGGCGCAGGTGGACGCGGCCCTCGCCGCGAGCGTGTTCCATTCGGGTGCCATCGCGATCCCCGATCTCAAGACCACGCTCGCCGCCTCCGGCGTCGAGGTGCGGCTGTGAGCCTCGATGTATCGAAGATCGATTTCGCCAAGGCCGACGGCCTGGTGCCGGCCATCGTGCAGGACGCCGACAGCGGCGCCGTGCTGATGCTCGCGTACATGAATCGCGAGGCGCTGGAGGAAACGCTCACGCGCCGGCGCGCCGTGTTCTACAGCCGCAGCAAGCAGCGCCTGTGGGAGAAAGGCGAAACCTCGGGCCACACCCTCGAGCTCGTGGATGTCTCCGTCGACTGCGACGCCGACACCTTGCTGGTGAGCGCCAGGCCGAAGGGCCCGGCCTGCCACAACGGCACCGTCACCTGCTTCGGCGATGAGCCGCGGAGCGCGGCCACCGAGATCGCCTTCCTCGCGAAGCTCGAAGCGGTGATCGCGCAACGTGCCACCGAAAAGCCCGAGGCCAGCTACACCGCCAAACTACTGGAGCGCGGCATCGCGCGCGTGGCGCAGAAGGTCGGCGAGGAAGGCGTCGAGCTCGCGCTCGCCGGCGTCGCGGACAAGGACGAGAAAGTCCTCGAGGAATCCGCGGACCTGCTGTTCCACCTGCTGGTGCTGCTGCGCGCGCGCAAGCTGCCACTCGAACGAGTCGTACGGGTGCTGGAGCAGCGACATCGCAAATGAGGCCGTTCGAGGCCGGGCGGACCGACCTCGAACGCCCGTCGCTCAGATCAGGACTTCTTCCGCCGGTGCGCGCAGGTTGTAGCTCGACGCCATGGCGCGGCCGTAGGCGCCGGCGGTGGCGATCAGCAACACGTCTCCCGACTGGCACTCCGGCAGCAGCCGGTCGTGCCCGAGGAAGTCCGAACTCTCGCAGATCGGCCCGACCACGTTCGCCGACAGGTTCGCCGGTTCGTCGTAGCGCGTGAGATTCACGATGTCATGGTGCGCGCCGTACAGCGCGGGCCGGATCAGTGAATTCATGCCGGTGGCGACGCCCACGTAGCGGATGCCGCTCTTGACCTTGGTCTGCGTGACGCGCGCCAGCAGAACGCCGGCATTGGCGACGAAGTAGCGGCCGGGTTCGAGCCACAGCTCGACTCCGGGCAGCGCGCTGCGGACCTTGGCCAACGCCTCGTCGAGGCGCACGAGGTCGAGCTCGCGGCCGTCGACTCGGTCCGGCACGCCGAGCCCGCCGCCGACGTCGATGTACTTCACCTCGGGGAACCGCTTCACCAGGCCGACCAGCACTGAACCCACCTGGGTCCAGTTCTCCACGTCGAACACGCCGCTGCCGGCGTGCGCGTGCAGTCCGCGAATGTTGACGCTTCCCTGCTTCGCGAGGCGCGCGACTTCATCGAGCTCCTCGACCGGGATGCCGAACTTGGATTGCGCGCCCGCGGTCTTGACGTGGTGGTGGTGACCGCGGCCGATGCCGGTATCGATGCGCAGGAACACGTTCTTGCCCTTGAAGGCATCGAGCCAGTTCTGCAGCACGAACAGGTTGTCGATGGTCACGTGCACGCCCAGCGACAGCGCCTTCTCGTATTCGGCGCGCGGCGCGAAGTTGGGCGTGAACAGGATGCGATCCGCGCTGATGCCAGGCACGGCCTCGAACACGCGCTGGATCTCGGCCAGTGACACGCAGTCGAAGCCCACGCCCGCGGCCGCGACCTTGCGCAGGATATCGGGATTCGGATTCGCCTTGAGCGCGTACAGCGCGCGCCCGACGGACTTCAACCCGGCAATGGACCTGGCGGAAGCCTCGACCTGCGCGAGGTCGTACACGTAGGCGCTGTCGCGCTGTGCGAGCGCGGCCAGCAGCGCGTCACGCTTCTGCGCCCACCATGGCAGCGCGCGGGTCGCCTTGGTCGTGGGCTGGTTGAACAACTGCTCCCAGGTCGGCCCCATGACGAGATCGCCCGGCAACGGACGGATCAACAGATCATGCAACTGCTCGACCAGGCGATCGCCCTGGTTCTCGTCCACCACGAAGGTGAAATTGAGATCGTTGGCGGCCTGCGAGACCAGGTAGACCTTCTGCTCCTCGAACAATGCGAAGGCGTCGCCCAGTTTGTGCAGGATGGCGCGGATGTTGCGGCCGACCAGCGACACGCTGGCGCAGGGCCCGATGACACGCACGGCGGACAGCTTCGACAGGTCGCGCTGCAGCTTGCCCAGCAACTCGCCGTCGAGCGTGTTGGCGGCCGGATCCAGCGACACGGTGACGTTGGTCTCCGAGGTCGACACGAGGTCGACGGACATGCCGTGTTCCTTGAAGACCGCGAACACGTCGGCCATGAAGCCGACCTGGTGCCACATGCCGGGGCTGTCGAGCGAGATCAGCGTGATGCCCTTGCGGTTGCACACCGCCTTCACCTGGGCGCCCTCGGCGGATTCACCCGTGATCAGGGTGCCTTCCACGTCGGGAGTCTGGGTGGCGAGCACATATAAAGGAATCTGGTGCTGGCGCGCCGGCAGCAGGCAGCGGGGATGCAGCACCTTCGCGCCGCTGGTCGCGATCTCCTGCGCTTCGTCGTAATGCAGCGCGCGGATCAGGCGCGCGGTGGGCGTGGCGCGCGGATTCGCGCTGAACATGCCGGGCACGTCGGTCCAGATCTCGATCTGCCTGGCGCGGATCTTGGCGCCGAGGTACGAGGCCGAAGTATCCGAGCCGCCGCGGCCCAGCAGGCAGGTGTTGCCTTCGCTGTCGCGCGCGATGAAGCCCTGCGTGATGACCACCGGCGTGGAGGCGTCGAGCTTCGCTTCGAGAGCCGCGTCAGGCGCGAACGAACACGTGGCCGACAACACCGAGGCCTTCGCGGACGCGCCGCGATCCTCGGCGGTCAGCATCTCGCGCGCAT
>Ga0315910_10001682_pt1 | contig 20141 bp, 18 predicted proteins | sample EdamamesoilMG_FD_204470 | JGI IMG/M metagenome (GOLD analysis project Ga0315910, IMG submission 204470) | Garden soil microbial communities collected in Santa Monica, California, United States - Edamame soil | ecosystem: Environmental > Terrestrial > Soil > Garden | place: USA: California...
CTGCCGCGTCCGCATCGGCGACGACGGCGAAGTGTTCGTCAGCGGGGCGACCATGGAGTCCTACCTCGGCGACGAGCGCGAGCCTTGCGGCGAGATCGCGACGGGCGACATCGGCCATCTCGACGAGGACGGATACCTCTACGTCGACGGACGCAAGAAGAACGTCCTGATCACCTCGTACGGCAGGAACGTTTCGCCCGAGTGGGTCGAGGCGTCGCTGACCGCGACGCCGTCGATCGCGCAGGCCGCGCTGTTCGGCGATGCCAGGCCCTTCAACGTCGCGGTTGTCGTGCCGCGGGTCGACGCCGCGGCAGCGGCGATCGAGCAGGACATCGAGCGCGCCAATCGCAGTCTGCCGGACTACGCGCGCGTGCACCGGTTCATTCTCGCGGCGGCGCCGTTCTCGCCGCACGACGGTACGCTGACGCGGAACGGTCGCATCCGGCGCGAGGCGATCCAGGGCCTCTACGCGGCGGCCATCGATGCCTGCTACCGCGACACGCTGCGAAGCACCGCCTGAATCGATGCAAGGAGAGCAGATGAATTTCTACGACCGGCTCGTCCTCGATACCGCCGTGGATCGCGAGAACCTGATGTCCTGCCCGATCATCGTCGATTGCCTCGAAGGGCGCGTCGGGCTTGCCAGCTACGTCGCCTTCCTCACCGAGGCGTATCACCACGTGCGGCATACCGTGCCGCTGCTCATGGCCTGCGGCGCGCGCCTGCCGGATCGCCTCGACTGGCTGCGCTCGGCCATCGTCGAGTACATCGAGGAAGAGCATGGGCACGAGCGCTGGATCCTCAACGACATCGCGGCTTGCGGCGCCGATCCCGGCGTCGCGGCGGCGAGCCGGCCGGCGCTCCCGACGGAGCTCATGGTCAGCTACGCCTACGACACGATCGCGCGCGGCAACCCCGTTGGCTTCTTCGGCATGGTCTTCGTGCTCGAGGGCACGAGCGTCGCGATCGCAACCCGGGCGGCCACGATCATCCGGAGCGAGCTCGGTCTGCCGGCCGCCGCATTCAGCTATCTGCGTTCGCATGGCAGCGTGGACCAGAAGCACATCGGCGACTACGAACGCATCGTCAATCGGCTCGACGACGAGGGCGACCGGAGCGCCGTGCTGCACGCGGCTCGCGCGTTTTTCAGGCTCTATGGCGACGTGTTCCGGCAACTGCCGCGAGCCTTGCCCGCCCGCGGCGAGATCCGGGAGGTCGCATGAAGATCGCGGGCGCGACGATCCTGATCACCGGCGCCGCCGGCGGCATCGGCTCGGCCACGGCGCGACGGCTCGGCAAGGCAGGCGCGCGCCTGCTGCTGACCGACCTCCGGCCCGAGCCGCTCGAGGCGCTCGTGGCCGAGCTCGGCCGCGACGGTGTCGACGCCGCGAGCGTCGCCTGCGACATCGGCAGCGCCGGTGGCCGCGAAGCTCTGGCGCGCCGGGCCGCAGCGCTCCGCGTCGACGTTGTCGTCAATGTAGCGGGCATCAATCCCTTCGGGTTTCTCGTCGAGCAGAGCCCGGCCGAAATCGAGAATGCGATTGCGATCAATACCGTCGCGCCGCTGCAGCTCTGCCGTGCGCTGCTGCCGCAGCTCGCGCGGCGGAGCGAGGCACATGTCGTCAACGTCGGCTCGGTTTTCGGCTCGATCGGCTATCCGGGATTCGCGGTCTACTCGGCGAGCAAATTCGCGGTGCGCGGGTTCACCGAGGCGATGCGTCGCGAATACGCCGATTCGCCGGTTCGATTTCACTATGTTGCGCCGCGGGCGACGCGAACCGCGCTCAGCACGGATCGCGTCCGCGCCATGAACGAAGCACTCAAGGTTGCGATGGACACCCCCGAGTCCGTTGCGATCGCCATCGAAAGGACGCTCCATCGCTCGCGGCGCGAAACCATTCTCGGGCTCCCGGAGCGCTTCTTCGCGCTCGTCAACGCCGTTCTGCCCGGTCTCGTCGACCGGGTGCTGGCGCGGCAGCTGCCGATCATCCGGCGCTTCGCCGCCAGGTCGGCGGAGAGCGCCGATCGGGCCACTTCTTCCGTCAACACGAATGCAATAGGAGTCGAACGATGAACAAGCTGACATCGGCCCTCGCGGCCGCCACCCTGGCTGCCGTCGGTCTTTTCACCGGCGCCGTCGCTGCCGAAGGCACGGCCTTCGGCGACGAGCTGCTGTCGATCCAGCGCGAATTCGACCAGGCGAGCTTCTCGGGGCTTGCCGGGAACGATCGCAAGGAAGCCTTCGCCGCTCTCGTCGAGCACGCCGCGGATTTCAGCACGCGCTATCCCGACCGTCCCGAGGCCGTCGCCTGGAACGGCATCGTCCTCAGCAGCTACGCGGGCGAGGTCTCGGCCATGAGCGCGATGCGTTACGCGAAAGCGGCGCGCGACGCCCTGCACAAGGCCGAGTCGATGGCGCCCGAGGCGCTCCACGGCGGCGTCTATGCGTCACTGGGCGCGCTCTACTCAAAGGTGCCCGGCGGCCTCGTGGGTTTCGGTGACGATGAGCGCGCGGCCGAGTATTTCGTCAGGGCATTGGCCATCGATCCCGAGAACATCGATACCAATTTTTTCTACGGCGAGTTCCTGCTCGATCAGGAGGACTACACGAGCGCCGTCCGCGTGCTGCGCCGCGCGCTCGCAGCGCCGGCCGACGAGTCGCGCCCGCTCTTCGATGCGGGGCGTCGAGCCGAGATTCAGGTGCTGCTCGCCTCGGCCGAGGAGGAGTCGTCCTGACGGCCGATAGCTGGCTGCGCCCCAATGACGGCGGTTGCGGTCCGAGCCACGGCTGGGTAGATTTGCTGCCGGCGGGTTGCGCGTCCAGAGCGGCCGCGCAGGCAGGCAAGCCTGATCTTTCCTGCGGTTCAGAGGGGGATTTTGCGCATGCCCTGGTTTTTCAAAGGCCTGGTTTCAATCGCGGCCATCGGGCTTCCCGTGTTGGCGGTGTCCCAGCCGGCCGGCGGCTACATCGGCTGGCTCGACAAGGGCGACGGCGACTGGCAGGCCAGCAAGGCGCGGCTGCAGGCCTTCGGCGAACAATTCGACAGTTCCTGGGCGCTGTATGAATACCTGTCCGCGCAGGCGGACGGCGGCGAACGGCTGAGCTGGCAGGACATGGCTGAGCCTGCCTACGACTGGTCCGGCATCTATACGCGAACCGGCGGAGGGCTGTCGTTCGATCCCGATAGCCGCGGCAATCAATTGTCGGCCCAGTTGACGCCGGCTGGTGCCGCGGCCAGGCAGCGCAAGATCGATCAGCTCGCAGCGACCGGCGGCGAATACGATCCGCTCTCCGACTGCAGCCCCCCGAGCTTTCCGCGCTGGACCACCGAACCCTTCCTCAAGGAGTACGTGGTCACTCCCGATCAGACCTGGCTCATCAACGAGATGGTCAACGATGTGCGGCGGATCTATACCGATGGCCGCGCCCACACCCTGCCTGCCGATGCCTATCCTTCCCCGAACGGCGACAGCATCGGTTTCTGGCACGATGGCATGCTCGTGGTCCACACGACCTACCTGATCGCCGGCCAGTACCAGCGGGGCACGCAGCCGGATTACTCCGACCAGGTCGAGGTCGTGGAGCGCATCAAGAAGGTGGATCCGATTACGCTGGAGGCCGACTACTGGGTTTTCGACCCCGTCAATCTGGCCGAACCCTGGTACACGCGCCAGAGCTGGACCAAGCTCGCCAACGACGATCATTTCCTCAGGATCCGATACTGGAACTGCTCGGAAAACCAGAACAACGACATCATCATCAGGGACGACGGCACGAGCCAGTTCCCGGATTTCGACTTTGTTGAAGACGATGCGGCGGTCAGCACCGACGAGGCCGTCAGTGGCGCACAGCCCTAGGGACAAACGAATGAAGCGAGCAACAGCGATCTTTCTGACGACCGGACTACTCGGTTGCCTCGGCACGGCCGCGGCCCATCACTCCGCCACGATGTTCGATCCGACCAAGATGATCGAACTCACCGGAGTGGTTAAGGAGTTCCAGTACACGAACCCCCATTCCTGGCTGCTGGTGGATGTGACCAACGAAGACGGCTCGGTTACGACCTGGGGCTTCGAAGCCGAGGGCCCGAGCACGCTGATGCGCGCCGGCATCCGCCTGAGCACCCTGCCGCCCGGCACCGAGATTACGATTCGCGGCAATCCGATGAAGGACGGCCGCCCGGCAGCGGCATGGATCGACGCCACCGTTGACGGGGAAAGGATCAATCCTCGCAACGGCTTTGCTGTCGTGCCGGCCGCCAACTAGGCAAGGCGACGCTTGCCGTCACGCTGCCGCGCGCGAACGCGGCTTTATCGGGACGGAACGACGCACGTCATCTTCGAGCCCGAAGACTTCATCGCGCGCCTCGCGGCGAAGCCGCGCGCCCACTTGACCCGCTATCCGGCAACGGTCCCTGGCCTGGTCGCAGCGCCTCAAGCGCGACTTTGCCATCGATATCGAGGTCTGCCGGCGCTGCGGCGGACGACTGCGGGTGATCGCCAGCATCGAGGATCCGGAGGTCATTGAGCGGATTCTCGAACTGATCGCCGCGACCGCGTCTTAAATTCCCTGTCCGCCCGGCTCGTTGCCTTGTCCGGCCCGGCACCGAGCGTTAGCATCCCTACGTATCGGGGTTCGATCCGCAGGAGGCGCCATGGTCTCGCGATCGCTGTCCGTCCTGGTAGCATTGATTCCGGCCGTTGCATTCGCGAATGCAGTCGCCGACGAGAGTTCCGAAATCCAGCAAGCCGAGCTCGAGACCTGGAGTGACGAGCAGTTGTGCAGAGCCCGGGATGTCCCGGAGGCCCTGGACGAGCTCGAACGCCGCGAAGTCTTCGACGGCCGCGAGCTTCGGGCGATTCGGCGGGACAAAGTCCGGGAGGGCATCAGCGAGGATGCGCTGCTCTGCATGAAGGGCTCGCCCGACACTGTTCATTCAGCCATCATGACCGTCGAAGGCGAAACCGTGGATGCTTTCGTCTATTCGCGCGGCACACTCGACTCGCTCATCGTGTACATCAGGCGGGCAGGCGATGTCTCGACAGTGGCCGTTTTTACCGAAAGCGCGGAGCCCGCCTTCTGTTACGTGAGACTCTTCGCAGGCGCAACGAGCTATGCGAAGGGAAACGACTGCCGGCCCGGCACCTCAGTGCCCAGCCAGAACGGTCAGAGGATCTATGTCGTGACGGACCCGCCGCCGTCGATCTATTATCCGCAAGCGCCGTAAACTCTGTCATCGCAATGAGCCGTCTTGGGATACTGATGCCGATCGCGGCCGATGGGATTCAGACTTGGAGCGTCGAGCAGTTGTGCCGCGAACGGGATATCCCGGAGGCGCTGGACGATCTCGAGCGCCGCGATATCTTCGACGGCCGCGAGCTCCGGGCGATGCGGCGGGACGAGGTACGGCGCGCGAATCGAGTCGCGATACGCGCGTCCGGTTTAGCTTATCGTCGCACCACGATGCTGGCTTGAGTATCCAACGGGCCAAACTGATCCCGGCCAACGCCCGTGGGGGCGGTCGGGATTACCAGTTTCACCCAAACGGCATCCGGACCCTTGAAATACGAAGTCTCGGTCGCCTGGCGCAGGGCGTCGAGGCTGTCCTGCTCCTTCCCTGAGTCCGCGCTGGCGAAACCCGGCAACTCGAACACGACCCACGAGTCTTTGGCCATTTCACTCAAACTGATAGGAACTTCCGGTCTTTCGGTCAGCACACGGATCTCGGTACCGGCGCGCACCGTGCCCTGATTGAGCGTCATTTCGAAGTCCTTGCCATTGCGGCTCAGGATAATTGGCTGCTGAGCGCCGCCGCCAGGACCGCCAGCGCGCGCGCCCCGGCCAGCCCCCCCTGCACGAGTGGCACCTGCACCGGGACCGGCGGCAGCACCCGGAGCGGGGCCACCGGCGCGCGCAGGCGCAACTGACCGCAGGGCAACATCTCGGAGCGCAAGTTGAGCACCCCTTGTGGCTCCACCCCTCCTGATGCTGAACTGAAGGCGTCCGATATCGCCCGCGCACACCGAGGCGTTCCAGGTGGGATGAATCTCGCAGCTGTCGTCCGTGGCGACGCTGTCATTCTCGCCGTCGTGGATCAGAACATAGGAATCCGGGATGCCGGTCGTCGAGCCGTCCAGATCGTGGATTGCCGCGGTCCGGTAGGCCGAACCATTCCTCTGGTCACTATCGAACCTGAGATCGATCTTCGGAAAGTACACGGGCTTGGCGTTGACGAACGTGGCACCCGTGATGGTGTTTTCGGTGGTAACCCCGGCGCCCGTAAACAACAGCCAGGTCAGCGCTCCTGATCCGCGTTGTTCGTTGTCCTGATAATTCACGAATGTCGTGTTCACCACGTCGTGACGGTAGTCGTAGTACTCGTAGCCGTGGATCGGATAGTCGGGAATCAGGCGTTTCGGCAGGCTGCGGCCGTAGGCAATTTCCTCCGGCGTTACCGGGTTGCCGATGTTCTCGGTTTCACCCACGAACAACGAATCGACCACCAGTGAGGTATACAAGTCATCGCCGAAGGAACCGGTTGAACTCGTGAAACCAATGGCATTGTCAGCCGACTTCAGGTTCCTGAATACGTGCCGTTCGCCTCGGGCCCAGACGCCGCCATTGCGGTTCTTGTAGGTGGTGAGATTCTCGAACAGCGCATCCACGCTCGGGCTGTTCGGGTCGGCAGGGTCAGCCTTTGGCATGTACGAGGGGCCGGCCAAGCCGAAGACGTTTTCGATATTGATGTTCCGGTCGAGCATGAACCCGTCGTAGTTGGAATGGGCTACGTTGCCCCTGAATTCCCCGAGCGGAGTTCGGCGCGGCCAGATGTCGAGGCTGGCTTCCGTGCCCAGGAACTGGCCGATCGGGTGCTCCGGCAGGGAGAACCAGAATCCGTTCTCGTCGGATCCTGCTGCGACGTTCTCTATGAAAATATTGTCCGGATTCGTGATCCAGTACGACGCCACCGTGTTGTCCGATGGCAGCAGGGTGTGCTCGCCGCTCATGCTGACTTGCCTGGCGGCGTTGCGATTCTCGATCTCTCCGACTGGGGCCAGGTTGGTCGGCACACAGTCCATCGTGGGATGACACTTGGTCTGGATCGCCAGGTTCCTGACGAAGGCGTTCCCGGTCTCGATGCCGTCTTCGAGGAAGAAGCAGTGGCCCACATTGTTGTAGGTCACGTTGTTCTCGATGCGCAGCTTGTGCGTGCCGTGTACGGTCACGCAGCGGTTGAAGGTGTCATGGATGGCCGCGTTCCTGATGTACTGCCCTTCTCCGGCTTCGCCGACCAGGTGCCAGTGAATCGGATAGCGCGCGAGCGTCAGGTGCTGACCCATGCGATGGAGCTCGACGCCTTCGACATACATCCGGCTGCCCGGCATCGCCATGATGTGGCCGCCGAAGTATGACTCCGCCGCATCGGCCGAAGCCTGGACCTTGATGTTACGCGTCAGCAAGCCGACTTCGCCGCGCTCATCGACGTCGAAGGTGATCCGGCCGAAGTGCATGTAGTCGAGCGGCTGATCCAGCGTGATCGTGTCGCCGCGAATGGCGGTAATGAGACGCGTCTCGGCTTGCCGCGGATCGAAGTCCGTCGAGGCGAGAACAATCTGGTCTCCGACTTCCCAGTCGCTGGCATCGAGTACTTCGATCCGCGTGCTGCCCTTTTCGGCCGTCTCGGACAACTTCGTCCAGGTGTGCGTCGTATCGCCATGCAGGTTGAGCGTGCCGCCCGAGATCATGATCCCGCGGTCACCCATGCCGGCCATGATGTCTTCGTCCGGCACGTTGTTCGTGAACGTGATTGTCGCGTTGGCCGTGTGCGGGCGGGCTTCGGTGCCGATCGCGAGCTCACCGTGCAGCATGATCCACTCGGTGGTCAGCTCGAGGTCGCGATCGTTTGAGAAACTGAGCTTGCCTTCGACGTTAACTCCATTCAGTCCCGGCGGGCTGACGTCGAGCACGACGTCCAAGCCTTGACCAATCGTGACGATGTCACCCGACCGCGGAACGGTCCCGCCGGACCAGGTGGCCGGATCGGACCAGCGGCCGCCCTTCACTGCTTCCTGCGACTGCGCGCTGACGGTGAATAAGGCTGTCGCAAGCAACGAAATCTGTAACAAGCGATAGTGTGCGCGCATGGAAATGTCCCCCGACAGAGTCATGACTCTGACACCAACCTGTTTCTTATCTGCTGACCGTGATACTGGCTTGCAGATCCGTTGGACGAATGACCTCCATGACCGGAGCATCGGCCACGAGCTTGACCCAGAGGGCGTCGTCGCTCCTGAACCAGGACGTCTCGTTCGCCCGGCGCAGTGCGTCCATGCTGCCTTGCTCGGTTCCGGAGGCGGCATTGGCGAACCCCGGCAGTTCAAACATGACCCATGAGCCCTCGTCCATTTCGGCTAGACTGAGAGTGACTTCCGGCCTTTCGGTTTTCACCTCAATCTCGGTGCCGGCCTTCACAGTGCTCTGGTCGCCGGAGATCCTGAATTCCTTGCCGTTGCGAGCGAGCGCGATGGGCGCCTGCGGAGCACGACGAGAGAACAGGGCGGCGCGTTGGGACTGAACGAGGGGATCGTCTGCAGCATTTCCGCCGATCGAAGAGAGCAAGGCGAACCGGGCGGTCCGGGATTCGAGATTGACTGCGCGCGGAAGCTCTCCTCTGCTGTCCGAGAGATTCAGGCGGCCGATATCGCCCGTGCACACAGCGGCGTTCCAGGTGGGATGAATCTCACAGGTGTCGTCAGTAGCGACGCTGTCGTTCTCGCCGTCGTGGAGCAGGACCTGGGAATCGGGGATGCCGGTCACCGAGCCGTCCAGGTCGCGGAACGACAGGGTCCGATATTGGTTGCCGCCGCGGTTATCGTTATCGAACCGCTGATCGTATTTCGGGAAATAGACCGGCTTGGCGTTGACGAATTCCGCACCGCTGATGGTGCTTCCGGTACTCAAGCCCGCGCTCGTGAACAGCAGGAAGGACAGCGCGCCTGTCATACGCTGCTCATTGTCCTGGAAATTCACGAAGGTCGTGTTTATCACATCATCCCGGTAATCGTAGTATTCGTAGCCGCGGATGGGGAAATCCGGAATGGAGGGCTTCGGCAGGCTGCGGCCGTAGGCGATTTCCTCCGGCGTCGTGGGATTGCCGATATTGTCGGTCTCGCCCACGACCAGCGAATCGACCAGCCGTGAACTGAACGGCAGGCTGCCGATGTCGCCAGCGGCCTGCGTCATGCCAATGGCATTGTCGGCGAATTTCGCGTTGCTGTAGACGTAGAGGTCGCCCCGGCCCCAGAGACCCCCATTGCGGTTCTTCCAGGCGGTCAGGTTCTCGAAGTGCGTCTCCATCACTTCGCTCTCGAGATCCGTGGGATCCGCCAACGGCAGCAGCGGAATGGAGGCCGTACCGAAGGTGTTGTCTTCGTTGATGTGCCGGTCGATCATGAACCCGTCAAAGTTGGAATGGGCCACGTTGCCCCTGAATGCGCGCAGCGGCGTTCGGCGCGGCCAGATGTCGAGGCTGGCTTCTGTGCCCGCGAACGCGCCTTGCGGGTGCATCGGTATGGAAAACCAGAAGCCGGTTTCATCGGAACCGGCGGCCACGTTGTCAATGAAGGAATTGTCCGGGTTGGTAATCCAGAATGACGCCACCGTGTTGTCGGATGGCAGCAGGGTGTGCTCGCCGGAAAAGCTGGCACGTCTCATTTCCTGACGGTTTTCAGCATCGATCTCACCGTTGGCGGCCAGGTTGGTCGGCACACAGTCCATCGTGGGATGACACTTGGTCTGGATCGCCAGGTTCCTGACGAATTCGTTCCCGGTCTCGATGCCGTCTTCGAGGAAGAAGCAGTGACCCACGTTGTTGTAGGTCACGTTGTTCTCGATGCGCAGCTTGTGCGTGCCGTGAACGGTCACGCAGCGGTTGAAGGTGTCATGAATGGCCGCGTTCCTGATGTACTGCCCTTCGCCGGCTTCACCGACCAGATGCCAGTGAATCGGATAGCGCGCGAGCGTCAGGTGCTGGCCCATGCGATGGAGCTCGACGCCTTCGACATACATCCGGCTGCCCGGCATCGCCATGATGTGGCCGCCGAAGTAGGACTCGGCCGCATCTTCAGACGCATTGATCTTGATGTTTCGCGTGAGCAGGCCCACTTCGCCACGCTCGTCGACGTCGAACGTGATCCTGCCGAAGTGCATGTAGTCGAGCGGCTGATTCAGCGTGATCGTGTCGCGACGAATGGCGGTAATGAAACGCGTCTCCGCCTGCCGCGGATCGAAGTCCGTCGAGGCGAGGACGATCTGGTCGCCGACTTCCCAGCCGCTGGCATCGAGCACTTCGATCTCGGTGCTGCCCTTCTCGGCGGTGGCGGACAGCTTGGTCCAGGTGTGCGTCGTATCGCCGTGCAGGTTGAGCGTGCCGCCCGAGATCATGATGCCGCGGTCGCCCATGCCGGCCATGATGTCTTCACCCTTGACGTTGTCGGTGAGGGTGATCGTCGCGTTAGCCGTGTGCGGGCGAGCTTCGGTGCCGATCTCGAGCTCGCCGTGCAGCATGATCCACTCGGTGGTCAGCTCGAGGTCGCGCTCGTTCGAGAAGCGGAGCTTGCCTTCGACATTGACGCCGTTCAGGGCAGGCGGGCTGACGTCGAGAACGACGTCCATGCCATCGCCAATGGTGACGATGCTGCCTGCCCGCGGAACATCGCCGCCGGACCAGGTGGACGAATCGGACCAACTTCCATCCCTGACCGCTTCCTGCGCCTGCGCGCCGACCGCGAACAAGGCAGAAATCATCAATGGAAGATGTAACGAACGATGGTGCAAGCGCATGGAGCTGCTCCCCGAAATTGTGGTGTTTCCGCGCACAGCCACTGCCGAGGCTAACATGATTACCCGTCGCCACGCGCGAATCTAGTATCTGCCGGGAAACTCGCTGCAGCGATCCTGGACGAGCTCGACCTCGGGCGTCGCGAGCCAGATCTTGGTGATGACATAGGGCGCGGTCAGCGTGACGGGATCGGTGATCGTCAGCTCGAGCTCGAGGCGCCGCGGATCGTCCTTGACCGTGTAGCGCTCGACCGCCGTGAGCTCGTCGCTGTAGCCGCCCTGCGTGAAGTCCGAGATGCGATCGGGCAGGACGCGCGCCGTCTCGACAACGAGCACGCCGTTCTCGACGCGCCCGACCGAATGGCCGAGCAGCGAAGGTGTCCGGTATTGCGGGTGGGGGCGCGCATCCATCCAGATCGGACGCAGCAGCGACCATTCCTCGTACTCGACCCAGAGATGCTCGCCATTGCGGCTGATTGCCATCGGCAGCGGGTTTGTCACCTGCCGGACGAAGCCGTAGGGCTGGCAGAGCAGCTTCGGATCGTTCTCGCCCGTGTTCTCGGCCTGGATCTGCCGTCCGAGCGGCGTCAGCAGCGGCGCGAATGCGGCGTTCTGGGCGCCGATCGCCTGACCCATCAGATCGCCGAAGGGCCGCTCGTCGTTCGCGGGATCGGCGAGCAGAGCCTTGAGCGTATCCCGCGCCACCGCGGGGCAGCCGACGAAGCAGACGAACTCCTCGAGGCCCCAGTAAGGATCTTCCTGCGTCGTGAAGACGCCGCTCCAGGTGCCGAGGAAAGGCGCGAGCGGATCGTTGTCCTGGGCCGCTGCCGTGGTCGCCCCCAGGGCGACAGCAGCGAGAGCGGCGCGGCGCAAGCAAGAGGCCATTCTCATCGACGGCAATTCCCCGCGCATGCGATCAGTTCCTGCGCCGCCGCGCATCGAGAGCCGCCTCGTCGAGATCCTCGGCGAAGCGCTCGGTGCCGTCGGGCAAGGTCAAATACTGCAGATGCACGAGATGCGATCCGTCGCGCGAAGGGTGTCCGCGCATCGAGATGCGATCGCCCGGAGCGAACTCCATGCCATCCCAGCCCTTGCGCAACAGCACCGTCCGCGAGCCGCCTTCGGCCATCCACTTCTCGATCGTGCCCGCATTGTCGACGTCGAAGTAGATGCGCAGATGCGGGTTGCCGAGCTCGTACTCGGTGACGACGCCGCTGACCTCGATCTCCTTGCTCAGGTCGTAGACCATCGCGGCCGAGTGGTGCGCCGCCGCGCCGGCGGCAGCCAGCAGAGCCGCGACGGCCAGCCAGGCACGTTTGCTCTTTTGTCCGGTGATCATGATCGTGCCTCTCAGCGCATCTGCTCGTCGATTCTTGTGATCACGCGCCAGTGTAGTATCCCTCGGAACCAGCGGTCCACAGCATCAGGAGACGCATCATGAGCGGCCCGACCGAATGGCCGCGCGTCATCGTCCACGCCGACATGGACGCCTTCTATGCGGCGGTCGAGCAGCTCGACGATCCGGGCCTCAAGGGTAAACCCGTGCTCGTGGGGCCGCCCGGCGCGCGCGGCGTCGTGCTCACGGCGAGCTACGAAGCGCGGCCGTTCCGAGTCGGCAGCGCGATGCCGATGGCGCTCGCGCGGCGGCGCTGCCCGGACGCGATCGTCGTGCCGCCGCGCTTCGACCGCTATCGCGAGGTCTCGCGCATCGTCATGCGGACCTTTGCCGACTTTTCTCCCGACGTGGAGCCGTTGAGCCTCGACGAAGCCTTTCTCGACATGACGGGTGCCGAGGGCATCTTTGGGGCACCCGGGTCGATCGGCCGCAAGCTCAAGGCGGCGGTCCGCGAGGCGACGCGCGGCCTCACCGTCTCGGTCGGCATCTCGGGCACCAAATATGTGGCGAAGGTCGCGAGCGGACACGCCAAACCCGACGGGCTCACCATCGTGCCGCCCGCGGATGCCGTGGCGTGGCTCGCGCCGCAACCCGTCGCGGTGCTCTGGGGCGCGGGACCGAAGACGCAGGCCCGGCTCGCCGCGCTCGGCCTTTGCACCGTCGGCGATGTCGCCGCCCGCGGCGCGGCACGCCTCGAAGCCGAGCTCGGCAAGGCAGGGGCGCATTTCTTCGCCCTCGCCACGGGATGCGACCCGCGGCGCGTCGAATCCTGGCGGCGGGCGAAGAGCCTGAGCTCCGAACGCACCCTGACGGCCGACGTTCGCGAGGTGTCCGCGCTGCGGCTGCACGTCCGGCAGGCGGCTGCCGTGGTTGCGCGACGCCTGCGGCAGACGGCGCAGACGGCGCGCGGCGTGCGCATCAAGCTCAAGACGCACGACTTTCGCGTGCTGACGCGTCAGCGGCGCCTGCGCGAAGCGGCCAGCGCCACGGGCATCATCGAGGAGACGGCGCAGTCGCTGCTCGGCGAGATCGACGATCGCGGCCCGTTCAGGCTCGTCGGCGTCGCCGCGTTCGACATCGAGGACGGCGTCGCGAGCGCTCAGCTCGGGCTCCTCGGTTCCCGTGCCAGGAGCGATCGGCTCGACGCCGCGCTCGACGCGCTTCAGGAGAAGTTCGGACCGGGCGCCGTGCGGCGCGCTTCGGACCTCGTCAATCGCACCGTCTTCACGGACGATGTGAATCTCGATTATCTGCGGGACGATCGGGGCGACTGACTCCTCAGTCCTCGCGCCACCAGGCGACGAACTCGCGAAAGTCGACGAGGCCGTCGTCGTTGCGGTCGATCTCCTCGAAGCCTGTACGCGCCTCGCGCGCCGACATCCCGGCCTCGAGCTCGTCGAGCATCAGCAGGAACTCGTCGAGGCCGATCCTGCCGTCGCCGTCGCGATCGTTGTATTCAAAGGTCTCGCGCAGCTCATCGAGTTGCTCGTCGTCGGCCGTAGAAGGCGCCATGCTCATTCCCAATGGCCGCAACTGTGCGGCGGCCGTGCCTCGCCGGCGGCGGGGTGCCGCACCGGCCAGCGGCCATTATGCGGCAAACGGATGTGTCCGAGCTCAGCGGTACAGCCGCCGGAACCGGCCCGTGCGGTTGTAAGGGTCGCTGCCCGGCTCGTCGGTCATATTCACCTCGAGCGGCAGACCGGTCTGGATGGAGACCTCCTCCATGTCCCAGCCCGGGGCATCCGCTGTCTCGCCGGCTTCCTCACGGAAGTGGCGCGCTGCGGGCACGCTGCGCACGGCTACTCTGCTCCCTTCCATCGACCTGCTCCCTGCATTCGACGATGACGAGTCTGCGGTAGCGCCTCGTGGCAGCCAACGGTCCCGGTCGGAGATCCGGGACCGCTCGTCGGCTGCGTCGCCGCCCGTCGGAGCCGGGCGACCGCTCATCCCCCGCGCGCTATCATCGCCCGCCGTGACCGAAGCCCATACCCCGATGATGCAGCAGTACCTGCGCATCAAGGCCGAGCATCCCGAAGCCCTGCTCTTCTATCGCATGGGCGACTTCTACGAGCTCTTCTATGAGGACGCGCGGCGGGCCGCGAAGCTCATCGACATCACGCTGACGAAGCGCGGGCTGTCGGCCGGTGCGCCGATTCCGATGGCGGGCGTGCCGGTGCACGCGGTCGACAATTACCTCGCGCGCCTCGTGCGCCAGGGCGAGTCGGTCGCGATCTGCGAGCAGATCGGCGAGGCCGGCGCGACCAAGGGGCCGATGGAGCGCGAGGTCATCCGCATCGTCACGCCGGGGACGCTGACGGACGAAGCCCTGCTGCCGCAGCGCGAGACGCGCCTGCTCGCGGCCGTCGTGCTCGAGCCCGCGATCGGGCTCGCCTGGCTCGATCTCGCGGGCGGGCGCATGGGCCTCGCCGAGCTGCCGGATGCCGAGGCTCTGGCGGACGAGCTCGAGCGTCTCGCGCCCGCGGAATGGCTCCATGCCGAAGGCGCCGCGCTGCCCGAGTGGCTGAAACGCCTGCCGGGCGCCCGCGAGCGCCCACCCTGGCATTTCGACGTCGACACGGGCCGGCGCCTGCTCGCGGAGCAGTTCCACACGAGCTCGCTCGCCGGCTTCGATGCCGAGGACGCGCCGAGCGGGATCGCGGCCGCGGGCTCGCTGCTGCAGTACGCGCGCGACACGCAGCGCTCTGCGGTGCCGCACATCGCGACGCTCGTCCGCGAGCGGCACGACGAGTGCCTGATCCTCGACGCCGCGACGCGGCGCAATCTCGAGCTCGAGACTTCGCTCGGCACGCATGCCGAGCTCACGCTCGCCGGCATCATGGACCGCTGCGCGACGCCGATGGGCAGTCGAAAGCTCCGCACCTGGATCCAGCGACCCTTGCGCGACCGCGCCGCGTTGACGTCCAGGCAGGATGCGGTCGAGGCCCTGTTCGTTGGGCCGGGACCGGAGTCGGGGACGAGGACGCAGCCGGAGCCGGCGCCGGCGCCAGCGATCGCGGCTGCGCTCGAGGGCATCGGCGATCTCGAGCGGATTCTCACGCGCGTCGCACTCGGCACGGCGCGGCCGCGCGACCTCGTGCTGCTGCGCGATGGACTGAAGCGCCTGCCCGCGCTCAAGAGCGTGCTCGGCGCCGCGCGAGCCGCGCGCCTCGCCGCGCTCGACGCGGAGATCGATCCGCACGCGGCGGAGCACGAGCTGCTGGCGCGCGCGATCGTCGAGGAGCCGCCCGCCGTTGTGCGCGATGGCGGCGTGATTGCGACCGGCTACGACGCCGAGCTCGACGAGCTGCGGGCGACGAGCGAGAACGCCGACCGCTTCCTCGACGATCTCGAGCGCCGCGAGCGCGAGCGCAGCGGCATCGGCACGCTCAAGGTCGGCTACAACAAGGTGCACGGCTTCTTTATCGAGATCAGCAAGGCCGCCGCGCGCACGGCCCCCGCGGATTACATCCGCCGGCAGACGCTGAAAGGCGCCGAGCGCTTCGTCACGCCCGAGCTCAAGGGCTTCGAGGACCGGATCCTGAGCGCGCGGGAGCGGGCGCTGAAGCGCGAGAAGCAGCTGTACGAGGAGCTGCTCGGCAAGCTCGCGGGTGAGCTCGCACGGCTGCAGCAGAGCGTGGCGGCAGTCGCGGAGGTCGACGTACTCACCGCTCTCGCCGAGCGCGCGCGCACGCTCGGGCTCGCACGGCCGACGCTGGTCGCGCCGGGCAGCATCCGCTATCGCGCCGGCCGACACCTCGGCGTCGAGCAGGCCGCGAGCGGGTCCTTCGTGCCGAACGATCTCGAGCTCGACGCGCGGCGCCGGATGCTGATCGTCACGGGCCCCAACATGGGTGGCAAATCCACCTACATGCGCCAGACCGCGCTGATCGTGATCCTCGCGCAGATCGGCAGCTTCGTGCCGGCCGCTTCAGCCGAGATCGGTCCCGTCGACCGGATCTTCACGCGCATCGGCGCGGCCGACGATCTCGCGGGCGGGCGCTCGACCTTCATGGTCGAGATGAACGAGACGGCGACGATCCTGAACAGCGCAACCGATCAGAGCCTCGTGCTCATGGACGAGATCGGCCGCGGCACGAGCACCTTCGACGGGCTCTCCCTCGCCTGGGCCGCGGCGCGGCACATCGCGCGCGAAGTCGGGGCCCTGACCCTCTTCGCGACGCACTATTTCGAGCTGACGGCGCTGCCCGCGGAGCTGCCGGCGACCGCCAACGTTCACCTCGACGCCACCGAGCACAAGGGCGACCTCGTCTTCCTGCACAGCGTGAAGGAAGGTCCCGCCAACCGGAGTTACGGGCTCGTCGTCGCGGGGCTCGCCGGCGTGCCGCGGCGCGTCGTCGACGAGGCGCGACGGTATCTCGCCGAGCTCGAGCGCATGCAGGCAGCGATGGGCACGCACGGGCCGCAGCAATCGCTGGCGCTTGGCGCACCGGGAGTCGGGGTCCCTGCGGATTCCGCGGCTGCGAACACGCCTGGGGCGAACGACACCGGTGCGAACCTGAAGGCCCTCGGCCTGCGACTTGCGGCTGTGGACGCCGACACGCTGACGCCGCGCGAGGCGCTCGAGCTCGTCTACGAGCTCAAGGCGCTGACGAAGGATTGACCGCGCTCCCGGCGACGCCTCGCGGAATCCACTCAATTTTGTGGTGAAACGGGCCTTGCCGGCTTCTGGTCATCTGTGTATATACTGACGCGTAGATACACGAAAGGGATCACCTTCGAGCATGAACGCCACAAGCAGACGTCGCCCGGCCGGAGGCAGGAAATCCGGATCTCTCGGCGAACCACCTTCTCCTCCCTACGTGCGCTCGAAATCAGTGGCGCGGGTATTCCAATCCGGCAACAGCCAGGCTGTAAGGCTACCGAAGGAGTTTCGTCTGAGCGCTTCCGAGGTTCAGATCTTCCGCCGCGGAGACGAGATCGTCATACGCGAGCGGCCAGCGAGTCTGCGCGAACGCCTGGCGGCGCTGCCACCGCTGCCTGCCGACGCATTTCCCGACACGATTCCTGACGGTCCACCGGAACCGGTCGAGAAATTCTGATGGCGAAGCGCTATCTGCTTGACAGCGATATCTGCATCTACGCGATGAAACGCAGATCGTCGGCACTTGTCGGGCGGCTGGAGCGGTTCGCTCCGACTAGCGCAATTTCGGTCATCGTTTACGGCGAGCTCTGGTTCGGCCGGAACCTGAGCTCGCATCGGGATGCGGCCTCGGCGAGCCTCGTGGCATTGCTCGAGTCGATCGAGGTGCTGCCGCTGCCGGTTGAGGCCGGTACACACTACGGCGTCCTACGCGCGTCGCTCGAAGTAGACGGCACGCCGATCGGCATGAATGACGCCTGGATTGCCGCTCACGCGCTCGCCGAGGACCTGACTCTCGTGACGAACAATGAGCGCGAGTTCAAGCGCGTAGCCGGATTGCGCGTGGAGAACTGGATACGCTAGCGCGCAAATCGGCCGGTACGCAGGAAGTGAATCGTCTGCCGCGCGACATCCGCGTCGAACAACATCTGCATATGTGACACCGGGAGCGTCAGATGGTCGGCCGACCCGACGATCCGCGTCTCGTCGACGGCGACCATGCCGTCGTTCGTGCCCGGGAGCGCGCCGATCAGATGCCCGGCGCCGAAATTCCGGGAGCCCGCGATGACGCCGAGCTCGGCCTGCCGATCCCAGTTCCCGAGACCGCCGCGCTGGTTGTGCTCGAAAAGGCTCCGCCCGACGACGCGGCGGCCGAGAAAGTTTCGCGACACCTGCGTTGCGGTGCCGCTGCCGGCCAGGGGCGATCCCAGGCAGACGATCCTGCCAACGCGCGAATGCGGGTGCTGCGCCAGCATCGTCAGTGTCACGATGCCGCCCAGGCTGTAGCCGACGAAGTGCACGCGATCGCCTTCGACCTCCGCCGCGAACCGGGCGAAACGCTCGACGTTCTGCGCGAGACCGGCACGCACCGTCGCAAAGCGGAACAGCGCGGGCCGGAATCCGGCCGAGCGCAGACGGCGGCGCAGCAGCGCGGTCTCGATACCAGGCGCCCAGAGCCCGTGCGCGACGACCACCGCCTCGATCATTCGCGCTGCCTCCGCGCCGCGAGACGCTCGAGGGCTTCGCGGTTGGTCCAGGAAGCGACCTTCGCGATCGCTGCCGTGACCGGCAGCCAGGCCGAGCTCCGATGCTCGGCCGGATCGAGCACGATCGGGCGAGGCTCCGGCAGCTCGAGATAGAAGAGATGCTCGAGGTTCTCGGCCGCGTCGGGCGCGTAGCGCGAGCGCCAGGCCGGCAGGATCGGGAAGGCGCGCGCAATGCCGGTATCGCGCAAGCCCCCGGCGTCGAGGCCGGTCTCCTCGCGCAGCTCGCGCACGGCCGCTGCCGCCGGTGTCTCGTCCCAGCCGAGCGTCCCCGTCACCGACTGCCAGAAACCCGCGGGCGAGACGCGCTCGATGAGCAGGCACTCGAGCGCGGACGTGTGGACGACGACGAGGACCGACTCCGGCCGGCGAAACCGGCGCGCGCCGGCGTCACTCGGCGGCGGGCTTCCGGACGCGGATGCTGAGCTCTTTGAGCTGGGCTTCATCGGCGGGGCTCGGCGCGCCGGTCAGGAGATCGCTCGCGTTCTGCGTCTTCGGGAAGGCGATGACGTCGCGGATGCTCTCGGCGCCGGCGAGCAGCATGACGAGCCGGTCGAGGCCGAAGGCGATGCCGCCGTGCGGCGGCGCGCCGTAGTCGAGCGCCGTCAGCAGGAAGCCGAACTTGGCCTCGGCCTCCTCGGCGCCGATGCCGAGGATCTCGAACACCGCCGACTGCATCTCGCTCGTGTGGATACGAATCGAGCCGCCGCCGACCTCGTTGCCGTTGAGCGTGATGTCGTAGGCCGCGGCGACTGCCTCTCCGGGCGCGCGCGCGAGCTCGTCCGCGGTCACGTCCTTGGGACGCGTGAACGGATGATGCACGGCGTCCCAGCCGCCCTCGCCGTCGGCCTGGAACATCGGGAAGTCGACGACCCAGAGGAATTCCCATTTGCCCCGGAGCAGGCCGCAGTCGCGACCGAGCCGCTCGCGCAACGCGCCGAGCGCGTCGTTGACGACGGTCTGCTTGTCCGCGCCGAAGAAGATGAGATCGCCGTCGACGGCGCCGGTGCGCTGCAGCACGCCGTCAATCGCCTGGTCCGGCAGGAACTTCAGGATCGGGGACTGCAGGCCGTCGCGACCCTTCGCGATCTCGTTCACCTTGACATAGGCGAGCCCCTTCGCGCCGTAGCGGCCCACGAATGCCGTGTATTCGTCGATCGCCTTGCGCGTGAGCTCGCCGCCCTTCGGCAGCCGGAGTGCCGCGATGCGGCTGCCCGGATCTGCCGCGGGCCCGGCAAAGACCTTGAAATCGACGCCCTTGAAAAGATCGGCGACCTCGACCAGCTCTAAAGGGTTCCGCATGTCCGGCTTGTCGCTGCCGAAACGCCGCATCGCCTCGGCATAGCTCATGCGCGGGAATGGTTTCGGCAGCTCGACGCCGCTGACCTTGCGGAAGACATGGCGAACCAGGTCCTCCATGAGCGCCATGATCGCTTCCTGGTCGAGGAACGAGGTCTCGATGTCGAGCTGCGTGAACTCGGGCTGGCGGTCGGCGCGCAGGTCCTCGTCGCGGAAGCACTTGACGATCTGATAGTAGAGATCCATGCCGGACATCATCAGGATCTGCTTCATGAGCTGCGGCGACTGCGGCAGCGCGAAGAAGCTGCCGGGCTGCGTGCGGCTCGGCACGAGGTAGTCGCGCGCGCCCTCGGGCGTCGTCTTGGTCAGCAGCGGCGTCTCGATGTCGATGAAGCCCTTCTCGTCGAGGAATTCGCGCATCGCACGCGTCACCGAATGGCGCAGGCGCAGGTTGCGTTGCAT
>Ga0315910_10001683_pt1 | contig 20139 bp, 17 predicted proteins | sample EdamamesoilMG_FD_204470 | JGI IMG/M metagenome (GOLD analysis project Ga0315910, IMG submission 204470) | Garden soil microbial communities collected in Santa Monica, California, United States - Edamame soil | ecosystem: Environmental > Terrestrial > Soil > Garden | place: USA: California...
GCGGGGACGACGACATCGGGCCCACGGTCACCGCCCATCGCATCGAGCGCGATCGTTAGCTTGCGCGTCATGGCCTTCGCCACGCGGGAGTACGGACTATTCTTCCTCGCTTTCCTGCGGAATCTCGACGACGCGCTTGCCGCGGTAGAAACCGTCGGCACCGACGTGATGCCGGCGGTGGGTCTCGCCCGTCGCCGGATCGACCGATAAAGTCGGTCCCTTGAGCGCATCGTGCGATCTGCGCATATTGCGGCGCGACGGCGTCTTGCGGCTCTTCTGAACAGCCATGCTATGTCTCCTGGTGCTTGTCGTCGCCGTGCCTGGGAACGAGCGGCAAGGACACGATCAACTCATCTTCTATCAAAGTCGCCGGCCGGAACCTGTCGCCGTTCAAGGCAATCGACTCCATCTCCCGCGACACGACCGCCAACGAGTCTTCGGACTCAGCGACGGCAATATCAATCCGCTCCCGAACCTCATGCTTCATCGGATCGAGGCAATACTGGCAAACCAGCTCGAGCGCGGCCTCGCATTCTAATTCCACCAGCAGCACGTCGTCATGACGCAGGCGAAATGCCATCCGTGCCCTGGCGCTGCCCTCGCTGGAATTGAGCAACTCCGTGAGCCGCCCGAACCTGGCGAGGTCTATCGTGCCCTCGAGTACTTCTCCCCGTTCCGCCAGCGCCATGAGATCGCGCAAACTGTACCATGACTCAAGGGCCGCGGACATCAGCGGGCTATGATAGAGAGATGAGTTTCTGCCGTCAAAACCGAAGCTTACGCGGATCGTCGGGAACCGGCCGCCCCCGGTGAGGCCTTTGGTCCTGGCATCTCAGTCGACCTATCGTCGCGCCCTGCTCGACCGACTCGGCCTGCCCTTCACATCGATGGCGCCCGGCGTCGACGAAACACCCGAGCCCGGCGAGCTGCCCGCGCTCCTGGCGGCACGCCTCGCCCGCCTGAAGGCGCTGGCGCCAGCCGTCGACGATGCCGTCATCATCGGCGCCGACCAGGTCGCGACACTCGACGGAGCCGCCATCGGCAAACCCCATGACCGCGCAACCGCACTCGCGCAGCTCGAGGCCTGTCAGGGCAGGAGCATGCTGTTCCATACCGCGGTCGCCGTCTTCGACAAGCGCAGCGGCAGGCTGGTCGAGCACATGGACCTCACGCGCGTGCACTTCGCGCATCGTCCGCGCGAGGAGCTCGAGCGCTATGTCGATCTCGAGCCGGCTTTCGACTGCGCCGGCGGCTTCAAGGCCGAAGCGCTGGGCATCGTGCTGTTTCAGTCGATCGAGTCGCGGGACCCGACCGCCCTGATCGGACTGCCCCTCATCTGGCTCGCTGGAACCCTGCGGGAGGTCGGCTTCGACCCGCTGGCTGCCGCTCGCTAGGCCTCCGCCAGCACGTCGAGAAACTCGCGGAGCGCCTCGGGCAGCGGCGCACTGACGCAGAATTCCGCGCCGTTCCCCGGCCAGACGAATTCGATGAGTTGCGCGTGGAGAAACATGCGCTTCAGGCCGAGCATTGCGCAGGCGGCATTGAATTCCGGGTCGCCGTAGCGTTCGTCGCCGGCAACCGGATGGCCTGCGGACATGGCGTGCACCCGGATCTGATGGGTCCGCCCCGTCGGTATCTCGACGTCGAGCAGCGATGCCCGGGCACCGTAGTCGCGGACCAGCCGGAAGCGGCTCAGGGCCGGCTTGCCCTGCGGGTCGATTCGCACCCGCGCTCCCGACCCCTCGCGCCCGACAGTCAGCGGCGAGTCGACCTCGATTTCGCCATGCTGCCAGCGGCCGCGGACCAGGGCGAGGTACTGCTTGCGGACCGAGCCCGCGCGCATGAGCGCATGCAGCTCGCGCAGGCAGCTGCGGCGCTTGGCCACCATGACGCAGCCCGACGTGCCTCGATCGAGCCGGTGTACGAGCTCGAGGGTCTTCAGCCCCGGGCGCAGGCTGCGCAAACCCTCGATAAGCCCGAAGTCGATACCGCTCCCGCCATGGACCGCGAGCCCTGCGGGCTTGTCGACCACCAGCAGGCGCTCATTCTCGAAGATGATGCGCTCGGCGAGCCAGGCAAGCCCCGTGCCGGGGTCCGGGATCGCCGGAGCCGAACGGCGGCGGACCGGCGGTACCCGGACCGAGTCCCCGGCCTTGAGGCGGTAGCGCGCCTGGACACGGCGCGAATTGACGCGGACCTGCCCCGAGCGAATGAGCTGGTAGACGTGGCTGCGAGGCACGCCCTTGAGCCGATTCAGCAGGAAGTTGTCGAGCCGCTGACCCGCCGTGTCGTCGTCGACGGCCGCCTGGACCGCCCTCTGCTGTTGCTCTCTGTCGGCCACTGCCATGGTATAGTACCCGGGCGAAGCTTCAGCCTGCGAGGTTTGGGCTTCAGCAGGTTTTCCAAACGCTCTCAGGTCAGAGCGAACCTTATTAACCGTTAATTTTCAGCCGGCGCACCGGCACGCAAACGCCCGAGTCGATGCAATCGATGGTCTCATTACCAGTACCAATCCGATCCCGCTCGCTCGACAGAGCTCGCATGCCGCAGGCAGCTGCCTTTGCCATGCCCGGGCCCGCCGCTAAAAGGTCAGTTCCGCATGAAACGTATGTTGGTGAATGCAACTCAACACGAAGAGTTGCGCGTGGCCATGGTCGATGGCCAGAAGCTTTACGATCTTGACATCGAGGTTCCCACCCGAGAGCAGAAAAAAGCCAATATCTACAAAGGCCGGATAACCCGGATCGAGCCCAGCCTCGAGGCGGCCTTTGTCGACTATGGCGCGGAGCGGCATGGCTTCCTGCCGCTCAAGGAGATCTCGAGCGAGTACTTCATTGCCAATCCTGCCCCCGACTCGCGCATCAACATCAAGGAGGTGTTGAGGGAGGGCCAGGAAATCGTGGTCCAGGTCGAGAAGGACGAACGGGGCACCAAGGGCGCCGCGCTGACAACCTATGTCAGCCTCGCGGGACGATTCCTGGTGCTCATGCCGAACAACCCGAGCGCCGGCGGCGTGTCGCGCCGCATTACCGGCGAGGAACGCGACGTCGTCCGCGACTCGCTCGAAGCGCTGAATCTCCCGGAGCACATGGGCTGCATCGTCCGCACCGCAGGCGTGGGGCGCGAAACCGAGGAGCTGCGCTGGGACCTCGACTACCTGTTGCGTGTCTGGGAGGCCATCAAGAGCGTGGTCGTGACCCGGCCCGCGCCGTTCCTGATCTACCAGGAAGGCAACGCCATCGTCCGCGCGCTGCGAGACAACTTCTCGAACGAGATCGGCGAGGTGCTGATCGACGACCCGGGCGTCTACAAGGACGCCGAGGAGTTCATGACGCGCGTGATGCCGCAGAGCCTGCGCAAGCTCAAGCTCTACGACGACCCCGGCGTCGCGCTGTTCAACCGGTTTCAGATCGAAAGCCAGATCGAATCGGCCTATTCGCACACGGTGTCGCTGCCCTCGGGCGGTGCCATCGTCATCGACCACACCGAGGCCCTGACCGCGATCGACATCAACTCCGCGCGCGCGACGCGCGGCGAGGACATCGAGCAGACCGCGTACAACACGAACCTCGAGGCTGCCGAAGAGATCGCGCGCCAGCTCAGGATTCGCGACCTGGGCGGCCTCATCGTCATCGATTTCATCGACATGGGGCCGCAGCGCAACCAGCGGGATGTCGAGAATCGGCTGCGCGAGTCCGTACGCTTCGACCGCGCTCGCATCCAGATCGGCAAGATCTCGCGCTTCGGGCTCCTCGAAATGTCGCGGCAGCGCCTTCGGCCTTCGCTCGAGGAGTCGACCCAGCTCGTATGCCCCCGGTGCAGCGGCAATGGCTCGGTGCGCAGCGTCGAATCGCTTGCGCTCGCGGTGCTGCGGCTCGTCGGCGAGGAAGCTCGCAAGGATCGGACCGCCAAGGTCATCGTCCTCGTTCCGATCGAGGTCGCCAACTACATCCTGAATGAGAAGCGCGACTGGGTGCAGAACATCCAGGATCTCAACAAGGTCGCCGTCGTGATCGTCGGCGATCCCGAGCTCGATACACCCCATTACTCGATCCGTCGCGTCCGCGACGACGAGACGCAGAGCCCGGAGAACGCAGGGACGAGCTACAAACTCGTCCAGCCGCGCGAGGATCCGGCTGCAAAATACGAGCACGCGAAACCCCCACCGAAGCCCGAAACTCCGGCGGTCACGGAGATCCTTCCGGCGACCCCGGCGCCCGAGACCAGTGTGGTGGCGGAGAAACCTGCTCCGCCGCGGGCGCCGCGGCCCTCCGTGTTCAAGCGCATCTGGCTCTGGATTTTCGGCGACGAGGTGCCGCCGGCAAGAAGCGAAGAGCACCGGCGGCCGGCACAGACGCATCGGTCAGACTCGGACGGACGACGCCGGGAGCATCACGATCGCGGCGAGCGACGCCATTCTTCACGAGAGCACGGCGGCCATCGCAAGCAGCGTGGCCGCGGCGGGCGCGGGCATCGCCCGGGTGGACAGCATCCCGGCGGCGGTGGCGGCATGAGCGGTATGAGCAGCGGTGGTGGCGGCAATGCCGGCATCGAGGGCGGCGGAAGTGCCGGCGGTAGCGGCAGCACCAGCAGTGGTGGTGGTGGTGGTGGTGGTGGCGCCGGTAGCGGTAGCGGTAGCGGTGGCGGTGGTGGCGGCCCGGGATCGGGCTCGCGCGGCCGGCGCTCGCGCAATCGCAGAGGCCGCGGCGGACAATCCGGGCGAGCTTCGTCTGGCGGACAGTCCGGCGCTTCGCAGGACAGCCGCCCGCAGTCCGGCAACGGCGAGGCGAGACCGGCGTCGGCACCGAGCGCTGCGCCAGCGGAAGGCCCGCGCGTCGAGGCACCGCGTTCCGATCCGCCGCGCTCCGAACCTTCCGGCGGCAGCGACCCGCTGGTCGGCTAGTCCCGCCCGAGCACCGTTCGCAGGTGGATCAGTAAACCCCTCGACGCCTGCTCGGCCAGGTCGAGCACGTATTCAAAACCGTTACTGCCGCCGTAGTAAGGGTCGGGCACGTCGGAACGCCCGGCCTCGGGGGCAAAGTCGAGCAGCAGCCGGATGCGCTCGCGGCGCGCCGGCGGGCAGAGCTCCTCGAGCGCGGCGATATTCAACGGGTCCATGGCGACGACGAGATCAAAACGCTCGAAGTCATCCGCGGTGACGCGACGCGCCCTGAGCCCGCTCAGGTCGATCCCACGCCTCTGCGCGGCGCGCTGCGCCCGCGGATCCGGAGGTTCGCCCACGTGATAGGCATGCGTGCCGGCGGAATCGATCTCGATGCGGAAGTCCGGCAGCTCGCGGCTCACAATTCCGCGAAAAACACCTTCGACCGACGGCGATCGGCAGATATTGCCCATGCAGACGAACAGCACGCGATAGTGGGGATCGCTCGAATTCTCCCCTGCGCTGGCGGGACGGCCGAGCGGATTACGCCAGCGGGCGAACCAGGAACTCATGCCCTCACCCCGCGCTCGCTGACGATGCGACGGACTTCGGCGAGGTCGGCAGCCGTGTCGACGCCGCGGGCGGGCGCCTCGATCGCGTCGGCGATCGCGATCCGCTCGCCGAGCCAGAGCGCGCGCAGTTGCTCGAGTTTCTCGGCGCGTTCGGCCGGCGCGACCGGAGCCGCCGATACGGCCTTGAGACAAGCCACGCGATACGCATAGAGGCCAATATGACGACGGGCCGCGGCCGGCACGCCGCCGTCGCGACTGGCGGGGATCGGCGACCGGCTGAAATAGAGGGCCGCGCCGTCGCGACTCGCAATGACCTTGGCCATATTGGGATCGGTGTACTCCGCGGGATCCTTGAGCGGCGTCATCAGTGTCGCCATGCCGGCTCCTCGATCGGCTTCGAGCAAACCCGCGACCTGGTCGATCAGGGCGGGTGGAATCAGCGGCTCGTCACCCTGCACGTTGACCACGATTTCGCCGTCGGCCCAGCCCCGCCGGCGCGCGACCTCGGCGATGCGGTCGGTGCCGCTCGCATGAGCGGCATCGGTGCGCTCGACAGCGGCGCCGAAAGATCGCGCTACGCGCTCGATCTCGTCCGCGTCGGTCGCGATGATAACCTCGCTCGCGCCGCTTTTCCGCGCCTGCCGATAGACACGCTCGATCATCGACATCCCGGCGATCTCGAGCAGGGCCTTCTGCGGCAAGCGCTCGGACTTGAGGCGCGCGGGTATCACGACGAGGAAGCCGCTCATCGGTTTTCGGGCTGCATTTCGAGCGCGCGGTCGAGAATCTGCAGCAGTCGCTCGCCGTGCCCTGCGTCGAATTCGAGATCGGTCACCACACACCAGAGCCTGTCGGATCCGAATCGCTCGCATTTTACCGCGTCTTTCTCGGTGATCAGGACCGGTCGGCCGTCGCCGAAATCGATATCGGCCGCGGTCAGCGCCGCATGATCCGGATGCGCATGCGCCTCGACCACGAGACGCCCCGCTTCGAGCGCGTCGAAAAAGCGCTCGGGATTGCCGATCGCCGCGACTGCGTGCACGTGCTGCCCGGCGAAATCGGCGAGCTTCCTTTCGGCACCGCTGCCGAGTCCATAGACACGCACGATCCGGAGCTTCGCGCGGAGCATTCCGCGGTGCCCGAAGGCACCTTCGTTGACGACGACGGCATCGACTTCGTTGAGGCGCGATGCCGGTTCGCGCAGCGGCCCGGCCGGCAGGCAAAGGCCGTTGCCGAGCGCGCGCGTGCCGTCGACCACGGCGATCTCGAAGGCTCGCCGGAGCCGGTAGTGCTGCAGGCCGTCGTCCATGACAATCACGTCGAGCGGCGCGGGGCCGAGCAGGTGCCTGGCTCCCGCCACGCGATCCGGCCCCGCGACGACGGGGCAGAGGGTACGCCGGGCGAGCAGCAGGGCCTCGTCGCCCACCTTGCTCACGTCGCTCGATTTCGCCACGGGCTGGGGCCAACGCTCCGCCGTTCCCCCGTAGCCGCTGCAGAGGATGCCGACACGGAAGCCCCGCTCGCGCAGGCGCGAGGCCAGCCAGATGACGAGCGGCGTCTTGCCGGTGCCGCCGGCAGTGATGTTGCCGACCACGATGACCGGAACGCCCGCGTCGAAAGACTTGAGCCAGCCTTGCCGGTAACCCAGTCGGCGCACCGCAACGAGCGCGCCGAAGACGAAGGCGACCGGCCAGAGCAGCCAGCGCAGCGGATGCGAGCCATACCAGAGCGCGGCGCTGGCTCTCGTCGCGATCTCGCGCCAGCGGCCCATCTATTCTGCGAACTGCAGCCGATGCAGGCTTGCGTAATGACCGCCCGCGGCGATGAGCTCGCGATGCGTGCCGGTCTCGACGACACGGCCCTCGCGCATGACGAGGATCCGGTCCGCCTGCTCCACGGTGGACAGGCGATGCGCGATGACGAGCGTCGTCCGGCTTCGCATGAGCTCCGCCAGGGCCTCCTGCACGCGGCGCTCGGACTCGGTATCGAGCGCCGACGTCGCCTCATCAAGAATCAGCACGGGCGCGTCCTTGAGGATCGCACGCGCGATCGCGACGCGCTGCCGCTGCCCACCGGACAGGAGCGTACCGCGCTCCCCGACGCGCGTGTCGAGGCCGTCCGGGAAATTCGACGCAAACTCGGTCACATAGGCTGCCGTCGCTGCGCGCTCGATGGCCGCGCGCGAGGCGCCGGCGAGCGCGCCATAGGCAATATTGCCCGCGATCGTGTCGTCGAAAAGCACGACGTCCTGTCCGACGAAACTGTACTGGCTTCGGAGCGTCTGCAGCGGATAGTCGCGAATGTCGCGGCCGTCGAGAAGGATCGCGCCTTCGTTCACGTCGTAGAAGCGCGGCAGCAGGCTCACGAGGGTGGACTTGCCGCTGCCCGAGCGGCCGACGATCGCGAGCGTCTGCCCCGGCTCGAGCTCGAAGCTGACATCGCGCAAGACCGGCTCCTGTGAGCCGCCATAACGGAAGCCGACGCCCGCGTACCCGACGCGACCATCGACCCGCAGGGCCGTCGCCGGGCCGAGACCGCTCTCCACCGGCTCGTCGAAAATCTCGAACAGGCTCTCGGCCGCGGCGATGCCGCGCTGGAAGGTCGCATTCGTCGTGACGAACCGCTTGAGCGCCGTCAGCATGATGGCAAGCGCGCCGATGAAGCCCAAGAGCTGGGGCGACTCGAAGACCGGAGTATCTGCCGCGTCCGTATCCGGCGTGATCCAGCCGGCGAGGACGAGGAAGAAGATCACCGCAACGCCGCAGACGACGATGAACTGCGTCAGCGCATCGCCGAAGGACCGCGCCGCCACCAAGCGCAAATGCTGTCGCAGGTTGCGCTCGTTGATCTCCTCGAAGCGCCGGGCCTCGAATTCCTGTCCCGAAAACACCTTGATGACGCGCTGGCCCTGCAGGGCCTGGCCGGCGACGCGCGTCACGTCGCCCATCGAACTCTGGATGCGGGCGCTGTAGCGCCGGAAGGCACGACTCATCGCGCCGAGCAAGAGCGCCAGCAGCGGACCGACGATCGCGAGGATCAACGTCAGCACGGGACTGAACGTGAGCATCACGACCAGCATGAACACGACCAGCAGGAGGTCGCGAACGATGATCACGACGGCGTTCGAGACGGCCTCGGCGATCTGCTCGGTGTTGAAAGTCAGGCGTGAGACGAGATCGCCGGTGGCGTTGCGATCGTAGAACGACGCGGGCAGGCAAAGGAAATGGTGGAACAGCTCGGTGCGCAGGTCGCGGACGGCTGATCGCCCGACCCAGCCGAGCCCGTAGACGGTGAAGACGTCCATCACTCCGCGCAAGGCGAATGCCACGATCAGGAACAGCGGCAGGCGCAGCGATTCCAAAAGACTGCCTTCCGCGACAAGCTCCGCTTCCGCCCGTCTTGAGAATTCCTCGAGTATGTCCTCGAGCAGCAACGGCACGGCGGCCGTGACGAGCGCGTAGACGACCATCGCAATCGCGGCTGGAACGAGCACGTACGAATACGGGCGCACATACCGCAGCAACCGTCGGAGCACGGCCGTGCCTTCTGAACTCAAGCCCAGCGCCATTCCGCCTACTGCGAGTCGGACAGTGTCACGGTCGCGATATTGATCGAGCTGAAGCCGAGCTCGCCCGCCACGCTCATCGCCGTCGTGCTCGCCTGGAGATTCGACTCGGCGTCGCCCCGGATGATGACCGGAATGTCGCGACGGTCTCCGAAGCCGCGCTCGTTCATGACGGTTTCGATCGCGCGGCGCAGCGTGCGGCGGTCATTGCTCGCGAGCGGCCGGCCGTCGACGAGGAAATTCCCGGTTGCCGTGATGCCGATCTCCACCACCTCGCCGGTGGGCGGCGCGACCGGCTCGCTCGAGGCCTCGGGCAGGCGGATATTGATCTCGGCCTCGCGGACGAAGCTCGTCGAGACCATGAAGAAGATCAGGAGCAGCAGGACGACGTCGATCAGCGACGTCAGGTTGATCTCAGGCTCTTCGCTTGACCGGTTGAGCAATTTCATTGGTCATGGCCTTGACGTCGACCGCATCCTGGTAGGCAACCACCGTCTCGAGGAACTTGATCGTTTCCTTCTCCATCTGGATCACGAGGCCGTCGACGCGCGCGCGCAGCCAGCGGTAGGCGATCATCGCGGGAATGGCAATGGAGAGGCCCGCGGCGGTCGTGATCAGCGCCTCGGAAATGCCGCCCGCGAGCGCGCCCGGGCTGCCGACGCCGGCGGTCGAGATCGCGGCGAAGACCTTGATCATGCCGAAAACCGTGCCGAGCAGGCCGAGCAACGGCGAGATCGACGCGATCGTGCCGAGCGGGGACAGATAGCGTTCGAGCTCGTGGACGGCATGCCGTCCGGCGTCCTCGATGCTTTCCTTGATGACTTCGCGCGGTTTGTGGCGGTTGGCGAGCCCCGCGGCCAGCATCTGGCCGAGGGGCGAGCTCTGGTGGAGGCGCTGCAAATGGCTGGGATCGAGCTCGTCGTTACTGACCCACTCGCGCACCTGCTTCGCGAGATTGACGGGCAGCACACGTTTCGGCTGCAGCGTCCAGAGCCGCTCGAGAAAGATCCCGGCGGCGATGATCGAGCAGGCAATGATGGGCACCATGACCCAACCGCCGGCTCGCACGATCTCCAGCATGCGCTTTCCGCGAAACCGATAACGCGCGCACTATAGCGCGGAGGCGCGGCCCGCACCAGAAACGGGGCCCGAATCTGCGTGCCAGTACCGGGGCCGTCGCGAGCGCGCCTCGCTGACCCGGAGACCTGCACCGTCGAGCCGGACGTCGACTGCGCCCGAGTCGCCGGTCACGAGCAGGCGCGCGCCGGCCGACTCCCAGCGCTCGCGAACCTCGGGCAAGGGGAAGCCCCAGCGATTGTTGTGCCCCGCCGAGACGATGGCAAGCTGCGGCGCCACCCGCTCGACGAAGCCGGCGGTCGACGACGTCCGGCTGCCATGATGCGGCACGACGACGACGTCGACGTCGATGTCGATGTCGATGTCGATGTCGATGTCGGTATTCGCGGCGCGGACCAGGGCCGCCTCTGCCCGCCGCTCGATGTCGCCGGTGAGCAGGACCGAACCGTACGCCGTGTCGATGCGGAGCACGCAGGAGGTCTCGTTTCCGGGCGGACCGAAACCCTCGGCGGGATGCAGGACCGAGAAAGCAACGCGATCCCAGATCCAGCGATCGCCCGCCCGGCAAGGCACAGCCGCCGGGTGCGAGACATCGGGACCGGCCAGCAGCTCTGCTTCGGGGTGGCGCAGGAGAATCGCGCCGAGGCCCCCGGCGTGGTCGGCATCGCCATGGCTCACGATCAGCCGATCGAGATGCCGGGCCCCGAGTGCCTCGAGGGCGGGCCCCACGATCTCGGCGCCCGCGTCGAACCCCGAGCGCGAGAGCGGCCCCGCGTCGTAGAGGGCGCGGTGGCTCCGGGTCTCGATGGCGACGGCGAGTCCCTGGCCGACGTCGAGCACCGTGAGCCTGAGCTCGCCCTCGGCGAGGCGATCGACGCCCGGCAGGAACAGCGGCACGAGACCGACGAGCAGCAGGCGGCGTCCCGGCAGCGGATGCCATGGCAGCGCGAGCGCGATCGCGGCACTGGCGAGCAGGACTTCGGCGAGCGGCGGCCTGGGTAGCGTGATCGCCGCAAACGGTGTCGCCGCCGCGAGCTCGATAGCGTCCCAGGACAGCCGCGCGAGCTCCGCCGTCATCGGCGTCAGCCAGGGATCCGGAACTCCGGCCGCCGCAGCGAGTGCCGACAACAGGCAGGCCGGCACGATGAGCACGCTGAAAAGCGGAATCGCGACGAGGTTCACTCCATACGACGCGAGCGAAAACTGGCCGAAGTACCAGAGCCCCAGCGGGATCAGCCCGAGCGTCAGCGCCCATTGCACGCGGCCGAATTCCGCGAGCCAGGCGACGACCCTCCGCCCGGCGCCCGCGGGTCTCTCGCGGCTGCCGAGCGCCGCGATCAGCAGCAGGGCAACGGCGATGAAGGAGAGCCAGAAAGAGGCCGTCAGGCTCGCCGCAGGATCGAGCGCCAGCACGGCGAGCAGGGCGAGACCGAGCGCGCCACCGAGCGGCCAGCGCCGCCGTGCCACGACGAGGAAGCCCGCGACGAGCAGCATCGCGAGCGACCGTTGCGTCGGCAGCGCGAAACCCGCAAGCGCGGCATACGCCGTCGCCGGAACGAGGCTCGATCCCGCCGCGAGGCCGAGCGCATGCCGCGCGAGCCGATCGGGCAATCGCAATGCCAGACGCAGAAAGATCCAGAACGACAGGCCGGCGACGATGGCGATATGCAGACCCGACACCGAGACGAGATGGCTCGTGCCCGTGGCCTGCATCGCCGCCCAGTGCCGGTCCTCGAAGCCGATGTACTCCCCGAGCGCGAGCGCAATCACGAGCGCGCGCGCGTCGCCATCGGGAATGCGGGCGCCGAGGCGCTCGATGAGCCCGGCGCGGAAGCCGAGCCAGCGCTGCGCGAGCCCGGGCCGCGCCTCGACGACACCCCCCTCGCGCACGTAGCCCGTGGCGTCGAAGCCTTCGAGGTAGAGCCAGCGCTCGTAGTCGAACCCCCCGGGATTGACGGCGCCGCGCGGCGAACGCAGTCGGGCCACGATCTCGACCGACTGCCCCGCCTTGAGCGCGGGCGCGGGATCGTACCAGCTGAGGCGCACGCGGCGCGGCAACGCGGCGGGCCCGACGCCGTCGGCCGCGCCCCCGACGTCGGCATCCGCGCTGCGCTCGACGATGCGCAGCGCGAACACGGTCCGGCCCGGTTCCTGTCTCGGAAAGTCGTCGATCCAGCCGAGGAGCGCGAGGTCCTTGCCGTCAGAGGCGGACGGCCAGCGCGTCGCGAGATCCCCGCGCGCGACCGTGGCCGTGCCGCAAAAGGCGAGCAGCGCGATCGCGGGCAGGCTGGCGGCGCGCAGCCCCGCAAGGACGAGCAGAGCCAGCCCGCCGAGCGCAAGCAGGAGTGCCAGCGCGGGCGACGGCAGGACGGGCAGCTGATGCAGCAGCAGATTGCCGGCGAGCGCGGCGAGCGCCACCTGCCAGAGGCGGAGCGGCCTGGCCGCCGCGCGCGGGATCAGCGCAGCGGCAGCAGCCGGCCATCCCGAAGCTCGAGACATCGGTCGAGGCGCGCCGCGAGGTGGGTATCGTGGGTGACGACGATCAGGCTCGTGCCCTGGGCCTGGTTGAGCTCGAGCAGGAGATCGAAAACGCGCTCGCCGGTCGGCCGATCGAGATTGCCCGTCGGCTCGTCGGCAAGAACGACGGCCGGATGGGTCACGAGCGCCCGCGCCACCGCGGTCCGCTGCCTCTCCCCGCCCGACAATTTGCCGGGCCGGTGATGGAGCCGGTCCGCAAGGCCAACGCGCTCGAGCAGGCTCGAGGCTTCCGCAACCGCCTGCGCGGGACGCTCGCCCCGAACGAGCAGCGGCATCGCCACGTTCTCGAGGGCCGAGAATTCCGGCAGCAGGTGGTGGAACTGATAGACGAAACCGAGCGCCCGATTGCGGAGCTGGCCCTGCTCGGCCGGGCCCATCTCGCTGATCGGCTCGCCGCGCACGAGCACGCGACCCGCGCTCGGGCGATCGAGCCCGCCCAGGAGCTGCAGCAGTGTCGTCTTGCCCGAGCCCGAGGCACCGACGATCGCAATGCGCTCGCCCGCCGCGACGGTGACATCGACGCCGCGCAGCACCGCGAGCTCGCGCCCCCCCTCGACGAAGGTACGCCGGAGGCCCTCGGCAGCCAGCACCACGGGTGCGCTCTGCGGCATCGGTTTCCCGGCTTCACTCATTGCGCAGCGCCTCGGCGGGCGGGAGGCGCGAGGCGCGCCAGGCCGGAAGGAGCGTCGCCAGCACCGCGAGCCCGAGCGCGAGCGCACAGATGCCGGCAATCTCGCCGGGCCGCGCCTCGGTCAGGAGCTCATCGACCAGGTAGACGTCCGCGGACAGGAGATCGATGCCGAAGGCGGCCTCGACCCAGCCGACGATCGTGCCGAGGCTCGCGACGAGCGCGAGCCCGAGCGCGAGCCCGCCGACGACGCCGATGAGGCCGATGCAGGTCCCCTGGGCAATGAAGATGCGGAGAATGCTCCCGGGCGCCGAGCCGATACTGCGCAGGATCGCGATGTCGCCGCGCTTCTCGCGAACCACCATGAAGAGCGTCGAGACGATGTTGAAAGCGGCAATGGCAATGACCAGCGACAACACGATGAACAGGAGCGGCTTCGTCAGCTCGATGGAACGGAAGACATTGCCGTGGCGGCGCGACCAGTCCTCGTAGGAGAGGCTCCCGCCGATGCGCGGCGCCGCCTCGTTGGCGAAACTTTCGATGCTCGTGGGCGCGTTGTAGACGTCGGTGAACCGCAGGCTCAGGCCGCTGGCCCTCTCCCGCGTGCGATAGAGCTTCGCCGCCCTGTCGAAAGCGACTAGCACGAGCCCGCGATCGTAATCGGCAAGGCCGACGTCGAAAATGCCGGTGACCGTAAAGACCCGATTGGTATTCCAGGGACCCGCCAGGGTAACGCGGATATCGGGCGTGTGGATCCGCACGCTGTCGCCGAGCGCGATGCCGGCTTCCTCAGCCAGGCGGCTGCCGATCGCGATATTCCAGGCGCTGCCCTGGTCGTCGGCCGGGGCGAGGTCGTCGATGCTGCCGGCAACGAAGTGCTCGCCGATCGTCGATACGCCCGGCTCGCGCTCGAGATCGATGCCGCGCACCGTGACGGCCTTGAGGCTGTCCCCGAGCCGGAGCAGCCCCTGTCCCTCGACGAACGGCGCGGCGGCGAGCACGTCGTCGCGCGCGAGCGCGGCTTCGCTCAGGGCGCGCCAGTCCTCGAGGCTGGCCAGCGCGCCATCGACATAACCGTACACCTGCCCATCCGGCGAAACGCTGAGAATGCGCCGCTCGAGCTCGGTCTCGAATCCGTTCACGACCGCCATGACGATAATCAATAACCCGACGGCGAGCGCGACGCCCAGCATCGAAACTGCCGAAATGAACGAGATAAAGGCGCTCTGGCGCCGGGCGCGCAGATAACGGAGCGCGATCGACAGGGTGTAGGGCTGACGGATCATTCGTAGCGCAGCACTTCAGCGGGCTCGACGCGGGCGGCCCGACGCGAGGGGTAGATCGTCGCGACGGCGGCGATCGCAAACGCGAGCCCGGTGATCAGGATCACGTCGAACGGCCGGATCTCCGAAGGCACGGTCGAGACGTAAAAGACATCGCCGGGCATGATCTGGAAGCCGAAGGTCCTCTCGAGCCAGGTCAGGATCGGCGTCAGGAAGTAGGCAACCGGCAGGCCAAGAGCGAGACCCGCGACGATTCCGCCGACGCCGATGACCGCGCCCTGCACGATGAAGACCCGCGTGACACGCGCGGGCGCAAGCCCGAGCGTGCGCAGCACGGCGATATCGCGCGACTTCTCGTTGACGACCATCATCAGCGACGCAACGATGTTGAACGCGGCAACTCCGACGATCAGCATGAGCAGGATCGTCATCATCGTCTTCTCGATCTTCATCGCGTCGAAGAGGCTGCGGTATTCGATCGCCCAGCTCGACCAGCGATAGCCCGGACCCGCGGCGTCCTGAAGCAGCGGCAGGATCCTCTCGACGCGCAGCGGCTCCTGCAGGCGGACGGCAAGACCTTCGGGCTCGCCGTCGCGATCGGTGAGCCGGCCGGCATCGACGATGTTGACGAGGGCCAGATTGGCATCGTGCTGCTCGGCGCCCGCGGTCAGCGTATCGGCGACGACAAAGGACGTCTGCCGGATGCCGACCTCGCCGTCGTCGAGACGCGGCAGCAGCAGGTCGACCTCATCGCCCGGCCGAACCCCGAGCTCGATGGCGACGAAGCGGCCGAGCAGCATTTCCTTCGATCCCGGCGTCAGGCGCGCGAGCTGATCGGTCCCTTCGACGGCCGCGAGATCGGGGTTCTCGCTTTCCGCCTCGGGGTCGACTCCCCGCACGATGGCGGGCTTGAGCGCATCGCCGTTCCTGTTCCTGAGCAGGGCCTCGAGATGCACGAAAGGCGTGACGGCGCCGACGCCGTCGACGGCGGAGAGCCGCTCGCGGAGCGCTGCCCAGTCGGTGCCCGTCGCCGCCTCCCCCTCCGGCCGGAGCGTCACGTGCTCGGCCAGGCGAAGCAGCCGCGTCCGCGATTCCGCCTCGAGCCCGTTCATCGCCGAGAGAATGACGATGACCGCGCCGACGCCGAGCGCAATGCCGCCCAGCGACGCGAAGCTCAGGAATGAAATCAGTCCGCGGCCCCCGACCGTTCCGAGATAGCGAAGCCCGATGAAGCACTCGAGAGGCCGGATCATGGCCCGGCATTACACCACTGCGGCCGTCGCGCCCGGCCGCCCGGCCGAAAGGTGACGAAGCGCTCATTCCGCACGCTCGTGAAGTCGTCGCCCCCGGGGCCGGTGCTATAGTCCTTGGGACTGGCTGGAGGATAGTGACCATGTTGCGCAAGGCATTGCCGATTCTCCTCTCCTTCGCGGCCCTTGCGGTCGCGCAAGCGGACACCTTGCTGATCCAAAGCGTTCAGCAGGCCGAGGCAACTCGCTCGGAGCGCCCCGCGAGCGGGCTGACCAAGGCCGAGGTCGAAGCGCGTTTCGGCGCGCCGACGCGGATGATCGCCGCCATCGGCGACCCGCCGATCAGCCGCTGGGAGTACCCGGCCTTCACGGTCTACTTCGAGAACGAGCGCGTCATTCACGCCGTCGCCCGGCACTAGATCCCTCCGCCCACGATCCTGCGCGCCCGGATGCCTGTGGGATAATGAGGCTTTGCCGCAAGGCTCAAGTCTCGAATGTCTCCTTCGGCCCCCTTGCTGGCGCTGCGCGCGCCGACCGCCTCGCGCCCGGAAATCCAGTGGCGCGGGCTCCATGGCGCCGCCGTCGCGCTCGCCATTGCCGAGGCCCTCGATACTGACGCGCACGCCGTCGTCATTCTCACGCGCGCCGCCGCACAGGCCGAACAGCTCAAGCGCGAGCTCGCCTTTTTTGCTCCCGCTACCGCGGTCCAGGTCTTCCCCGATTACGAAACCCTGCCCTACGAACCGATCTCGCCGCCCAGGGACCTGCTCGCCGAGCGCCTCGCGGCCCTGCATCACCTCGCCACGGGCGAGCGCACGCGACTGATTGTCAGCTCGAGCACCTTGCTCAATCGGCTGCCGCCGCCGGCTTTCGTCGTCTCCCGCTCGCTGACGCTCGCCACAGGCCAGGAGATCGACCGCGAGCGCCTGACGGAGTCGCTGATCGCGCACGGCTATCTGCGCGTCGCGCAGGTCGCCGAGCCCGGAGAGCTCGCGGTCCGCGGCAGCGTCCTCGACATCTATCCCGCCGGGGCGAAGCGCGCCGTCCGGATCGACTTCTTCGATCGCGCGATCGAAAGCCTGCGGCTCTTCGACCCCGAGACGCAGATCGCGGATGAGCGCCGTGACGCAGTCGACGTCCTGCCCGCGCGCGAGTTTCCTTTCGACACCGAGGCCATCCGCGGCTTCCGGCAGCGCTTCCGCGAGGCCTTTCCGGTCGAGCCCGGCCGCTGCCCGGTCTATCGCGATATCTCCGAGGCCCAGCTTCCGGCGGGCATCGAGTACTACCTGCCGCTCTTCTTCGAGCAGACGGCGAGCCTCTTCGACTATCTGCCGGACGACAGCCTCGTGCTGATCGTCGACGATGCCGAGGACGGCCTGGCCGAGGCCGAGTCCCTGATACTCGATCGCCACGAGCAGCTCCGCCACGACAGCGAGCGGCCGGTCCTCGCCCCTTTCGCGGCATTTCACGCGCCCGACGCGATCCGCGCGCTCATCGCCTCGCGCCGCCGGGTCCGGCTCAACAATGCGAGCCTGCCAGCGGAGGTCGATGTCGCGGAAGTCGAGACGGCCCATCCGCTCTCCGCCCTCGCCGTCAGCGACGCCGATCGCATCCGTCGCTGGCTCGAATCCTCGGGCGCGGCGCGCAATCTCGTCGTCGCCTCCTCGCCGGGGCGGCGCGAGGTGCTGCTCGAGTTCCTGCGCAATCGCGGCTACGCCCCGCAGGTCGCCCGCGACTGGCAGAGCTTCGTGTCCGCGGACGTTCCGCTCATGGTCGGGGTCGGCGAGCTCGCGGACGGACTCCTGCTGCCCACGCTTCGACTTCGCATCGTCACGGGAGAGCAGCTCGGCCTCGAGCGACCGCGGCAACAGGCGCGGCGCCGCCGCACCGCGCGCGACGCCGAGGCCATCATTCGCGAGCTCACCGACCTCAAGGCAGGCGCCCCGGTCGTCCACGAGCATCATGGCGTCGGACGCTACCGCGGCCTCGCCGCGCTCGCCGTCGACGGCGTCGACATGGAGTTCCTGCTGCTCGAGTACGCCGACGGCGACAAGCTCTATGTGCCCGTCCAGAGCCTGCACCTCGTCACCCGCTACACGGGCGCGTCGGCCGAGGAAGCGCCGCTGCACAAGCTCGGCTCCGACCAGTGGCAGAAAGCAAGAAAGAAGGCCGCGAAGCAGGCGCGCGACACGGCCGCCGAGCTGCTCAATCTTTACGCCCAGCGTGAGGCCCGCGAGGGCGAGCGCCTCGAGGCGCCGGACGAGGACTACAAGCGCTTCGCCGCCGAGTTCCCCTTCGAGGAGACCGACGACCAGCTGCGCGCGATCCGGGAGGTCACCGACGATCTCAAGTCCGGTCGCCCGATGGATCGCGTCGTCTGCGGCGACGTCGGCTTCGGCAAGACCGAGGTCGCGCTCCGGGCCGCGTTCGTCGCGGTCCAGGCGGGTCATCAGGTCGCCGTCCTCGTGCCGACGACCCTGCTCGCCCAGCAGCACTACCAGACCTTCGCCGACCGCTTCTCGGACTGGCCGGTCCAGGTCGAGCTGCTCTCGCGCTTCCGCGCCGGCACCGACGCCCGCGGAGTGATCGAGAAGCTCGCCGCCGGCAAGGTCGACATCGTCATCGGCACGCACAAGCTGCTGCAGGCGGACGTCCGCTTCGAACGGCTCGGCCTCGTCGTCATCGACGAGGAGCACCGCTTCGGCGTCAAGCACAAAGAGCTGCTCAAGCGCTTCCGCGCGGACGTGCACGTGCTGACCCTGACGGCGACGCCGATCCCCCGCACGCTCAACATGACGCTCGGACGGCTGCGCGACCTGTCGATCATCGCGACACCTCCGGCGGATCGCCTCTCGATTCGCACCTTCGTCGGCGAATGGTCCGACCAGGGCATCCGCGAAGCCGTCCTGCGCGAGGTCAGGCGCGGCGGCCAGGTCTACTTCGTGCACAACCGCGTCGAGAACATCGGCGCGATCGGCGCGCGGCTCAAGGAGCTCCTGCACGAGACCGAGATCCGGGTCGCCCATGGGCAGATGTCCGAGCGCGAGCTCGAAAGCGTCATGCTCGACTTCTACCACCGGCGCTTCGCCGTGCTCGTCTGCACGACGATCATCGAGAGCGGCATCGACGTGCCGACGGCGAACACGATCTTCATCAACCGGGCCGATGCCCTGGGACTCGCGCAGCTGCATCAGCTGCGCGGCCGCGTCGGCCGCTCGCACCACCAGGCCTATGCCTATCTGCTGACACCGCCGCGACGGACCTTGAGCGAGGACGCGGAGAAGCGGCTCGAGGCAGTCGCCGCGCTCGAGGCGCTCGGCTCCGGCTTCGCGCTCGCGACGCACGATCTCGAGATCCGCGGCGCCGGCGAGCTCCTGGGCGAAGGCCAGAGCGGGCAGATCCAGGCCATCGGCTTCACGCTCTACAACGAGCTCCTGGCGCGTGCCGTCAGCGAGCTCCGGGCCGGGCGCGAGCCCGCGCTCGACGACCCTTTCCGCCACGGCCCGGAGGTCGAGACCGGCCAGGCCGTGCTCATCCCCGAGGACTACATGCCGGACGTCTACATGCGCCTCGTCCTGTACAAGCGCATCGCGAGCGCCGCAAGCCACGAGGAGCTTCGCGATCTCGAGGTCGAGATGATCAACCGCTTCGGGCTGCTGGCCGAGCCGACGAAGGCGCTCTTCGGCGTGACGGCGCTCAAGCTGCAGGCGAACCGCATCGGCGTCGAGAAGCTCGAGGCCTCGGCGGCGGGAGGCTCGATCCGCTTCGGCAAGAACGCCGGCGTCGACCCCGCCACGCTGATCGGCCTTGTGGCGTCCGAGCCCCGCAATTACTCGCTCGACGGCCCCTGGCGGCTGCGATTCAAATGGAACCCCGCCGTGCCGCCGGCCCAGCGGATCGAGCGCCTCGAAGAGCTGCTCACGCGCCTCGGCGCGGCGGCCGATCTATAATCGACGCATGCGGACTTTCAGGTTCCTTGCCCCCGCGTTGGCGTGCCTCGCCCTCCCTGCTCCGCTCGGCGCGCAGGCGCCGGAGCCGGATCCGCTCTATCACGTCGAGATTATTGTCTTTGCCTATCTGCAGCCCGATCGCGCCGAGGAGGATTTCCGCCACGGTCGCGAGAACCTGCTGCCGGCGCCGTCGCCGCGCCTCTACGAGTTTCCGGCGCTCGAGCTCGAGACGTTGCCGGCCTTCGGCGCCGGCCAACCGGGGTTCGGCGGAAGCAATGCCCTGCCGCCGCAGAGCGCGGCGCCGGAGTCAGGGTCAAATGCCGACCCGGGCGTCGGGCCTGGCGCGCCAGCGCCAGCGCCCCGGACGGACGGTCTTGATCTCATCGTTGCCGGC
>Ga0315910_10001684_pt1 | contig 20122 bp, 15 predicted proteins | sample EdamamesoilMG_FD_204470 | JGI IMG/M metagenome (GOLD analysis project Ga0315910, IMG submission 204470) | Garden soil microbial communities collected in Santa Monica, California, United States - Edamame soil | ecosystem: Environmental > Terrestrial > Soil > Garden | place: USA: California...
TCGCGCATCGGCTCCTGCTCCTTCAGCACCGCATCGATCACCGGTTGCTTGCAATCGAGGCAGCCGATGCCGGCGCTGCGACAGCCCTTCTGCACCCAGTCCTTCACGGTCTCGTCGGAGTACACCTTGTGGAATTCCCACACCGGGCACTTGTCGGGATCGCCCGGATCCGATCGCCTGACCCGCGCGGGATCGGTGGGCATGGTGCGGATCTTCCTGGTGACGCTTTCCGCATCCTCGCGCAGGGTGATCGTGTTGTTGTACGACTTCGACATCTTCTGGCCATCGAGGCCCGGCATGCGCGAGGCTTCCGTCAGGAGCGCATGCGGTTCCGAAAGGATCATTTTTCCGCCGCCTTCGAGGAATCCGAACAGGCGCTCCCGGTCCCCCATCGACAGGTTGGCCGCTTCCTCGAGCAGCGCTTTCGCGGCGGACAGGGCTTCCTCGTCGCCCTGCTCCTGGTAGCGCGTGCGCAGTTCCCGGTAGAGCTTGCCGCGCTTGACCCCCAGCTTTTTCACGGCTGTCTCGGCCTTTTGCTCGAAGCCCGGCTCGCGGCCATAGACATGATTGAAGCGGCGCGCGATCTCGCGGGTGAATTCGATGTGCGGGACCTGGTCCTCCCCCACGGGCACGCGGTTGGCGCGATAGATCAGGATGTCGGAGCCCTGCAGCAGCGGATATCCCAGGAAACCATAGGTCGACAGGTCCTTGTCCGTCAGCTTTTCCTGCTGGTCCTTGTAGGTCGGCACCCGCTCCAGCCAGCCCAGCGGGGTAATCATCGAGAGCAGCAGGTGCAGTTCCGCATGCTCCGGCACGCGCGACTGGATGAACAGCGTGGCCTGCGAGGGGTCCACGCCGGCTGCGAGCCAGTCGACGATCATGTCCCAGACGTTGTGCTCGATGACTTCGGGGGTGTCGTAGTGGGTCGTCAGCGCATGCCAGTCGGCCACGAAAAACAGGCACTGGTATTCGTGCTGCAGCTTGATCCAGTTCTTCAGCACGCCGTGGTAGTGCCCCAGGTGCAGGCTGCCGGTCGGGCGCATTCCAGAAAGTACGCGATCTACGAACATTGAATTCCCCGTTTGTTGCTTGCCATGATATTGGAGTTGCTCACGCGGCGATCCCGAATGGCGCGGGATCCCCCTTTCCCAGCCGGACCACCGCCGGCGTTTCCGAAGTCAGGTCCACCACGGTGGTCATTTCGACGCCGCAGGAACCGGCATCGAGGATCATGTCCACGGCATGGTCGAGGCGTTCCCGGATCTCGATGCCGTCGTTCAATGGCAATTCGTCATCCGGCAGGATCAGCGTCGAACTCAGGATCGGCTCCTGGAGCTCGTCCAGAAGCGCCTGCACGACGGCATGCTGGGGCACCCTCAACCCGATGGTGTTGCGCTTGGGATTCTGCAAGCGCCGGGGCACCTCCCGCGTCGCCTTCAGGATGAAGGTGTAGCTGCCGGGCGTCGCGGCCTTCAGCATGCGGTATTGCGCGTTGTCCACGACGGCGTACTGTCCGAGCGCGGAGAGGTCGCGGCATACCAGGGTGAGGTGGTGGCGTTCATCGACCTGGCGGATCCTGCGGATGCGTTCCATCGCCGGCTTGTCGCCTATGTGGCAACCCAGCGCATAGCAGGAATCGGTCGGGTATACCATCAATCCGCCGGCCCGCACGCTTTCCACGGCCTTGCTGATGAGCCTGGGCTGCGGGTGGGTGGAATGGATTTCGAAGTATTCGGCCATGGTTCACGCCGCAACCCGCAGGCACTCGAGCCGATCCCAGACGACTGGCACGCCGGCGGGAATCTGCGCGGTATCGCCCAGGTCCGCCGACGATTCGCCAGGCGCGTGGAAATCCGAACCGACGGAGACCATGAAGCCGAGCTGGCGCGCGACGTGGATCTGCGGAAGCAGGTTGGCGCGCGCGCCCGGGCCGATTTCCAGCCCTTCCCCGCCCGCCTCCGAGAATTCCTGCAGCAGAACGCGCAGGCGCGCGCGCGACAAGGCGTAACGCTCGGGATGCGCCAGGACGGCAATGCCGCCGGCGGCGCGAATCCAGGAAACGGCATCGCGCAAGTCCGCCCATTCGTGCGGCACGTAACCGGGCTTGCCGGCCGCCAGGTAACGCTTGAACACGCTCTGGACATCCGCAGCGATGCCCAGTTCGACCAGGTAGCGCGCAAAATGCCCGCGGCCGATCGTGGCGGGATTGGTTGCATGGCGTGCCGCGCCGTCCAGGCTGCCATGGATTCCTGCGGCTTCGAGTCCGGCTGCAATGCGAACGGCGCGCGACTCGCGCGACATCCGCAGCCCGGCAAGGCCGCTCGCGAGCGTGTTGTTCGACGCATCCACGCCGAGGCCCAGCACGTGCACGGATTGGCTGAACCAGCTGACGGAAATTTCCACGCCGGGAACGAAACGCACGCGCGCCGCTTTCGCGGCGGCGAATGCCGCGTCGAGTCCGCTCAGGTCATCGTGGTCGGTCAGTGCCAGGGTGTCCACCTGCCGGTCCGCCGCTCGCGCCACAAGGGCCGCGGGGGCCAGGGAGCCGTCGGAACAGGAGGAATGGGTATGGAGGTCGATGCGCAAGGAGGGGGTGCGGGAAAGCTCAACCCGCATCATAGCAAAACCCCACTCTTCGAAGGACCGGGCCGGGACCGGCTGCGATTCAGTTTGCCGGACGGGGAACGCCTGTGGAAGAATAGCCGCGCCCCGCGTCCGGCATGACGACCACAACAACAAGGCGGGAGGAGACGAAAATTCTCATCCGAGATCCGAAGGATTTCTACGCGGGACTTCTGTTCCTGTTCTTCGGTGGCGTTGCCGCCTGGGTCGCGCGCGACTACCCGATGGGGTCGGCCCTGCGCATGGGACCGGGCTACTTCCCAACCGTATTGAGCGCAATCCTCCTGGCGCTGGGCATCGTCACGCTGTTGCACGGTCTCGATCTCAGGGAAGCGCGGCGTCTGCGCCCGCTGGTGCTGATCCTCGCCGCAGTGGGCATCTTCGCGGTCTCGATCGAACCTGCCGGCATCATCGTGGCGACGGTGCTCACTGTCGTCATCGGCGCAGCCGCGAGTTCGGAAAGCCGGCCGCTGGAAGTGATTGCGCTGCTGGCCGTGCTCCTCGCGCTTGCGGTCGGCGTATTCACCTATGCGCTGGGACTGCCGTTCAAGCTCATGCCGACGCTGCCGCCTGCCTTGTTGTCGGTCTGGCCGTTCAGCCTGATACCCGTCTGATGGAACTGCTGACCAACCTTCAGCTCGGCTTCGATGTCGCGCTGACCTTCCAGAATGTCCTGTATTGCTTCGCGGGCGTCGTACTGGGCACGTTGATCGGCGTGCTCCCCGGCATCGGCCCCGTGGCAACCATCGCCATGCTGCTGCCCGCGACGTTTGCGCTGCCGCCCGTGTCGGCGCTCATCATGCTGGCCGGCATCTATTACGGGGCACAGTATGGCGGCTCGACCACCGCGATCCTGGTCAACCTTCCGGGGGAGTCCTCCTCCGTCGTGACCTGTCTCGACGGCTACGCCATGGCGCGCCAGGGTCGCGCGGGCGCTGCGCTGGCGATCGCCGCGCTGGGCTCTTTTTTCGCGGGCACCGTCGCGACCGTCGTGCTTGCGCTCGCCGCGCCGCCGCTCGCGGAACTCGCGTTGCGCTTCGGTCCCGCGGAATACTTCTCGCTGATGGTGCTGGGCCTGGTTGCCGCCGTCGTGCTCGCGCGTGGCTCGCTGCTCAAGGCGGTGTGCATGATCCTGCTCGGCCTGTTGCTGGGACTGGTCGGCGCGGATGTGAACACGGGCCAGTTTCGCTATACCTTCGGCTTGCCGAACCTCGCGGACGGCATCGGCTTCGTCGTCGTCGCAATGGGCATCTACGGCTTCGGCCATATCATCGCGAACCTCGAACGGCCGGACGAACGCACGACCGGCATTGCGCCGATCGGCAGCCTGTTTCCGACCCGGGCCGACCTCAAGGCCTCCTGGAAGGCCGTGCTGCGCGGCACGGGACTGGGGTCCGCGCTGGGCATCCTGCCCGGGGGCGGTGCCCTGCTCGCTTCGTTTGCCGCCTACTCGCTGGAAAAGAGAATTGCAAAGGATCCATCGCGCTTCGGCAAAGGCGCGATCGAGGGCGTGGCAGGACCCGAATCCGCCAACAATGCGGGGGCGCAGACTTCGTTCATCCCGGTGCTGACCCTCGGCCTGCCCACGAATCCGGTGATGGCGCTGATGGTCGGCGCCATGATGATCCACGGCATCGCCCCGGGGCCGCAGGTCATGACGGAGCGCCCGGAACTGTTCTGGGGCATGGTGGCCAGCATGTGGGTCGGCAACCTGTTCCTGGTGCTGCTGAACCTGCCGCTGATCGGAATCTGGGTCAAGCTGCTTTCCGTGCCCTACCGGCTGCTGTACCCGGCGATCCTGCTGTTCTGCTGCATCGGGGTCTACAGCCTGAACAACAGCGCCATCGATGTCGGCCTCGCGATGCTGTTCGGATTGCTCGGTTACCTGTTCATCAAGCTCGATTGCGAACCCGCCCCGCTGCTGATAGCCCTGGTCCTGGGGCCGATGATGGAAGAAAACCTGCGCAGGGCGATGACGCTCTCCCGCGGGGATCCGATGGTGTTCGTCTCCCGGCCGCTGAGTCTCGGACTGCTCGTCGTGGCGCTGGCATTGCTGGTCATGGTGGTCTTGCCCGTCGTGCGCAAGAAGCGCGAGGAAGCGTTCCAGGAGTAGGCGCATGACGGGAATTCCATGCCGCAGATGAACTGGGCATTTCCCTACGCCTCCCGGCGCGTGCCGGTGCTTGCGCGCAATGTCGTTGCCACGTCGCAGCCGCTTGCCGCGCAAGCCGGCTTGCGCATGCTTCTCAAGGGCGGGAGCGCCGCCGATGCCGCGATCGCCACGGCGATTGCGCTGACCGTCGTCGAACCGACGATGAACGGCATCGGCGCCGATGCTTTCGCGCTGGTGTGGGACGGGAAACACCTGGACGGCCTCAACGCCTCGGGCCGTGCGCCGCAAGCCTGGTCGCCGGAGCGTTTCAAAGGCCGCGATTCGATGCCGACCGAAGGCTGGGACGCGGTGACCGTTCCCGGCGCAGTCTCCGCATGGGCGGCGTTGTCGAGCCGCCACGGCCGCCTGCCGTTCGCGCAACTGTTCGAGCCGGCGATCGAATACGCCGGCAAGGGCTTCACTGTCTCGCCGACCGTGGCGTTGCAATGGCAGGCGCAGACGCCACGTCTGCGCGACCAGCCGGGATTCGCGGCTGCATTCCTTCCCGGGGGCAGGCCGCCCCGCGCCGGCGAATTGTTTCGCTTTCCGGCGCAGGCGGAGACCTTGCGCGAGATCGCGGCGAGCGGCGGCGAATCCTTCTATCGCGGGAGCCTGGCCGCGAAGATCGCAAGGTTCGGCAAGGACAACGGCGCGGCCCTGACCGCCGCAGACCTTGCCGCGCATCGTCCCGACTGGGTGGAGCCGATCGCGCAGCCGTACCGCGATGCCACGCTGCATGAGATCCCGCCCAACGGACAGGGGCTCGCCGCGCTGATGGCGCTCGGCATGCTGGGACATTTCGAGCTCGGCAACCTGGCTCCTGATTCCGCAGACAGCTTTCACCTGCAGATCGAGGCGATGAAACTCGCCTTTGCCGATGTCTATCGGTATGTCACGGATCCGGCGGCCATGGAGCTCACCGCGAGCCGGCTGCTCGATCGCGAGTACCTGGCGACGCGGGCGAAACTGATCGATCGCAACCAGGCCCGGACAGTGTCGCACGGCGTCCCGGCGGCGTCGGGGACCGTGTACCTCACGACGGCGGATTCGCAAGGCATGATGGTCTCGTACATCCAGTCGAACTACATGGGCTTCGGTTCCGGCGTCGTCGTGCCGGATACCGGCATCAGCCTGCAGAATCGGGGCGCCGGATTCTCGCTGAAGGCCGGCCATCCGAACATCGTCGCGGGCGGCAAGCGCCCCTTCCATACGATCATCCCGGCGTTTCTCTCGCGCAGCGGCCGGCCGCTCATGAGCTTCGGGGTCATGGGCGGCGACATGCAGCCCCAGGGCCACCTGCAGATGACGGTGCGCCTGCTCGATTACGGACAAAATCCGCAGGCGGCAGCCGATGCGCCCCGCTGGAAGGTCACCCGCGATGGGGGCGTGCTCCTGGAGCAGGCCGTGCCGGAATCCACGGCAGCGGATCTCGCGCGTCGCGGCCATCGCGTTGCGCGGGCCGCCCCGGAGAGCATGGAGTTCGGCGCCGCGCAGCTCATCCTTTGCCTCGAGGACGGCTACGCGGCCGCATCCGAACCGAGGCGCGACGGCCAGGCCGTGGGGTTCTAGGCATGGGCCGTTTCAGGCGTTTCTGGTTTTTGCTGTCCCTCGCAATCCTGTCCCCCGCCCTGCTCGCGCAGACCTATCCGGCCAGGCCGATCAGGATGGTCGTGCCCTATCCGGCCGGCGGCACCACCGACCTGCTCGCGCGAGGCATCGCGCAGAAGATGGGCGAGGCCCTGGGCCAGCAGGTCGTGGTCGAGAACCGGACCGGCGCGGGGGGAAACATCGGTTCGGACCTCGTCGCCAAGTCGAAGCCGGACGGCTACACGCTGCTGATGGGGACGATTGCGTCCCACGCGATCAATCCCAACCTTTACCGGGACCTGCCCTACGATGCGGTGAAGGACTTCGCGCCCATCGCGCTGGTGGCGACCCTGCCGAACCTCCTGGTCGTGAATCCCACGGTGCCGGTGAAAACCGTCAAGGAACTGATCGCGCTCGCCCGTGCCAGGCCCGGTGAACTGGCGTTCGCCTCCGCGGGCAGCGGCACGACCCAGCATCTCTCGGGCGAGATCTTCAAGAAAATGGCCGGCGTGGACATGCTCCACATTCCCTACAAGGGCAATGCGCCCGCGGTGACCGACCTGGTCGGCGGCCAGGTCCAGGTGATGTTCGACAACATTCCGATTTCGCTGCAGCAGGTCCGTGCCGGCAAACTGCGCGCGCTGGCCGTGACGGGGCCGCGGCGTTCTCCGGTGCTTCCCGACATTCCCACGATCGCGGAAGCCGCCCTGCCCGGCTATTCGGTCACATCATGGTTCGCGCTGTTTGCCCCGGCAGGAACCCCCCAGGACATCGTCGCCCTCCTGAACCGGGAAACCAACAAGGCCCTGGCGGATCCAGCCCTGCATCGGCAGCTCGCCGACCAGGGCATCGAGACAGGCAGCGGCACCCCGGCGCAACTCGCGGCCCACATCCAGGCTGAAATCCAGCGCTGGAAAAAAATCGTCGCCGATTCGGGCGCGCGCGTGGATTGAAGCGGCGGCCGGTCAGCGGCCGGCCTTGATCGCCTGCTCCCGCACGGAAGTCAGTTTCGTGCGGGTCGTGATGACATCGGGATCGATGCGGACTTCGAGGAGCGCGGGCTTGCCGCTGGCGAGCGCCCGGTCGAACGCGGGGGCGAACTCCGCAGTCGCGGCGACCTGCTCTCCGTGCAAGCCGTAGGCGCGCGCCAGGGCCGCGAAATCCGGATTCTCCAGGGCCGTCGCATACACCCGCGCCGGGTACTCGCGTTCCTGGTGCATGCGAATGGTGCCGTACATGCCGTTGTTCACCACGATGAAAATCACCGGCAGCTTGTATTGCGCAGCGGTGGCGAGCTCCTGGCCGTTCATCAGGAAGCAGCCGTCCCCGGAAAAATTGACCACGACGCGATCGGGGTGCACGACTTTGGCGGCCACGGCCGCCGGCACCCCGTAGCCCATGGCGCCATTGGTCGGCGCGAGCTGGGTGCGGAATCCCGTGTACTGGTAAAAGCGTTGCACCCACCCGGAATAGTTGCCGGCGCCGTTCGTGATGATGGCGTTTTCCGGAAGGCGCTTGCGCAGGAAAGCGACCACCTCGCCGAGGTCCACCGGTCCTTGCATGGGCGAGTGCTGGAGGTTGGCAAGGTAGTCCTGCCGCCCGCCGTGGGTCCATTCGCGCCAGCGGGATGAATCCACCGGCGGCAGCGTGGACGCGGCTTTCGAGAATGCCTCCATGCCGCTGTTGATCATGAGGTCCGCCCGATAGACCCGCCCGAGTTCTTCCGCACCCGGATGGACGTGGACGAATTTTTGCGCCGGAGTGGGCACGCCGAACAACGTGTATCCCCCCGAAGTCATCTCCCCGAGCCGCGGTCCGATCGCCAGGATGAGGTCGGCGCTTCGCACCCGCTCCGCGAGCTTCGGGGCGATGCCGATGCCGACATCGCCGCAGTAGTTGGGATGCCGGTTGTCGAGCAGGTCCTGGCGGCGGAAGCTGCAGGTGGCGGGCAGGTTGTTCGCTTCGATGAAGGCGCGGATGTCGGCGCAGGCCGCGGCAGACCAGTCCCCGCCGCCCAGGATCACCAGGGGCTTCGACGCCTCGGCCAGCATCTCCCGCATGGCATCGAGGTCCGCCGCTCCGGGATGGGCCTTGATCCTCGCGTACGGCCTCGCGTCGCGGACCGAGGCCCGGCTGACGAGCATGTCCTCCGGAAGCGACAGCACGACCGGGCCCGGCCTGCCGGAGACGGCGACGTGGAACGCGTGGCTGATGAACTCGGGAATGCGCTCGGCGCGATCGATTTGCGCCACCCACTTGGCCATCTGGCCGAATACGCGCCGGTAATCCATTTCCTGGAAGGCTTCGCGTTCGACGACGTCGCCCCCGACCTGCCCGATGAACAGGATCATGGGGGTGGAATCCTGGAACGCCGTGTGGACGCCGATGCTCGAATTGGTGGCGCCGGGTCCGCGGGTCACCATGCAGATGCCGGGCTTGCCGGTGAGTTTTCCATAGGCTTCCGCCATGAAGGCCGCGCCGCCCTCCTGCCTGCAGACGATGAGCCGGATGTCCTCCCGGCTGTCGTACAGCGCGTCCAGGACATCCAGGTAGCTTTCGCCCGGGACGCAGAAGGCCGTGTCGGCGCCATGGATCCGCAGCTGGTCCACAAGGATGCGGCCGCCGCTGCGCGCCGGGGTGCTCGAGTCCATTCATCTGCTCCGCTGTGAGGAGCGTCCGATTATACCCAACGCCCCTGGCAGCCCCGTCCAGGGCAGGCTGTCAGGCCGGCCTTCTTGGATATAATGCACGGCACTCCGGCGCCCCCGTTCATTTCCGGCGCCAGCAAAGTACGCAACGCGCGAAGCGAGCCATGCCCGCGAACGGGCATGTCCGAATAACAAGACAGGGAGGCATTCCAATGGTCTGGTCACAGGTCTACGATCCGATGAACAACGCGGTGCTCAGCACCGCGCTCGCCGCCATCCCGGTGGTCGTGCTGCTGGGCGGACTGGCCTTCTTCAAGCTCTCCGCCCACGTCGCCGCGATCGCAGGCCTGATCTCCGCGCTCGTCATCGCCATCTTCGTGTACGACATGCCCGCGCAGATGGCCGGGGCGTCCGCGCTCTACGGCGCGCTGTTCGGCCTGCTGCCGATCGGCTGGATCGTCCTCAACATCATCTTCCTGTACCAGCTCACCAAGGACAAAGGCTACTTCCAGATCCTCCAGGACAGCATCGCGAGCGTGACGGAAGACCGGCGCCTGCAGCTGCTGCTGATCGCCTTTGCCTTCGGCGCATTCTTCGAGGGCGCCGCCGGGTTCGGCACGCCAGTGGCGGTGACCGGCGCCATCCTGATCGGCCTGGGTTTCTCGCCCCTCGCGGCGTCGGGCCTGTCGCTGATCGCCAATACCGCGCCGGTCGCCTATGGCGCGCTGGGCACCCCGATCATCGCGCTCGCCGCGGTCACGGGCCTCGACCTGCTGCAACTGTCCGCCATGGTGGGCCGCCAGTTGCCCTTCTTCTCCCTGCTCGTCCCCTTCTGGCTGATCTGGGCGTTCGCCGGCTGGCGCGGCATGAAGGAGATCTGGCCCGCCATCCTGGTCACGGGTGTCAGCTTCGCCGTCCCGCAATTCCTGATCTCGAACTATCACGGCCCCTGGCTCGTCGACGTGGGCGCCGCCATCATTTCCATGGTCTGCCTGACCTTGTTCCTGCAGGTATGGAAGCCGAAGACGATCTGGAGAACCACCGCGCTCAAGGGACGCTCGCAGGATGACGCCGCCACGCAGGCGCCCGCGATGCAATTGCAAAAGCACGACCGCGCCACGGTCCTGCGCGCCTGGGTGCCCTGGCTGGTGCTGTCGGTGTTCGTGTTCCTGTGGGGCGTACCCCAGATCAAGGACCTCCTGAACGGCGCGACCAAACAGGTCGAAATCGTCGATGGCGTCAAGAAGGAAACCCGCGTCCCCTATGCCTGGGACGGGGTGACCAAGCTCGATTTCCCCGTCGTCGGCTTGCACGAACAGGTGGAAAAGGTGCCGCCGGTCGTGGCGAAGGCCCACACCGAGAAGGCCGTGTTCAGCTTCAACTGGCTGTCGGCCACCGGCTCCGGGATCCTGCTGGCCGCGATCCTGGCGGGCCTGTACATGAAATACTCGGTGGGCGAGCTGTTCCGCAAGTACTGGGAGACGCTCAAGCTGGTCAAGTTTTCACTGCTGACCATCGCCGCCATGCTGGCGCTCGGCTTCACCACCCGCTATTCAGGCACGGATGCCACCATGGGACTGGCGTTCGCGCATACGGGCGTGCTCTATCCTTTCTTCGGGACGATGCTGGGATGGCTCGGCGTGGCGCTGACCGGTTCCGATACGGCCTCGAACGTGCTGTTCGGCGGACTGCAGAAGATCACCTCGGAACAACTCAACCTGAATCCCAACCTGATGGCGGCCGCCAACAGCTCCGGCGGCGTCATGGGCAAGATGATCGACGCGCAGTCGATCGTGGTCGCCTCCACGGCGACGCGCTGGTATGGCCACGAGGGCGACATCCTGCGCTATGTGTTCTTCCACAGCCTGGTCCTGGCCATGCTGGTGGGCGGGCTGGTCATGCTGCAGGCGTACGTGTTTCCCTGGATGCAGATCTGGCCGCATTGATCCGGATGCCGGAAAACAAAAAGCCCGCCTGACGGCGGGCTTTTTTTTCGGGCGTGCTGCAGACTCAGCTGGCGGCTTTTTGCTCTTCCGCCACGGCCTTCATCGACAGGCGCAGGCGCCCTTTCTCATCGGCTTCCAGCACCTTGACGCGCACGGCCTGGCCTTCCTTGAGGTGGTCGGCCACGCTGTTGACGCGCTCGTTGGCGATCTGGGAGATGTGCAGCAGGCCGTCCTTGCCCGGCAGCACGCTCACGATGGCGCCGAAATCCAGCAGCTTCAGCACGGTGCCGTCGTAAATGCGGCCGACTTCGACTTCGGCCGTGATTTCCTCGATGCGGCGCTTGGCTGCCTCGCCGCCTTCGGACGACACGCAGGCGATGGTGACGGTGCCGTCATCGTTGATGTCGATGGTGGTGCCCGTTTCCTCCGTGATCGCGCGGATGACTGCGCCGCCCTTGCCGATGACGTCGCGGATCTTCTCCGGCTTGATCTTCATGGTGATCATGCGCGGCGCGTAGGCCGAGAGCTCGGAACGCGCGCCGGAAAGCGTCTCGCGCATGATGCCGAGGATGTGCATGCGCCCTTCCTTGGCCTGGTTCAGGGCGACGTTCATGATTTCCTTGGTGATGCCCTGGATCTTGATGTCCATCTGCAGGGCGGTCACGCCGTTTTCCGTGCCGGCGACCTTGAAGTCCATGTCGCCCAGGTGATCTTCGTCGCCCAGGATGTCGGTCAGCACGGCAAAGCGGTTGCCTTCCTTGATCAGGCCCATGGCGATGCCCGCCACGTGCGCCTTGAGGGGCACGCCGGCATCCATCAGCGCCAGGCAGCCGCCGCAAACGGAGGCCATCGAGCTGGAGCCGTTGGATTCGGTGATTTCCGAAACCACGCGCATCGAGTACGAGAAGTCCTCGGGCTTGGGAAGAACCGCCAGCAGCGCGCGCTTGGCGAGGCGGCCATGGCCGATCTCGCGGCGCTTGGGCGTGCCCACGCGGCCGGTTTCACCGGTCGAGTACGGCGGGAAGTTGTAGTGCAGCATGAAGCGTTCGGTGTACTCACCCATCAGCGCGTCGATGATCTGCTCGTCGCGCGCGGTGCCCAGCGTCGCAACCGCGATCGATTGCGTCTCGCCGCGGGTGAACAGCACGGACCCGTGGGCGCGGGGCAACACGCCGGCGCGAATGGAGATGGGGCGCACGGTGCGCGTGTCGCGGCCGTCGATGCGCGCTTCCCCGTTGAGGATCTGGGTACGGACGATCTTCGACTCGATGTCGCTGAATATCGTCTTGACCAGGTTCAGGTGGTCGGTGGATGAGCCTTCCGGCGCCACTTCCGCCACGACCTTCGATTGCGTGGCATTGATCTTTTCGGTGCGGGCCTGCTTCTGGCGCATTGCATACGCTGCGCGCAGGTCGGCTTCCGCGAGGCCGGCGATCCGATCGATGAGGGCCGTATCCTTTTGCGGGGGCGCCCAGTCCCACATCGGGCGGCCTGCTTCATCGGCCATCTCGGTGATGACGTCGATGACGGCGGCCATCTGCTGGTGCCCGTACACGACAGCGCCGAGCATCACGTCTTCGGGCAGTTCCATGGCTTCCGATTCGACCATCAGCACGGCGGCCTTGGTGCCGGCGACGACGAGGTTCAATTGCGACGACTTGAGTTCGGTGGCGGTCGGGTTGAGCACGTACTCGCCATTCAGGTAGCCGACCCGCGCGGCGCCGATCGGGCCGTCGAACGGGATTCCGGAGAGCGCCAGGGCGGCGGATGCGCCGATCATGGCCGGGATGTCGGAGTCCACTTCGTTGTTGGAGGACATCACCGTGGCGATGACCTGCACTTCATTGAAGAAACCTTCGGGGAACAGCGGGCGGATCGGGCGATCGATGAGGCGGGAGGTCAGGATTTCTTTTTCGGAGGGGCGGCCTTCGCGCTTGAAGAAGCCGCCGGGGATCTTGCCGGCCGCATAGGTGCGTTCCTGGTAGTCCACTGTGAGCGGGAAAAAATCCTGGCCCGGCTTCACATCCTTTCTTCCGACCACGGTGACCAGCACCACGGTGTCGTCCATGTTCACGAGGACGGCGCCGTGCGACTGCCGTGCAATTTCACCGGTTTCTAGCGTCAGCGTGTGGCGACCGTACTGGAGGGTTTTCCGGGTAACGTTCAAGAGTGTTTCCTTTGGCTACTGAAATGCGGGGAAACAATCGCGGTTTCCCCGTCGTGGTTGATCGCATCGATCGCGGGAGCAGTCCTCGAAATCCGCATTTCCCGGTGACCGGGAAGCCGAGGGAACGAAAAAACTTACTTGCGCAGGCCCAGTCGGTCCAGCAGGCTGCGATAGCGATCGTTGTCGGAGCGCCGCAGGTAGTCCAGAAGCTTGCGCCGGCGGCTCACCATGCGCAGCAGGCCGCGCCGCGAGTGGTGGTCCTTGACGTGGCTCTTGAAGTGGCCAGTGAGGTCATTGATGCGCGCGGTGAGCAATGCCACCTGCACTTCGGGCGACCCGGTATCGGCTTTCGCCCGCTGATGGTCCTGCAGAATCTGGGCCTTTTGGCCCGTCGTGATCGCCATTACCTGTCTCCGAAACAAAGGCCGGTATTCTACCCGCCGCTACCCGGCATTCCAAGCATTTTCAAGGGTCAAATCAAGGGGAAACCACGACTTCGCCCGCCGGACTCGCGGTGTTCACCATGCGCTTCGGGACCACGGTCCCGTCCTCCGCGACATTTACCAGGCCCAGGAAGCGCAGTTGCGGCCCATAGAGCCGGGAAAGGCCGGGTTTGGCGCCGGAGACCGATGCGAAAAGCCCCTGGCAGACCCGCCTGGCGCCCGATTCGTCCAGGTTTACGGCCGGAAGGTTGCCCAGCAGGCGGTCGATCGGCTTGAGCAGCTCCAGCCTGGCTGCGCTTTCCATCCGCTCCAGATCGTCGAGGCCGGTGGCCCCCTCGATCCCGAGGTCCGCGATGCGGGTGCGGCGAAGCGCGCCAAGGTAGCCGCCGCAACCGAGGGCCTTGCCGATGTCTTCGGCCAGCACGCGGATATACGTTCCCTTGCTGCAATCTACCCGGATGTTGAACTGGTCTTTCCCATTAAAATCCATCAGTTGAATGTCATTAATGAGAATATTTCGAGGTTCACGGACCACGACCTCGCCAGCCCGGGCGTATTCGTAGAGGGGCCGTCCATCGCGCTTGAGGGCGCTGTGCATTGGCGGAATCTGGCGGATCGGTCCCCTGAAATCGGCGAGGACCTGTTCCAGCCGGGCCGCATCGACTGCGGGGGTGCAGCCAGGTTCGAGTTCGCCTTCCGCATCCCCGGTGGAACTCGTCATCCCGAGCCGGATCTCGGCTTCATACCGTTTGTCGGCGTCCAGCAGCGTATGGGAAAACTTGGTCGCTTCCCCAAAGCAAACCGGGAGCAGCCCGGTCGCCAGCGGGTCCAGGGTGCCGGTGTGCCCGGCCTTGGGCCACTCGAACAGCCTGCGGGCGCGTTGCAGGGCCGCGTTGGAGGACAAGCCGGGCGGCTTGTCCAGCAGCAGGACACCGTGGATCTGCGACTGTGTGCGAGCCATGGCCGCGGCGCTCAATCCTTGGCTTCGTCGGGGTCAGGCGGCTGGGAAGCGATGGCGTCGTCGATCAGGCGCGAGAGTTCGATGCCGCGCACGACCGACTGGTCATGCACGAAATGCAGTTCCGGGACGATGCGCAATTTGAGGCCCGCCGCGAGTTGCGAACGCAGGAACCCGGATGCGCGTTCGAGCCCCACCTTCGCGCGCTCGGCAGCTTCGGGTTCCCCGAGCGCCGTGAAGAACACCTTGGCATGGCGGTAGTCGCTGGTGACCTCGACCCCCGTCAGGGTGATCATGCCGATGCGCGGATCCTTGACCTCCGTGCGGATGAGGTCCGCGAGGTCCTTCTGGATCTGGTCGGCGATGCGCTCGACCCTCGATGAGTTTCTGGCCATGCGCTGGTCTGCCTGATGGGCGCAGCGCAAGGGGGGCCCGGCGGGACTGCCGCGGCCTCCCCGGCGCTAGAGCGTGCGGGCGATCTCCACCACTTCGTAGACTTCGAGCTGGTCGGCCACCTTCAGGTCGTCGAAATTCTTGACCGAAAGGCCGCACTCGAAGCCGCCCTTGACCTCGCGCACGTCGTCCTTGAAGCGCTTGAGCGAATCGAGTTCGCCCGTATGGACGACGACATTGTCCCGGAGCACGCGGATCAGGCCGCCGCGCTTCACGACGCCTTCGAGGACGTAGCAACCCGCGACCGTGCCCACCTTGGAGATCTTGAATACCTGGCGGATTTCGACCAGGCCGATGACGCTTTCCTTTTTCTCCGGCGCAAGCATGCCGGACAGCGCCAGCTTCACTTCATCCACGGCCTCGTAAATGATGTTGTAGTAGCGCAGGTCGATGCCGTGCGACTGCACGAGCTTGCGCGCGGTGGCGTCGGCACGCGTGTTGAAGCCGATGATGACCGCGTTCGAAGCCAGCGCCAGGTTGACGTCCGATTCCGTGATGGCACCCACGCCGGAATGGATGATGTTGACCTTCACCTCTTCCGTGGAAAGCTTCTGCAAGGCATGCGACAGGGCTTCGAACGAACCCTGCACGTCGGCCTTGATGATCAGGGACAGCGTCTTGGTGCCCGCGGAAATCTGGTCGAACATGCCTTCGAGCTTGGCCGTCTGCTGCTTGGCAAGCTTCACTTCGCGGAACTTGCCCTGGCGGAACAACGCGATTTCGCGCGCCTTGCGTTCGTCGCCGAGCACGATCATGTCCTCGCCGGCAAGCGGGATGTCGGACAGGCCCTGGATTTCCACCGGGATGGCCGGGCCGGCTTCCTGCACGGGATGGCCGGCCTCGTCGAGCATCGCCCGGACCCTGCCGAACACTGCGCCGGCGAGGACGATGTCGCCGCGCTTCAGCGTGCCCGACTGGACCAGGATGGTGGCCACCGGGCCGCGCCCCTTGTCGAGCCGCGATTCGATGACGACGCCGCGCGCGGGGGCATCCTTGGGCGCCTTGAGTTCCAGCACCTCGGCCTGCAGCAGGATGCGCTCCAGGAGGGAATCGATGCCGTCGCCGTTTTTCGCGGAAACGTCCTGGAACATCGTATCGCCGCCCCACTCCTCGGGCACGACCTGCTGCCCGGCCAGTTCCTGGCGGATCTTCTCGGGGGTGGCTTCGGGCTTGTCGATCTTGTTGACCGCGACCACCAGCGGCACCTTGGCGGCTTTCGCATGGTGGATGGCTTCGATGGTCTGCGGCATCACGCCGTCATCGGCGGCGACCACCAGAACTACCAGGTCCGTCACTTTCGCGCCGCGGGCGCGCATCGCCGTGAACGCCTCGTGGCCCGGGGTATCGAGGAAGGTGATCATGCCGCGGGGCGTGTTCACGTGGTATGCGCCGATGTGCTGCGTGATGCCGCCGGCTTCGCCGCTGGCTACGCGGGTGCGGCGGATGTAATCGAGAAGTGACGTCTTGCCGTGGTCGACGTGGCCCATGACGGTCACCACGGGCGCGCGGGGCAGCGCTTCCACGTCGTGCTTTTCGGTTTCCACGCTGAGGAAGGATTCGGGGTCGTCGAGCTTCGCGGGTTTCGCGACATGCCCCATTTCCTCCACGATGATCATCGCGGTTTCCTGGTCGAGCACCTGGTTGATCGTGACCATGCTGCCCAGCTTCATGAGCACCTTGATCACCTCGGCGGCCTTGACCGACATTTTCTGGGCGAGGGCTGCAACCGTGATCGTTTCCGGAATGAGCACTTCGCGGACGATCGGTTCGGTGGGCGCATTGAAGGACTGGTCCGTCGCGACGGTTTCGGTCTTGTGCCGCGATCCGCGTCCGGAACGGGCGTGCCATCCCCCGCCCGAGCCGGTGTCACCGCGCGTCTTCAGCCCGCGCCGCTTGCCTGCTTCGTCCTTCCAGGTGGTCGCCGTCTTCTTCGGCGTCTTGTCCTTCGGCTTCGCCGCCTTGTCGCCCGGCTTCACCGTGGGCCGGTGCAACGTGCCTTCCGTCGCGGGGGCCTTCTTGGCCTCCGGTTCGGCGGCCTTGGGAGCCTCGGCGGCAGCCGGTGCCGGCTCTGCCGGAGCGGCAACCGGCGCGGGCGCTTCCTTGGTCTTGCGCTTGCGCTGCTGCTTCTCGGCGGCATCCGCGGTCTGGCGCGAAATCAGCTCGGCCTGCTTGCGGGCTTCCTCTTCGCGCAAGGCAGTCTGTTCCGCATCGATTGCCGGGGCGGCGGGCGCGGCTGGCGCCACGGGAGTGACGGCGTCTACCGCGGGCGCGGACACCGGGGCCTCGGTCGCCGGCGAGCCATCGCGCTTGACGAGGACGCGCTTCTTCTTGACCTCGACCTGGATGGTCCGCGCCTTGCCGGTGCTGTCGGATTTCTTGATCTCCGTCGTCTGGCGACGGGTCAGGGTGATCTTGTTCTTGGTGTCCTTTGCGCCGTGCACGCGCCGCAGGTAATCGAGGAGCTGCGTCTTGTCCTGTTCGGTCAACACGGTGCTCTCGGCCAGCGCCTTGCTGACGCCGGCGGCCTGGAGTTGCTCCAGCAGCAGCGCCGCGGGCAGGCCCAGCTCGGTAGCGAATTGTGCGACGTTCATTTGCGCCATAAGGTCTGGTTTCCCGGTTCCTGCTTATTGTGCCTGACCCTGGTCGCCCTGGAACCAGGGCGCGCGCGCGGTCATGATCAGTTGTTTGGCCCGCTCTTCGTCGATGCCCGTGAGCTCGACGAGGTCATCCACCGCCAGGTCGGCAAGCTCTTCCTGAGTCGTGACGCCCTTGGCCGCCAGCGCCCGGGCGGTTTCGTTGTCCATGCCCTCGAGCGTCAGGAGGTCGGTTGCGACGTTCTCGACGTGCTCCTCGCTGGCAATGGCTTCCACCAGCAGGGCGTTGCGGGCCCGGCTGCGCAGTTCGTTGACCGTTTCCTCGTCGAACGATTCGATCTCCAGCATTTCATTGAGGGGCACGTAGGCCACTTCCTCGAGGGTGCTGAAGCCTTCCTGGATCAGGATGTCCGCGACTTCCTCGTCGACGTCGAGGCGCTCCATGAACACCTTGCGGACGTTCGTGGATTCTTCCTCGTTTTTCTTCTGCGACTCGGCCTCGGTCATGATGTTGAGTTCCCAGCCCGTCAGCTCGCTCGCCAGGCGCACGTTCTGCCCGTTGCGGCCGATGGCCTGGGCGAGGTTCTCCTCGTCCACCACCACGTCCATGGCGTGGGACTCCTCATCGACGGTGATCTTGCTGACTTCCGCCGGGGCGAGCCCGTTGATGACGAATTGCGCTGGATCCTGCGACCACAGGATGATGTCGACACGCTCGCCGGCGAGTTCCGCCGTCACCGCCTGCACGCGCGAACCCCGCATGCCCACGCAGGTTCCGATCGGGTCGATGCGCTGGTCGTTGGACTTCACGGCGATCTTCGCGCGCGAGCCGGGATCGCGGGCAGCCGCCTTGATCTCGAGCAGGCCTTCCTCGATTTCGGGCACTTCCAGTTCGAACAGCTTCACCAGGAAGTCGGGGACCGTGCGCGAAAGGATCAGCTGGGGGCCGCGGTTGTTGCGATCGACCTTCAGCAGGAACGCCCTGACGCGATCGCCGATGCGCAGGTTCTCCTTGGGGATCATCTGGTCCTTCGGCAGCATCGCCTCGATCCGGCCCGACTCGATGATGGCGTTGCCCCGCTCCATGCGCTTGATGGCGCCGGTGACGATGTATTCCTTGCGCTGCAGGAAGTCGTTCAGGATCTGCTCGCGCTCGGCGTCGCGGATCTTCTGCAGGATGACCTGCTTCGCGGTCTGGGCGCCGATGCGGCCGAACTCCACGGCCTCCAGCGGCTCTTCCACGAAGTCGTTGATCTGCAGGTTGTCGCCGCGCTCATGGGCGTCGGTGATGGCGATCTGCTGCGCCGGGATCTCGTGGTCGTTGTCCGCGACGATCTGCCAACGGCGGAAGGACTTGTACTCGCCGCTCTCGCGATCGATCTCGACGCGCACGTCGACGTCGTCCTTGAAGCGCTTCTTGGTGGCCGAGGCGAGCGCAAGCTCGAGGGCGCCGAAAACAATGTCCTTCTCGACATTCTTTTCACGCGCCAGGGCATCTACCAGCATCAACAGCTCGCGGCTCATTGCTCAATCTCCAGTCATAGGTTCGGGACCAGGCGGGCCTTGTCGATGTCGTCGAACGCGATGCTGACCACATCGCCTTCGGCATCGAGGTCAAAACCCTCCGTGCCCACGTTCCGCAGAACGCCCATGAAGTTCCGGCGCCCGTTGATGGGCACCCGCACCTTCACCTGCGCGCGTTCTCCGGCAAACCGTTCAAAATCCCGCGGCCGCTTCAGCGGCCGGTCCAGGCCGGGCGAAGAAACCTCCAGCCGGTCGTAATCCACCCCTTCCACCGCGAACAGTCGCGTCAGCTGGTTGCTTACCGCCGCGCAATCTTCCACGTTCACGCCGCCCTGCTTGTCGATGTAGACGCGCAGCATCCGGCCCCGGTTGCTCAACTCGAGGTCGACCAGCTCGTATCCGAGCCCGTTAAACGTCTTTTCGATCAATCCGGCCAGGTCCACTAAGCGGTTCCACAAACAAAAAATGGGCGCTCGGCCCACTGTTATTTTTAAATCGCCCGAATTTTAGCAAATTTCCCGTTGAAATCAAACGGGAAGCGCACATACAGCCACGCCTGCAGGCGGTTCGGGACTCGTGCGTTGGACGATCCCAAGGGCTATTTGGTTGCTAATCGCCATGGAATCAAGGCAGCTTCCCTACGCCGCGGTTCCAGTGGCGGGTTGGGATGGGAAATAAACAATGCGTTGGCGGTGCCCGACTTCCGGAGCAGCGCAGTGGCCGACTTGAGTTCCGGCGTCTTCGGAGAGGGCCTGCTGCGGTAACCGTGTTAGTTCCGGCCCGCGCGCACGCGCTTAACCTGCAGCAAGCGCAGGTGAGCCTGCACTGAAACACGCCTTGTACCGGGGTGGGTTCAGGAATGCCCTGGGAAGCGGAGGATTGATACGCCTGGTCAGCAAGGCGTGTTTTCATGCCTCAGCAGGTCCCGCACGACCGACCGCTATAAAGCACAAAGCCCCTGCCGGTGACCCGGAGGGGCTTTGTACTTTATGGGGCGCCTGGCGGTGACCTACTTTAGTTCCGACATA
>Ga0315910_10001685_pt1 | contig 20098 bp, 14 predicted proteins | sample EdamamesoilMG_FD_204470 | JGI IMG/M metagenome (GOLD analysis project Ga0315910, IMG submission 204470) | Garden soil microbial communities collected in Santa Monica, California, United States - Edamame soil | ecosystem: Environmental > Terrestrial > Soil > Garden | place: USA: California...
CTCTACGAGGTGCACCTGCCGTCGTGGCGGCCGGGCCTCACCTACCGGCAGCTCGCCGACCAACTCCCCGCGTACGTCAAGGACCTGGGCTTCACGCACGTCGAGCTGATGCCGGTCGCCGAGCACGCGTTCTATCCGTCGTGGGGCTACCAGGTCACCGGGTACTTCGCCCCCACCGCGCGCTATGGCTCGCCCGACGACTTTCGCTATTTCGTCGACTACTGCCACCAGCACGGCATCGGCGTGATCGTCGACTGGGTCCCCGCCCACTTCCCGAAGGACGACTTTTCGCTCCGGCGCTTCGACGGGACGGCGCTCTACGAGCACGACGACGCGCGCCGCGGCGAGCACCCGGATTGGGGCACGCTGATCTTCAACTTCGGGCGCAACGAGGTGAAGAACTTCTTGATTGCGAACGCCCTCTACTGGCTCGACGAGTTCCACGTCGATGGGCTGCGCGTGGATGCCGTCGCCTCGATGCTGTACCTCGATTACAGCCGAAAAGAAGGCGAATGGATGCCGAACGCGTACGGCGGGCGCGAGAACGTGGACGCGATCGAATTCCTACGCGCGTTCAACACCGCCGTCCGCGACGAGGTGCCGGGTGCGTTCACCATCGCCGAGGAATCCACGGCGTGGGGCGGCGTCACCAAACCTCCGTCGGAGGGCGGGCTCGGTTTCACGTTCAAGTGGAACATGGGTTGGATGCACGACACGATCGGCTTCTTTTCCAAGGAGCCGGTGCACCGCAAGTACCATATCGATCAGCTCACGTTCTCGATGCTCTACGAGTACACGGAGCGCTTCATCAACGCGATCTCGCACGACGAAGTCGTGCACGGCAAAGGCGCGCTGGTCGAGAAGATGCCGGGCGACTTCTGGCAGAAGCTCGCCAACGTGCGCCTTTACCTCGCCTACCAGGTCACGCGCCCCGGCAAGAAGCTGATGTTCATGGGTACCGAGTTCGGGCAGCACTCGGAGTGGAACCACGACGCGAGCCTCGATTGGCACATCGCGGATCACGCGCCGCGCCGCGAGCTCCAGGAGTTCATCGGTGAGCTCTCGCGCTACTATCAGCGGACGCCCGCGCTCTACCGCTCCGATCCCGACAGCGGCGGCTTTTCGTGGATCGATTGCTCGGACAGAGAAAACACCGTGCTCGCGTACACGCGGCGCGACGGCGAGCGATTCGTGGTCGTGGTGCTGAACTTCACGCCCGTTCCGCGCCAGAGCTACCGGATCGGCGTGCCACTACCGGGCCGCTACGTCGAGAAGATCTCGAGCGACGACCAGCGCTTCGGCGGCAGTGAGTTCGCGACGCTCGCGGTGATCGAAGCCGACGCGGTGCCGGCCCACGGGCACCCATTCTCGCTCTCGCTCGAGCTTCCCCCGCTCGGCGCGCTGATTCTCGAACCCGCCGGCTAGAGCCCATCTGGGTGCGCTCTAGCTCTCGTTACGTTGCTGGTCGATCGTTCGACCAGTAGCGACGCGAGAGCAGCAGCATGCCGACGAGCCCGACCACGAGGGCGAGCGTCTTCAGCTTCGGTAGGTGCTGCTTCCAGTCGTACGGTGGCACCACCGCCTGTGGCTTCGGGGAGCACCACACTTCTCCGAAGCCGTCGTGGTCCCCGTGCGTGCGGCACTTCCTCTCGTAGCCGCGTGGCGTGAATTTCTGTTTGCAAGCGTCCGGCGCAGCGCGCGTCGTCCGGCAGAGCTCGCAGGTGATGTCCGTCTCGAGGTGGGTCGCGACCGAGCAGGGGTCGACGAAGCCGTGCTCGAGGATGTCCGCCCGCACGGTCGAGGCGGTACCGAGCATCAGGGCGAGCACGGCGAGGACGTGATTCCAGTAGCGCTGAACCGGCGGGGGGCTCTGGAGCACCTAGGCAGCCTGCCCCCGGCCCAGGGGCTCGACAAGCCGCACGGGTACATTTATAACTGGTCGTATGACAAGTAACAGGAGCGGGCTGTTTCTAGCGCTCCTCGTGGTCTTCGGCGCGGCCGGCGGCTGCCAAAAGCTCCGCCCCGAGCCGACCGAGGAGATCTATCAGGGGACCGCGGAGCTCGAGGAGCGCGTGCTCTCGTTCGAGGTCGGCGGGCGCATCACGTCGCTCGCCGTCGACGAGGGAGACACCGTTCGATCGGGCGATGTCCTCGCGGCAGTCGACGGCGCGGTCGAAGCCGAAGCGCGAAAGGCGCGCGACCTCGAAGCGACGGCGGCCGAGAGTCACGCGGCGCTCGTGAAGAAAGGCGTCCGCGGCGAAGAGATCGCGGTCACCCGCGCGAAGCTCCGTGCGGCGCAGGCCTCGGAGGACTTGCTGAAGAAGCAGCTCGAGCGTGAGCGCGGCCTCCACGAAAGAGGGGTGACGCCCGAGGCGCGCATCGACGAGCTCGACGCCGCCTACGCGCGCGCGATCGCCGAGCGTCAGGTGCTCGCGAACGTCCTCTCCGAGCAGCAACGCGGGGCCCGGCCCGAGGAGCGCGACGTGGCGAATGCCCGCGCGGCGGCGGCGCGCGCGAGCGTCGCGCTCGACGACCTCCGCATCGAACGACGCGAGCTCCGCGCTCCTGGTGACGGCGTCGTGCTCGATCGGCACGCCGAGGTCGGCGAAGTCGTCGGCCCCGGTGCTCCGGTGCTCACGGTCGCGGACCGCGGCGCCATTCATGCCTACGTTTTCGTGCCGCAAGCGCGCCTTCCGGGGCTCGACGCGGGCGACCGCGCGACCGTCCGCGCCGACGGCATCGGCACCCCGCTCCGTGGCACGGTCGAGCACATTGCCCGGCGCACGGAGTTCACGCCGCGCTACCTCTTCAGCGACCGTGAGCGGGCGAACCTGGTCGTTCGCGTCAAGATCCGCATCGAAGATCCGAGGGGCCAGCTCCACGCCGGTGTTCCGGTGTTCGCGACCGTCGAGCGAAACACGCCGCTTCCCGCCGCGAGCGCTTCGGCGTCGGCGGGCCCAGGCGCACGATGACCGAGCCGATCATCGTCACCCACGCGCTCTCGCGACGGTTCGGCCAGCTCGTCGCCGTTCAGGATGTCTCGCTCGAGGTCAACCGTGGCGAGATCTTCGGTGTGCTCGGTCCGAACGGCGCCGGGAAGAGCACGACCATCCGCATGCTGTGCGGCATCCTCGACCCTTCGAGCGGCGAAGGCCGCGTGGTTGGGCTCGACATCCGCCGCGACGCCGAGCGCATCAAGCAGCGCATCGGCTACATGACGCAGCGGTTCAGCCTGTACGAGGATCTGACCGTCGAGGAGAACCTCAGGTTTTACGCCGGGATCTACGGCGTGCCGCTGCGGCGCCGCCGGGCGCGCATCGAAGAGGTGTTGGAAGCGACCGGTCTCGTCGATCGGCGCCGCCAGCTCGCGGGCACGCTTTCCGGAGGCTGGAAGCAGCGGGTGGCCCTCGCGAGCGCGACCATCCACGAGCCGCCGCTCCTGTTTCTCGACGAGCCGACGGCGGGCGTCGACCCGGTGAGCCGGCGCGAGTTCTGGGATCGCATCCATCGTCTCGCGGCCGAAGGCACCACCGTGCTCCTCACCACGCACTACATGGACGAGGCCGAGCGCTGCCATCGTCTCGCGTTCATCTTCCGCGGCCGGGTGCTCGACGTGGGCACGCCCGACGAGGTCGTGGCGCGCCGCAATCTGCGCGGGATCGAGCTCGAGGTCGAGGACGCGTCGCGCGGGGCGGAGCTCCTCCGCGCGGACGGCGACACCGACGAGGTCGCTCATTTCGGCAACGTGCTCCGGTTGGTGACCCGCGGTGGTGTCGATCCGGAGCTCGTTGCGCGGCGTGTTCTCGGTGAGGGTGTGCTGCGTAGCTCGCGTCCCGCGCGCGTCGGGGTCGAGGATGCGTTCGTGTCGATGGTGCGGACCGACTCCGGCGTCAGTGCGGGGGCCCGCTGATGTGGAGGCCGCTCGTCATCGCCTGGAAGGAGCTGCTGCAGCTCCGACGCGATCGCCTGACGCTCGCGATGATGGTGATGATCCCGGTGATCCAGCTGTTGCTGTTCGGCTACGCGGTCGACACCGACGTGCGCCACGCGCCGACCGTCGTCTACGACCAGGACCGGAGCGCGGCCTCGCGTGACTTCGCCCAGCGCCTGCAGGCGACGGGCTTTTACGACCTGGTCGGTCAGGTCAACGGCTACGACGAGATCGAGCGCGCCATGCGGCAGGGGAAAGCGCGTGTCGCGCTCGTCGTGCCGCCCGATTACGGCGCCGAGCTCGTCCGCGGGAGGACGGCTCGCCTTCAGCTCGTCATCGACGGGTCGGATCCGCTGACGGTGGCAAGCGCGACCAACACCGCCGCCGGTCTCGCCCTTTCGCGCTCGAGCGAGCTCCTCGTCGGGCGCCTGTCGGCGAGCGGACTCGGCAGCTTTCAGCCGATCCAGATCGAGACGGCCACCTGGTACAACCCCGAGCTGAGGACGGCCGTCTACATCGTGGCGGGGCTCGTCGGCGTGATCCTGACGATGACGATGGTGATGTTCACGTCGATGGGCATCGCGCGCGAGCGTGAGCGGGGCACGCTCGAGCAGCTCATCGTGTCACCGGTGCGTCCGTTCGAGCTCGTGCTCGGTAAGATCGTGCCGTACATCGGCATCGGCTACGTGCAGATGACGCTGATCCTCGCGATCGGAACCTTCGGTTTCAAGGTGCCGATCCAGGGCTCGCTCGCCTTGCTCTACGCGATGGCGTTCGTCTTCATCTCGGCGAACCTGGCCGTCGGGCTCATGTTCTCCACCGTCGCGCAAACGCAGCAGCAGGCGATGCAGATGTCCTTCTTTTTCCTGCTGCCGAACATTCTTTTGAGCGGCTTCATGTTCCCGTTCGAGGGCATGCCGAAGCCGGCCCAGTTCATGTCCAATCTCCTGCCGCTCACCCATTTCTTGCGCATCGTGCGCGCCATCACGCTGCGCGGGAGCCACTTCGACGACGTTCGGGGCGAGCTCGTGTGGCTCGTCTGCATCCTCGGCGTGCTCCTCGTCGTCACCTCGGTGCGCTTCAAGAAGAAGCTGATCTGATGGCGCGCCCTCGAACCGACATCGCACCGCGCATCGTGCGCGCCGCCCGCGCCCGCTTCCTCGAGCACGGCGTCGAAGGGGCATCGCTCCGCGCCATCGCCAAGGACGCGAAGACCAGCATCGGCATGGTCTATTACTACTACCCGACCAAGGACGACCTGTTCCTCGCCGTCGTAGAGGAGACGTACGAGCAGCTCCTCGCCGGTCTCGAGCAGGCGCTCGCGGGAACGGAGCCGGTCGAGGTGCGCTTGCTCCGGCTCTACGAGCGCGTGGCCACCCTCTCCAACGACGAGGTGGAGATGCTCCGGCTCGTCGTGCGCGAGGCGCTGGTGTCCTCCGCGCGGCTCGAGCGTTTGCTCGCGCGTTTCATGCGCGGCCACATGCCACTCGTCCTCGGCACCATCCTTCAGGGCAGGGCCGACGGCACGTTCGACGCCCGCCGCCACCCGATCGTGCTCGTGTTCGCGACGCTCTGCCTCGCGGGGCCCCCGCAGTTCGTGCGGCGCGTTCTCGGCGAGCGGCTGCCGGTGCCGGGCGCGCCGGCCGGCAAGGATCTCGCGCGCGAGATGTTCGAGCTCCTGCTTCACGGAGCTGCTGCCCCGAGCTCGGCGCCCGGGCGCGCGCTGGGGTAGGCTCGAACCCATGTTCGGTCGTCCGGGCTCGGAGGTGTTCGTCCCGGACGGCTCACGGCCGGCGGATGCTCTCGCGCGGACGACGCACCTCGGCATCGGCGCGCACGCCGACGACCTCGAAGTGATGGCGATCCACGGCATCCTCGCTTGCCACACGAGCGACGACCAATGGTTCACCGGCGCGGTGGTGACGGACGGCGTCGGCAGCCCGCAGGACCCGGCGCGCGCGCTCGACCCCGCCGCGCTTCGCGTCGTCCGCCAGAACGAGCAGCGAGCGGCGGCGACGCTCGGGCGCTACGGCGCGCAAGTGTTCCTCGACCACACGAGCAGCGTGGTGCGGGACGCGAAGAGTGCGGCGGTGGTCGGCGATCTGGTGTCTCTGCTCCGCGCGACGAAACCTGCCGTCGTCTACACGCACGCGCTCACCGATGCGCACGACACGCACGTCGCCGTGACGCTCCGCGTGCTCGAGGCGTGCCGCGCGCTCGCACCGGACGAACGCCCTTCGCGCGTCCTCGGCTGCGAGGTTTGGCGTGATCTCGACTGGCTGGCGCCGAACGACAAGGTCGCGCTGCCGCTCGACGGGCACGAGGACCTCCAGGCGGCGCTCCTCGCCGTCTTCCGGTCGCAGATCGACGCGGGCAAGCGCTACGATCTCGCCGCGCTCGGACGCCGCCGAGCGAATGCCGTGTTCTCCGAGCAGCGGGCGCTGGATCAGCACCCGGGCGTGGTCTGGGCGATGGATCTCGGTCCACTGGTTCAGAGCGGTGGCGATCCGGCGGACTTCGTGCGATCGCTCGTTCGCGAGTTCGAGCGGGATAGCGTCGAGCGTATTGGGCGGCTCGTTTAGCTGGTACGGCGCCGTCGCAAGTTTGCTGCCATCAGACCGATTGAGGGCGACGAGCGCGCTCGCGAATGGCTGCTCGAAGAGCGCGAGCAACTGGAGTCGCCCGTCGAGCCAACGAAGTTGACGCTAGCCCTCTGGCGCGGCTTCCCGCCGATCGTCGCAGCGCGGACTGAACACGCGCGCTGGTGGGATAAATCGAACGGTGTGACTGCGAATCGTCACAAGGACTCTCCGCGATCCGTGTTAGTCAGCTAGCCGATCATGGAGCGGCCAAAAGCGGGGTAGCGGCTTCGGGGGGAGAGCGCGAAAGCGTGTAGCTCCACGGGACGCAACCCGCCCTCTGGCTTCGCCGATAGAGGGAGCATCCAAATGGCATCGCGAGCGTTGCGCCTTGGTTTTCCTAGTCTTTTGGCCATCATCGCTGCCTGCAGCGGGGACCGAACCGAAGATCAGCTCGGGGCCTTCCGCGAGGCGCTCTCGACAAACGGGCGCATCCTCTCGTTCGAGGGCGGCGTTGGGGGAGGCGGCTCAAACCTAGATTGGAAAGCTGCAGTCGGGACAGCAACTTCGTCCACTACTGCCAATCACCTCACGAAGGCGATGGCGCTCGGCGCCAACTGGAATCCAAGCGCAACGTCAGCGCCTCTCTCTGCGCTCGGCCCGCTCTCTGGCCCGCCCAAGATCGACGTTCGGTTTCCAACTGGTTACGCGAATCAGGGTTCCTACTGGGGACAGGCTGCGCTCTACATCACGTGCGCTTCCGCCAATATTTTCAACCACTACGTGTCGCCCGCCCAGCTGTTGGGGCCAACGGGAACCTACAAGACGTACACGCTGGGGACGCTTCCCTCGAACGTCGCCTCTGCGCTGTCGAACCAGAATGGTTGCACCGTTAAGGTCGAGCTGAATCTCAGCAACAGCGGGACCCTCCCCGTGCTCGTCGACCACCTCACCTTCGGCGAAGCGCCGGAGGGATCGGGCGGCACTGGCGGTGGTGGTGGGAGTGGCGGGAAGGGCGGCACCGGTGGCGCCGGCGGCTCGACCGGGGGAACGGGTGGGAAAGGGGGAACTGGAGGTTCAGGAGGTACGACTGGCGGCACCGGCGGCTCGACGGGCGGTACGGGTGGCAAAGGCGGCACTGGCGGCACGACCGGTGGAACCGGCGGCGCGACCGGCGGAACCGGTGGGTCGACCGGTGGCACGGGTGGCAAGGGCGGCACCGGCGGGACGACCGGTGGAACGGGCGGCTCAACCGGTGGCAGCGGCGGCACCGGCGGCTCGACCGGCGGAACCGGCGGCTCGGGCGGAACCGGCGGCTCGGGCGGAACCGGTGGCTCAGGCGGAACCGGTGGCTCAGGCGGCTCGGGCGGAAGCCCGGGCCCGGCGGACGTCGAGTACTTCATCGAGCTCCCGGTCAACGTAGCGAGGGAAGTCGTCGCACTCGGCACCTACGGCGCGGGTCTTTCACTGCAAGACAACGTGGAAGTGCACACTCTGTCGACGGGCTACTCCTCGGTCTCGAGCGTCCGCACATCGACCGTCGCCGAGCTCGGCGTTTCCGCCGACGTGCAGTAGCTGTGGTCGCAGCCGAACGTCTTGCTGCGCAACAACGCGCTCGTGCACGGCAACGCGCTCACGGAGGGCACCGTCAGCTTCCAGTCAGGCGCCGCCATCCTCGGCGCACGCATCGAGAACACGGAGCTCGATCCGATCCAGCATCAGGGTTGGACGGTGAACTTTCCGTCGATGAACCAGGGCCCGCTGAACCTCGAACCAGGCCAGCTCCGAACGATTTCTGCCGGAAACTTCGCCGGCGGCAACCTCAAGACGGGCTCCATCCTCACGCTCTCGACGCCTGGTCGCTACACGCTGAACGGCTCTTTGACGCTCGAGCCAGGCAGCACGCTCGACGTCGACAACACGCAGGGCGCGGTCGAAGTCTACGTTCGCAACGGTTTCACCTTCCGCGGGACGATCACACCACGCAATCCGAGCACGGCGAACGTCCTCGTCGGCGTCGGCGGGACGACGCCGGTTCCGGTCGAAGCCCCCTGGAAGGGCATTCTCGTCGCGCCGCACGCGGCCGTGACCCTTGCGACGGCAAGCGCCGGTCATCGGGGCTCCGTCTACGCGAAGAGCATCCTCGTCGGCCCGAACACGATCTTCACGCACGATCCGCTCGACCCAACGAATTTCTGTGAGCCGCAAGCGGCGTGCGATGGCCTCTGTCAATGCCCGCCGGGAAGCGCGTGCGATCAAGGAGGCGATTGTTCTGGGGGCGCCGAGTGCTGCGACGGGGTCTGCGGCGGGCCGAGCTGCGGGTGCACGTCCAGCGGCCAGTGCGCAACGGGGTTCTTCTGCGACGCAGGCACCTGCGCGCCTTGTCACAACCCGAACGAGCCGGGGTGCACGCCGGATCACTGCTCGAACGGTGTTCGGGACCAGGGGGAGACGGATGTGGATTGCGGCGGGACGTGTCCGGGGTGCGATCCGGGCGGGATCTGTGACTTGAACAGCGACTGCGGCGCCGGGCTCGCCTGCTTCGGCGGCTCATGCGCCGACTGCACGTCAAACCCGGACGCTATCGAGTGCCAGGCTCCGGAGCATTGCTCGAACGGCACCAAAGACGCTGACGAGACCGACATCGACTGCGGAGGCTCGTGTCCTCCCTGCGACCCGGGACAAAGCTGCAACAGCAACGATGACTGCACTTCCGGCGACGCCTGCATTGCCGGCACCTGCGCGGATTGCGACTCGAATCCAGGGGCACCGGAGTGCGAAACTCCCAGTCACTGCTCGAACGGCTCGAAAGATTTTGACGAAACCGGGGTCGATTGCGGCGGCAGCTGTCCGGGGTGCGCCACGGGAGGCGGCTGCCACTCCAACACCGATTGTGCGACCGGGTTCGTATGCGGAGCCAACAACGGCGCCTGCATTGGTGAAGGCCGAGCGCGTGCCGACCGTGCTTGCTGGCCCGCGTCCTGCGAGGACGAGGTTCTTGAGCCGGGAGAATGCGGAGAGGCCAGCAGTCCATGCGGTCAAAACTGCTCCTGCGCCAACAGTTGCAATGCGGATGATCCGACTCCCGCGTGCCCTAACGGAGAAACATGCGAGCGTGGCCTAGGAACTCTGTACAACCTGGTCGCGCGCGACGCTTGCATTCCGATCGGTTGCCCGAGCAATAACCCTGCACTCTGCGGCGGTCCGTTCAAGCTCTGCGGCGAGCACTGCGTCCGCGAGCCGGATTGTTCCACAGCAACGTGCGCTGACCCTGACGACGGCGCGAACGGGATCTGCGCGGTGTGTGATCCTGGCGACGAATGCACGACCGACTTGCAGTGCAAAGCCGGCTACGCGTGCCTCGAGAGCGGCTCGTCCATACTCCGTTGTCTCCCAGTGGGCTGCCGCTTGGCGAGGTTGGTTCCGCCCCTTTGTGGCTCCGCGACTGCACCGTGCGGCGCGCAGTGCCCCGCGTGCTCGCCACAATGCGACGGACGGGAGTGCGGCCCGGATCCGAATTGTGGGCAGCCTTGCGGAACATGCGCCACGGGGGCGCTCTGCGATGCCAACGGGCAGTGCAATACCCCCACCGAGGATCCAGAGCCTACGGTGCCTGATGGGAACGGCGGACAAACGCCGGTTGTCGACTTGCCGCCTCCCTCCACCTCGGGAGTCGGCGCGCTGAGGGGTGGTTTCACCGTTTCGGAGCAGGGCACGCCGGAGTACACGGTGCCCATCGACGTGCCGCCCGGCCGCGCAGGAATGGAGCCCGACCTCAGCCTTCGGTATTCCGGTTCGCGTGCATCCGGCGATCTCGGCGTCGGTTGGCACATTCAGGGTCTATCGAGGATCACCCGCTGCCCCAAGGTTCGAGCCCTCGAAGGCTACGCAGCTCCTGTGGCAAACGACCAATCCGATCCCCTGTGCCTGGATGGAAAGCGCCTTCGCTCCGTCGGAGGCAACGAGTACCGCACCATCGTCGACAGCTTTGCCAAGATAGTTTCCTTCGTTGAGGACGGCGCGGGTGTGCAGCGCGACCCCGTGTCGGGGATCCCGCGCAAGGCGCGAAATCTCCAAGGTGCGGACTATTTCAAGGTCTGGACCAAGGACGGGCGCATCATGACATTCGGGGGCAACCTGGATGCACTCGTCCTCGGCCCAGACGGCGTGAGGCGTGCCTGGCTGCTTAGCCGCATCGAGGATCGGGTGGGGAACACAATCCTCTACACCTACGAGAACGTGGGAGGTCAACACGGGTCGAGCGTTGGCGGCGCTCTCCCCACGGAGGTGCGGCCGTCCGTCATCTCGTACACGGGCTACGGTGGCCAGGCCGGCAACCGCGAGGTCCGATTCACCTACGAAGAACGCACGGACCCAACGCTGCGGTTCCTGCAAGCCGGGGTCGCGACCTTCTCCACCGAGAGACTCGTGGGGATTTCGACCTTCGTCAAAGGTGAGCCGGCGAAGGACTACAAACTAGCGTACCGAAACCAGAACGCGAGCCAGATAGAGGAAATTTTCGAATGCGCTGGTGGCGGGGGGCCCTGCAAAGCGCCGACACACTTCGACTACGTGGCTGAATCTGGCTTCGAGGAGGGGATGTCGCCACCCAGTTTCGACGTATTCGAGGGGGCCCAGCTCGACGCGAATGGGGACGGCGTCCCGGACTATCTCAGCACCACCACGACGGTTGACGGCATCCGCGCACAGCCCGAGCTCATAGCGGCGCAGCTGGGTGCGGATGCAGCCATGTTCGTGCTTACGACGTTCATCATCACCGCCCCCGAGTTCGGAATTCCTATCGCCTTCACCTATGCGATTTGGAAGCCGCTCTTCTGGGGCCTGTTCGCGGACAAGCCGGAAATCGTGACCACCAACGGCCTCGTCCTCGGAACCGCGGATCGACAAACCCGGATGTCCCAGCACACGGCTTCCGGTCTCCCGTGCGGTCCCGGCCATCCGACGTTCCTACTCGACTACGACCGCGACGGCCGCGACGATGTCGCTTCTATCTGCGAAGACCGCCTTATCCACTCAACCTACGACACCGCGGGCCGCTTCACAGTTCGGTCCACGTTGGCGGACCCCCTCGTCATGTTCCCTGGTTGGAGGCGCGTACTCCCGACGGATTCATACCTAGGACCGGCACCAACCCTGTACGACATCGATGGCGACGGCCTGCAAGACATCTTGTCCTGCACGAACGAGTTTACGATGGAGTTACGCCGGCGCATCAGCGCTACACAGGGGTTCATCCAGACCCCACTGGTGGTTCAGGCGCCTACGTTCCCCCCGAGCAAGCTCCCGAGCGAGACACAGACTTTCTGCAGATCGTCTAGACCTACGCACAACATCATCGACATCGACGGTGATGGCACACCCGATCTCCTGCTTCGCGACGAGGACGGGTGGAAGGTACTGCGCTACTCGAGGATCTCTGGTGTCGAGAAACTGGAATGGCAGCCCGTCTACATGACGGACTGGAACAAATCGGACCAGGGGCAAGGCCTGACGCTCGGCGACTACAATGGTGACGGTCTGGTCGACATGTTCAGCGCAAGCGGAACCGACGCGCGCATATGGCTCAACACCGGACATCGGAGCTTCGTTGGGCAAGTGGTCGAGCGCCCGATCATCGCCCCCACGGGCTTTTCAGCCCGTCGGCGTGCCGCTTTCGACTACGACGCCGACGGTCGCACGGATCTGCTGGAAGGGTGGAGCGGCTCGTCCCCGTTTCCCTTCAACGTGTCGCTGTCCCCAACGGGGGACGCGTCGGCGCTCATCCCGCAAGAAGCGGCAGACATCGTTGCGCTGACCGGATTCGGTCAGGTCCTCCCGCACAGGTTCCACATGGCGGGGGACATCGACGGCGACGGGAACCCCGACCTCATTGGTGAACGCGGCGTCAACTACGGCTCGGGCAGTCGCAACATGCTCCTGTCCAAGGTCACCGACGGTCTCGGTAACGTCGTCACCGTGAAGTATGAGCAGGTCGCGTCTGACGGAACGCCAACCTATCTGGCAAATTGCACCGGCGAGTTGTGGCCCGAGACTTGTCTCAAGCGCATGTCCTCATTGGTGAGCTCCCATGCGGATGAGCTCGTCGCCGCAAACGGGTCACCTCTGGGAGAAAGAAAGTACGAATACCACTATCAGAACGCTCGCTTCAGCGTGACCGGACACGGTTGGCTCGGCTTTGAGCGCCGGACCATCCGTGAAACCGTGGCGAACAAGCTCGTGCGGACGGTCATCACTGAGTACGAGGCCCCTGCTCGCTTCAACCTCGAGGCGGAGCAAGTGACGTCCTCACCACCCCCTGCGCCGTTCGTGTATCCGCTCGCCGGCAAGCCCAGAAAAGTCATTGTCGATCAACCGATCCGTGAGGCAGACGAGGCCCCCTCACCTCTCGAAACGGTGAAGTACGAGCGGCGCACCCGTATCGACAACACGTGGGCGGTCGGCCGTTCGCTCACCTCATTTGGCGACGGGCTACCCTTCCCGAAGTTGGACTCGCGCGTCACGGCGAGCTCAGAGCGAGAACTTGCCTCCCCACCACTTCCGGAGAGCGAGAACGGTGTCCATCGCACGGGCTGCACCGAGACGTTCGTTACAGACGGCTACGGAAACGTTCCCCAGCACCACCAGATCTGCGGCCTGGAAAGACGCCACACGATCTCGACGTTTCAACCCAATCAGGACGACTGGCTGATCTCGAACCCCGAGTTGATTACCATTCAGAGCTTCCGAGACGAGATCGACGACTCAGAGACGCAGACGTGGGACCCGGACTACTACGCGAACGGCCTCCTTCACACGATAACGCGTGCGCCAAACCAATCCGAGCGTCGTATCGCAGAGTACATTCGGGACGAGTTTGGCAATCCCCTCCAGGTGATCGAGTCCGTTGCAACTGGGGAAGCCGCGCGCACCACGACCGTCACTTACGACGCGGACGGGGTCTTCCCTCTGACGATCACGAACGCTCTCGGTCACACGACGCAGGTGCGCTTCGACGAGCGTTGGGGGAAGCCGATTACCCTGGTCGATCCGAACGGCGTGGCCGTGCAGCATGCCTACGACGGCCTCGAACTCCTCGGCGAGACGCGTGACTCCACAGGCATAACGTTGTTTGGGTACGAAAGCGTCACGCCATCACCCATCCCACCCCCTGGGGAAGAGGCTCCACTTGGGCGCACACGAGTGACGATTAGTCGAGAGGGAACGAACGGCACCCGAACCGGGACCATCGTCACCGACCTCGACCACTACGGGCGAGTCATTCGCCGAAAGACCGTAGGCTTTGAGGGTGCGGAGGTTGTTCAGACGTACTCCTTCGACGTGCGGAATCGACTTGCTGGCGCGTCCTTTCCAAGCCTTGCCGAAGCCAGCACGCCCGCGGCGTTCACGAGCTACAAGTACGACGGCCTCGACCGCTTGACGCGCATCGAGCATGCCGACGGCAGTTTCGCCGAGCGGCACTACGCGAGCCGCGTCACGCTTGCGTCTCAACATCAAGCTTGGCTTGAGGACCTGAACTGCGGCGAGGAAGAATCTTGCGCCGTCGACGTGGCGCTCAGCATCGACGAAGAGCAGGACGAAGAGCAGAAGAAAAACGTTGTCATCACCGATCATTTCGGTCTGGTCCTCCGCAACGTAGACGGCGACAACGTTGATGCCACCCAGCACTTCACGACCCACCGCTATGGGCCGTTCAATCGGATTGGGGAGATCGCGGACAACGGAAATGTCGTGTCAGCCATCGAATTCAAGCACGATCCCTACGGTAACCTCCTCGAGCACGAGGACCCCGACGTCGGCGTAGCGACGAACACGTACAACGGCTTCGACGAACTAAAGACGAGCCGCGATCCCAAGCAGCAGCTACGAACGCTCAACTACGACGACATCGGCCGCCTGACGAGCATCGTGGATCCCGCCGGCACGAGCCAATGGATCTACGACCAGGGCGTGAATGCCATCGGTCGGATCTCGGAGACCATTTCACCTGGCACCACCGAATACCCATCCGGGCAGCGCGTCGTCTACACGTATGAGCCCGTCATCGCCAACAACAGAGGCCTCGTTCAGCGCTTCGACTACGTCATCGACGGCGCTGACTACCCCATTGCCCTCGCCTACGACGATCTCGGGCGGACAGATCGCGTTGACTACCCCAATGTGGATGGAGGCACGCCCGTTTCCGCGAAGTACACTTACGACGACGCCGGCATCCTCACCGGGCTCGACGAAGTGGGAAGCGGGGCAACGAATCCGATTTGGCACATGACTGAAGCCTTCCAAGGTCACCTCATCCAGAAGGAGACCTTCGGCTCCCGTGCATCGACCTCATACGCCTACGATCCCGCGCGGCGCTGGATCGATACCATCCAAACCGAGGTCGACTCAGATCCGGTCCAGGCGCTCGAATACACGCGCTACAAGAACGCCCAGGTACACTTCCGAAACAGCATCCAGGCCAGCCGGGAGTACCTCTACGACCAGATGAACCGCCTCTCCACGACCAAGGAGACGCCATCGGGCGGCGCGACCATCACCACTGCGTATGGGTACGATCTCCTCGGTAACATGACTCAGCGAGGTGCCACCACCATCACCCACCTATCCAACAAGCCGCACCTGATCGACAACGTCGGGAACAATGGCTACCAATACGACGCGAACGGCAACGTAAGCCAGCGGAGCGGTCCCGATATTCCCGGCGGTATTCAAACCTTCACATACACGCCGTTCAACCTGCCCAGGTCGATCGTCACCGGTCAAAGTGGCGTCGCCAGAACCACCCGTTTCGAATACTCCCCGGACGAAGAGCGTCTGGTTCGCCGCGACAGTGACCTGACTCGCCACTTCGCTACCGACCTCTACCAGCGCGTCGTCGAGAATCAGGGCGGTGCCACGCGCGAGGAAACTTTCCGTTTCTACGCTGGTGCGCGAGAGATCGCGCAGATAGTTCGTGAAGACGGTTCGGACAAGACCCTGTTCTTCCACACGGACCACCTCGGCTCGATCGACACGATCAGCACCTCTTCTGGTTCCGTGATTCGTCAGGACTTTGATCCGTTTGGGACGCCGGTTGATCCACCCGACCCCGAGGTGACCCGCGTCGGCTACACCGGCCACCAGCACGACCGTGATCTCGAGATGATCGACATGCGGGGGCGGATGTACGACCCCCTCGCCGCGAGATTCGTCAGCGCGGATCCGTTCATGCAGGCGCCGTCTTGGAGCCAGGGGCTCAACCGATACGCGTACGTCTTCAACGATCCGGTGAACAACGTCGACCCGAGCGGCTTTTTCGGCGATGCCGCTGGCAGTGGCGGCGGCGGCCTCATGGGAGGCCTCTTCCTCGGCGGAATGGCCAACGCTGGCTACCAGGCGCTTTCGATCGGCGGATTCGGCGCCCTCGGCGCAGCGGGGATCGGCCTCGCAAGTCTTGCGGCCACTCCCGGCGTGGGCATCGGGTTCGGGAGCCCCGGCTCACAAACGCAGCGCGGTGCGCTTGGTGCCGCCGCGCCGACGAGCACGGGTGCCACCCAAGGCGGGATGAATGCTACGGGGCAGAACATACCCCTCAGCGCGCCGACGCGTCCGAGCTTGTTCGATCCGGAGGCGGGTGCGCTTGCGTGCAACAGCGGGGGCGATGTCTGTCTGGAGATACTTCGACGGCAGCAGGAAGAGCAACGGATAAAGAACATTCAGGCCGTCGAGGAAATGGAGTGGGAGCTCTTCTGGGCGTACACGGGAAGCAGCGCGATCAAGTGGAGCGTTCGCGGCTTCCAGATGTGGAGGGCGGCGAGGGCCGCCGCTGCGGCCGCAAGGGGCGTACCGACGCTCGCACAGGCGCTTTCGGGGCTTGGCAAGACGGATGCTCGGATCCTAGGGCGCGCCGCAGAGATTGCCCGTGGAGGAGGGCGGTCGTTCGCAAACGACTTGGCTGCGCTCTCGCGTGCAACTGCAGAAGCGGTGCCTGGCGGGAAGGTACACGTTATTGGCGAGCTTGGCGGTAGACAGATATTCGGGTCCGCAGTCTCACGCACGGGGATTGTGACCTCAGCGGAGGGAACGCTGGTCGTTCGGGCGCCGGCCGGAGGTAGTGCCGAGGTATTGGGACTTTTCTATTAGGAGCTTGGGATGCAGGCGAAAGAGACGAGAATTGAGCTTCCAAAGGACGTCGCCGAGACGATCAAACATCACCTTGCGAACGTGCGGCACGACTGGGCTGACAATGCGATGCGAGTCGGCGAGATCGCGGCGAGCGTTCGCGCACTCCCGCTGACCCTCGATTTCGGCGGATTCTGCGGGCTCCAGGCAGACGGAACCTTCGTCGAGGTCCTCTGGGATTCTCCCGGGGAAGTCAGGGCCTTGGGATCCGCCCGGATCCGAGACATCGCGCTCAAGGTTGGAAGTGAACGGTATCCGGTGCTTGCGACGCTCTTGCCGGCGCGTCCCGCAGAGGCCCACGTATGTCCACACTGCGGCGGATCGGGGATCCATCCGTTGGCTGCAGCTGCGAAAGTCGACAACCTTGTGTGTTGGTGTGGTGGTCTTGGCTGGATTCCGGAGGAATGGGACGAGGCGCCTCCTGGAGCCGTTGGCGAAGCCCCTCCTCGCTGAGGCGACCGGCCCACGAACGCAGAGCCAATCGCAGAGATTGCCTGTTTCATTAAGCCAGAACCCATTGCCGGCGCGGGCGGAGGCCCGTCCGTCGCCACCGATCACGAAGGAGGGGTCAACGGGCCAACGGCGCCCCGGGTGTACTCGCCACTCCGCCGCGGGGCGACGCCGTGCTCCCTGCTCGAGTGCTCGAGTGCGTGCCCGATCTCGGCAAGGGCGCCCTCTTGATCGCAGTATCGAGCGCCGCCGCGACGCCGCTCGCGATCGCCGGCGCAATCGTGGCCGGCGTCGACATCCCGCAATGCATGAGCGACGACATGGTCACGGTTCGCGAGCGTGCGCCACAGCGGCCCGAATGCGCGCGATGACGGCGGGAAGCTGCTGCATCACGTCACTCGCTTCGAAGCGCAGCACCTGGTAGCCGAGCCTGCGAAGCTTCTCATCCCGCCGCGCATCGGCGCGCCGCCTGCGCTCATGAGCGCTGCCATCCACTTCGACCACGAGCCGAAGAGCAGGCGCATGGAAATCCGCGATGAATGGCGCGCCCACCGGCACCTGCCTGCGAAACACTACGCCGAGACGACCCGCCGAAAGCTCCCGCCAGAGCCTGGCTTCCGATAGAGTGGGGGAGGAGCGAAGCCCGCGAGCGCGAGCGGCGATGAGACCCGAGCGGCGAGTGGAATGAGCAACGTGACGCATGGCGACTCCTTGCGCCCGGCGTGGGGCCGAGCGCAGCCCCCCGCCAGCGCAGCTTGCGTGACACGCGCGGAGCATCGCCGAATGAGGCCCATCACGAAGCGTGGCGCGCAAGGTGCGCCCTCCCGCGAAGCTCGGCCCCGCGCCGGGCGCGAGCCAGCGCGGCACATCGCACGTCTCCGCATCCGCCGCGCATCGAGCGAGCGTTCTTCCGGCGCCTCAGTCTTCGCCCACCGACCTGTCAGCCGCCAAGAGCAAGCGCTCAACGCCGCCCATCACGCACGGGACCCTCACCTGCGCGGAGCGCGGCTGCCGCGCGAGCACAGGTCGGAGGGCCCCCGGCGCGCGCAGCGAAGCGAGCGCGACGGGCGCAGCCCCGCCGCACCCCCGCCGGGGGAGCATCCTCACAACGATCCGGTGAACAACGGGAACGCCGAGAAAACGGAAGGGATCCCCCCTGTCCGGAAAGTATGTCTACCGCACAGGCTGAGCCGCGGTCATGCGGGGCGGGTGTCGCGCCGGGCGATCTTCGATGCGGAACGCGTCCCAAAAAGGTGGGTCGGGTCGAGCTGCGAAATCGCCGAGGTCTAGGAGACCAAGCGGGGGGTGTCCCGAAGGGGTGCTTTTTGGGACCGACAAATCAGGCACTCACCGAAGGACGGATCGTCGCTGGCCCCAATGGAATTCTTCCCGGAAAAGGTTTGGGTGCGATACTGGAGGTGAACGGTGTCAAGGTCCAGCTCATCGGCGGCCGAGTGATGAACGGCGTTGTCGAGCTTGGTTCATTCGTGGGGTTGTAAGATGAAAGCCATCAACCAGACAGCGCTGGAGACGGCTTTGCTTGACCGTTTTCACCAGTTGTATCGCGCAAACGGATTTCCAGTTGCTGATTTGATCAACGTGGCGCAGCGCGAAAATACTGGCGGCGGCCGATACGCTCACCTCGAATGCGATGCGCTGGTGCGGGTGGATGATGGGTACCTGGACCTAGCCGGCGGATTCATAGAAATGGAGGGACTGCCCAACGGAATGATGGCCGTTGTGTTGGTGAAAGGGGGGCGTCTGCGAATACTCGAACTCACCGTCTATGGTGGTGACTCCTGGGACGGAGAGGAGCGAGCGTGGAAGATTGTCTAAAGGTGCAGTAGGCCGGTTGATGAGCGCTTGAGCTAGGTCAAAATCAGGTAACACCGTCGCCCTTTCCGGCTGGACACGGGTGCCCGGGAAGGAGACACGGCAGATCAAGAAACAGATCCCCAGACGAAACTCACCCCGGCCTGCGACCGATGAAGCTCCTGAAAGGAGTTTCATCATGACCGAACCCATTGCCGGCGCGGGCGGAGCGCCGTCCGTCGCCACTGATCACGAAGGAGGGGCCAACGGTGCCCCGGGCGTACTCGCTACGCCGCCGCGAGGCGACGCGGTGCTCATCGGCGACATCCTGCTCGAGTGCGTGCCCGAGCTCGGAAAAGGCGCCCTCTTGCTCACGGTCTCGAGCGTCGCCGCGACGCCGCTCGCCATCGCGGGCGCGGTCGTGGCCGGTATCGACATCGCCCAGTGCATGAGCGACGAGATGGCGGAGGCCTCCGAGGCGGCGGCCATCCGGCGTGCGGTCGAGGAATGCAGCGCCCGCGATGGGATCCCCGCGACGGCCGGCGAGCAGACCACCTGCCTGATCGTCGAAAACGAGCCGTAGGTAGGCCTGGCCCGCCGGAACTGAACGTCCGTCCTGGGCCCGGGCGCACCCGGGGGCGACGCATAGGAAACAAACCCGAATCCATCGACCGACTACGCTCGGGCCTGTGGATCTCGACGACTACGAGCTCGATGGCAGGAGCTACGACGAGATGTTCACGGCCGAAGGGGGGGTGCGTCCGGAATATCGAGCGCTCGCGCAGCGCCTCGCGGAGATGACCCCGCCCGAGGTCGAGCAGCGCCAGCGCCTCGCCGATCTCCTGCTCAGGAATCAGGGTGTTACCTTCACCGTGTACTCGGACAACGCGGGCATCGAGAAGGTGTTCCCCTTCGATCCGATCCCGCGCCTCATCACCGGGGCCGACTGGCAGAACGTCGAGCGCGGCCTGGTCCAGCGCGTGGAGGCCCTGAACCTCTTCCTCCGCGACGTGTACGGCGAGCAGCGCATCCTGAACGACGGCGTCGTGGACGCCGGGTTGGTCTACGGCGCGAGCGGATTTCGCCGCGAGATGATCGGCATGCTGCCGCCCCAGGGCGTCTACACCCACATCGTGGGCACGGACCT
>Ga0315910_10001686_pt1 | contig 20097 bp, 14 predicted proteins | sample EdamamesoilMG_FD_204470 | JGI IMG/M metagenome (GOLD analysis project Ga0315910, IMG submission 204470) | Garden soil microbial communities collected in Santa Monica, California, United States - Edamame soil | ecosystem: Environmental > Terrestrial > Soil > Garden | place: USA: California...
GACGATGCCGAGGGCGCGGCACGCGAGATCCTGACGCGCGTGGGGCTCGCCGAGCGCACGCACCACTATCCCAAGCACCTCTCGGGCGGCGAGCAGCAGCGCGTGGCGCTGGCGCGCGCCTTCGTCGTGCAGCCCAAGCTCCTGCTCGCGGACGAGCCCACCGGCAGCCTGGATGCCGAAGCGGGCGAAGCAGTGATCGCGCTCCTGTTCCTGATGAACCGCGAGGCCGGCACCACGCTGGTGCTGGTGACGCACGACGAGCACCTGGCGCAGCGCTGCACGCGCATCGTGCGCCTCGCCGCCGGCAGGATCGTGGCGTGAGGCGGATGATCCGCCTTGCCCTGCGCATGCTCGCGCGCGACTGGCGCGCCGGCGAGGTGCGCGTGCTGGCGGCGGCGCTGGTGGTGGCGGTGGCGAGCATCACCAGCGTGGCGTTCTTTGCCGACCGCGTGAGCCGCGCACTGGTGCGCGACGCGCACCAGCTGCTCGGCGCCGACCTGGTGCTGGTGTCCGACAAGCCCTGGCAGCGCGAGATGGCAGACGAGATCGCGCGCCGCGGCTTGCAGCGCGCTGAAGCGGTGAATTTCATCAGCATGGCGCGCGCCGGCGAGGCGAGCGTGCTCGCCGGCGTCAAGGCGGTAACGCCGAACTATCCGTTGCGCGGCAGGCTGCGCATCGCGCCCGCGCCGAATGAACCCGACGGACCCGCGCCGCAGGGCCCCGAGCGCGGCACCGTCTGGCTGGAGGAGCGCCTGGTGACGGCGCTCAACGCGCCGATGGGCTCCAGCCTCAAGCTGGGGGCGTCGGAGTTCAAGGTGGCCGCGGTCCTCACGCTGGAGCCGGAGCGCGGCACCAATTTCTTCAACATCGCACCGCGCCTGGTGATGCACGGGGACGACGTGCCTGCCACCGGCCTGGTGCAGACGGGCAGCCGAGTCTGGTTCTACCTCTATGCGGCCGGCGAGCCGGCCGCCGTGGCGGCCTTCGACGCCTGGGCGCGCGAGCGCCTCGCGCGCGGCCAGCGCGTGGACAACCTGGAAAGCGGCCGGCCGGAAGTGCGCGCCTCCATCGATCGCGCGCAACGATTCCTCGGCCTCACCGCGCTGCTGGCGGCGATCCTCGCCGGCGTGGCCATCGCACTGGGCACGCGCCGCTACGTGGAGCGCCACCTCGACGGCTGCGCCGTGATGCGCTGCTTCGGCGCCACGCAGCGCCAGCTGCTCCTCTTGTACGGCATGGAATTCCTCCTGCTCGGCGTCGCTGCCTGCGCGCTCGGCTGCGCCATCGGCTACGTGGCGCAGAACGCCATCGGTGCCGCCCTCGGCTCGATGTTGCGCGCCTCGCTGCCGCCGGCCTCGCTGTTGCCGGCGCTGCAGGGCATCCTGGTCGGCGTGGTGCTGCTGCTTGGCTTCGCGCTGCCGCCGCTGGTGCAACTGAAGAACGTCCCTGCCGCGCGCGTCATTCGCCGCGAGGCGGGCGCGCCGAGCACCAGCGCGCTCGCCGCCTATGGCGCGGGGGTCGCCGCCCTGGGGGGACTTCTCGTCTGGCAGGCGGGCGACGCCAAGCTCGGATTGACGGTGATTGGCGGGTTCGGCGTCGCGGTGCTCGTATTCGCGGTGGTTGCCTGGGCGGCGTTGCGGCTGGTGTCGTCGGCGCCAGTGGCGCGGCGGCTCGGCGCGCGCAGCATGGCGCTGCGCTACGGCCTTGCCAACCTGCGGCGTCACGCGCGCGGCAACGCGATCCAGGTCGCGAGCCTCGCGCTCGGCCTGACCGCGGTGCTGCTGCTCACCTTCACGCGCAACGACCTGGTGGATGCCTGGCGGCGCAGTGCGCCGCCGGATGCGCCCAACCGGTTCCTCCTCGGCGTGCAGCCCGACCAGGTCGCGGACGTGAATCGCTTCTTCGCCGAGCGCAAGATCGTCGCGCCGGAGCTCAATCCGATGGTGCGCGGGCGCCTGGTGGCGGTGAACGGCAAGCCGGTGACCGAGGCGGATTTCGGCGAGGAGCGCGCCAAGCGCCTGGTGGAGCGCGAGTTCAACCTGTCCTATGCGGTGCGCCAGCCGGCGCACAACGAAGTGGTCGCCGGCGCCTGGTACAAGCCTGGGGCGCGCGAGCTCTCGGTGGAGGAGGGCATTGCAAGGACGCTGGGCTGGAAGATGGGCGACGAGCTGACCTTCACGGTGGGGGCGGAGCGCTTCAAGGCGCCTATCACGTCGCTGCGCAAGTTGCGCTGGGATTCGATGAAGATCAATTTCTTCGTCATTGCGCCGCCGGAATTGCTGGCGGACTTCCCGGCGAGCTTCGTTTCCGCGTTCCGCGCCGAGGCGGGGCAGGAGGCCGCCCTGAACCAGCTGGTGCAGCGCTTTCCCAACCTCACGCTGGTGGATGTCGGCGCCGCGGTGAAGCAGGCGCAGGGCGTCATCGACCAGCTGATCAATGCGGTGCAGTTCGTGTTCCTGTTCGCGCTCGGCGCGGGGCTGCTGGTGCTCTACTCGGCGCTGGTGGCCACCGAGGACGAGCGCCGGCGCGAGGCGGCGGTGATGCGTGTCTACGGCGCTTCGCGCAAGCAGGTCACCGGCAGCCAGCGTGCGGAGTTCCTCGCCATGGGCCTGGTGGCGGGGAGCCTCGCGACGCTCGGGGCGGCGGTGATCGGGCAGATGCTGGCGCGGCGGGTGTTCGAGCTCGACCTGCCGCCGAGTCCGGAGCTGTGGATCGCGGGGCCGGTGGCGGGGGTGGTGCTGCTGTCACTGAATGCGTGGCTGTCGGCGCGCAAGGTGCTGTCGGTGTCGCCGGCGCTGACGCTGAGAGATTCGGTCTGAGCGCGCATAAAGTCACGGGTGCGGCCAGCATTTCGCAACTTTTGGCCCCCTTGGGGGGACAATCATCGGTAGGGGAGCAATAACGGCAGGCTGGAGGTAAGCCGCGCGATGACTGCTGCTGCCCTGAAGCGCGCCGCAATTCCCTACGCGGCCAGACTTTCCGCTCTGGCCCTGGTCTATTTCGCAGCGGCCAAGGCTTCGCTCGTTTTCGCCATTCCCCCTGGCTACGCCACCGCGGTCTGGCTGCCCTCCGGCATCGCGGTGGCCGCGATCGTCTTCTGGGGACTGCGCTGCTGGCCCGGGATCTGGCTGGGGGCGGCGCTCGCCAACTTCACCATCGGCCTGTCGATGCCCGCGGCCTTGGGCATCGCCTCCGGCAACACGCTGGAAGCGCTTTGCGCCGGATGGTTGGCGGCGGGCCTCGTGGATCGCAATGCGGGCTTTCGCAGGCCCGAAGCGGTGTTCCTGTTTGCCGTCGTTGCCGCCGCGGCGAGCACGCTCGCTGCTACCGCCGGCGTCGGCGTGCTGGCATTGATCGGTGCGGTGCCCGACGGCGAGTTCCTCGCCAACTGGTACACGTGGTGGCAGGGCGACGCTACCGGCATTCTGGTGGTGACCCCATTCGCCCTGGCCTGGGCGCGGGCGGGACGCGCGCCGGAATCGCCGCCTGCCCACGAGCTGACGCTGTTCGGCACCTTGTTCACCGTTGCCCTGATCGCCGTGTTCGGGCAAGGCCCGGCGAACGAGTCTCTGCGGCCGGTGGCGTTCCTGACGATCCCCTTTTTCGCCTGGGCGGCCTGCCGGTTCGACGAGCGTGCGATCACCTCGAGCGTGCTGGCCGCCACGGCGCTCGCGGTATGGTGCACGGTCAACGGGCGCGGCCCGTTCGCCGGCGCGCCGTTGAACGAGTCCCTGCTGACGCTACAGGCGTTCACCAGTACCGCAGCGCTGCTTGCTCTCGCGCTCGGCGCCCTGACGCGCGAGCGCGAGCGGGCGCTGCGTACGCTGCGCGTTTCCAACGAAGCCCTGGACGACGCAGTGCGGGCGCAATGCGCCGCGCTCGGTGCGCGTGACCATGAAATCGCGCAGGTGCAGGCGCTGGCGCATGTGGGCCACTGGGACTGGGATTCGGGTACCGGCCGCTTGACCTGGTCGGACGAGCTGTGCCGCATCTGCGGCATCGAGCCGGGCCGCTTCGAAGGCAGCTTTGGGGCCTATCTTGCCCGCGTGGATGCGCGCGACCGCGAGCGCATGCGTTCGCTGCTACAGGGCGCCTTGTTCGAGGGCCGGCCCTGGGAAGCGATGGAGCGCATCGTGCGCCCGGACGGCGCGGTGCGCGTGCTGCACAGCTTCGGCCATTCGACGGCGCGCGCGCACGGCGCCCCCGCGCGCATCCAGGGTTTCTGCGTCGACGTCACCGATCGGGTGCGCCTGGAGCAGCTCCAGTCCGCGTTGCACGAAGTCGGGTTGATGCTGGCGCGCGCGCCGGCGGTGGAGCAGGCCGTGTCCGCCACCCTGCGCATCCTCTGCGGCAAGCTGGATTGGAAAGCCGGCCTGTACTGGCGCGTGGAGGAGTCCGACGGGTCGCTGCACGCGCTCGCCGTGCATCCGGCTGGCGGCCCGGCGCAGGGTACGGACCTGCCGCTGCGCGCCTTGCGCGAGGCGCGCGCGGTATGGGAGCAGCGCGAGGGCGCCGGAGCCTTCGCGCTGCCCGTGACCGCGGGCAGCGCGGTGCTCGGCGTGATCGAGTTGCGCGGCAGCGCGCCCAGTGCGCCGGAAGGCGAGCTGCAGGAAATGGCGACTTCGCTCGGCGCCCTGCTCGGCGAGCATATCTCCCGTGCCCGCAGCAGCAAACGGGTGCGGGAATCCGAGACGCGGCTGCGCGAGCTTTCGCGGCGCCTGCTCGATGCCCAGGAGACCGAGCGGCGCGATGTCGCGGCGCAGCTGCGCGACGCGGTCGCGCGCCCGCTCGCCGCGGCGCACGCGGATTCAGGACTCGCAAGGCTCGCCGCGCCTCTCGCTGCCGTGCGCGAACTGATTGCACAGCTGCGCCCGGCGGCCCTCGAGGACTATGGCCTGCTGGCTGCCTTGCGCACCCATGCCGCGAGGTTCGAGCGCCGCACCGGTATCCCGGTGGCGGTGGTCGGCGCGGATGATGCGGCGGGCATCGATGCGCGCCTGGAGACGGCGTTGTTCCAGATTGCGCGCGACGCGCTGGACAACGTCGCGCGGCACTCCCGCGCGCGCAGCGCCGCCGTGCAGTTCGACGTGCGCGGCGGCATGGCGGTACTGGCGATCCGTGACGACGGCGGCGGCTTCGACGTGCAGGCTCCGCACCCGCGCGACGCCTGGGGCCTCGTGCTGATGCGCGAGCGCGCCGACGCGATCGGCGGGCAGCTGCGCGTGGAGTCCGCGCCGGGCAGCGGTACCAAAGTGAGCGTGCGCGTGCGCTGCTAGGAAGCGGCGGCGCGCTAGAATGCGCGCATGGCCGACGCGCTCCTCATCGCCATCCTGATCGTCGGTTCGATCTCGCTCGCGGCATTGCTCCTGCTGCTCGCACGGGAGCGCGCCAGCGCGCGCGAGTCGCGCGACGAACTGGTGCGCAACCTGTCGGCCTTCGCGCAGAACGTCACCACCCAGCTCGCCTCGGGCACGGGGGTGCAGAACGCGCAGTTCGAGGCGCTGCGCGGCGCCGTCGAGCAGCGCCTGGACAGGATCCAGAAGGACAACGCCGAGAAACTCGAGCAGATGCGCAAGACCGTGGACGACAAGCTGCACGAGACGCTCGACAAGCGGCTGTCGGAATCCTTCAAGTCGGTGTCGGACCGGCTGGAGCAGGTGCACAAGGGCTTGGGAGAAATGCAGGTGCTGGCCGCCGGCGTCGGCGACCTGAAGAAGGTCCTATCCAACGTCAAGAACCGGGGCGTGCTCGGGGAGGTGCAGCTGGCCGCGCTGCTGGAGCAGGTGCTTGCGCGCGAACAATACGAGACCAACGTGGCCACGCGCCCGGGATCGCGCGAGCGCGTCGAGTTTGCGATCAAGCTGCCGGGGGCGGGCGGTGAAAACAGCGTGGTGTGGCTGCCGATCGACGCCAAGTTCCCCCTCGAGGACTACGAGAGGCTGCAGCAGGCGCAGGACGCAGCCGATCCACTGGCGGTCGAGGTGGCGGCGAAGGCGCTCGAATCGCGTATCAAGCTTGAGGCAAAGACCATTGTCGAGAAGTACGTCGAGCCGCCTGCGACGACCGACTTCGCGCTGCTCTACCTGCCGCTCGAGGGCCTGTATGCCGAGGTACTGAGGCGGCCGGGCTTGCTCGATACCCTGCAGCGGGAGTGTCGCGTCACGATCTGCGGCCCGACCACGCTGACCGCGCTGCTGAACAGCCTGCAGATGGGATTCCGCACGCTGGCGATCGAGAAGCGCTCGAGCGAGGTGTGGATCGTGCTGAGCTCCGTGAAGACCGAGTTCGGCAAATTCGCCGAAGTGCTGGCCAACACCAAGCGCCAGCTGCAGTCGGTGACCAACTCGATCGACCAGGCCGAAGTGCGCACACGGCAGATCGAGCGCAAGCTGCGCGACGTCGAAATCCTGCCCGGGCAGGAAGCCGAGCGCCTGTCCGAATGAAACGCATCGCCGTCCTCACCAGCGGCGGCGACGCCCCCGGCATGAACGCCGCCCTGCGCGCCGTCACCCGCGCCGCACTTGCCCGCCAATGGGAAGTCTCCGGCGTGCGCAACGGCTACGCGGGCCTCCTCGCCGACACCATCGACCCCCTGCAGGCGCGCGACGTCGGCGGGATCATCCAGCGCGGCGGCACCTTCCTCGGCAGCGCGCGCTGCCCCGAGTTCATTGAACCGGCAGGACGAGGGAAAGCGCTGCGCAACCTCGCCGCGCGCGGCATCGACGCGCTGGTGGTCATCGGCGGCAACGGCTCGCAGACCGGCACCGCTTCGCTCGCGAAGGAAGGCTTCGCCGCGGTCGGCGTGCCTTCTACCATCGACAACGACCTCCACGGCACCGACATCAGCATCGGCGCCGACACCGCGATCAACGTGACGTTGGAAGCGATCGACCGGCTGCGCACCACCGCGTCCTCGCACCAGCGCGCCTTCGTGGTGGAGACCATGGGCCGCGACTGCGGCTACATCGCGCTGATGGCGGGCATCGCGGGCGGTGCCGAGGTGATCGGCATTCCCGAATCGGAAGTCGAGCCCGCCGAAATCGCGGAGCGCCTGCGCGCCGCCTACCGCCGCGGCAAGACGCATGCGCTGGTGGTGATGGCCGAAGGCGCCAAGCACGGCGTGGCGGCCCTGCTCAAGCATTACGGCGAGCAGCGCGACACCATCGGCTTCGACCTGCGCGTGACCCGCCTGGGGCACGTGGTGCGGGGCGGCGTACCGAGCGCCGCGGACCGCGTGCTGGCGACCAGGCTGGGCGCCGCCGCGGTGGACAGCCTGGCGGCGGGCCGCCACGGTGTGCTGGTCGGGATGCTGCAAGGAAAAGTGGGCGCTACGCCGCTCGCCGAGATCGGCGGGCGCACGCGCCCGGCGGACGCCGCGCTGCTCGAGCTGGCGCGCACAATGGCACTCTAATTCCATGATTTAGTGTGATTTACAGGAACCTGACGATTCTGTAAGATCCTGTTGTCGCCACAAGCCGGCATCCCCTGCCGGACGGATTTCCCCATGCGGCTGTCCCTGCGCTTCATCGTCCCGCTCGGCCTGGCGCTCGCCGCCATCGCTTATGCCGTGGTGCCCCTGGTCGATCGCCTGACGCTGCAGTGGTTCGTGCGCGACCTGGAGATCCGCGCCACCACCATCGCCAACGCGGCACAGGAGCCGCTCGCCACGCTGGTGCGCGAGCCGCGCGCCAAGCCGAAGGTGCTCGCCTACTTCTCGCGCCTGGTGCAGGACGAGCGCATTTTTGCGGTGGGCTTCTGCGACCGCGCCGGGCGCCTGGCGCACGCCACCGCCACCTTTCCGCCGGCGGTGCAGTGCGCCCCAGCGGGCCGGGCGCCGGAGCGCAATAGGGTGCTGGACCTCGCGGACGGGCCGCTGCACGTCTCGGTCAATCCGGTCAACGTGGACAAAGAGCTGCTCGGCGACCTGGTGATCGTCCACGACATGAGCTTCGTGCAGCGGCGCAGCGAAGACACCAAGAAATACGTGGTCTGGCTGTTCGCCGCGATCGCCGCCGTGGTGGCGCTGATCACCGTGGTGATCGCCGAAGTCAGCTGGCGCGGCTGGGTGGCCGGCATGAAGCGCATCATCTCCGGCGAGGCCCTGCTCGGCACGCGCGAGAGCCTGAAGGTGACGGCCCCGGAGCTGCGGCCGATTGCGCGCGACCTGCAGGCGCTGGTGCGCGACCTGGAGGCAGAGCGGCACGCGCGCGACGAAAGCCAGGTGACCTGGGGGCCGGAGACCCTGCGCGGCGTGCTGCGCGAAGACCTGAAGGGCGACGAGGTGCTCATCGTGTCCAATCGCGAGCCCTACATCCACGTGCGCCGCCAGGACAATGTCATCGAGATCCAGCGCCCGGCGAGCGGCCTGGTGACGGCGCTCGAACCGGTGATGCGCGCCTGCTCCGGCACCTGGATCGCGCACGGCGCCGGCTCCGCGGACCGCGACACCGTGGACCAGCGCGACCATGTGCGGGTGCCGCCCGAGAAGCCCGCCTACCAGATCCGCCGGGTCTGGCTGTCGAAGGAGGAGGAGCAGGGCTACTACTACGGCTTCGCGAACGAAGGCCTCTGGCCGCTATGCCACATCGCGCACACGCGTCCAGTGTTCCGCGTGCAGGACTGGGAGCACTACAAGGCGGTCAACCGGCGGTTTGCGGACGTGGTGGTGGGCGAGACGCGCACCGAGGATCCCATCATCCTGGTGCAGGACTACCACTTTGCCCTCCTGCCGCGCATGGTGCGCGAGCGGCTGCCGCGCGCCACCATCATCGCGTTCTGGCACATTCCCTGGCCCAATCCGGAGGCGTTCGGCATCCTGCCCTGGCGCGAGGAGGTGCTGGAGGGCATGCTGGGCTCCTCGATCCTCGGTTTCCACACGCAGTTCCACTGCAACAATTTCTTCGACACCGTGGACCGGTTCCTCGAGGCGCGCGTGGACCGCGAGACCTTCACCATCTCCCATGGCGGCGAGCCCACCGAGGTGCGCCGCTACCCGATCTCGATCGAGTGGCCGCCTGCCGCGCTGGCGACGCAGCCCCCCGTCGCCGAGGCGAGGCGCGCCCTGCGCGAGCGCCTGGGCGTGGCGCCGGAGGTCATGCTGGGCGTCGGGGTCGACCGGCTGGACTACACCAAGGGCATCCTCGAGCGTTTCATGGCGGTGGAGCGGCTGCTCGAACTCGAGCCGCGCTGGGTCGGGAAGCTCAGCTTCGTGCAGGCGGCGGCGCCCTCGCGCTCCTCGATCGACGAGTACCAGAACCTGGACGCGCGCGTGCGCGCGCTCGCCGAGCGCATCAACGGGCGCTTCGGTGCCGCCGGCTACCAGCCGATCGTCCTGCGCATCGAGCACCACGACGCCGCTCAGGTCTACGAGCTGTACCGGGCCGCCGAATTCTGCTGCGTCTCGAGCCTGCACGACGGCATGAACCTGGTGGCGAAGGAGTTCGTCGCCGCGCGGGACGACTTGCAGGGCGTGCTCATCCTGTCGCAGTTCACCGGCGCTGCGCGGGAGCTGGTGGAGGCGCTGGCCGTCAATCCCTACGACATCGAGCAAAGCGCCCTGGCCATGCACATGGCCCTGACCATGCCTCCCGCCGAACAGCGCGCGCGCATGCGCAGCATGCGCGGCATGGTGCAGGACTTCAACGTCTACCGCTGGGCGGGGCGCATGCTGCTGGACGCTGCGCGCATGCGCAACCGCCGGCGCGTGCTGGCGCGTGCGCGGCCGGCGCGCCGCGAGAGCGGGATGGCCTAGGCCCGTCGATGACCGGCATGCCGCCCCTCGCCGCGCATAGCGCGATCTTTCTCGACATCGACGGCACGCTGCTCGAGCACGCGGAGCGGCCCGATGCGGTGCACATCGACGCGGCTGTGCACCGGCTGCTGCAGGCCTTGCAGCGCGGCAGCGGCGGAGCGCTGGCGCTGATCAGCGGCCGCAGCATGCACGACATCGACCGCCTGTTCGCGCCGCTCGCCCTGCCGGCGGCCGGCCTGCACGGCGTGGAGCGGCGCGATGCGGCAGGCGTCCTGCACCGCCACGAGTTCGCCGTGGCGTCGCTGCGCCGCGCGGCGGCGCGCATCGGCGAGTTCGCGGCACTCCACGCCGGGCTGCTGTTCGAGGACAAGGGCAGCAACCTGGCGCTGCACTATCGCCTGGCGCCGGATTTCGCCGGCGCCGCGCGCAGCGCGGTGCGCGAGGCCGCGCAGCTGCTCGGCGAGGGATTCGAGGTGCTCGAAGGCAAGATGGTGGTGGAGCTCAAGCCCTCGGGCCGCGACAAGGGCATGGCCATCGAGGAGTACATGCGCGAGGCACCGTACGCGGGGCGCCTGCCGGTGTTCGTCGGCGACGACCTCACCGACGAGTACGGTTTCGGCGTGGTGAACCGGCTGGGCGGCCAGACAATCAAAGTCGGCGCCGGCGCCACCGCCGCGCGCTACCGCGTGGCCGACGCGGCCGCGGTGCGCGCCTGGCTCGGCGAATGGGCGGCGCGCCACGCATGAGGAGCCAGTCGCTCGAATTGGCGATCGTCGGCAACGCCAACATCGCCGCGCTCATCGACGCGCGCGCCGAGATCGTCTGGGCCTGCATGCCGCGCATGGACGGCGATCCGGTGGCCTGCTCGCTCCTGCGCGAGCGCCGGGGCGAGGACGACTTCGGCTTCTTTGCCATCGAACTGGCGGATTTCTCGCACAGCGAGCAGGAATACCTCGCCAACACGCCGATCCTGCTGACGCGCCTGTACGACCGGCACGGCAACGGCGTCGAGGTCACCGATTTCGCGCCGCGCTTCCGCCACCACGCGCGGCTGTTCGCGCCGATGACGCTGGTGCGCCAGTTGCGGCCGATCGCCGGCAGCCCGCGCCTGCGCGTGCTGCTGCGCCCGGCCTCGCAATACGGGGCGAAGCGCGCGGCGCTCACCTACGGCAGCAACCACGTGCGCTACGTGGCCGAGAACTACGTGATGCGGGTCACCACCGACTGCTCGATCACCGCGCTGGTGGACGAGCTGCCCTTCGTCCTGCAGCGGCCGCTGGCCTTCGTCCTCGGCCCCGACGAGACGTTGCAAGGCGGGGTGACGGAAACGGCGCGGCGCTTCCACGAGGAGACCGCCGACTACTGGCGCGACTGGGTGCGCGACCTGCAGATTCCCTTCGAGTGGCAGGACGAGATCATCCGGGCCGCGCTGACGCTGAAGCTCTCGGCGGTCGACGACACCGGCGCGCTGGTGGCCGCGGTGACCACCTCGATCCCCGAGGCGCCAGGCAGTGGGCGCAACTGGGACTACCGCTACTGCTGGCTGCGGGACGCGTACTTCACCATCAACGCCCTGAACCGTCTCAACGCCACGCGCACCATGGAGCGCTACCTGGGCTACATCATCAACCTGGCCGCCGGTGCGGAGGGCGCGCGGCTGCAGCCGGTGTACCGGATCAACGGCGCGGCGCAGCTCGACGAGCGCGAGGTCGCCTCGCTGGCGGGCTATCGCGGCATGGGGCCGGTGCGGGTGGGCAACCAGGCCGCATTGCAGGTGCAGAACGACGTCTACGGTTCCGCCGTGCTGGCGGCGACGCACGTGTTCTTCGACCGCCGGCTGATGCGCACCGGCAACGAGGCGCTGTTTGCGCACCTCGAGGCGCTCGGCGAACGCGCCGTGGCGGCCTGGAACGCCCCCGACGCGGGTTTGTGGGAGCTGCGCGGCGCGTCGCGCGTGCACACGTTTTCCAGTGTCATGTGCTGGGCGGCCTGCGATCGGCTGGCGAAGATCGCTGCCCGGCTGGGCCTCGCGGCGCGCGCCGCCGCCTGGGGCGAGCACGCGCGGCGCATCCACCGGGGCATCTGCGAGCAAGCCTGGAGCGCGCGGCGCGACAGCTTCGTCGCCACCTTTGGCGGTGAGGGGCTGGACGCGAGCCTGCTGCTGCTGGCCGAGCTGGGCTTCGTGCCCGCGGCCGACCCGCGCTACCGTGCGACGGTCGCTGCCGTGGAACGCGAGCTGAAGAAGGGCGATTTCGTGTTCCGCTACACCGAGCCCGATGATTTCGGCGCGCCGCAGAATGCCTTCCTCGTGTGCAGTTTCTGGTTCGTCGACGCGCTCGCCGCCGTCGGGCGGCGCGAGGAAGCGCGCGCCATGTTCGAGGGCCTGCTCGCCTGCCGCAACCGGCACGGGCTGCTCGCCGAGCACGTCGACCCGTCCACGCGCGAGCTGTGGGGCAATTTCCCGCAGACCTACAGCATGGTGGGACTGGTGAACTCGGCGACGCGCCTCTCGATCGACTGGGACCAGGCGTTCTGATGCGGCTCGGGGTGGACCTGGGCGGCAGCAAGGTCGAGTTCGCCGTGCTGGATGCCCGGGGCAAGGTCGCCATGCGACGGCGGGTGCCGACGCCCCAGGGTTCCTACGAGCAAGTCCTGCAACTGCTGGGCGACCAGGTTCTCGAATTGGAACGCGAAGCGGGCGAGCGCTGCTCGGTCGGCGTCGGCTTGCCGGGGACGCTGTCGCGACGCACTGGCCTGGTCGCCAATGCCTACAACACCCCGGTGAACGGCCGGCCTCTCCAGCGCGACCTAGAGTCGGCGCTCGGGCGCGAACTGCGCTTCGCCAACGACGCCAACTGCTTCGCGCTCTCCGAGGCGCTCGACGGCGCAGCGCGCGGCGCGCGCGTGGTGTTCGGCGCGACCCTGGGCACCGGCGCCGGGGGTGGCATCGTCATCGACGGCCGGGTGCTGGAAGGGCGCCACGCGCTGGCGGGGGAGTGGGGTCACAATCCGCTGCCGTGGATGCGGCCCGAGGAGTATCCCGGCCCGGTCTGCAGCTGCGGCCGCAGCGGTTGCATCGAACAATTCGTGTCGGGCACTGCGCTGAAGCGGGACGGCGCATCGCCCGCCCTCTACGCGGACCGGCTTGCCCGGGCGCTCGCGCACGTGGTGAACCTGCTGGACCCGGACGCCATCGTGCTCGGGGGCGGGGTGTCGAGCGTCGCGTCGCTCTACACGGACCTGCCGCCGCTCATCGCGCGCTACGCCTATGCGCGGGATTTCGACGCGCCGGTGCTGCGCGCGGCGCACGGCGACGCGAGCGGCGTGCGCGGTGCCGCCATGCTTTGGGAAACGGCCTGAGGCGCCTAGGCCAGGCCCTCGAAGAGCTGCACCTGCACCGGCTCGCCAGCCTCCACCTTGCCGCGCGCGTGTTCCAGCACAATGAAGCAGTTCGCTTCCGACATCGAGCGCAGCACGCCCGAGCCCTGCTGGCCGGTGGTCTTCACCTTCCATTCGCCACCGTCGCGGAACAACACGCCGCGCTGGTATTCGGTGCGCCCGGCGACTTTTCGCAGCGGCACGGCGGCCGGCACCTTGAGCAAAGGCACCTGCAGTTCGCCTGTGCGCCCGGACAGGTGCAGCAGGGCCTCGCGCACGAACTGGGTGAAGGTCACCATCACCGCCACCGGGTTGCCCGGCAGGCCGAAGAGGAAGGCGTTGCCGATGCGGCCGAAGGCCATCGGGCGCCCCGGGCGCATGGCGATGCGCCAGAAGAGCGCTTCACCCAGCTTGGCCATCATCGGCTTGACGAAATCGGCTTCGCCCACCGACACGCCGCCGGTGGTAATGATCGCGTCGGCGCCAGCAGCCGCTTTCCTGAACGCCGCTTCGAGCAGGGCAGGGTCATCCCGCACCACGCCGAGGTCCTCGATCTCCACGCCAAGCCGCTGCAACATGCCGTACAGCGTGTAGCGGTTGGAGTCGTAGACTTCGCCTGCCTTCAGTGCCGTGCCGACCGAGGCGAGTTCGTCGCCGGTGGAAAAGAAGGCGACGCGCAGCTTGCGCTTGACCGCGACCTGCCCGATGCCGAGCGAGGCGATGAGTCCGAGCTCCGCCGCCTGCAGGAGGGCCCCGGCCTTGAGTACCGGCATGCCCTTCTTCAGGTCCTCGCCCGCATAGCGCACGTTCTGCGCCTTCTTCTGGCCAGGAGGAATAGCGACTTTCCCTTCGCGCACCTTGACGATTTCCTGCACGACGACGGTGTCGGCGCCGGCGGGCATCACTGCGCCAGTGGTGACGCGCACGCACTGGCCGGGCCCGAGCGTGCCGTCGAAGGATTTCCCCGCCAGCGCGGCGCCGATTTCCTGCAGCAGCGTTTCTCCCGCGCCCAGATCGGAATGGCGCAAGGCATAGCCGTCCATTGCCGTGTTGTCATGGCCCGGCACGTCGAAGGCAGGCACGATCTCCTCGGCCAGCACGCGGCCGAGCGCCTCGCGCACCGGCAGCCGCTCGCTTGCCGTGACCGGGTTCAGGCAGGCGCGGATCGCCGCGCGGGCTTTTTCCACGTGCAGCGCGTCGGGATCGTAGCCCTCGATGGCGTTGACGATCTGGATGATGCGGCTCATGCGTCCTTCAGCTCTTCGCGCGTGTTGATGTTGCGGAAGGCATCCGCTTCATCGTCGAAGGATACTTCCACCACCTTGAGGGTGGCGTACCAGGCGTCGATCTTGCGGCCGCCCGCGGAGAGGAATCCTTCCAGGTGCCCGCGCACCGACGTGCGCACCAGGGAAAACACCGGGTGGGGCTGGTCTCCCGTCTTCGCCACGGCCAGGTCGTTCGCGCCGAGCGCCTTGCGCAGGCGCGCCACCAGGTCGAGCGGCAGGAAGGGCGAGTCGCAGGGCACGGTGACGGCGTATGGATGGCTCACCGCGCCAAGCCCCGCGTGCAGGCCGGCCAGCGGCCCGGCGAAACCGCCGATGGCGTCCGGTACCACGCGGTGGCCGAGGCGCGCGTAGGACTCCAGGTTCTGGTTGGCGTTGACGATGATTTCCGCGACCTGCGGTGTAAGGCGCTCGATCACCCACGCGACCATTGGTTTTCCACGCAGGAGCTGCAGTCCCTTGTCCACGCCCCCCATGCGCCGGCCCTGGCCGCCGGCAAGCACGATGCCGCTCACGCCTTCCATGCACCTGATTCTAATCGGGTAAGCTTTCCCGCGTGAGCGCATCCGGGGCACGGTTCGACGTCTTGCGCCAGTCCGCTGAGCCGAAAGCAGTCGCGGCGATGGAAGCGCTCGTGCGCGATGGCGCCGATCACGAGCTCAACCGCATCAACGCGCTGGAGTTTGCCGAGCGCCACGGGCTGCGCGCCGACCGGGCGGTGGCGGCGTTCCTGCATGCTTCCCGCCTGGGCCTGTTCGACATGTCCTGGAACCTGCTGTGCCCGGGCTGCGGCGGCGTGCTCGACGCCAACGCGACGCTGAAGACCGTGCACCGCGAGGAGTATCACTGCTCGCTGTGCGCTGCAGGCTACGAGCCCTCGCTCGACGAGATGATCGAAGTGAGCTTCACCGTCAACCCGCGCGTGCGGCGCATCGCTGCCCACGACCCGCACACGCTGCCGATCTGGGAATACAACCGCCAGGTTTACTGGAGCTCGGGCATCGTGCTGCCCGAGGGCGTGGACTTCGACGAACTGGTGAGCGGCATCGTGATCGATTCCGTGGAGCTGCCGGCCAACGAGAAGTGCATCCTGTCGGTGCAGCTGCCCGCCAGTTTCTGCATCCTCTTCGATCCCGTCACGCATGCCGCGCAGTTCATCGACGTGAAAGGCGAGCCGACCCGCGACCGCCAGGAGCTCTCCGTGGTGTTCAACAAGGTGCGGGCGCCCACCGGCACCGTGCAGTTGCGGCCCGGCCCCCTGCGCCTGGTCCTCGAAAACCGCACGGACCTGCGCACGCTGCCGGCCCTGCTCATCGCCGGGGACGCGCTGCATAGCCTGCTTGGCAAGCGCCGGCGCTTCCTCACGGCCAAGCAGGTCCTGACCAACCAGACGTTTCGCGACTTGTACCGCACGGACGCGCTGGAAGTGGACCAGCGCCTGAAGATCACGAGCCTGACCTTCCTCTTCACCGACCTGAAAAGCTCGACCGAGATGTACGAGCGCGTGGGCGACCTCGTCGCCTACGACCTGGTGAAGGCGCATTTCGGCGTGCTGCAGGACATCGTGGCCGACGAGTCGGGCGCCGTGGTGAAGACCATCGGCGATGCCGTGATGGCCACGTTTCCGGAGCCGGACCGGGGCCTGCAGGCAGCGCTGCGCATGCGCGAGGCGATGCGCGTGCTGAACGAGCGGCGGGGGCGGGAAGACCTCACGCTCAAGATCGGCTTGCACGAGGGTCCGTGCCTCGCGGTGACGCTGAACGACCGGCTCGACTATTTCGGCCAGACGGTCAACATCGCCGCGCGCGTCCAGGGCCTGGCCGCCAGCCGTTCGATCTACGCCACCCGGCCGGTGGTGGAGCACCCGGCGGCTGCGCGCCTGCTCAGCGAAACCGGCCTCCATGCGGTGGCGCAGGAGTGTACGCTGCGGGGTCTTTCCGACAGCTACAGGGTCTACGAGATTCCGTGAGCGCCGTTCCCGCCGCCGTGCCGGTCGCCAGCGCCAACCGCTGGCTGGTGCCTTTCCTCAACCTCGGGCACTTGCTCGATCATCTGGTGATGCTGGTGTTCCCCACCGCCGTGGTGGCCCTGGGCCGCGAGTGGGGCCGTCCTTACTCGGAACTCCTGCCGCTGGCGCTGGGCAGTTTCATCGCCTTCGGCGCCTTCGCCATCCCTGCCGGCTGGCTCGCCGACCACTGGAGCCGCTACCGCACGCTGGTCATCTTCTATTTCGGCATCGGCACGTCGTTGTTCCTCACCGGTTTCGCCCAATCGCCCTGGCACATTGCCGCGGGCCTCACGCTCACCGGCGCCTTCGCCGCGATCTACCACCCGGTCGGCATCGCGATGCTCGTCGCCTCGCCCGAAAAGATGGGACGCACGCTCGGCTGGAACGGATTGTGGGGCAATCTCGGCCTCGCCGCCGCGGCGCTGTTCACCGGCGCGCTGGTGGACTACGCCGGCTGGCGCGCCGCGTTCTTCGTTCCGGGACTGCTGTGCGTCGCCGCCGGGATCGGCTTCCTGCTGCTGGTGGACGATCCAGGCAAGGTAAAGAAGACCTCGAAGACCATCGGGCTGCACCTGGAGGCCCGCATGATGGCGCGCATCTTCGCGGTGCTGCTCATCGCGACCGCCTGCGGCGGGGTGATCTTCAACTCGACCACCATCGCGATGCCCAAGGTGTTCGACGAAAGGCTGGCGGCGCTCACGCAGACCAATTTCGGCATCGGCCTGCTAGTGGCCGTGGTGTACACGGTAGCGGCGTTCGCGCAGGTGGCGATGGGCGCGCTTATCGACCGGTTCGAACTGCGCCGCCTGATGATCGGCGTGGGCCTCGCGCAGGTGCCGCTGCTCGCCCTCGCCGCCAACCTGCAGGGACCGTGGATGCTGCTCGCGGCGGTGCTGATGATGCTCGCGGTGTTCGGCCAGATCCCGCTCAACGACGCCATCGTCGGCAAGTACGTCGCCGACGAGTACCGCGCACGCGTGCTGTCGGTGCGCTACGTGGTTTCGCTGGGTGTGGCGGCGGTGGCGGTGCCGATGATCGCGGTCCTGCACCGCACCGAGGGCGGCTTCGGCAACGTGTTCTTCGTGCTCGCGCTGCTCGCCGGGGGCGTGTTCGCCGCGAGCCTGTTCTTCCCCACGCGCGCCGCGCTCGTGGCGGCGCGCACCTCGGCCTAGGCCGCCTTCTTGTAGGTGTCCAGCGCGACGCGCTCGCGTGCGAGCGCGGCTGCCACCGGCGGCGCCTGCACCACGCGATCGATGTAGGCCTTGTACGCAGGCAGCGAGTCCGGATCGATGCCGGCATAGCCGCCCCAGCGCAGCAGCGTGAAGGCGTAGGCATCGAGGAACGAGATCTTCGCGCCCAGCCAGTAGGGCGCCGCGCCCTTGACCCATCCCTGGATGCGCTCGAGGTGCTCGCGGAACTGCTCTGCGGCCCGAGTCTTCACCGCCGCCTGCGCCGCTTCCGCCTCGACGAAGTAGCCGGTGCGGAACCAGCGCGTGAAGGTGCCGTGCACTGTGTTGTTCATCCACGCGAACTGCGACAAAGCCTGCGCGCGCGCCCAGGACTCGGCCGGCAGCAGCCCGGTTTGCGGAAAGCGCCGGTCGAGGTAATCGCAAATGGCGAGGATCTGGTTGAGCGGCTTGCCCTCCGCCACCAGCACCGGCACCTGGCCGTTGGGATTCATCGCCAGGTACTCGGGGGTCTTGTTCTCGCCCTTGTGCAGCTTGACGAGCTTCGGCTCGAAATCGCCGCCGCCGGCCGCCTTGATCGCTTCCAGGCCGACGTGCGGCACGAACGAGCAGGCACCGGGGGCGAAATACAATTCGATCATTTCCTGTCTCCTAGGCGAGGGCGGTGGGTTGCGGGGCCGTGCGCACGAGGCGCTCGCGCCCGGTGAAGGCGAGGTAGTGCCGGCCGCTGGCGCGGCCGAGCATGGTGATGCCGGTCTTGCGCGCGATCTCGTGGCCCATCTGCGTGAGGCCCGAGCGCGACACGAGGAACGGGATGCGCATCTGCGCGCACTTGATCACCATCTCCGAGGTCAGGCGGCCGGTGGTGTAGAACACCTTGTCCGAGCCGTCGATCGCCTCGAGCCACATGAACCCGGCGATCGCGTCCACCGCGTTGTGGCGGCCGACGTCCTCCACGAACATCAGGATCTCGCCCGCGAGCGTGGCGAGCGCGCAGCCGTGCACGGCGCCGGCCTGCTTGTAGATGGTTTCGTGCTTGCGCACCTTGTCGAGCAGGACGAAGAGTTGTTCATCGGCCAGCTTCACGTCCTTGCGCAGCTTCACCCGGTCGATCTCGTCCATCAGGTTGCCGAACATGGTGCCCTGGCCGCAGCCGCTGGTGACGGTGCGCTTGCCGAGTTTCTTCTTCAGGTCCTTGACCGCCTTGCGCGTGGTGATGGCGCAGGACTCGGTCTCCCAGTCGACCTGCACCGCCGCGACGTCCTTCAGCGCGTCGACCAGGCGCTGGTTGCGCAGGTAGCCGAGTGCGAGCGCCTCGGGCGCGTGGCCGAGCGTCATCAGGGTGACCAGTTCCTTCTTGTCCAGGTACAGCGTGAGCGGATGCTCGCCGGCGACCGCCGTGGGCACCATCTCGCCGCGCTCGTTGACCGCCTCGACCTCGAAGGTCGCAGGCTTCGCCGCGTCGGTCAGTTGCGGGCGGTAGGTCCTAGCCACCGATGTACGACATCTCGATCTTGCGCTGCTTCGCGGTCTCGGCGGTGCGCAGTTCGGAGTACCGGTCCCCGCGGGCGCGCCAGACGGCCGCGATCTCGTTGACGATCGCCTCGTCGGAGGCGCCCTGGCGCAGCAGGTGCTTGAGCGGATGGCCCTGCTGCGCGAACAGGCAGGTGTACATCGAACCCTCGGCGGACAGGCGCAGGCGGTTGCAGCTCGCGCAGAAGGCCTGCGTCACCGAGGAGATGACCCCGATCTCGCCTGCGCCGTCGCGATAGCGCCAGCGTTCGGCGACCTCGCCCTGGTAGTTGGGCTGGGCGCTCTCCAGCGGGTGGCGCGCACCGATCAATTTCACGATGTCGGCGGAGGGCACCACTTCGTCCATGCGCCAGCCGTTAGTGCTGCCGACGTCCATGTACTCGATGAAGCGCACGATGTGGCCGGTGCCGCGCCAGCGCTCGGCCATCGCGAGCACGTGGCCGTCGTTCACGCCGCGCTTGACCACCATGTTGACCTTGATCGGCCCCATGCCCGCGGCCGCGGCCGCTTCGATGCCCTCGATCACGCTGGAGACCGGGAAGTCGGCGTCGTTGACGGCGCGGAACGTCGCGTCGTCGAGCGAGTCGAGGCTGACCGTGACGCGCTTGAGGCCCGCTCGCGCCAACTCCGCCGCCTGCTTTGCCAGCAGCGAGCCGTTGGTGGTGAGCGTGAGGTCCAGCCCCGGGATCTCCGCCAGCATGGCGACCAGCCGGTGCAGGTGGCGCCGGACCAGCGGCTCGCCGCCGGTGAGGCGCACTTTCTTCACGCCCAGTCGCGCAAACAGCCGCGCCATGCGCGCGATCTCCTCGAACGAGAGCACCTCGTCGTGCGCGACGAACTTGAAATCGTGGTCGAACACTTCGCGCGGCATGCAGTACACGCAGCGGAAGTTGCAGCGGTCGGTGACCGAGATGCGCAGGTCGCGCAGGCCGCGGCCGAGCGTATCCGCCAGCGCCG
>Ga0315910_10001688_pt1 | contig 20095 bp, 11 predicted proteins | sample EdamamesoilMG_FD_204470 | JGI IMG/M metagenome (GOLD analysis project Ga0315910, IMG submission 204470) | Garden soil microbial communities collected in Santa Monica, California, United States - Edamame soil | ecosystem: Environmental > Terrestrial > Soil > Garden | place: USA: California...
CAATACAGCCAAAACGGTTCCTCGCGCCCGCTGGCGTAGTAGTGAAAGACCAGCAGGTCGCGCACCTGCTCGAAGTCTTTCTGCATCCAGCGGTTGTATTCGTCGCGCAGGATCGGCGGCTGGGATGCATCGGGGAACAGCGCGATGAAGCGGCTGATGCCCTGGCGTATCAGGTACAGGGAGGTGGACTCCAGCGGCTCGAGGAAGCCGGCCGAGAGCCCGATGGCCACGCAATTCCTGTCCCAGAACTTCTGGCGGTGGCCGGTCGCGAAGCGGATGAGTCGCGGCGAACCGATGATCTCGCCATCCAGCCCGGTAGTCAGGACCGACGTGGCCTCGTCTTCACTCATGAACTCGCTGCACCAGATGTGTCCATTGCCGGTGCGCTGCTGAGTGGGAATCTTCCATTGCCAGCCCGCGGTCCTGGCCGTCGAGCGTGTGTAGGGCTGTGGAGGGCCATCGTGCTGGCAGGCCACCGCGAGCGCGGCGTCACAGGGCAGCCAGCTTTTCCAGTCGACCCAGGGGACGCGCAGTGTTCGATCCAGCAGCAAGGAGCGAAAGCCGGTGCAGTCGAAGAAGAAGTCGCCCTCGATGGTCTTGCCATTGAGCAGCCGGACCGCGGTGAGATCGCCGGTCTCGGGCTGGCGCAGCACTTCGCAGACCTTGCCCTCGACGCGTTTCACGCCGCGTGCTTCGGCATAGCGGCGCAGGAAGGATGCATAGAGCGCGGCGTCGAAGTGATAGGCGTAACGCAGGTAGGAAGCGGGCGCGCCCGCGACGCTCAGGTCGGGAAAGGCGAACTTGCCTTTGCGCGCGACGATCTCCGCCAGGCAGTAATCGCCGATGGAGTGTTGATGCCCATGCGCGCGGCAGTGTAGCCAGTACTGGTGGAAGTCGAGTCCGTCGATGTCGACGCCGTGGAAGCCGAAGGGATGGAAGTAGCGCGAGCCCTTGCCCGACCAGTCGACGAACTCGATGCCGAGCTTGAACGTGGCATGCGTGGCGCGCATCAACTCTTCCTCGGCGATGCCGAGGAAGAGGTTGAACTGCAGCATGTCGGGGATGGTCGCTTCGCCGACGCCGATGATGCCGATTTCGTCGGACTCGACCAGCGTCAGCGAAGTCTCTTCGGGCCTCAGCAATCGCGACAGCGCGGCGGCGGTCATCCATCCCGCCGCCCCGCCGCCCACGATCACGATTTGTCGCAAGGTGCTAACGGCAGGAATCTCCAGCGCCTTTCACCGTCATCCGGATGGCCGTCACCTTGTCGACCGGACCGGTGATGAACAGTGTCTTGCCGTCGCGGCCGGCGAACGTGTTGTTGGTGGCGCCGCCGCCCGTGGGAATCTTCAGGATGTTGTTGCCGGCCGGATCGAACGCCATCACGCCCTCGCCATTGCTGATGTAGACGTTGCCGCGTTCGTCCATCGACATGCCGTCACCACCCCAGTCGGTGAACTTGCGCATGTTGGTCAGCGTCCCGTCGCGCTTGATGTCGAACACCCAGGTGCCGCCGCGATTGTCGTAATACCACTTGTTGACGTAGAGCTTCTTGCCGTCCGGGGTGCCGACGACACCGTTCGGCCAGGCATCGGACTCCCAACCCATGGCATCGGACGTCACCCTGACCAGCTTGCGGCTGTGCGGCGGCAGGTAGTAGACATGGCCGCCCTTGCCCTGGGGCGCCTGCTCGGAATGGGTCGGTTCCCAACCCTGCTGGCGCGGATCATCCGCGTCCCAGTATCCACGCGGGAAAATGGGATCGGTGATGTAGATGCCGCCGTTGGTCGGGTTGATCCAGACATCGTTCGGGCCATTCAACAACTTGCCCTGGTAGTTGTCGATCAGCACCTGGTGGCTGCCGTCCGGACGGATCTTCCAGAGTTCGCCATGCAGATCCGCGGCGGCGATGAGCGACCCGTCGCGGTCGAAAATCATGCCATTGGCGCGACCGGTGCCCTCCAGGAACAGCGTCACCGCGCCGGTCCCGGCGTCCCACCGGTAAATCCGGTCGTTGGGCTGGTCGGTGAAGAACACGTTGCCGTGTCGATCGGCGGCGGGGCCCTCGGTGAAGCTGAAGCCATCCTCGATGATGTGGAGTTGTCCCTGCGGGCCGCGGGCCACCAGGCCCAGCGGATCGTAGATTTCCACGGGGATCACTTCGCCGGAGAGGTGCCCCCCGTGGTGATGCGCGGGATGTTTGCCAGGTCCGCGGTGATCGGAAGCGCCGGCAATGTTGAAGAAAGCCAGGCATGCGGCGGAGCCCAGCATGGCCATGAAAATACGTGCGTGAGTCTTCATCTCATTAACCCTCGTTGGTCGAGCTTGGGAAATCGGCGACGAAGAAAAGGTCCGCTCCGCCAGTGGCGGAGCGGACCTGAAGGAGCAACCGATCAGAAGTTCGTGCGAATGCCGAGCGTGATCAGCCGGCCAACCGGGTTGGCCGTGTAGTTGTCATAGCCCCACGCGCCACCCATGAATCCGCCCTGGTTGCCGTTGAAGAACGGCGGATCCTCGTCGGTGACGTTGCGGATGTTGAGCGACACGGCGATGTCCTCGATGGTGCCGATCGTGTCGAATCGGTACGCAAAGTTGAGGTCGAACGTGTTGGTCGCATCCACCTTGTCGCCGCCGCCATTCGGATTGCCGTTGGCATCGCGCGTGAGCGGAGTGAAGGTGCTGCCGCCCCAGTTGCGGTAGTCGCCGATCCAGTTCCAGTACAGGTCGGCCGAGAACTTCGCGACGTCCACTCCGAAGTAGGTCCGCGCCTTCGCCTGGATCGAGGGGAACACACCGTTGAAGCCCGAGGTGTTCAACACCGAGAACTCCGGGTTGGCGCCGAAGTGCTGGTCGAAGTGCGTGAAGTAGGTGCCGGAGGTGCCGACCCGCGCCTTCATGCTGCTGCCCATGTCGAACGCGTAGTCGATCTGCGCGTCGTAGCCGTCGATCGACAGGTTGAGCCAGTTACGAGCGCTCTGGTCGATCAGGTAATACACCGTCGGCGGAATCGATCCAGCGATGGTCGCGCCGTTTGCGACGTTCGCGAACTCGAGGATCTGCGCCTGGGTACAACCCGTGGTGCAGAGTGTCAGCAGCGGCGAACCCGACGCCGTGATCGAGGCCGGCGACGGCGAATTGACGCCACCGGTGAACTCGTTGCGGAAGTAGGTCACCGACATCCTGAAGCCCTGCATGAACTCGGTGGGAATCAGGTCGAAGCCCACCGAGTAGCTCTCGCCGAACTGCGGTCCCATCTGCGAGAAGCCACCGCCCAGCTGGCGGCGCATGCCGGTGCCGTTCTGGCCGATGGTGCAGGACGTCGCTGCCGTGGTGCACGGCGTGTTGGTGTTCACCACCACCGCGCCTGGAACGTTGACCACGTCGGGATACAACGCCACGGGCACGTTGAGCGTGGGCGCGCCGCCGACGCTGCCGGATGCGTACAGGTAACCCTGCGTCGGATCACCGATGACCGCGATCGGCGGAGCGACGAACGACTCGGCGTAGTTGGCACGGATGCGGAAGCCTTCCGTGATGCCCCAGGTCAAGCCGTAGCGCGGGTTGGTCGTGTCGCCGACATCCGAGAAGTCGTCGTAGCGGACCGACAGGCTCAGGTCGAGCTTGTTGAGGGCCGGGATGTTCCAGTCCGACGAAACCAGCGGGATGGCCGCTTCGGCGAACGCCGAGGTGATGTCGCGATCGAAGTTGTACACGCGGTAACCCGAGCCAGTCGTGGTCGGGCCGGTGTTGTTGCCGCCGCTCAGCTTGAACTGCTGCTCTTGCCACATGTGCTCGCCGCCGACGGCGATCTTCACCGCGCCCGAGGGCAGCTCGAACAGGTCGCCCTGCAACACGAGGCGCATCTGGTTGAACGTGTTGTAGTTGTTGTTCTGCGAGTTGGCGGTGTACAGCCGGTCGAGCACCAGTGGGTCGGTGCGGTTCGCCGACCCGGTGTTCCACACGTCGAGCGCGTTGGCGGTAGTTAGAGGAAGCTGCAGCACCACCACGTTCTGTCCCGGGATGCTCGAGGCCGTCGTGCTGCCGCCGGACTGCGTGGTGCCGTTGAGGCCCAGCATCGCGCAGGCGGTGCAGAACTGGTTGAAGCCATCGAGGGACGAGCGGTTCCACCCGGCCGAATCGGACAGGGTCAGCGACCAGTTGTCGGTGATCGCGTAGTCGAGGACCAGGTTCGCGTACACCACGTCCTGCTGCGACTCCTGGAAGCCGTAGTTGCCGTCGTCGCGCACCGCCAGCCAGTTGATGATCTGCGTGTTCGAATCCGGCGCACCCGCCGGCGAGGTGAAGAACGGATTCTGCTGGCCGGCGACACCCGCGCCGGTGCCGTACACCGTCGCGTTGTTGAGCTGGCCCGGACCCGAATCGGCGTGCGTCTGGTTACGGTTGTACAGCAGCGATGCCGAGACCGAGAGGTTGTCCGAGAAATCGTTGACCACGCGAATGACCGCGTTGGCGCGGTACTGCTCGGGGATCATCGAGTTGTACACGGACAGGTTGCAGGCGCCGTTGAGCGAGGCGTTGTTGGCCACCGGCGTCATGGCGTCGGTCGAGAGGAAGATCACGCTGCCGCCCGGGTTGGTGCCGCTGTTGACGCCGGTCACGCGCATGGTCGCTTCGGGACAGGTGAAGCTGTTGGTGTTCGAGCCACCCCAGTCGCGATAGTCGCCCCTGGCCGCCCATTCGCGATCCTTGACCCACAACTGCGAGGACTGGCTGTACTGGCCGGCGACGTATACACCGCCGGTGTCCCAGGTCTTGCCCCAGATGCCGTTGAGATCCCAGGTGTCGTAGTCGGAAGCGTTCGCCATCTGCACGTTGAGCGACGCGCCATCATAGGTGCGACGCGTGACGAAGTTGACGACACCCGCCACCGCGTCCGAGCCGTACACGGCCGATGCGCCGTCCGCCAGCACGTCGACGCGCTGGATGGCGGAAGTGGGAATGATGTTCGGGTCGGTCTGGTTGAACTGCGCGCCGCCACCGGGCGTGCGCATGCCATCGATGACCACCAGCGTGGTGTTCGAGGACGAACCTCCGAGCTGGTGGATCTGCGGGCTGTAGAACGACCACAGGTTCTCGCCCTGCGCCAGCGAGCCGTTGGTGGTCAACGCCGGGATGGTGTTGACCAGCGCGGACAGGTTGGTCGCGGCCGTGCGTTCGAGTTCATCGACGCCGACGGACATGACGTTCGAGCCGATCGGCGCCTCGACGCCCTTGATGCTCGTGCCGGTGACGATGATCACTTCATCGATGGTTTCGGTTTCGCGCGCGGGTCCGCTGTTGCCGGGTGTCGCGTCCTGCGCGAACACGGCACCGCTGGCCAGCGAGGTCGCCGAAAGGAGGGCCGCTTGCGAGGCCTTCCATAGTGGTTTATTGCGTAACTTCATTTTATCCCCCCCGAGACTAGTTAGATTAAGAACTGAAGCACGCGCCGGGAATCCGGAGCGTGCGACCTGTCGCGCACGATACCGGAACACCCGATAACGAAACTTGTATGCCCATATGCCTAATCAAAAACCGAGTTGCTATAGTGAAACTCGGTTGATAGCGTCGATTCGTCGGGGCACCGCTGCCGGAAGCCCGAAAACAGGGGTAGAAATGCTTCGACTGACATGCGCCGCGCTCTGCGCCGTCGCCCTAACCACCCATGTCCTGGCCGCTGATAGCGGTACCACGCGCGTCGTGCTCGATGCGGCCCGGCCCGGCGCGAAAATCGATCGAAATATTTTCGGCCAGTTCGCCGAACACCTGGGTCGTGGGATCTACGAGGGCGTGTGGGTCGGACCGGATTCCACGATTCCGAACACACGCGGCATCCGCAACGACGTGGTGTCCGCGCTCAAGGCCATCAAGGTTCCGAACGTGCGCTGGCCCGGTGGCTGCTTCGCCGACGAATATCACTGGCGCAACGGCATCGGTCCGCGCGACAAGCGCCCGGCCACGCTGAATCCCAACTGGGGCGGTGTCATCGAGCCGAACACATTCGGCACTCACGAGTTCATGGACTTCGTGCAGCAGATAGGCGCCGACGCGTACCTGTCGATCAACGTCGGTTCGGGCACCCCGGCGGAAGCCGCCGACTGGCTCGAATACCTGACGACACCCCAGCCCACCACGCTCGCGAAGGAGCGCGCCGCCAACGGGCACCCGGCGCCTTACCCGGTGGCCTTGTTAGGCATCGGCAACGAGAGCTGGGGCTGCGGCGGATCGATGACGCCGGACGAATACGTCAACCACCTGCGGGTCTACGCGCGCTACGCCCGCAACTACAACACCGCGCAACCCATGCGCCGCATCGCGGTCGGCCCGGATGGCGACGACACCGGCTACACCGAGGCGGTGATGAAGGCCTGGAAGGAGAAGACCTGGGCCTGGGACATCGAGGGAATCTCGCTGCATTCCTACACCGTGGTGAAGTGGCCGCCGTCGTTCAAGGCCACGGGGTTCGGCGAAAGCGAATACGCCACCATCCTCAAGTCCACGCTGAACATGGAGAAGCTCGTCAGCACGCACAGCGCCGTCATGGACCGCTACGACCCCGAGAAGAAGATCGCGCTGGTGGTCGATGAATGGGGCGCGTGGCTCGCCCCCACGCCGGGCAGCCCGCAGGGATTCCTCGAACAGCAGAACAGCCAGCGTGACGCGCTGGTGGCCGCGCTCAACCTGAACATCTTCGCGCGCCATGGCGATCGCGTGCGCGCCGCCAACATCGCGCAGATGGTCAACGTGCTGCAGGCGATGATCTTCACGCAGAAGGAGAAGATGGTCCTGACGCCTACCTACCACGTGTTCCACATGTACGTGCCGTTCCAGGACGCCACGCTCGTGCCCGTGGAGCTCGCGGCCGGGACGTACAAGACCGGTGACATCGAGCTGCCGCGCGTGGACGCGATCGCGGCGCGCGACGCGGCAGGAAAATTGTGGGTTTCGCTCACCAATCTCGATGCGCAGCAGGCCGCGACCCTGGAGCTCGCGGTCTCGGGCGCGAAATTCACGCGTGCGCAGGGGCAGGTGCTGGCGGCCCCGAAGATCGACAGCGTGAACACCTTCGAGGCGCCTGGCGCCGTCGTGCCGAAGCCGATTTCGGCGTCCGGCAAGAGCCTGTCCGTCAAGTTGCCACCGGCCTCGGTCGCGGTGCTCGCGCTGGAGTGACGCCCGCCGGGACGCGCCCGCGGGCCCTGCGTGAGCGCGCGGGCGCGCCGCTGCGCGAGTTTGAGCGGTTGCGTGCGGGCAACGTCCGGAAAGGCTGAAATATGGTTATCGAGCGATCCCCGTCCGTATATCGGTGCGCTTGGCAGCAGCGTGACCACGTGTTATTTCAGGACACGTTTCGCCGAGGGGGTCGAAGAATGTCCGCGAATACACCGTGGTTCATACGCGCGCGCCTCAAGACGCGCCAGCTCATGTTGCTCATCGCAATCTCCGACCAGGGCAACATTCATCGGGCGGCCGAGCTGCTCAACATGTCGCAGCCCGCGGCATCCAAGTTGCTCAAGGACCTGGAGGACATGCTCGGCGTGAGCCTGTTCGAGAGGCAGGCGCGCGGCATGAAGGCCAACTGGTATGGCGAGAGCATGATCCGCCACGCGCGCAATGCGCTGTCGTCGCTGCGTGAAGCGGGGCAGGAGGTCGATGCGCTCAAGACCGGGCTTTCCGGGCACGTGAGCCTCGGCACCATCACCGGCGCGGCGCTGAGCCTCATTCCCAACGCGCTCATGGTGGTCGCGCGCGAGAATCCGAAACTGCGCGTCGAGCTGCACGTGGACTCGAGCGACATCCTCATCGACCAGCTCGAGCAGGGAAAACTCGACATCATGGTGGGAAGGTTGTGCGAGGTGGGCGAACGTACCGGCTTGCAGTACGAGCGCATCGCCGAGGAGCCGGTGTGCGCAGTGGCCCGTCCCGGGCACCCGTTGCTCAATGTCGCGGGTCTGTCGCTCGCCGCGATCCAGAAGAAGCCCTGGGTGGTTCCACCCGTCGGCAGCATCCTGCGTGAGCGGTTCGACCGGATGTTCCGCGAGTGCGGGCTGGGGCCGCCGGCGCAGGTGATCGAGACGGCCTCGCTGCTGTTCGTCACCAAGATGCTGCAGCAGAGCGAATTCATCGCGGTGATTCCCACCGAAGTCGCGCGCTACTACGCGACCTACGGAATGCTGGCGATCCTTCCCGTGAACCTGTCCTGCACCATGGATGCGTTCGGCCTGATCACGCGTTCGGACTGGCTGATGTCGCCCGCCGCGAACGTGTTGCTGGCCACGCTCAGGAATGCGGCCGTCGGCTGCTACGGCCACGCACTCGACAAACGCGACGCGAAGAATATCCAGAGCGTCGCCTGATCCGTTTCACGCGCAGGGCGATCCTGGCGATTGCGGCGCTCGGTTCGCTGCCCGGTTCGTTCGCCGGCGCGGCGAACTCGCGACGCGGGCAGCAATTGAACTACCGCGCGCCCGCGGCTTCGTGGAACGAGGCGCTGCCGCTGGGCAACGGGCGCATAGGCGCGATGCTGTTCGGCCGCGTCGCGCAGGAGCGCCTGCAGCTCAATATCGACACCTTGTGGAGCGGCGGGCCCTATGCGCCCGAGAACCCGCGGGCCCGTGACGCGATCCCGCGCGTGCGCGAGCTCCTGGCCCAGGGCCTCTACGCGGAAGCGGCGGCGCTGGCGAGTCGCGACGTCATGGCGACTCCGCTGCAGCAGATGGCCTATGGATCCGCCGGTGACCTGTTCCTGCAGTTCGAGGGCGCGCAGGTTCCCGAACGGTACAGCCGCGAGCTCGACCTGGAATCGGCGATCGCGCGCACGACATTCCGCGACTCGCGCGGATCGCACACGCGCAGCGTGTTCGTCTCGAATCCCCACCAGGTGCTGGTCGCGCGAGTGCGCGCGCCGCGAGGCGCGCTGGGTTTCTCGCTGGCGTACCGGGCGCCGCGACGCGCCAAGTACATTTCACCGGCCTTCCAGGGCCTTGCTACCGAACCCGCGGCGGGAACGCCCGACTGGTTGGGCGTGGAGGCGCTGGGCGACGACAAGGGAGACGTCCGGATCGAGTCCGACGGCGCCGATGGCATCCTCATCACGGGCCGCAACGAGAACGGCCCCGGCGTACCGTCCGCGCTGAGCTTCGCGGTGCGCGTGCGCGTCATCACCGATGGTCAGGTCACATCGAAAGACGGACGCCTCGCGGTGCAGGGCGCGAGCGTCGCGACGCTGTTGATCTCGGCGGCGACCAGCTTCGTGCGCCATGACCATGTCGGCGGCGATCCGCTGGCGAAAACGCGATCGATCCTGGACGTGGCGGCGAAACGTTCCTACGACGAGCTCGAGCGCGCGCACGTGCGTGACTACCGCGAGCTCTATTCCACGGTGTCGCTCGACCTCCCCGCGAAGGCTCCGGACGCGCGAACCACCGACGCGCGCGTCGCCGACGCCGAGACCTCCGACGACCCGGCGCTGGCCGCACTCTATTTCCAGTTCGCACGCTACCTGATGATTTCCTCGTCGCGGCCGGGCACCGAGCCCGCGAACCTGCAGGGCATCTGGAACGAGGGCGTCAACCCGCCGTGGGGCAGCAAGTACACCATCAACATCAACACGGAGATGAACTACTGGCCTGCCGATGCCGTGGGGCTGGGCGCCTGCGTGGAGCCGCTGCTCAGGATGGTCGAGGAACTTGCGGTCACCGGCGCGCGCGCCGCGCGCGAGATGTACGGCGCACGCGGCTGGGTCGCGCATCACAACACCGACCTGTGGCGCGCCGCGGCGCCCATCGATGGTCCGTTCTGGGGACTGTGGCCCTGCGGCGGCGCGTGGCTGTGCAATTCGCTGTGGGATCACTACGACCACAGTCGGGATGCCGCAACGCTGCGACGCCTCTATCCACTGATGCGCGATGCCTCGTTGTTCTTCCTCGACACGTTGCTCGAAGACGCGAAGGGTCGCGGCCTCGTGACCGCACCTTCGCTGTCACCCGAGAATGCGCATCCTTTCGGCGGTTCGCTGTGCATCGGGCCCGCGATGGACCGCCAGATCCTGCGCGACCTGTTCGCCCACACCGTCGCGGCAGGGCGCGAGCTGAATCTCGATCGCGGCCTGATGGAGGAGATCGAACGCGCCGCGGGCCGCATCGCGCCCGACCGGATCGGCCGTGGCGGGCAGTTGCAGGAATGGCTCGAGGATTGGGATCTCGAAGCGCCGGAACAGCACCATCGGCATGTCTCCCATCTCTATGCCGTCTATCCATCCGCGCAGATCAATGTTCGCGATACGCCGGCGCTGGCCGATGCGGCCAAGGTGAGCCTGGAATCGCGCGGTGACTTCGCGACGGGGTGGGGCACGGCCTGGCGCCTGTGCCTGTGGGCGCGTCTCGGCGACGGCGAACGCGCGCACCGCATTCTCAGGTCGCTGCTCGGGCCGAGGCGTACCTATCCAAATCTCTTCGACGCGCATCCGCCGTTCCAGATCGACGGGAATTTCGGCGGCGCGGCCGGCATCGTCGAGATGCTGGTGCAGTCCTGGGGCGGCGAGATTCATCTCTTGCCCGCGCTGCCACGCGCATGGCCGGATGGCGAGATGCGTGGGGTGCGTGTGCGCGGCGCGATCATCGTGGACCTCGCCTGGAAACATGGCGCCCTGAGCAGCGTGAAGCTTGCGGGAGCACCCTCGCAGCAGGTCAGGTTGCGCTATCGGCAGAACGTCAATCCGGTGATTCTGGATTCGCGCGGCAAGTACCAGCAACGTTTGCGAACCGAGCGAGCTTCCTGAGAGGCTTCCCGGCCTGGGCGCGGCGGCCGTCATCCGGTTACGGCCACCTGTCGGACGGCGGCGACAGCATGCATGGAACTGCGAGGGGACATCGTTCATGGATGTCGGTCCGCTGCGTAGCGTCATTCCGTGGTCCAACATCTCCCTTCGAAATGTTCAGCGTGGAAAGGATGTCGGGGGGATTCCGGGCGTGGCTGCGGCCACTCGTGGAGCGCCATGTCACCACCGTTCCCGCCGCCCACCTGTCCCGGACCATCGAGTTCGCGCGTATCGCGCTGATCGTCGGAATCGTCTTCCTCCACTACGGGATGTATCCCAACTTCCGCATGAGTCCCTTTGGCGGAATGAGCGTGACGGAGTACGAGGTGGCCACGTTCGTGAACAGTTTCCTGCTGTTCTTCTTCCTGAGCGTGGTGCCGTTGCTCAGCATGATCTCGGGCTGGCTGTTCTTCTCGTTCCTCGACGAGGCGGACACCGAGCCCGTCGCGGCATTGTCCCGTCGGATCCGCGGGCGATTCGTGTCCCTGTACCTTCCGATGGTGTTCTGGAACTTCCTCTATCTTTCGCTGCTGCTGATCGTCTTCGCCTGCTCGCCGCAGTATCCGATCCTGGCCGCGCTCAACATCGACTTCGACACCGCGGGCGCGCAGCAGTTCTTCAACGCGATTTTCGCGCTCGACCATCACCCGCTGGCGTTCCAGTTCTGGTTCGTGCGCGACCTGTTCCTCACGGTGCTCCTCAGCCCCATCCTCTGGCTGTTCCTGAAGCGGATCCCCTTCACCGCGGCCTTCGCGCTGGGTGTCGTCTGGGTGGTGAATTACGACCTCGAGATCTTCTTCCGCCCCGACGTGTTGTTGTTCTTCTATCTCGGCGGCCTGATCCGCTCGAAGCGCATCGACGTCGGAGTCAGCCAGAAGGCCACGATCCTGTTCGTCGTGGCCTACCTGCTGATCGTCGTGGCGCGGGCCATGGCGCCCTACGTGGTCGACGAGCCGACACCGGTGCTCGGCGCGATGACGCGCGCCATGCGACTGGTGGGCGTGGTCGCCTGCTGGGGGGTGTTCCTGCGCCTGGCCGATTCGAACTGGGGCGAAAAAGTCGCCCGCTGGGGGCCTTTCGCATTCTTCTTATATGCCACGCACTTCCCGCTGATGGCGGAGATCAAGCTGCTGCTCTGGCACCTGAAGCCGGAGGTCAACGACTTCTGGATGGTGGCGCACTACCTGCTCAGCGTGGCGCTCACCATCCTGGTGTGCCTCGGGGTCGGGGTGCTCCTGGCGCGCCACGCGCCGAACGCGTTCACACTTCTGAATGGAGGTCGGCTGCCCGGGAAGAGTCGTGCGCCCGGAACTCCCACGCCGGGCATGGTCTGACTGATTACGTGTCAGTATAGAGGCCATGATGAACGAGAACTTCAAGTGGATCGCGTCCGCGGTCGCGGTAGTTGGACTGTCCATCGGCGCGGTCGTCTACTTCACCCAGATCAAGAAGCCCGAGGAAGCAAAGCTGCCGGTCAAACCGGTAGCGGAACAACCGTCCGAGCCCGTGGAGCCGCCGGTCGAGCATCCGCTCGCCGAGGCCGACCCCGACCAGGCGCTGCCCTCGCTCAACGACAGCGACCTGCCGATGCAGATGGAACTCGAGGACCTGGTCGGCCGCGAGTCGGTGGGCAAGTACTTCGTCACCACCGAAATGATCCGGCACGTCGTGGTGACCATCGACAACCTGCCTAACAACAAGGTGGCCGAACGCCTGCGCCCGGTGCAGCCTGCGCCGGGCCGGTTCGCGACCAGTGGTCCGGAAGACGCGCGGGTGCTCGACCCCACCAACTACGAGCGCTACAAGCCGCTGGTGCAATTGTTCAAGGCGGCGGACAGCCAGAAGCTGGTGACCGTCTACACCAGGTACTATCCGCTGTTCCAGGAAGCCTACGAGAACCTCGGCCACCCGCCGAAGTACTTCAACGATCGCGTGATCCAGGTCATCGACCACCTGCTCGCGACGCCGGACATCACAGGTCCGATCTCGCTGGCGCAGCCGAACATGCAGTTCGAGTACGCCGATCCCAGGATCGAGGCGCTGTCCGCGGGCCAGAAAGCCATGATCCGCATGGGCAGCGAGAACGCGGCGGCGGTGAAGGCGAAGCTCAGGGACCTGCGCCGCGAACTGGTTGCGAGGCAGGCGGCGAAGTAGGGCCGGGGACGGCGTCGACTACTCGTTCAGCGCGGCGATGAAGGCGCGCATGAATGCGTCGACGTCGACCTTCAATGCCACCGCGGCGTTTGGCGGCTTGTCCGCCACCGGCACCATCAAGCCATCGTCCTTCACTTCCAGCCGAAGCTTCCGAAGTTCGTGACGTGACGCTGGTGAGGCCAACTCCACCGCCAACACGTCGAACAGCGTCGGGTTCTCCGCCTTCCAGGTGTTGGTGTGCCGCCAGATGGAGTTCAGCGACGCGAGCGCGTCATGGAGCGGCGTCCCGCGGGAAAACAGTTCGACGCGCATTTCCGGGGTCAGCCTGAGGTCGGCGGTGGAATCCAGGGGCGCCACGAACAACGGCACACCCGAGCTGAAGACCACCTGCGCGGCCCGGGCATTCGACTTGATGTTCCATTCGGGCTCGGGCTTCGAGCCGGGCGCGTATCCGCGGTAGATAGATCCGCCCATCAATGCGATGGCGTGGATCTTCGGGCCGATGCCGGGTGACGATTCGAGCAGCGCCGCGACGTTGGTGAGTTCGCCAACCGCGATGAGCGTGACCTTGCCGGGCCGCGCCTCGATCGCGCGGCGCATGAACTCGACGCCGCCCGAGGCATGCAGGTTCGGTGAAGTGAAGCCGGTCGCCCATTCGACCTGCTTCATGTACTGGGTCGCCGTGGACGTGCCGGCGTAGACCGGCACGCGCTGCCATTTCGGGCCCGCGACGTTCAACAGTTTGGCGGCGAGTCGGGCGCGGGCGACCGCATCCCCGGAAACAGTCGTGACTCCGAGCAGTTCCAGCTCGGGACGACACAACAGGGCGGCGAGGGCATAGGCGTCGTCGATGTCGGTGCCGATGTCCGTGTCGAGAATCACCGGCACGGATTGCGCCCCGACGAGGCCGGAGGCCGACAGCAACGCGGCGACGAGCCATGCACGCAACGGCACACGCATGTGGTTCTCCTGGACTTCAAGTGCCCGGACAGGTTCCGGGCAGCGGGATGGAACCCGTCTGCGCCTGGAATATCAAGTCGGGCCGTGATTCCAGATGAGGTGCGAGACCTTCCATCGCTGCTCTTCGCAGCGCGTGATGGCCAGGAAGTGGTCCGCGACCTGCGCTGGCGCGCCGCCATCGCGCGGGCTCACCGTTCCGCGAATCGTTCCCCAGGCGTAACCCCAGCCGTCGCTTGCGTGGGCCTCGGCGATATCCGCGGAGAGGCGCGGATCATTCCGGCTGAACAACTGCCGATAACGAGATTGGAGATTCTCGCGCCCGCGCAGCGCAGGGCCCTCGGGCGGGAGCCACACGGCGTCACGCGTATACCCCGCGAGCACTCCATCCAGGTCGCGACGATTGTCCGCATCGATCAGCAACCGGGGTGCGGACGCGACCGCCTGCGCGGAGTCCTCGCACGTCCTCGTCGCGGCGGTCGCCGGCTCGCCGTCGCGCCGCGAATAGTAGCCATCGAACCACGGAGCCCAGGTTTTTCCGCCGTCCGCGGATTCGACGAACAGCTGGCGCACGCGGCCGTCGGGCAGCGCCGACCAGGTGCCACGCAGCCGCGAGGTGCGCTTCTCGCGCACGTAGTACAGCGGACCTTCGAGCACCATCGCGCCATGGTCGAATCGGCCCTGCATTTCGAGGATCAACCCGAGTCCCACCCAGCGTTGCTTCCACGCGCGTGCGACCGGGTCGTAGTAGTTCAGGCTTTGACCGGTGCCGCCGCGGGCGCTGCTCCAGTGCTCGACCACCACGCAGCCGCGCTGCTCGAGCGTGATGCGATTGTCGCCCGCGAATTGCCGACTCTCGTCCTGCACCGTCCAGTTCCCCACCCAGAAGTCGAACTGCCTGAACTCCGGATCGCTGCAGATTCGCGGCTCGGGTTCCGCCGCCGCCGCGGCTCGTGCCGGGGCCACGACCCACCACAGGGCCAGCACGAAGAGGGCGTCGATGCGCAGGGATTGCATCGGCTCCGTATATCCCAACGACGCGGCGCCGACGTTGCACAAATTGCGGATGTGCATGCGCATGCGCGCCACGATCGCCCGCGAAATCCGCCACTTTTGCTCCGCGCGTCGCGGTCACGACGCATAGCCTCATGGCGCGCCGCACATCGCGGCGCGCGAGTCTCATGCAGGAGGACCGAGCCAATGAACGAGAACATCGCGCGTGCCGTGCTTCGCGCCGGCATCGCCTTCGCGGCCGTCGGCGGTACCGCCGCGGCGCAGGAAAAAGTGCCCGAGACCGAGATGGACACCGTCATCGTCACGGGGTCGCGCATCCAGCGCCCGGACTACGAGGCCACGAGTCCCACGGTCACGGTGGCGGCGGAGCAGATCACCGCGCATTCCGACATCACGCTCGACACCTACCTGAACACGCTGCCGCAGGTGAATCCCGCGGGAACCAGTACGTCCAACAACCCGCCGAACGGCGGCGCCTCGAACATCGACCTGCGCGGGTTGGGGTCGAATCGGAACCTGGTCTTGATCGACGGCCGGCGCCCGATGGTCTCCGACAGCCTCATGCGCGTCGATCTCAACACCATCCCGCAGGCCCTGGTCGAGAGCATCGAGGTCGTCACCGGCGGCGCGGGCGCGGTGTACGGCGCGGACGCCGTCGCCGGCGCCACCAACATCAAGCTGCGCCGCAACTTCTCCGGCTTCGACCTCAGCACCAGCTACTCGAACAGCAGCGAGGAGTGGGACGCCGAGGAGTACCAGGTGTCGGCGCTGCTGGGCGGAAACTTCGCGGAAGACCGGGGCAATGTCGCGCTCGGCTTCGACTTCTCCAGCCGCGAAGGCATGATCAAGCAGCAACGGCCCTTCGCCGCGATGGCGACACAGACGACGAGCTTCCTGCCGGAGGGACTCTACAACCCCGGAACCAACGCCCCGAGCCAGGCGGCGGTCGACACGGTGTTCTCCAACTACTCGGTGGCCGCCGGCGCCGTTCCCGCCACCGGCGTCCTGATCGGCTTCAACATGGATGGCTCGCTGTTCTCGCGCGGCGTGTTCAACAATCCGCTCGAGGCGCAGAACTTTCGTTATCCCATCGACCTGTCGGTCAATACCAACTTCTACCCGGATGTCTACTCGTACAACTTCGACGCGGTGAACCTGCTGGTGCTGCCGCTGGAGCGCCGTTCATTCTTCGGCAAGTTGAACTACAATCTTTCGCCCAACGTCGAAGTGTTCACGCAGCTCGGCTGGACCGACTACAGCAGCGCGAACGGCCTGGCACCGACGCCGGTATCGACAGTGACGGTGCGCGCGCCCGGCCAGGCGACCACGGGAGAAGCCACGTCCGCACTCGTGGTGCCCGGGCAGTCGGTCATCCAGCAGCTCATCGTGCCGGTGACCAATCCCTTCATCCCGGACGACTTCGCGGCGTTGCTCGCCTCGCGCACGGGCGACAACGCGGCGCTGGTCGGATCGGGTGCCACCGAGCCCTTCATGATGCGCCAGCGCACGCTGATGGCCGGCCTGCGTGAGTCGGGTTTCGAAAACAGCGTGGTGCAGTACATGCTGGGCGCGCGCGGCGACTTCGCGGAGAAACGCTGGCATTGGGAAGTGCATGCCTCGGAAGGCCGGACCACGATCGACAACAACCAGTCCGGAAACATCGACACCGACCGGCTGCTCGAACTGCTCGCGGCGCCCGACGGTGGTGAGAGCCAGTGCGCCGGCGGTTTCAATCCCTTCGGGCGCCAGCCGATCTCGAACGAATGCCTGGCCTTCATCGGGGTCAGCTCGACGGTCACCACCAAGTTGCAGCAGAACATCATCCAGGGCTTCGTCTCGGGTGACACCTTCACTCTGCCGGCGGGGCCGGTCTCCGTCGTGGCCGGCGTCGAGTTTCGCAAGTTCAAGTACGACCTCGATCCGGGAGCGCTCTCGGGTGCGATCTCCGGCTTCGTGACGCAGCAGGTGGCCGCGGGCAACAACGAGTTCAAGGATTTCTTCCTGGAGGCGTTCTTCCCGATCGTCGACACGCTCGATCTCAACGTCGGATACCGACTGTCGCGCAGCCAGTTCGAAGACACGATCAAGGAGATCACCAGCGAAGCCTCGAAGGATTCTTCGTACAAGGCCGAGCTGAGCTGGCAGGCGATGGAGAGCCTGAGGCTGCGCGGGTCCTACCAGCACGCCGTGCGCGCGCCCAACTTCGGCGAGCTGTTCGACGGCAGCAGCTCGGCGCCGCAGTTCTTCGATCCCTGCTCGGCCGACAGCGGCGCGCGCAACGGGGCCGATGGCGCCCGACTGCGACAGCTGTGCGTCGACATGGGCCTGGTCGCGCCCGATACCTTCGTGCAGACACCGGGCCTGCAGCTGCAGCTCGTGACCACGGGCAACATCGAGCTCGAACCGGAGACCGCCGACACCTTCACGCTGGGCGCCGTGTTCATCTCGCCCTGGGAAGGCGCGCTGTCGCGGCTGCGTGGCTCGATCGACTACTACAACATCGCGATCTCGGATCCCATCCTCACGCCGGATCCCAATCTGCTCATCGCCTCCTGCTACAACTACTACGGCACGAATTCCGGCTACGACCCCGACAACGCGGATTGCCAGAGTGTCTTCCGCGGCTCCGCGGACATCGCCGGGGTCGGCGATCCCAACGATCCGAACGGATTCTTCCCCGGGGTCAATGGCGGCAAGGTCGAGACCCATGGCATCGACCTGCAGCTCGACTACGGCTTCGAGATGGGCGGCGCGGGAACGCTGGATCTCAACCTGCTGCTCAACTACCTGCTCGGCTTCGAGCTGCAGGAGCGCGACGATCTGCCGACCCTCGACTACGTGGGCACGGTGTCGTACTTCGGCGAGGGCCTCGGCACCAGCTACCCGGAGATGCGCGCGAACATCAACGCGAACTGGCACAAGGGCGCCTTCAGCGCGAGCATGCGTGCGCGCTGGATCGCCGGCATGGACAACCGGGCCTCGGTGCAATTTCGCGGCGAGTCCAGCTTCACGGGCACGGACGCGATCACCTATTTCGATTTCGCCTTCGGCTGGGAATTCATGAAGGACTCCGAGCTGCGGATCGGGGTCAACAACGCCTTCAACGAGGAGCCGCCGTTGTATTCACCCAACGTGCAGTCGGGCACCGACCCTTCGCTGTACGACGTGATCGGCAGGCGCGTGTTCGGACAGGTGAATTTCAGGTTCTGACCGAACGGGGCGAGGCCGGCCGCCGCCCCGGATCGAAAAACGCAATATCTGCATCGACCGCGTCGCCCCGTCTCGTGGAAAATACAGGCCGGATGCTGATCCTGCGGCAACTTCCGGATCCCCGGCGCCTGGAACCTCTCCCGCAAAACGAGAGCTTCCGCAGGGCGTTCTATGCGCGCTGGGGTCACGAGAACTGCATCGTCCTGGCGAAATGCCGGCGCGTCGAATATCCGATGTTCGCGCAGCGCCTGTCGATCAAGGTCGCCTCGGGCGGACGCGAGCGCTACTTCCTGACGGATCCCGGCCGGCAGGTGGACGTCGACGACGACAACTACCTCATCCTCAACGATGGCCGTGTCTATGCCAGCAGCATCGAGCAGGAGCGCGAGCTCGAGAGCTTTTCGATCTTCTTCCGCCCGGGGCTGGCCGAGGAGGTCCGCAACGTGATGCGCACGCCAGCCAGTCGCGCGCTCGACGGCGGATCCGCACGCGTGGCCGCGCCCGACTTCCCCGAATACCTGCAGGCGCACGATCACCGCACCACGCCGGTGCTCAACTACATACGCCACCACGTACGCATGGGCATCGACGATCCGCACTGGTACGAGGAGCAGCTGGCGTTCCTGCTCGAACGCATGCTGCAGCAGCGTGAGAGCGAGCACGCCCGCATCGCGGAATTGCCGGCGCTGCGCAGCGCCACTCGCGCCGAGGTCCATCGACGCGTGATGCGCGCCGCCAACTACATCCATTCGAATTTCGAGCGGGACCTGAGCCTCGATCAGCTGGCCCACGAGGCCTGCCTGTCCAAGTTCCATTTCCTGCGCCTGTTCCGCCAGGTGACCGGCCTGACCCCGTACTCCTATCTACTGCGCAAGCGGACGCTCGTGGCCCGCCGCCTGATCTCGAGCACGCAGCTGGGCTTCGACGAGATCGCATTGCAGGTGGGCTTCGCGGCGCGGTCCAGCCTGTTCCGCCAGATGCGGCGCTGGCTCGGCACCAGCCCCGGAGCGCTGCGGACCGATGCCTGAGAACGGCGCCTACGGCGCCGTGGTGGCGGTGACTAGGTAGACGGCGAACGTTCCGAGCCAGTGTCCACCTTCGTAGTGCTCACCCGTGACCGCGGGTAGTGCCGCGTCGCGATGCTTTCGCGCTGCCGCGAGCAGCGCGGCGATCCGCGGGTCCTTCGGCGGCAGCGCTCGGGCGATGCCCTCCAGCATCCAGGCGCGGCTCAGGTTGAGGCCGTCGATGTGCGCGAGCTTCGGGTCGGATCGATTGGTGACGATGCCCGGCGGCAGCCACGGTTTGTCCGCATTCGATGGAATCGTCGGCATGAACGCGCCCAGCCACCTGCCGTAGGTCGTCCGGTCGAGCACACGCCGCATGAAATCGGCCTCGGCAAGGCAGGGCGACAGGAAATCGTGACCGGAAGGCTCGTAGTTCAGCGGGCAGGCCTTGTCCGGTAGATAGAAGCGCATCGCGCCGTCGCGCAGCGCGTCCTTCATGGCGTCGTTGCCGGCCACCTGTGCCCAGTCCCACATCAATCCGAACGCGAACGCGGTCTGGTCGTGTTCGCCGATGCGGATGGGGTAACGCAGGTCTGGCAGCCAGGTGAGTATGCGCGCCGCGGCCTCGGCCTCGAGTGGTGCGATGTTGGCCGCCCATTCGCGTCCTTGCGGATCGTTCCAGCCACGGAGCTCGGCCGCGAGTTGCAGCAGCCACGCGAGGCCGTACGGGCGCTCGAACGAAGCACGTCCGGGACCGCGCAGGTACGCGGCTTCGGCCGCGAGATTCCCGCGCGTGAGGCTTTGTGCGAGCGCGGCGCGCGCAGCCGCGACGAAAGCCGCATCGGGGAACTGGCGAATCAATCTCACCAGCAACCAATGGCCATGCACGGCGGAATGCCAGTCGTAGCAGCCATGGAAAGCAGGGTACAGCTCGCGCGGC